>ERZ795047.198-NODE-198-length-78037-cov-95.788823_pt1 | contig 78037 bp, 62 predicted proteins | sample MGYA00375131_ERZ795047 | MGnify/ENA primary metagenome ERZ795047 (study PRJEB30176, sample SAMN05720228) | activated sludge metagenome | isolation source: Anaerobic digester | place: Japan | collected 2015-05-20 ... | reverse complement strand
GCTGGCTGGCTGCTTATAAGCGTCTTTTTCTCCGCGCAGGAGAAAAGCAGAAAGTTACTTTAACCATTAGACCGCAGGAACTGGCTTCTTATGACGCCGCAGGCAATAGAGTCATTGAAGCCGGGAGGCTGGTTGTTTCTGTCGGCGGCCAGCAGCCAGGCTTCACTGGCCGTCTTTCCGCACCAACCACCAGCGTTTTAACTGCCCAGACCAGAATCAACCACTGACCAGCCTCATGATATGCCTGGCCCGGTTCCTGGTGACAGCGGATCAGACGATATATACCATTCACCTTTTAGCCTGGACATGACCAACGACCTTCCCTCGGATAGATGCAATGAAGAAAAGCTAACCGCCTGGATGACACCGTTAACAGGCAGACTTGTAATGCACCGTGCTCTTATGATAACAATGAAATAAAGATCACAATTAAAAGGAGGCAGAAAGCATGAGACACCTGCGGGGGGTGATGCTATTAGTCTTAGTCGTTTGGCTCGCCTTTCCTGCCCGGTCCAATCAGGTAGGGGATGAAGACCTGGAAAAGGCTGTGGCCACCATGCGAAATATAGTACCTGATAAGATGTCCAAGGAAGAGAAGGAGGCCAGGGCCAAGGAACTTACTAAAGCCTGGCAGACAATTCAATCAACAGGAGAAAAGGGTATAAAAAGGCTATCTGCAGAATTGGATAGCCTCGAAAAATCAAAGCAGGAGGACGACTTTTTCAAGTTAAGCATGGGCGCCCTCCTTTGGGAAACGGGTGGCCTGGAGCAGGCCGAGTTGATTGCTCGCTGCTGGCGCTCAGCCAGGTCCTTTTCAGTTAATTATCAATATGTTTTCTTTCCTGCTTTCGCTGCCGCCATGACCAGGGATAATAGAGCACTTCCCATGCTGAGGGCTCTCCTCAGAGACAAAGAGTCTTCCGTTTCTCTTTATCTTCATGGTGGCCTTGAAATGAGGTGGCCTGTGCCCCAGGAATTCGTCTGGGGAGCGTTTGGTCCTGGCGGCTTGTCTGAGCTTATGGACATAGCCAGAAACTCTGAGGATATGACTTCACAGGAAACCGCCCTGAGGCTTCTGGCTGATGACCAGTACCTTGAGGCTTTGCCACTGGCCAGGCAGCGAGCAAAAGAGGCAACGGGAGAGCTAAAACGCACCGCTTATGAGTGTCTCGGTATTTTCGGGCATCCAGATGATTTTGAGACGCTTTTAGCCGGTCTGGAAGCAAAGAATCTCGAAGAGGTTTATAGTTGTTGCTGGGCACTTTATGAATACGGCGATGCCCGGGCTGTTGACAAAGTACTTCCCCTGCTGGCCAGGGCTGATATGAACTTGAAGGCAGAAATTTGTGCTTTGCTGATACATCTGCCGACAATCGAGGGATTAAAAGAGGCCATTAGACAACGTAACAATTCTCAGGATGAAGAAGAGAAGAATATACTGACCAAACTTGTTTCCAACTTTTTTAAGGAACTTGAGATCTCGGAAGAAGATTATCTCAAGAAATCTGAAAGTGAGCAAAAGGAACTGCTGGCTGGATGGTATGCCAGGTCCAATTCCAGCTACCAGCTTGGAAAAGGCGATCGCCAGGCAACAAGAGAAGAATTTCTTAAAGCCATTAAATACTGGGAAAAGGAAGGAAGAATAGAGCGATATGAGGGTGAGTACAGTTGGCTGGGAATAAAACAAATGATAGGCGTCGCCAGGCCTGAGGATCTTCAACTTTTACTGGAGCTTAAGTCCTATCTTTATCCGCGTCTTTCCGATGAATGTCTTTCAGAAATCAGGGAGGTTGACGAAGTCATTAGATATATCGGGCGTTCCCGCTATCGAAAGAACCCTGGAATCTGCTTAAGGGTAGAGACAAATTAGGGCTCTGCCTTTGTGGATGTATATCTGGTAATTGGGAAAGTCTTTAATCTGCTTCGACAGTCCGAGGTCAAGTTCTTTTTATAAAGACTCTAAAAAATTAGGCTGATTATGCCAAAAAAATATTTAGAGAGTTCTTTCATCGCAGCGCTAAAAAGAGGAGCGTATTACTTTTAAAGGCTATTTCTTCCACGTTGCCTGATAGCGGCAGATATATTGATAACCTTCTTCATCTTTCTCTTCCGTATATAACTTGCCATTCTTCATCAGAAAAGGCGTCCCGACTAACTCACAGCGGTAGATAAACTTCCCTTCGGGGCTAAAAATGTCTATAAAATAAGAATCCTTAGTCTTTCCTTTTTCATTAGTCCTGACATAAAGCCTGTCCTTCTCGTCCACTAAGAAAGTCGAAATAGCCGGGTAGGTAGCGGGAAAGTCAAACAGCTCTCTGAAATTTATCCCGGCGTTCTGCGGCATCTGCTTGAGCATTTCCTCTTTATCCTTTTCGGTTAGAGGTTCTGGCTTATATTCCTTGCGCACTATTCTGAATAACTGGCCGGTGGGAGTATAGTATTTAATCTCATAACCACTTTTGCTGGAATAAATAATGTTACCACGGTTATCTAAACAAAAATCATAAATGATATCAAATGGATTAATCTTGGTTCCGCTTACCGGTACCGGCATGAGCAGGGTCTCAATCTTAAAAAGCTGGTTAAATTCAGCATCGTATTTAGCAATGGTGTAGGCTATCGAATTCCCTTCCATGCCCATTTCACAACCTACATACTGACCACCGGCGTCAATGATTTTCATCATGGCCAGTTTCTTGGCATAAGAAACTTCCTTTAACATCTTCCCTTCAAGGTCAAGATAAACCAGCTTCCGGTTGCCAGCATCGGAGACCATTATTTCCCGGTCAGAGATAAGCTGAAGGACAATCGGCGAAGTCCACTCTCCCGGACCCTGGCCTTCCTGACCAAACTCTTTAATTTTCTGGCCAGCTGCATCAAATATTTTGATCTTCTTGTCTTTGGAATCCAGAGCTATGATGCGCCCGTCAGAGGTAACCTCAGCCCCTCCCAGACCATTAAAAATGCTTCCACCTTCCTGAAGTTTTCCGATAGTAATTTCCTTGGTTAAAATCAGCTTCTCTGAGCCAGAAGGCTTGGCTTTGTTCTCAATTATCTGGACATCAGTTTTATCTGCCGGGCTGGTCTTGATATTTTCCGCCCCTGAATAAGCCCGGCTTGAAAAAGCTAAAGCCAGAGTTGTAACCATTATTGATAAAGAAATAATCCATCCGACGCTCAATTCTTTTTTTCTCATTTCTCCTCCTCAATTACTGCTCTAATCTATAGCTAACATTTATTCTGGACTGATTCAAGTCTCTTATTGTCAAATTTTTGGGCCCTGGCCTGCGCCAGATCGTCTGATGGGCACCAGTAAATATATGGAAAAGTCTATTAAAAACAGGATTGGCCTCAAGTTCCTGAATAAGTGGATGAAAAATGATTTAACAAAAAATGTAAGGAAAAACCATTCATAGCTTTTGACCGCAGGCAGCGAGGGACTGTATTAAATTGCCAGTTGACCGATAGATAAAAGGCCTGAGAAGACGTTTATTTTTTCTTTGACAAACCGGGAGTTTCCGAATTATACTTTCTGACGATGTTAACGATAACATTGGAGTCAGAGCCAGAGCCGAAGGATAAAGCTCTTTGGTTCTGGCAATTATTTTCTGCCTATTTTAAAGATGACCTTGATTTTCTTTACACTCAGGAAAAATAAAAATGTACCTCCAATCTCAAACAATGATAGAATTTTATGACTCTAAGCTAACTTTTATATATCAGATTCTATTTACCAGGAGGTAAATGCACCATGCTTGGCACAATAGACTGGATAGTTATCATTGGCTATTTTGTTCTCATTGCCGGTATTGCCTGGTGGTCAATCAAAACTCAGAAACAGCAGACGACTGACCAGTATTTTCTGGCTGGCCGGCATTTAGACTGGTTCATCGTCGGGGCTTCTATTTTTGCCTCCAACATCGGTTCAGAACATCTGGTAGGATTGGCTGGTTCCGGAGCGACAGACGGGGTGGCCATGGCCCATTATGAACTTCACGCCTGGTGCCTGTTAATTCTGGGCTGGGTCATGGTGCCATTTTATATGCGCTCCAAAGTATTTACCATGCCTGAATTTCTGGAACGCCGCTTTTCGCCCAAAGCCCGGACTGTTCTCTCGGCTATCTCGCTCGTTGCCTACGTTCTGACCAAAATTGCAGTTGGTGTCTTTGCCGGTGGTGTGGTCTTTTCAACCCTTCTGCCCGATGTCAGGCTATTCGGTCTGGATAGCTTCTGGGTAGGTTCCATCGTAGTTATTCTTATCACCGGACTTTATACGGTTATGGGGGGACTGAAAGCAGTCGCCTACACCGAGGCCATTCAAACCATAATTCTGGTTATCGGATCAGCCCTGGTCGCTATTTTTGGTCTCCATTATATCGGCGGTTGGTCGGAATTGCGTTCTATCGTCGGGCCGGAAATGTTCAATCTCTGGAAACCTCTTATTCCCGACGGCGTCGTCGGGACCTGGGCCCCGATCAAAGAAGCAGGCAGAATGGCCTGGTATTTTAACGACAATTACCCCTGGCTGGGGATGTTGTTCTGTGCGCCGATTATAGGTCTCTGGTACTGGTGCACAGACCAGTACATTGTTCAGCGGACTCTGGCCGCCAAGAACGAAACCCATGCCCGGCGGGGTTCGATTGCTGCCTCTTATTTTAAGCTCCTGCCCCTGTTCATTTTCATTATTCCCGGCATCATCTGCTATGGACTGGCTCTAAGCGGCAAGTTTCCTGGATTACAGCAGCAGCTTATCGGTCCCGATGGAAGTATCATCAGGGATCAAGCCCAGCAGGCTTTTCCTTTAATGGTAGCGAATGTGTTGCCCATCGGAGTCAGGGGCCTGGTGGTAGCCGGATTGCTGGCTGCCCTGATGAGCTCTCTGGCCGGTGTTTTCAACGCCTGTTCAACACTTTTTACCATTGACTTCTATTCGCGGCTTAAAAAAGGCGTCAGTCAGGAGAATCTGGTGCGCATTGGCCGGATAGCCACTATCGTCATGGTGCTCATCGGTCTGGCCTGGTTGCCGGTCATTCGCGGCGGGAAGGGACTGTATGATTATCTGCAGGGCGTCCAGTCCTATCTGGCCCCGCCTATTTTCGTGGTCTTTTTTGCCGGTATTCTCAACAAACGACTAAATGCCAAAGGCTGTCTGGCCGCCCTTGGCACCGGCTTTGCTCTGGGCCTATTCCGCCTGGCCATTGATACACCTGTTAAGCTCATCCCTGGATTTAATTATACTGAAGGCTCGTTTTTATGGATCATGAACAATATCTTTTTTCAGTATTACAGCCTGTTCATCTTCATTGTCTCCCTCGGGGTGATGTATGCGGTCAGCTATTTAACTGAGAAGCCGGACTATGAAAAAATTGCCGGTCTGACCTTTGGGACGGTGACTGAAGAGCATAAAAAGACAACCCGGGCTACCTGGAATAAGTGGGATGTGGTGGCCTCGGTCATAGTTTGTGTACTTATTGTAGCTATCTATATTTATTTCTCGGGTATATTCCAGAAATAAAACAGAACTAAGTACAGGCAGAAACTATCTCGTTCAGTTTTTCATTGTTGGAAAGCCAATGAGTGGTTGATTGCTCTTCAGCTTTTCGACAGGCAGATAGTGGCCAGGTCAGTTAGACTGTTGTTTTCCGGTCAGGCTCTTTAGAATTTGAGCCTGGAGTGGGGTTGGATTAGAGACAGGTTTAAGGCGAAAGCTTCTTTCCAGCTGGTGATTGAGAACAAGCTCGATTTCCAGGTTCTTCTCACCCCGTAATAAGGATAGCTTTAGCCGCTGGTCAGGCTGTCTCGAAGAAATCCACTGATTGAAATCTACATCCTTTGCCTGCTGGCCATCTATGGCCTTAAGCTCATCGCCGGCTATGATCCCGGCCCTCTCAGCCGGAGAATCTGGCTCAACCGCCGCTACCACCAGTCGGTCATCTACCTTCTCGACCAGGGCCCCCAGATAAGCCTCTGGCAACTCTCCGGGCTTCTCCAGTTCCAGGCCAGCATAAGCCAGATATTTAGGATAATCAATGGCTCTGGTGGTCGAGGCATACTCAAATATCTCGGGCAGAGGACATCCCGCCACAGCTTCACACACCAGGCGAAATTCCTGGTCGGCAAAGCCTCGCCCTTTTTCTTTATAAAAAGAGTAATATAACGTTCTCATAACATCGTCGAGCGAGCGACGGTTCCCGGTTACCTGGCGGAGATTCAGGTCAAGCAGAAATCCCAGAATAGCACCTTTATCATAATAGGAAATTGTTTTGCGCAGGCCTGGGCGCTTCGCACCAAATGGCCCCTGAGTCCAGGTGTTGTAGCTTGACTGGGTAGCTGATTGAAAGAAACGTCCGGGGTTGTTTTCCTGGGCAGCAATTATTTTGCTGATAGCCTCCAGAAATTCCTCCCCCGTCATGAGCCCGGCTCGGCACAGCAGCAGGTATTCATAATAGACAGTGAAACCTTCCGAGACCCAGAGCATATTGGTCAGATTGGGCTGACTATAATCAAACGGCCCCAGGGCCAGAGGTCGAATACGCTTGACATTAAAGTGATGAAAATACTCGTGAGCCAGAAAGGCCAGGGTACCAATTCTCCTTTGTCTGTTATCCAGACCATCCCCACTGAAAGACACAGCCGCTGAATCGAGATGTTCAATCCCACCCTGTCCGGGGCCGATGCCAAGGAAGGTATAATGACGATAAGGAATTTCGCCAATAATACTGAGGCCAGCCTCGATCACCGCTTTCAGTTCGTTCATGAACTGCTGGTGGTTAAAGTTTCCCAGCTTGTAGCCGATAAAGTAATGGGGAATCCCCCGTATCTTAAATGGCGGCAGCGAGTCCAGGTTTCCCATCAAAATCGGGCTGTCATAAAGCTGGTCAAAGTCAGCGGCGAAAAAGGTTTTAGCTTGCTCAGCCGAAACCGGATCAAGACCGGTAGCAATCGTGGTCCAGGCGGGGTTTAAATTGATCTTAACGATCACCGGTGAGTGTAGAAGCTCATCAGTATACATACAGACCGAAGCCGGAACAATATATCCTCTATCTTCTCCCAGATAACTCTGGCCAACAAACTGGGAAGTTGCCAGAACTTCATAGTTAAGAATGACAGACTCTGCCTGATCGGTTACTACCCTCCAGGTGCTCGATCCGGTCTTTTCCCACTTTAGCTCCCGACCTTCACCGTCCTCAGCTCGAAAGGCACGTACCTTCCCGCCAAAGTCAAAAAGGCCATAATATCCTGGAGACCAGACGGGCATTTTATAATCACAGATGGTACCCTCCAATCCCTGACAGCTAAGAGTTACCTGATAGCAATGAGAAGCCGGGTTGTCCATTGAAATGGTAAAAACAGTCTTTACGGCTGGGGCGCTCTCACTTCCTAAGGTTGCCGGTAGAAGCGAGCGCGTACCAAACAAGATAAAAAATAGGGCGACGGCTAAGATCAGTCGGCCATATGTCTTTTTCATCTGAATACCTCTCTATTCATGCCTAAAGTTCTCTCTCAGGGTCTATGTCAGCTGGAAAATTTAAAGTCCTTTCAACTGGACCTCATCCTCGTCTGCCTGCGGCCGTCAGACAGCCAGGCTGACAACGGCCGCGATTTTTTACACCAGCCAAGAAACTATCACAGGCTCGCTATTTTTTTCAATTCATTATTATATCGTGCTACTTTCATCTCTCACCTTCCGATATGAAGTAAATGCCAGCCGCCGGCCAGCAATTCAGTCAGAACCATTCTCCTGACCGTGTTCCCCTGCCTTCAAAGATAACCTCAAACTCAAAGAAAATAATGGTTGACGGCCGGAAGGATTTTTGTTTAAAAATAGTTCTTGCTGTCTTTTTAATTTTAATCCGGGGAGGTCGCTATGACTGGCTACTATCTTAAAAGACGCTGGCCAGGACTGATTGTTCTGATTATATTTTCTTTCTGCCTTGTCCTGACCCAGGCTGAGGCCCAGACGGCTAAAAAACCTATAAGCTATGAGGTATATGATTCCTGGAAATCAATCCAGGGGACCAGAATCAGCGATGATGGCCGCTGGCTGGTTTATTCTTTAGTGCCAGGAGAAGGAGATGGTGAACTGGTTGTCCTTGAGCTTCAAACAGGAAAAGAAACTCGTTATCCTAGAGGTAAAGAAGCCGTCATTACGCCTGATAGTCTGTTCGTAATATATACCATCGCCCCGCCGAAAGCCGAAGTTGATAAAGCCAAAAAGGAAAAGAAAAAACCAGAAGATCAGCCTAAAAACGGGCTGGGAATTATAAATCTGACAACTGGCGAGCTGGTTACCGTTGACCGGGTTAAAAATTTCAAGATAGCTGAAGACTCAGCTAAATATGTGAGCTATCTACTGGAAGCACCACCCGCTAAAGAAGCCGATAAAGATAAAACGGAGAAAAAGGAAGAAGCCCAAAGTCTTCAGGAAGAAAAAAAGGAAGCCGGTCAGAAGCCGGCTGAAAAACAGGACGAAAAGAAAGCAGAAAAGAAAAAAGAGCCAGGAACAGAACTTGTCATTCGCCATCTGGAGACGGGAAAAACAGTCTCGTTTCAAGAAGTTTCAGAATATACCTGGAGTAAAGACGGCCGCTTTCTGGCTTATGCCACCTCGTCTAAAAAGCCCGAAGAGGATGGAGCTTTTCTCTATGAACCAGCCGCTGATAAAACCATTGTCCTGCTTAAAGGCCAGGGCCACTATGTGAAGCTGGCTTTTGATGACAGAGGTCAGAAAGTGGCTTTTTTGAGCGATCGTGACTCCTACCAGGAAAAAGTTTCTCCTTATAAACTTTATTTCTGGGAAGAAAAGAGGTCTCAAGCAGTAGAACTAGCCGGACCAAAGACAGCTGGTCTTCCGGCTAACAATGCGCCATCAGAAAACCGAGCGCCTTCTTTTTCTAAGGACGGAAGCCTGCTTTACTTCGGCTATGCTCCCCTTCCAGAGCCACCGGCAGAAGATGCTCCAGAGCCGGTCAAAGTGGATATCTGGAGCTTTACTGATCCCGAACTTCAGCCGATGCAAAAGGTAAGAGCTGAGCAGGAGAAAAAAAAGAATTATCTGGCTGTTAGCCATCTTCAGGCCAAGGGCCAGCCCATCCTCATTCTTGGTTCTCCGGATCTACCAGAGGTAAGATTGTCTGAGGATGGTCAGAAAGCCCTGGGCGTCAACAATCTACCTTACCGCCAGCTTATTTCCTGGGATAGAGAATACGCCGATTATTATACTGTTGAGGTCAAAACAGGCCGCCGGCTCAAAATTCTGGAAAAATTTCCTGGCCCGGTCAGTTTTTCTCCTGGAGCCAATTACCTCCTTTTTTATGATGATGGACCCCGCGCCTGGTTCACCTATCGCCTGGCTGACGGGAAAAAGTTTGATCTGACCTCCAAACTCGGAGTCAATTTCTTCCGGGAAGAATGGGACACACCAGGTGAACCGCCGGCCTATGGGCTGGCCGGCTGGACCGAGAACGACTCCTCCGTCCTTATTTATGACCGCTATGATCTGTGGGAAATAAAGCCAGATGGTTCTGGCGCCAGGCTTCTGACCGGGAAATTCGGCCGCGAGAATAATCTCGTTCTGCGCTACCAGCGTCTTGACCGGGAGGAAAAATCCATTTCCTTTAAGAAACCTTTAATTCTGTCCGCCTTTCATGAAAAGACCAAGGCCAGTGGTTTTTTCCGGCTTGATCCAACCAGAAACGAGCCGCCTACCAGGCTGATCTATCAGGATAAAATGCTGGGTTCGCTGCAGAAAGCCAGGAAAGCGGATGTTTATATTTTCACTGCTCAGACTTTTGAGGAATTCCCCGATCTCTGGCTGAGCGGACCAGATTTTAATCGTCCCAGAAAGATCAGCCAGGCCAATCCCCAGCAGGCCAGCTATCTCTGGGGAAAGGCTGAACTCATCAGCTACCTCAACGGTGACGGCCAGGAGCTTAAGGCTATTTTGATCAAACCAGAAAACTTCAATCCCCAGCAAAAATATCCATTGATGGTTTATATCTATGAAAAGTTGAGCGATGGACTGCATCGCTATTATGCGCCTGGTCCGGGAACCAGCATTAATTTTACTCGCTATGTTTCCAATGGCTATGTGCTGCTTATGCCTGACATTGTCTATGAAGTTGGTTACCCGGGTTCCAGTGCTCTTAAATGCGTTGTCCCGGCGGTGGAGAGCGTGATCAATATGGGCTTCATCGATTCGGCCAGAATTGGAATTCAGGGTCATAGCTGGGGCGGTTACCAGATTACCTACCTTATCACCCAGACTAACCTGTTCGCTGCCTGTGAGGCTGGAGCGGCGGTGGCCAATATGACCAGCGCCTACGGTGGCATCCGCTGGGGAACAGGGATGTCGCGAGCCTTTCAATATGAAAAGACTCAAAGCCGCATCGGGGCTCCTCTCTGGGAAAGGTCACTTCAGTTTATAGAAAACTCGCCGATTTTCTGGATAGAAAGAGTCAATACTCCTTATCTCACCATTCACAATGATGAAGACGATGCTGTGCCGTGGTACCAGGGCATAGAATTTTTTACGGCCATGAGGCGGCTCGGCAAGAAAGCCTGGATGTTTAACTTTAACGGTGAAAAGCATGGATTGAGGGAGAGGGACAATCAAAAATACTGGACAGTTCATCTGGACGAATTCTTCGACCATTATCTAAAAGGAGCACCTGCTCCTCGCTGGATGACAGAAGGCGTCCCCTATCTTGAGCGGGGTAAAAGAGATATTTCTGCTCTGTTCCAACCGAAGGAGGAAAAGACTGAAAAATAGCTGGCGGTGCTAAATAATTTATTGAAATTGGTTTTCTTATTCTGGTATATTAACTTTCTTTAATAATTTAAAAGGAGTGGACTAAAATGAACGTTTTCGTTTTAAATTGCGGCAGTTCTTCCGTCAAATTTCAGATCATCAACACTGACCTGGAGATGTTCGAAACCGATAGCGATCACCGGGTAGCTAAAGGTTTGATTGAAAGAGTGGGGAAAGATGATGCTATTATTAGCCTGGAAGCTGAAGGCCAGGAGCCGGTGAAGGCCATCGAGCCTATCCATGACCATCGGGAAGCCATCCTGAGGATCAAAAAATGGATGGAAGACCCGGCCACCAGAATTAGCGGCATTCACAGCTGGGATGATATTCATGCCATCGGTCACCGTGTGGTTCATGGCGGAGAGAAGTTCACGAAATCAGTCAAAATTGATAAGGAAGTCTTAGCCCAGATAGAGGAGTGCTCCGATTTAGCCCCGCTGCACAACCCGGCCAACCTCAAAGGTATTTATGCCTGCTACGAAATATTTGGCGACCGAATCCCTCAGGTAGCGATCTTTGATACGGCTTTTCACTCAACCATGACAGCCGAGTCCTTTATGTACGCCATTCCATTTGAATACTATGAAAAATACAGGGTCCGCCGTTATGGCTTTCACGGGACATCGCATCGGTACTTAGCCTATCGTTACCGCAAACTGGTCGGGAAGCCCAGAGAAGAGGTAAATATTATTACCCTCCATCTCGGTAACGGCTGTTCGGCCGCCGCCATCAAGAAAGGCTATTCCGTTAACACCAGCATGGGCTTGACACCACTCGAAGGCTTGATCATGGGAACCCGGTCAGGAGATATAGATCCTGCTGTTGTGGAATACCTTTTCAACAAAGGAATTGGCAGCGTGGCTGACATTTTCAATCTGCTCAACAAAAAGAGCGGCATGCTGGGTATTTCAGGCCTGAGTAATGATATGAGAGATATAGAGAAGGCAGCCAGAGAAGGTAACCGCCGGGCTGAACTGGCCTTGAAGATGTTCGCTCTAAGGGTAAAAAAATATATTGGAGCCTACCTGGCCGAGATGAATGGAGCCGACGCCATTGTCTTTTCAGCCGGCATCGGTGAAAATTCTGCCCTGGTCCGGAAAATGGTCTGCCAGGGACTGGAAAACCTGGGAATCGAGCTGGATGAGGAACTCAACCAGCAGGCAGTTGGCGGGAAATGTCTGAAGATTTCCAGGGAAGGCAGCCCGATAGCTGTCTGGGTCATCCCGACCAACGAAGAACTACTTCTGGCCAGGGATACGGTCAGGGTGGTAAGAGATGTACCACGGAATTGGTGATAAAGACAGGAGGATAAGATGAGTGGAAGCAACTTTGTTAAAGAAATAAGAGAAAAGGCAGCCAGAAGATTTTTAAAAATCGCTTTTCCTGATGCGGAAGACGTCCGGACATTGCAGGCAGCCAGAACATTAATCGCTGAGAAAATCGGCCAGCCGGTTCTTATCGGCAATCCAGAAAATATAAAGAAGATAGCTGCCGATAATAACCTTAAATTTGATGATCTGGAAATTATGAATCCGGTCATTTCACCCTGGAAAGAAGAATTTGCCGAGCATCTTTATGACCGGAGAAAGGCCAAAGGTATGAGCCTGGAAGAAGCCACGGCTCTGGTTCAAACTCCTCTTTATTTTGCTGGCTGTCTGCTGGCCAAAGACAGAGTTCAGGCAGTGGTTGGCGGTAATATTTCGGCTACCGGAGATGTGATCAGGGCTGCTCTTTATACTGTGGGGACAGCTCCTGGCATCCAGATTGTTTCCAGCTATTTTATCATGGTCTGGCCTGAGAAACTGCTGTGTTTCGCTGACTGTGCGGTGGTGCCTGATCCAACTGATGCCCAGCTGGCTGATATCGCTATTTCCTCCGCTAAGAATTTCCAGGCGGTAACCGGACAGGAACCGCGGGTGGCCATGCTGTCTTTTTCCACCAAAGGCTCAGCCAGCCATCCCTATGTGGATAAAGTGGTCAGTGCGACTAAAATTGCCAGGGAAAAAGCTCCGGAGCTTTTAATTGATGGCGAAATGCAGGCTGATGCCGCCTTAGTTCCGGCCGTTGGTGAAAGAAAATGCAAGGGCTCACCGGTCGCCGGCCGGGCCAATGTGCTTATCTTTCCTGACCTTGATGCCGGCAACATCGGCTATAAACTGACCGAAAGACTGGGCGGAGCTGAAGCTATCGGGCCAATTGTCCAGGGACTGCTCAAGCCCTATTGCGACCTGAGCCGCGGTTGCTCAGTTGATGATATGGTCAATGTGGCCGCCATTTGCAGCCTGATGGCCTGAATGACCGATTAACCTTAAAATCTAAATTAGATCTGAACTGCCATTTTTATTTATATTTATATGGGAAATTTAAAAGGCCAGCTAGTAGCGGGCTTTATCCAGTTTCTTATTTCTGTTCATTTCTCATTCCGACCAGCAGGGCTGCCAGACCGATAGAATAGAATTTGGACAGTTCACTATCTCCGCGGGAAGTCAGAATACAGGGAGCCATGGCTCCGGTAACTATGGCGGCCAGTTTGGCACCTCCAAAAATAGTACAGGTTTTATAAAAGATATTGGCCGCTTCAATATTAGGGAAAATAAGAATATCAGCCGCCCCTGCTCCCTCTCCCTTAAAGCCCTTTATTTCGGCGCTTTCCTTAGAAATGGCAATGTCAATCCCGACCGGTCCCTCTACCCTGGCTCCTTTAATCTGACCTCTTTCGGCCATAACTTTAATCAGGGCTCCATCAACCGTAGAAGGAACTTTCTCGCTGACTGTCTCCGCTGAGCTGATCAGATAAGCATAAGGGTTGTCTATACCCAAGGATTGGGCAACTTCAATGGCATAACCCAGCATTTTCACTTTTTGTTCCAGGTCAGGAAGAACCAGCACCGCCACGTCCGAGACAACCAGAAGCTTGGGATAGGCTGGAACCTCGATGACAGTTACATGCGACAGCAGCCCACCTGGTGGAACAAGACCACTTTCTTTATTGAGGATAGCTCTCATGTAATCAGGAGTGGTCACCAAGCCCTTCATCAAAATATCACCTTCACCTTCTCTGACCAGCTTAACGGCCAGACTCAAAGCTTTTTTAGTGTCAACTTCATCAATAACTTTATGAAAAGTCGAAGGGACACCATGTTCCCGGGCTACTTTCTCGATTTTTTCCCTGTTACCCACGACGATTACTTCCACCAGCCCTTCGCCCTGGGCTCGGGCAATAGCTTCTATCGTATGAGGATCCTCGGCACAGGCTACAACCAGCCTTTTTTTCGAGCTGCCTTTAACTTTGGCAATTAAATCTTCCAGTTTTTTTATCATCAGCTTTCCTCCCTTATTTCCTGTTCGTAACTCTTAGCCTGCTCTTCCCCTCTCAGCACCCTCAGCGCTCCCTCGGCCAGAGCCCTCATCTCGTCTCCACCTGGATATAAATAAAAAGGAGCAATAAACTGGCATCTCTCTTTGACCCAATCTACAAGCTGCTGGTAATAGGCCAGCCCGCCGGTCAGCACGATGCCATCGACCTCCCCCTTCAGGACTGTGGCCATGACACCGATCCATTTGGCAATATTGTAGGCCATAGCCTTAACCAGGAGCTCTGCCTTTTTATCTCCGGCTTTAACGCGCTTTTCCACTTCTACCATATCGTTGGTCCCCAGGTGAGCCACCACCCCACCTTTTCCGGCCAGCAGTTTTTTTATTTCGGCTTTAGAATACTGACCCGAAAAGCAGAGTTCTACCAGATCGCAACCGGGCAGGCTGCCGGCTCTTTCCGGGGCAAAAGGCCCATCTCCATTGAGAGCATTATTGACATCAACAACTTTTCCACGCCGGTGGGCACCAACACTTATCCCGCCGCCCATATGAACAACAATAAAATTGACTTCTTCATAGCGGCGCCCCAGATCCCTGGCCGCCTGTCTGGCCACCCTTTTTTGATTGAGGGCGTGAAGAATACTTCTTCTTTTTATAAAAGGTAAACCAGTAATCCTGGCGATATCCTCCATTTCGTCCACCACCACCGGATCAACAATATAAGCCGGCAGGTGGAGTTCGGCCGCCAGGCTGTGAGCGATCAGAGCGCCCAGATTGGAAGCGTGTTCGCCCTGAACTTCGGCTTTCAAATCCTCAATCATCCTGTCAGTAACAACATAAGTTCCACTGGGAATAGGTCGAAGCAACCCACCCCGGGCCACCACCGCCTGAATCGATTCTCTGGGAATCCCCGCCCGTTCTAATTCTTCCAGGATGACTTCTTTCCGGAAATTAAATTGGTCAATCACCCTGGCAAAATGCTGAATTTGCTCCACTGGATGTGAAATATTGACCTTGAACAACTCCTTTTCATCATCAAAAACAGCCACCTTGGTGGAAGTAGAACCGGGATTAATGACCAGAATACGCCAGCTCATCTAAACCTCCTCACCAGATACTTATAGGTACAAATCTGTCATTTAATCTTTCAGGCCGGGTAAAAGACCACGGCTTCTCCTGTTACCGGCCTAAAACCTCTTTCCTCAAAGAGCTAATATTATAATCAAAACAGCCAGCAAAGAAAAATTGATTTTATACTTACAGGCAGCTTCCAGCCGGAATAATAATTCTGCCTAGGGGAGGTAGAGGTTATATTTTTTGACCAGGTGGTGTGGATGATAAGAAAGCTTAGAACGTCTGAGCCCGGAGAGTCCCGCATCCTGTTCTCGGTTGATATAGCGATACTGCTGCCTGGCCCGGCGGGCACACTCCCGATTTAAAAATTGATAGAGTCCCGGAAATTCCCGGCTGGCCACTTCAACATGAACAACGGCTGTTTCTGGATTTAATTTTTCGCCCAGGCAAAAGCCTTCCACCTGACCATCAACAAGAACAGCCATAGTCGAAAAACTAAACAGCTCAAAATTGAACAGGGCCTCTTCCATTGCCCGGACAGCGGCGCCAGTATGATTATCTTCTCCGTTTTTTCCTTCGCGATCTTCGCTTTCCTCGCCCCAGGCCCTGACCAGCTTCAGGCAGCTCTCCAGATGGCTCTTATCCACCCTGGAAATTTCATATTTAAATTGCCTTTCAAACCGCCGGATCCAGTTTCTTTTACCGTCGTATTTTTTCCCGCTAAGCTCAGCCAGTTCCTGAGTTAGATAAACATAGTCAAAATTGTCCCGGTCTTCATTAATTATATACTGACCAGCCAGCTTTCTCAGAAACTTCTCGGACAGACGCGACAGCCTTGGAGCCAGACTCAAACAGAGATTAACCGTCTCATCAAGCCTGTTCTCTCCAACCGGTTCGAGAAAATAGGCCGGCTCATCGGGAGGTGAGCACAGGACACACAAATTGCCGTTGATTTTTGTCAGACGAGGTTTCTCCCACTCTCGCCAGATGTAGATATTGGCAAAAGTCAGCTCACAGATATCAGGTGGGAAAAGATCAAGATAGTGCTGAACCTCCTCCTTATCCTCCAGTTCAATTGATTTTAGCTCAGGAAAATCAGGAATCATAATCAATCCAGTCAGGCCCGGCTTCCACTTTTACCCTGTACCTATTATCAGTTTGTTTCAGGGTCGTTCTCATTCAGGCCAGATAGAACATCGCCGTACACTTCTGCCGATCGCAGCCTGCACACCAATCATTATTTTTTTCCAGAGCAGGCGGGATTTTATCGACCTTTTTAAATCCCAGTGGTTCATAAAAGCGCGGGATGGTGGTCAGGAGATAGACCGGCTTGCCCTTAAAGCTTTTCAAAGCTTCTTCCACCAGCTTCCGGCCTGTCCCCATCTGGCGATATTCTTCGAGAACCCCAACTGACCGCATTTCCAGAAAGTCACCAAAATCTTTAAGTCCGAGAATGCCAGTAATTTTTCCGCGCTCTTCAGCCACAAAAAAGAGGTCATTCTCCATCCCAGGATAATCGAGGGCCAGCCGCCAGGCTATCCTGGTAATATAAGGCATATCAGCGGCGTCTGCTTTTCTGACTATCATCGTTGTTTATTATACCAGATGTCTGAAGAGCGGGAAGAAGTAAGGGCCCAAATCGAGCTGGCAGTCGCATTCTACTTTTGTTGAGCAGGCAGATTTATTGGCACCAGGAGGCACATGGCCGGTTCTATTTCTGATCAAGGACAGACTTTTAATCCTGCCCCTGGAGAAGGTTGTATTTTATACTGCAAGGCCAGCCAGTCTAATGCCCTGCCGAGGGGAAAATCTCAGGGCAGTTTTTGATCTGATATTCCTCATAAATCGGATAGTCGCCATCAGTATTAATCAACGAGAAGCCCGATTCCAGGAAATCCATTGAGCTCCATTTCTCTAAAAACCGGTCAGGAAAGATCAGAGCATAGAGGTAGGTTCCTTCCCGGTCAAAGACATCGAGCTGCCAGCGGTGGGGAGCTGTAATTCTAAAGACGCCCATCTGGCCGCCTGGTAAATAAGTCAGGTTGAGCATCATCATCAACTTATCAGGGTAAACAGGGAGCATCTTCTTTATTAGCTCTTCCTGACCTTTTCTGTTACCCGAAAAAGCCTGAAGAATTTTTTCTTTGTCCTGTCTTGACACTGGCACCCTCTCAGCCGGGACTTCAATTTCCATCACCTTTTGCCCATCCTGGTTAAAAATTTTTAGCTGGTAGTCTGACTTAACAGCCACTGCTATTCTGGCTTCAGCCTTATTCATTGACCAGAGAATATCATTGGTTCCATAGGGCTCAAAATAACCTCCAGGCTCATCCTTCCAGCTGATCATACCCAGCTCGGGGCCACTTAATAACTCTACTGTCGCCACTGTTCCTTTTTGATCTATTTTTTTAAGCAGCAGCTTCTTGACCCGTCTATTATTTTCCATAACGGTCAGATCGGTTAGATAGCAATCAGGCCGGAGGAAATAGGCTGGCATGTCTTGAATCTTAAATTCTCCAAGAAGCTGGCCGCGGCGGTCGAACCTGGCCACCTTCATATTGCCCACTCCCCAGATTTCGTCGCCCTCAAAATCCAGCCAGAATCCGGTGTAGGAGGGGAACTCACCTGGTCCCTGGCCAACTCTTATAAAGCTACCGAGATAAGCTCCATCCCTTGAAAAGATTTTAGCCGCCGGTTCATTTGGATTATAAAGAATGATCTGCTGGCTATCCATTAAGACCCGGAAGTATTTCAAATTAAAGTCGGGGACTTTATAGGGATTGAGTTCAAAAGTTTTCTCGGCTTCGACCTGAATAGTGCCTTTTAGGGGGCGAGCCGGATTGATAACCTGCCTCACTCCTCCTGTTTCTTTGATCTGAGGCTTTTCCGCCTGCTGGCGGCAGGCCATAAAACCAAGCGCCAATCCGCCCAGAAAAAGAGCCAGGGCCATCAACACCCACAGAGAGACACCTCTTCCCTTTTGCCTTTCCATCCCTGATCTCCTCCGGGCTGATACTTTATATGTGCTGATACAGCTTAATACAGCTTATATCATTAAAATCATTCCAACCCAATCGCACCTGTAAAAAACTATTTTTTAACCACAACCGGCTTGAGCAGGAGGTCCTGAAAATCATAGCTAAAATCGGTATCAGGTGAAAAAGGTTTCATCCTGGCTTCAGCTATCGAGCCATCCGGATTTAGAGAAAAAGTTACATAAGCATCAGCTCTGAGTTCCGGGTCAGACCAGCGGGCCACAAAGGTATCATACTGCCAGTGTTCAAGCGGTCCGGAAAGATCAGGCGAGTGCTTGAAAGTCATCAGCAAGCGGCCGTTTTCATATTTAATCTCAATATCTCCATACCAGGCATCGTGGTAAAGACCAGCATATTTTTCCAGGGGGAGCGAGGGCTTTGAGTCTTTGTTCCTCTGTTCATAAGCCTTTTTAATTTCATCGGAAGTCCTCTGTCGGCTTCTCTCCCGGACTTTAGCGATAGCTCCAATCCAGTCAACGGCCGGCGCCTTAAGATAATGGTCAGCAATGGCGTAGGTCAGAGACTGATAGGCTTCATCCGCTTCCTGATTGGTCAGAATGGTTATTCCCAGCCCGATTTCTGGCATCAGCCAGACCTGAGAGACATAACCGGCCAGGCCGCCGGTATGGGTCACGACTTTATACCGTCTGAAATCTCTCAGCCTGACCCCCAGGCCATAGCCACTAAAATTCATCGCCGCGGCGGCCAGCTCTGGTGCCGGCTTATAGATCGGTATCGGTGTTTCCATAGAGGTTATGGCCTCCATAACTTTTTCTGAAATAAGCTGATTTCCATCTGGAAGCTTGCCCTTATTGAGCAAAACCAGCATCCATTTGGCCATATCTTCGGCGCAGGAATTAATCCCGCCGGCCGGATTGACGTTATCCGGAAGATAGGGCTTAATCGGTTTGACCTGGCCTTCAACCCGGGCATGAGGCCAGGCGACATTGGTTTCCTTCGCCACGAGCGAGCAGCGGGTATTGCTGTAAGTCATTCCGACCCTCTTCTGGATTTTCTCGCGCACAAAATCTTCCCAGGGCATTCCGCTGACCTTAGCCAGTAGTTCTCCGGCCACAGCAAACATCAGATTGCTGTAGGCATAAGTTGTTCGGAAAGAGTAAGCCGGTTTGATGAAGCGTACCCGATGTAGAATCTCCTCTCTGGTCAGGGTGGTGGCGGGCCAGAACATCAAATCTCCGGCTCCCAGCCCTAGCCCGCAGCGATGGCAGAGAAGATCTTTAACCATCATTTCTCTGGTCACGTAGGGATCATACATCATGAATTCGGGAAGATAATCAACCACCCGGCTATCCCAGCTGATTTTTCCTTCATCGACCAGTGTACCCAGGGCTACCGCTGTAAAAAGCTTCGTATTGGAAGCAATACCAAACAAGGTCTGGGCGTCAACTGGAGCTGGTTCGCCGAGCTTCTTTACTCCATAGCCTTTCGCCAGAACTACCTGGCCATCTTTTACAACAGCCAGGCCCAGTCCGGGCACTTCAAAAGTCTTCATGACTCTGGCTACCAGTTCATCCAGGGCCGGGGGCAGAGCAGCTTTTTTCGGATGGGAAGCAGCGGCCTGAGTTTCAGCCCCGAGCGGCAATGGGCTAAAAAGGAAAAAGACAGATAAAGTTATAAAAGCAATCAGGGTTAAAGGCCAGGCACAGTTTTTTCGCTGGAATTTTAATAATTTACCCGGCAAATGGTAATTGTTCACTTAAAGACTCCTTTCTCCATATGATTCGCTTTTATTTTATTAAAGTTTTTTATTAAAGTTATTAAACTTGATTCATGGCCGATTTTATCACTCTTTTTGACCGTCAATAAAGAAAAATTAAAGTCTTTTCTACCAATCGGTCAGTTAGCAGGGCAGATAAATTGAAATTAAGCCAGGCGAGATTGGTACAGTCTTCGCCATATTAAGCTATAAACTCCGCTCATTTCTTGCGGGCTTTACGGCTACCCAGAATTCCACCCTGAAGGAATAAGCCGGCGCCCAGGACGAAACCGAAGTTATACCAGCCGCCATTATTGTGGACTTCATAAATTCTGATGTTTTTACTGAACAATGAAACTATAAAAGTAACGGGCGAGATAAAACCATGCCAGAGGCCTGAAATAAATCCAGCTACATGACCATGTTCGTCTGGCGTCTTTTCAGCGCTATTTGGCCCCGGGACGCAGGCCGTCAGAATTAAAAGGAGAAAAAAGACCAGAGTCAGAGCCGTTAATGTTTTCCGGTTCACCTGCCCTCCTGCAGTCTGTCAAAAGTTATCATCTTTCTTATATCGCAAAACTTTTACCGGCTGTCAAGGTCTTTCCTCAATCAGGGTAAGACCTAGTATCCAGGGTGGATAAAAAAGCCGGGAGATCTCTTCGCCTCATGCCCCCAGAACTGGACATAACTCAGCTGCACCAACAACTTATTTATTATCAGCTAGTTCCCGAGGCTCGACCCCATTCAGGCCACACCGGGCAGGCAGAAATTTATTTGATAAGCATTGCCACACTGCTCACAGGCCAGATTGAAGACAATCTGGTGGCATTTAACTCCCTTCTCCAGGCTTTGGTTTATAGCCCATTTTCCCCCACACCGCTCACATTTTCTGGCCATAACCAGAAAAACATCAATCTTATCTGCCGGTTTTTTGGGCCGGCCAGTCGGCAGGACTATCCGTCTTTTTTTGATTTCATAAGACAGTCCCTGAGTATCCTTTAATTCTTGCAAAAAGTTTTTATAAAAGTCCAGGCTATCCGCTGATTTTTTGACGGCCAGATCGCGGCCGGCCTTAGTCCTCATATTTAACGGAAGGGCAGCTGCATAGGTCATTTCTTTGCTCAGATGATTCATAATCGCTCCCTGTAGATTGCGGCCACGAAGAGTCGTCTTAATAAAAAAATTGGCCACACCGACCAAACCGAACTTGGCCAGAAAATCGGCATCATGAATAATGTCGGTTAGTGGGTCAGGCACCGCCCCCTCCCGGTGAAGATTGATAAGAATGTCTTTCAGCCGCTGCTGATCTTTTTCTCTGGCTCCGGCTTTCTTTAAAATATCGATCGCCACTCTGGCTGAAGCTTCTTCTTCAGGCAGATTATCCTGATGATAAAGGCCCCCCTGAAACTTGCCGGCATCATGCAGTAAAGCGGCCAGAGCGGCCAGGGTCGAGTCTTTTTTTTCTGCCCTGGCCATTTTCCAGGCTAAATAAGCGACGTGCAGGGAATGCTCCCAGAGAAAGCTATCCTCATGCTCACTGCCTGAAAAATCTTTCTCACTTTTCTCGATGGTCTGCCTGATTTTATCCACCACACCAGGATAACGGCGATCAATGGCCTGCAAAAACCCGGGCTGCTGCCTCTGGAGTTTTTTGACCGGTTTCTTTTTAGCTGAAGGCCTGATGGTCATTGGCTACCCTCGCTCCGAAATTATAGATGGCTGAATTACCATGTCCATTATGGACTTCCCTTCATTTAAAAATCAAGCCGACTATTTATTTTCATGTTAATATTATAATTTCTAACACCAGGCTGGCTATCAATGGAGTCCGGAAACGCTTTTAAATTTAAAAATATCACCGCCATTATCCTGGCTGGAGGGCAAAGCCGACGGATGGGCCGGGATAAAGCCAGCTTGCCACTGGGAGAGCAAACTCTCCTTGAACAACTGATTGAACAGCTGGCTGGCCGTTTCCAGGAAATAATTATAAGTGTATCTAAGGGCCAGCCTTACCCACTAAATAATGTTCGTCAGGTCGAGGATCGTTATGAAAACGCGGGTCCCCTGGCCGGTTTACTGGCTGGCCTGCAGGCTTCTTCTTCGGACATATCACTGGTTGTTCCCTGTGACCAGCCCGAAATCGATCTGGGAATAGTCAGGGACATGCTCCAGGTGCTCGGCCAGCATGACCTGGTTTATCCCAGGCTTGATGGCCAGATTCCACACCCCCTTTTTGCCCTTTACCGCCGCTCGCTTTGGCCGGTCATAGAGAAGCTGATTAACGAGGGCAAGCTCAGCGTTCTCCATCTTTTGACCGAGGTCAAAGCGGTGGCTCTGGACATACCAGCTTCTCGCCTTCCCTGGCATCTAAATAGTCTTGAGGATTATCAAAACTATCTCCAATACCTGAAAAGGAAAAGGACAGAATAAAATGCTGCTAAACCCCCAACCGGCTGTATAGATTGAAAAAAACAGTCCGGCCAATCAACTCCTCAATGATGATCAGAACCAGGATTAGAACTGGCCAGAAATAACCCTGCAGCCAGACAGAGCCGGCTGGCCAGAAAACATAAAAGCTGGCTAACAAAGCCAGAATCAAGAGCAGAACCCGGATGGTTGATATTTTCTTAAGCTCCGAAAATTTTTCAGGCTCAATCTCATTTTTCAAAGAAAAAAGGCCGGTCACCTGGTCTAACAAAATTATATAGATTAGTGAGATTAACAAGGTTATCTGAAGAATGACTGTTAGTTGAAGCCGGCCTTCAGGCCAGGCTTCAAAAAGAGGCGGGCCGACCAGAGCCAAGAAACCGGCCCCGGTCAGGAGGGCCGTTAGATAAAAAGAGAGAGTCGTTCTGCAGCTATTCCAGGCCGGGACGGCGGGCAGGCGGTAAATTTTTGACATGATAAAAATTAAAGCCAGCCCGACCAGCATGTCCAGACAGGATATTAACAGAAGAATGGTGAGCGGCAGGCCAAAAAAAATAGAAACGGTCAAGACTAACAGACCGGCAAAAAACAAACAGGCCGCCAGTATTTCCCGGCTGAGCCAGGAAGTTTTTAGATTGACCACAGCCAGATAGGCCGAGGAAGGCCGGCCAAGGTGAAACAACGAAATAAGCAGTGAGAGGCCCATCAGCAGAAGAAGATCCAGGGCGGGACGGAATAGCCAGGGGAAAAGCCAGGCTGAACCAAATTGACCCAGATGGCGGCGATTAATCACCAGCAGGCCAAACAGGAAAATAAAAGACCCAACCGCTGTCTGCACCAGGACGGTAAAAACGATTAAAGGCCAGTCTTTAAGATTGAGTTTCACTTAACCTCTCCTCCGACCATCACCCCCGCTGGCTGAGTTGAGATTTTTATGATTTTAGAGGCCAGAGCCAGCAGGAGAAGAGTCCCAAAATATTGTGGCTCAGGAGTGGGCGCGACCAGTAAAAAGGTTATCCCGGATAGGAGAAAGGCGGTATAAAGGCTGAGCTTAGGGCCGAAGAGAATAACTAAGAATAAAATCAAGACAGCCACCGGGCCATAAAACTGCGGCTGGCCAATTAAATAGAAAAAACTGGATAGAATATTAGGATAAAAAGCGGTGTAGGTGTTTCTTTCACCCAGATTAAGATTATAAAAAATGGTGCTCTTAATGACGTTTAACGGTCCGAAGGGCAGCATCAAAAGCCAGGATACGGCCAGCGACAGAAGAGCTTGCCCACCAACCCGCAACCAGCTTTTAAGGTCCCGCAGCTTTAACTGCCAGAAATAATAAGTAGCCGCTAAAGGAATAAAGAAAAATTTAGCACTGAGACCCAGTCCGATCACTATGGCCAGCAGCAGGCAGTTAAGGCTGGAGGGCTTTCTTTCCTGGCGATAAAGTAAGGCCATAAAAATTGAGACCAATAGCATATTCATGGCTGGATTGGTGGTAATTTCAGAAAAAACGAGAAGTGGTAGAAAAGCCAGCAAATAACGGTGGCCTGAGCTCCTGAAGGTTAAGACCAGAATGAGGGCCGCCAGAAGCTGAATAAACATTAAAAACAGGCTCAAACTCGTCAGGTCCCAGACGTGGAGCAGGCGGTAAAAAAGCCAGTAGGGATAAAGTTCTAAGGGTGGATAATTGAAATTCTGATAAACAACCTGGTCATTTCCATTGCGATGATAAATCCTACCACTTAAGTAGGGATTCCGTCCTTCTTCCAGATCCTTAAAAACAGATTCATAGGTCTTGGTAATTTCCGGATCTGGCCTGGGCCGGGTGAGCTGATAAAAGCCAAGGGTCAGCCCGGCTACCAGGATCAGGGCTAAAATTAATTTATGGTTGAGAAACTCAGGACAGAGAAAATATATCAGCCAGACCACCAGGAGCTCCAGGGAAAGTTTCAAAGCCAGTTCATAATGATGGCCGGAAGGCAGAGGGCGGGCAATAAATAAGAACAGGGAAAAAAGCAAACAAATCATTAACCCGGCTGGCAAGTAATATTTGATCAGTTTTTCTTCGGCCCTGGTAGAGAGAGAGGAAGCCAGGTTGGGGGTTGAAAAGTTTGAGGTCATCTTCCTCGCTTCAAAAGATCAACTTTTTATGGAGAAAATTCTGCCAGATTCTATTTAGATTTCCTTTCGGCCGGTTTCTGATATTTTTTGGGTCCAAGAGGTTGCCATTCGCCGTAGGATTCTTCAGACAGGCGACACCGGCCTTCTGCTGTCCAGGTATAACCGTAGTTATAACCGAACCATAAATACTGGTCGCCACCGCCATTTTCCGTAGTGATGATGTAGCGGGCAGCTACATTGCCAATGCCCAGGGCCCGACCACCTGGCGACTCAACATCACCTTTATTAGCATCAAAGGGAATCCAGCCGTAGGGCGGAAGATAAACTTCATTCCAGCGGTGGAAAACGTCATCATAACTGGCATCATCGCCACGGAGACTGACCGTGCCCACATAGCGGGCAGGCACGCCAAGAGCCCGGCAAAGAGCGATCAGGGAATAGGTATATTCAGAGCAGGAAGCTGTGCCACGGCGAAGGACAGTTGGGGCCGGATTCCAGCCACCGACTGGCTTCAGGTTATAGCTCAGATGGTCAATCAAATATTCATAAATTTTCCTGGCAATCCAGTAAGGATTTTTTTCATCGCCAGCGATTTTTTTAGCCAGATTTTGAATGAAGGGATCATGGATACAATATTTATCGCCATCAGCCAGATATTTTTCCTTGATCTCTGCCGGAATCTGATCGAGGCTGCCAACTCTGTCCGGGTAAATGAAATACTCAACCGCATAAATTTTAGCCCTGGCTGTCCAGCCGGTTTGAATCAGGGCCGGCGCCTTTAAATTTTTGAAATTAAAATGAGCCAGCTGCTGTCCCCAGCTGTCCTTGATCATTTCTGTCGGCTTGGATAGAAATTCAACTGGAGCAAGAAGTTCCTGATTATCACGGCTGGCCGGAAGCGGCAGGTAGATATCAAGGTTGGTGACCACCCCGGGTCCGTAATTGCGGAACTCCTTGACGAAGCGAAGTTCCAGCTCTTTTTCGTCCCAGAGCGTCATGATGTCATTATCGAAAACTTTCACCCGGTAGAGTTCATCATTTTCGTAATCAACATTCCACAGATATTCGCCGTCGAAGGCCAGGCCAGCCGGGAAAGGCCCGTAGGAACGAAGCGAAGATAGGCACCAGCCTGAAGAGGGATCAACCAGAAAAATTCTGTCCATCGCCCGATCTGTCACCCAGAGATAATGGCCATCAAATTCCAGACCGGCTGGTTCGCTACCAGGAGCCGGAAAAGTCTGGATCATCATACCGTCAACCGGTGAAACCCGCAGCAGGCTTTTCTGACGGACATCGGTCATCCACAAATCGTGGCCGTCCCAGGCCAGATCTCGCGGCTGGTCGCTATTGGACTCCAGAGCCTTGAGAACTTTTCCGGTTTCAGGGTCAAGGCAGTAAACCAGTTTTTCGGCTGAATCTACGTGCCATAAATGCCTGCCATCCCAGGCCAGACCTTCCGGATGAAAGCCAGGTGCATCAAATGATTTAATTACCTGACCTGAAGCTGGGTCGATTTTAAAAATCTTATCCAGCCGGCTATCAGCCAGCCAGAGATAGCGGCCGTCATAGGCCAGGCCGGTCGGACCGGGTCCGGGAGTTTTTATGACCTTAACCACCTCTCCAACTCTGGCCTGGGCCAGAGAAAACAAAAGAATAACTGTTAAGGTAAGACAAGCTACCCTCTTCATTTTCTCCTCCTGAAACAGGGGACCCAAGCTATATTTCCTGATTTTTTGTCCCCATGCCTATTATAAGAATGAAATCTTTTTTTGCCAATGGTTTCTTTCCGACCTGATCTGTTTTTTTAGCTAGCGGCAGGCTCCAGACGACCCATTTTTTTATAGCTAAACCAGGGAGTCAAGTTTAAAAATGACAAAAAAATATTTTTCTAAAAAAACAAAATACAGGCTATCTTCCCTGTGGTCAGAAGCTAAGGCCAAGGCCACCATTGAGACGCAGACCACCCAGGTCAACCTCGGTGTCATAAGGCTTGACCTTGAGGCCTCCATATTTGACCTCAGCCGAGATGAACAGCTTTTTCAGGGGAAAATACTTAAGTCCGCCAGCCACGATCAAGCCGGTCTTACTTCCATCCACTGGATAATCACTGACATATTCGCTCTCAACCACCTGCTTATAGGAGTAAAAGCCGACGCCGACTTTGATATAAGGAGCAATGTTTTTCAGCCTCAGCTGGTAGCCGGCAAAGATTTCTCCTCCCTTAACCGTCAGTTCAGCTGGCTCCTGATAGATACCGATCAATCCATTTTTTTTAAATCCGGCCTCGTAACCACCACCTACCATCAGTCCTTTCCAGACCAGGGTGATATTTGGGAAAAAGTTTGTACCCTGACCATAAACATCTTTAAGCTCAGAATTATTCAGTGTTCTCAAGCCAAAAGATAGACCGACCTCAAACTCTGGCTTAACCCCGGCAGCCTGGCCCTGACTGGCAAAAAAAGCCAAACACAGCGTTAAACAAATGGCGATTTTGATATTTTTTAAGGTTATCCTGGTCTTCATCTTTTCCCCCTTATTTGGAATCAACCAGATTCTTCGGTGCCACTTTGGTTCGATAAGACTTGGTCTTTAGAACTTTGGCCGGCGTTTCGGCTGAGCCCGAAACTGTCGCTGGATCACTTTCTCTTTCATATTCATCAACCACCGTTACCTGATAGGAATAATTACCAGGATTCTTCAGCCCACGGTCGTCAAAAGTATACTGGGTCCCACTGACCGTCGCCAGCAGGGAGAATGTACTTTCATTACTGGCTTTGCGATAAATCTTATGGCTGACAATATTCGTCCCATTAGCCGGGTTGGCCGCCCAGGTCAGGCGGTTAATCTTTTCCTTAAAAAAGATAAAATTGTTCTCAAGCGACGCTAAGCGGAGGTTAATTGGTGGGTAGATAGGAGTCAGCCCGGCAAAAGCCTTGAGACAAATGTCATAATCAAAATATTTATTAAGGGCTTCCCAGCTAACTCCATCTTCGCTGACAAAACCCATCCCTGGGTTAGAAACTGCCGCGGAAGTATAGCCTTCAATCCTTCCTTCTGCCGGGATTGGATAATTATAGCCAACCGTCCTCAACTTTAAAACCACTGAAAAGTACTGACCGGTAGTAAGAGCAACTGGATTATCAAGTTCTACCGTAAAATAGCCAAGCGAATTTATTGATCCACTTTTAGTAGACTTAAGCTCGCCGGACCTCGGCTGCCCTGAGGCTACATCCACATAGATATAGATTTCATAGTAGTTCTCTGTCGAGGACGTGTAAAAGCTAACTGCCTCAATGGGTAGACCAGCCTGTGCCTGAAAAATATTGGCCATCCAGGCCGTATCTTTGGCATAGCCAAGGTTGTATATCCAGCCCAGTGGATCATACTGGTAATTAACCACATATTTGCCTGGATTTTCAGCTTTGACCACCCCATTAACGCCTCGGCGCCCGAAATAGGCATCATAATAGGAGACATAAAAATAGCCATGATCTCCCCAATTAGCACCCCAGCTATTCTTAACAATAAAGGCGCCATTTCCCGCTGGTGCTGTATTGAATTTAGAAGCCTCAAAATTATCATCCCAGCCGACTATGGCCACAGCATGACCGCCGCCAGTGTTGCCGGGATTATAATAGGCTTTATAGGTTGAGTTATAGCTGCTGTCATCCCAGACCATATCGACATAGACCGCTCCATAATCCATGATGGCCTGTTTGACCAGGCTATTGTCTAACGGACCAGAGCGCGGTGGGATCATCATGACTTCCTGTACATGTTTGGCCACGGAATAACCGTTACCCGAAACATAAGGGTCATCGGTCTCATTAACCGGTCCGCCCCATCTGGCCAGATAGGCGGTAGCCATATCTAAAGTTCCACCGTAACATGGTCCATAGTCAAAGCCATGATTATGGATCAGATGTTCCTCAGAAAAATCACGTGGTTCTGCTGGCATTAAAAAAGACTCAAGGGAGCCGTAAGTGGCAAAGGCCCAGCATGAGCCACAGCTGCCCTGGTTCCTGACGGGAGTTACTTTGTTCAGGGTGCGCAGATCATAAGAAGCTGGCAATGCAACCACTGCCTTGGCTCGGGGGATGCCTCCTGTCTTCAAATAAGATAAATCACGTGGACCAGGGATTAAACCCAGCGGATGTCCCTCGGCTGTATAATGTAAAACCTTTGGTGGTCTGGAAATATATTCAAGAAAAGTCTTATCAAGCGGAGCCATGGACAGCTTTCTATCCTCGCCAGTTGCCACTCCAGGTAAAGTTCCAAGCCCGACAATTATAAAAAACAAGACAAGAATCGGGATTCTTTTTTTCTTCAAAAATAAGAATAAAGATTTTGATCCTTGCTCAGCCTGAATCTTCATAATACCTCCCTTGACGACTTTGATATTTATATCAAGCTGAAATTATAAAAATTCTCATCTGCCTGTCAAGCTTAATTTATACTTCTTCTCTATTGCTAACAGTCACATCACCTGCCCCGGCCTTAGCCGCTGTTCGATGCAGCTTGATGATAAGCGAGGGCCGAGTCATCGCCTCGTCGGGCAAAGGGAAGATAGCTCTTACCTGGCCATATTTTTCAATCAGCTTATCGAGCGGACCAAAGTCCAGCGCCCTCATCGGACAGGCGTCAACGCAGGCTGGTCGCTCACCTTTATCAACCAGGTCGTAACACATATCGCACTTGGTCATACGCCCGCCGGCCACATCATACTGCGGTGCTCCATAAGGGCAGCTCCACTCGCAATAGCGACAGCCAAGGCATTTTTTCCGGTCAATGAGGACTATCCCATCCGGCCTTTTGCTTATAGCTCCAGAAGGACAGCCTTTAAGACAAACTGGTTCCTCACAATGATTGCAGCCCAGAGAAAGATTATAAGCAATAAGATCAGGCACCCAGTTATTTCCAACTCGCAGCCACTGGCCGCCGCTTAGCTCATAAACCCGTCGCCACCTGACTCCGGCCGGCCAGTTGTTTTTATCCCGACAGGCCAGGACACAGCTTTTGCAGGCCGAGCAGGCACTCGAGTCAAAGAAAAAGGCGTACTGAACCTGGCCCGACTGGCTCTTTTTCTCGTTCCCGGCTTCTCTCGCTTCTTGCTTATTTCTCTTCATATTTTTCAACCTGAACCATGATCGTGTGCTGGGTATTGCCAAAAGCATATGGCGACCAGCGCTCGGAAGTCAGCACGTTGATATTTCCCCCGCGATCGAGACCCCGCTCATCCGGCTCCCACCAGGCTCCCTGTGGAATGGCCACCACCCCCGGCCTGATTTTAAGCGTCACCCGGCAGGGCAAAATCAGGGCTCCGCGCTCATTAAACACTTTAACCATCTGCCCGGTTTTTATACCCCGTTCCTCCGCATCAACCGGATTGATAAAGACCCTTTGTGGAAAAGCCTCTCGCAACCAGTCGTTATTGTGATGGGTCGAATGAACCCGGGCTAAATAATGATGGCCGATGGCCTGGAGTGGATATTTTCTGGCCTCCTCGCCAAACGGGCTTTCCCATTCCTGAATATACTTGGGCACCGCCGGAATTTCAGCCGGTTTTCCCAGTCCGTGGAGTCTGGCCGAAAATATTTCAATTTTCCCGGAAGGCGTCGGCAACGGGTACTTTTCCGGGTCACGTCTGAAGTCTTCAAAAGCGACGGCCGGATCTGTGACCGGTCTGGCCCAGACACCAAGATTTTTCTCCAGCAATTCATCCAGCGATGGTAGATCCGGAAACCGCGTCTGCCGATAGACATCGAGCATCCACTCGACCCACTGCTTTTCATCGCGCCCTTCGGTGTATTTCTCTCCAAAGCCCAGTCGCTTTGCCACTTCAGCACAGATGGCGTAATCGCTTTTAGTTTCGGGTAGGGGCTCAAGTATTTTTGGCATGAGGATAACTTCATCGCCATATTTCCAGCCATCCTCGAGGCCCCAGGTTTCAAACTGTGTACAGGCCGGAAGGACCACGTCAGCGAAACGGGCAGTTGGCGTCATGAACTGTTCATGGACAACAATAAATTCAACCAGGTTTTCGTCGCTCAGGATTTGAGCCGTCCTGTTGACATTGGCGTGCTGATTGATCAGGCAATTGCTGGCGACAACATAAAGTAATTTGATATTGTTATCGAGCTTCGGCACTCCAACGACACCATCTTCCGGCCCCATTTCGCAGCCGCGGATGACCGCTTCTGTCCAGAGGAAACTCGGAATTGAAGCTTTTACCGGGTTCTCGCCAACCGGGAAAACCAGCCAGAAGGGACCGCCATCTGGAGCCTGATTGCCCAGGCCACTGGCCCAGCCGCCATGGACCCCGATATTGCCGGTCAGGGCAGCCAGAACACAGGCGGCTCTCACTACCTGCTCACCATAAGCCCGCCGCTGCAGGCCATAGCCTAAATAGAGCATAGCCGGTTTGGTGGTGGCATATTCACGGGCTATCCGGGCAATAGTCTCGGCCGGAACACCACAGATATTCTCCGCCCAGCCTGGTGTTTTGGGCACACCATCTCGCCGCCCCAGGATATAATCCTTATAAGTTTCTTCAGCTTCAAAGCCAGGCGGCATCTGCGTTTCATCAAAGCCGACACTATGGGTGCGGATAAAATCGGCGTCATAAAGATTCTCAGTTATCATCACATAGGCCAGAGCTGACATCATGGCGGCATCTGTTCCCGGTCTGATCGGAATCCATTCATCAGCCAGGGCAATCGCTGAGGGCGTTAAGCGTGGGTCAAGGCAGACCACCTTCGCTCCTCTTTCTCGGGCCAGTTTGACAAAGTAATCGCTGTTCGTACCATCACGCATTTCTGCCGGATTCCAGCTCCACATCAAAATATAGCGGCTGTTCAGCCAGTCCTGGCGCTGATTACCGGTCGTGGTGGTACCATAAACAGTTAAAGTTGCCGGCGTGATGCAGGCCCAGGAATAGGAGTTATAAAAGCCAAGGCAGCCACCAAAAAGATGGAGAAGACGAGTGGCTGTTTGACGACCATTGATCTGATTGTAACTGCCTGTGCCGTAGGGGACAAAAAGGGCTGAATTGCCGTATTTTTCCTTGACCCGGCTGAGTTCCGAAGCCACCAGATCGAGGGCTTCGTCCCAGGAAATTCTTTCAAACTTTCCTTCGCCTCGCCGCCCGGTGCGTTTGAGTGGATAGCGCAGGCGGTCAGGATGATACTGACGACGGCGGTAAGCCCGGCCGCGCGGGCAGGGCCGGAGTTGCGGAGCTTCAATCGTGTCGGGCCGGTCATCGCCATCAATTCTGGTAATCACCCCATCTTTAAGATAAACACGCAGGAGACACCGCCCACCGCAATTATGAGAAGGACAACCGGTGCGAATCATCATCTCACCTCTGGATGAAGCTATTGCTGCCCTTTTATTGACTTTTTCCTGACTGGTCATTTTTGGTCTTTTTTTAAGTTCCCTTCTTCATCCACCCTGGCTGCTACTAAAATCTACCAGAACCAGAGCTGATTAAATGGATATAAACCGCTACTGTAAAAATAACCAGAGAAACAGACGGCCGGGTAGATAGCCGGTTCAAAAAGGTCTCCGGCTGACCGGAAATCTCAGAGAGACAATCAGTTCTGATTGAATCAGTCCGCAGTAACTTTCTACATTGACTTTTATCTTTTACTTTGCCAGCCATCAGCCAGCTGGTGATAACAAAAGCTGTGACCAGGGGCGACAGGAGGAAAAACCTGATCAGATTGACCGGCTCCGTCTGAAAAATATTACCTGAATGAAAAACCGAAGACTCAATAAAAGCAGTCAGGCCATAAGCCAGGCTTGAACCAAAAGGAAATAACAGGCCGGAAAGAATAATCCGAACCATAGAACGCACAGGGCGGCGATTTAAAACCTGCAAAGCCAGGGCAGCTACCAGGCCTTCAAGGATGATGGCCCGAACAGGATTGATCACACTCATTAAGTCCATCGGGCTGACAACTATATCAAGTGATTTCAGGCCAGCTGCTACCAGGCTCGCTCCGATGACATCTCCGGCTGAACCTGCTGACTGATAAAGGCGATAAAGAAAATAAAAAGCAATCGCCGGCAGAACAGAACCGGCAAGACCCGGTATCTTTAATCCATGCAACAGAAAGCCGAGGGAAGCTTCAGTTAATCCCCAGAGTGAACCCCAGAAAATCAGGGCTGAAAATCTCTTTTCCTGAGCCAGACAATTCCGGACCAGAGTTTCCTTTCTAAACCTATAAAAGTTTATCGCTCGCATTTTTTATCGCCTCGGTTTTTTCATTGTCCGCCTTCTATTTTATCAGCCAGAACCATCAGGTCAAATAATCTTCAGGCTGCAGCTTCAAGCCAGAGTGCTTAGAGCTTAAGCCGAAAGCCATTGACCCTGAGCCAGCGCCTCTTTTCCTTATAGTCAGGGACTAATTCCTCCACTAACCACCAGAAAGCCGGCGAATGATTTTTTTCCTTAGTGTGAGCCAGTTCATGGATAATAAGGTAGTCAATAATTTCTGGTGGGGCCATCATCAAACGCCAGACCAGCGAAATTGTTCCGCCGGCCGAGCAGGAACCCCAGCGGGTGCGAGCCGAAGACAGACGAAACTTCTGATATTTAAATCCAGTTTTTCTGGCCATTTCCTTCAACCGAGGCCCAAGATACAAGCGAGCCTGTTCTTTGAACCAGGACTCGAACAGCTGCCGGGCGTAAACTCTAGATGAAGCCGCCAGTTCAAACCTCTCTCCAGTAAAAACCAGTGATGGCCTGACTCTGGCCACAATCCTTAATGGATATTCTTTTCCCAGCCAGAGAAACTTTTCACCATCCTCAAATTTTTTCGGGCAAGAAAGCTCCTGTCTCCTCTGTACCTCCTGCCGTTTTTTTCTGATCCAGGGCTGGTGACGTCTCAAAACGTCATTGATGGTTATCCTGTCCAGACCATAAGGAGCTCTGACCGTCAGGACTCCCTCTTGATCAATTTCCAGACTGATGGTCCGCCGCGCCGACCTGATAAGCTTCACTTTTATCTCATCCATGGCCAAACTTAAAGCAGCCTGATTTTTATATTTTTTCAATTTTTTTGTTTTGCGATGAACGACAAGCTAAAGTATATCATAAGAAAAAATCGTGAAGGGCAAGATGGTAATTCTATCCATTTTCTGATTTTCCTATTAAAGCTTTGAGCATCTTCTAAGAATGAAAGGCCGATTTTGCCCATAGCTTTCTTTATCTTCGAGCCTGGTTCATGGGCTGAAGCCGGTAGGAGACTCTGGACTGAACTTTCAATAACCGGCGAGCCGGTTCCAGTCGGAAATCAGGTCGACAAGCTATAGAAAGGAATAAATAATGATAGACAAGTGACACCAAAAACAGGAAATATAAATTGTGTCTGCCGCTTTTTAGTTGTAAGCTAAGGGACAGCCAAAATATGGCCACTGGAGACAGCACATGACTCAGAAGCCTCAACGTCATTATCTTTTGGTCTGTCTGATCTTTTTAATCTTTTTTGTCATCTCGCTTTTAACCAACATCATCGGCCCGCTGGTGCCCGAGATCATTGACAGTTTTAAATTGAGTTTAGCCTTAGCCGGACTTCTGCCTTTTTCTTTCTTTATCGCTTATGCTGTTATGTCCATCCCGGCTGGTTTTTTTGTCGAGAAATACCGCGAGAAAAAGGTTATGCTGGCCGCCTTTTGCCTGGCTCTGGCCGGAGCTTTGCTTTTTGCTCTTTTCCCCGGTTATCTGATTTCTACTATTTCCCTTTTCCTCATCGGATTGGGCATGGCTATTCTCCAGGTAGCTATTAATCCACTTCTTCGGGTGGCCGGCGGCGAAGAGCACTTTGCCTTTAATTCTGTCCTGGCCCAGCTTATTTTCGGCAGTGCTTCTTTTCTGAGCCCGTTTCTTTACTCCTATCTGGTCAGAAATCTTCCTCGAGCCGAAAAACAAAATCTACTGCTCAACAGTCTGCGCCAACTGGTTCCACCCCACCTACCCTGGGTTTCCCTTTACTGGGTCTTTGCTTTTATTGCTTTGCTGATGATCGTCATTATTTCCAGCGCCCGATTTCCGAAAGTGGAATTAAAAGAAGAGGAAAAGGCCGGGACCTGGTCTATCTATAAAATTCTCTTGAAGAAAAAAATCGTCATCCTCTATTTCTTCGGAATAATGGCCTATGTCGGTACCGAGCAGGGTGTGGCTAACTGGACTTCTCAATTTCTTAAAACCTATCACGGGCTTGATCCGCAAACAGCCGGAGCCCAGGCTGTGTCCTACTTCTGGGGTCTGATGACGATCGGCGGCCTTTTTGGTCTGCTCCTGCTGAAGCTGGTCGATAGTCGCCGCGTTCTGATCGGGGCAGCATCTCTGGCTCTGGTCTGTTTGACCCTGGCTTTGTGGGGTCCGCCCAGTCCCCTTTCCTTTTCGCTTAAACTGCCCGGTTCCGGTCCTCAGCTTATCAATCTTTATAGCTTTTCGCTTATCGGATTTTTTGCCTCGGTTATGTGGCCGATAATCTTTTCTTTAGCTCTTAATTCAATTGAGGCTCATCAAGGAGCTTTCTCGGGCCTGCTCTGTACCGGCATAGCCGGCGGAGCTCTCGTCCCGCTGCTCATCGGTTGGCTCGGAGACCGGTTTGGTCTTCGTGCCGCCATGCTTGTTCTTTACCTGACTCTTGGCTATATTCTAAGCATAGGTTTCTGGGCCAGGCCACTTATCAGCAATGAAACAATTCAGATGAAACGAAAAAAGAAAAGAGCAGCGAGTGAATTGCTCCAGAACGAATGAGCTCAAACTGGCTTAAAACTTAAAATCAGAGGAGGATAAAGTGGCTCTAATCGGTGTTGACCTGGGCGGTACTCAGGTCCGAGCGGGCCTGGTTGAAGGTGACCAGCTGGTCAAAATAGCAGCCAGAACCATCCGCAACAAGGGGACAGAAGAGGAAGTATTATCTGATCTGACGGCTGTTCTGGATGAAGTTTTCAGACTTGAGGTTGAGGGGCTGGGCCTGGGCATTCCAAGCATCGTTGATCTCGAGACTGGCGTTGTCTATGATGTGCAGAATATCCCTGCCTGGCGAGAAGTTCCACTCAAAAGAATACTCGAAGCCCGTTATCAAGTCCCGGTTTATATCAATAATGACGCTAACTGTTTTGCAGTCGGTGAAAAGTATTTCGGTCTCGGCCGGTCTTATAATAATTTTGTCGGATTAATTATCGGCACTGGCCTGGGAGCAGGACTCATCATCAATGGCCGGCTTTATTCGGGTCCTAACTGTGGCGCCGGTGAATTCGGAATGCTGCCTTACCTTGACTCTAATTTTGAACGCTACGCCTCGGGCCAATTTTTTCTTAAATCTTATGGCTGTCCCGGAAAAGAATTTTACCAGCTGGCTAAAGCCGGCGAACAAGAGGCCCTCAAAGTCTTTGAAGATTATGGCCACCACCTGGGTGAGGCCATCAAAGCCATCATGTATGCCATTGACCCCGAAGTGATTATCATCGGGGGCTCGGTCAGCCAGTCTTATGAATTTTTTAAAGACTCGATGCTGGCCGCTATTTCCACTTTTGCTTACTCGCTGGCTGTGAAGAGAATTGAGATTAAAGTTTCAACCACCGATAATATTGCCATTCTGGGAGCAGCCGCCCTTTATCTGGATAATCTTCTGGGCAGCCGGTGATAACGGTTCTGTGAGAAACTGTTTTTGTTTATTTATCGCCATATTCATTTTTACTTTATCACCAGTCGGCAGCTGAGATTTTTCAAAACCTCACTCAACAGTCGCTCTGAGTTTTGCCCTTCAGCCGTCAGAACAAAAAGATCAACTCCATTGATTATACCGGCCACTGATTTGTCCGCAGAAATAACCACCGGCCGCCTCTTTTCCCAAACAGTCTGATAGACCAGGCGACCATCTTTGACCATTTTCTTCAGCTGACTGACCAGATACTGCTCAAGATTGTCTGCCGGGAACCAGCCTTCCTGAGTCAATTTGATAGTTTCGCCCGCCGGCCCTTTCAAAGCTACCAGCGTCCTGTCCGGCCAGACTTTATCGGTATCATAAAAAGTGAACCCGGCCGGGGCTTTTAGACCTAACTGAAGTCCATGGTTAAAATAAATTCCATCTTTGACTTCGTAGAGCGGCTGGCCCGGCTGAACCCGATAGCGCTGACCATCAAAGCTATAATCCTGAATCTCGATATTAACCTGGCCAAAGATCTTCTGGGCAGCCGTCAGGCTTTCTCCCAGTCCTTCCTCCAGACCACTGGCTGCCACCACCAGCCGGGCAGCATCAGCCACTCCCGGGCCAGGAACAGCCGCATCCAGCGGCACCCAGCGGTCAGATAGCCAGGCCTCAGTCCAGGCATGTCCGCCCCAGACCCCGTTGACATAAACCAGGCCCATCAGATAGCGGGAAGGAATACCGGCTGCCCTCAGCAAAGAAGCCAGCAGCGAGGCATAGCCAGCGCAGGTCCCTTTTTTATTTTTTATAACCTCGGAAGCCGGAGCAAAGACAATTCCCAGGTCAAAAGTCATATTGGTGGTAACCCAGTTCCTGAGCTGCAGAGCTTTCTCATAAGAATCTTTGATCGGCCCCGCCACGGCCGCCGCCACTTTCTTTATCTCCGGATCATCAGCATCAAGATAAGCATTGGCCTGAAGATACTGCTGGAACTCTTCTTGAGTTAATTTTTTACTGGACGGAGTCTTCAAATTAACCTGGCTGATAGCCAGAATGGTGCTCTCTGCTGTCTGACTGATGACCCGCTGATAATCATGATTGAGATCAGGCCAGCCCAGCTCGGGTTTTTTAGTCTGAATCCTGATCACCAGCCGCTGGCAATTTCTGGCTTGAGGCAAACGAACATTGGCTTTAATCAGACTGGCCTGATACTGATCTTCGTTAATAGACAGACCTTCGACTCCTGCCAGAACCTCTTCTTCGGTTGAGGCGATAACCACCAGATCACCAAATGGAGAAGTCTCAACTGACTTAATTTCATGTCCGGCTTCATCAATCCAGACCTGCCGGGTTGAACCCAGGCCCTGGGTTTTCTCTTCAATCCTTCTGGTTTTAATCTTTTTCCCATGGAAATCAATCTCCTCTTCGCCTGTGAGCTGCCTTTCTCCCGTCACCACCTGAGAGATCTCGGCCAGCAGGGTCCGGTACTCAATTTTATCTCCCGGTTGTCTGAGGCGACTCTGGGTCAATTGACTGATACCTTCCGGACCGAGCAGCTGACCAGAATAAGGCAATTCACGGCTAAAAGTTCGTCCCGAAGCTGTTGTTTTAAGAACAATTTTTCCCTCTTCGACCAGAGCTTCAACCTTGATTGGCTCGGAAGACATAACCATTTCCGACACAACTTTCTTCAGCTGTCCGTCCTCGGTTTCTAAATATTCAGAATTAGAGATGATTTCAGCCTTTTTTCCCAGGCGGTTAAAAGACATCTTTGATTCGTTATAACTTTTATAGAACCATCGCCCGTCTTCTTTTATTTTCTGGCCGCTTTCTTTGATATAGCCAATTTTCTGGCCGCCGAGGGTGATCAGATACCACTGGGTTTCTGCTTTCTCGATGGCAGTAGAAGCAGTGATAGCCTGAGCTGCCTGTCCTGAGGAAAAGAAAAAATTCAGGAGAATAAAAACAACTGCCAATAAAACCGATACATTCAATAACTGTCTGCTCGCCGGTCGCATCCTGGCCGAAAATCTGGTCTTAATTTTCCTGATAAGTTTATTATTGCCGTTCATCAGCCTTCGAGCTCCTTATAAATATTTAAATTGAGTTTCTGTTTTCTTTCCTTCCCACTATGTTCTTTTATCATATCATTTTGATTTTATCATCTTTATTTTCTGTTCTATTTTCTGCTTGCCCAGGCCACAGACCGGCCACTGCTCAGGCCGGACTCTTCTGTTCGTTTTTAACTATTTATCCAGTTTTAAATCTCTCGTCCGTGGGTGGTTGGGCGGCCTTTGAAGACTGTTCCTGGCTTTAGCCGTAAAGATCAACGCATAAAAAGCAAAGAAAATTTATAAAAAACAGCAGCAATCAGGGCAGCCATTGGAATGGTAAAAATCCAGGCCCAGACAATGCGCAGAGTAACCTGCCACTTAACCGAAGAAGCGCTTCTAGCTACACCTACCCCGGTCACAGCGCCAGTAATAACATGCGTGGTGGAAACAGGAATGCCTAAATGAGTAGCCATAAAGATACTGAAGGCGCTGGCCGTCTCAGCACAAAAGCCATCAATTGGACGCAGACGTACAATTTTCTGGCCCATGGTTTTGACTATACGCCAGCCACCGCTCAATGTTCCAAGTGCAATTGCTGTGTGGGCCGAAAGCACAATCCACAATGGGATGTGAAACGTCTTCATGTGGCCAGAAGTAAAAACCAGCCCGGCAATAATCCCCATGGTTTTCTGAGCATCATTACCACCATGGCCGAGGCTATAAAGAGCAGCTGACAGTAACTGCAACCGGCGTGACCAGTAGTTAATAGATTTCAGGGGTTTGTTTCTTACCAGCCAGGTAGTCAGGATCATAATCAGATTACCCAGAACCATACCTAGAATAGGAGCAATAAAAATAAAAGAAATAACCTTTATCCAACCTTTAACGATAATGACACCCCAGCCGGCTTTGGCCACCGCCGCCCCCAGGTAGCCGCCAATTAACGAGTGAGACGAACTGGAGGGCAAGCCCCAGTACCAGGTAAGAATATTCCAGATAACAGCGCCCATCAGGCCGCTAAAAATAACCAGTGGATCAACCACCTTGATATCTATCAAACCGACACCAATGGTCTCGGCCACACTTGTTCCAAAAATCAGAAAAGCCACGAAATTAAAAAAAGCAGCCCAGGCGACAGCCTGCTTTGGACTTAAAACCCGGGTAGAAACAACGGTGGCTACCGAATTGGCGGCATCATGCAGACCATTGGTAAAATCAAAAGCCAGGGCCAGGCCGATGACAAAGACTATAAAGCCAAAACTCCAGCTGCCTGCTGCCATTATCAGCCGCTTTTAACCACAATACCTTCAACTGTATTGCTGACCGCCTGATAGACATCCATAATGGTCTCCAGCACAAACAGCACATCTTTCCACTTGATAATATTGACGGGGTCTTTTTCTTCGCTGAACAATTTCTGGAGCGATTCGGCATAGACCAGGTCGCCTTTATCCTCGAGATCATGAAGGCTGCGGATCAGCTCTCCGATCAGCGGAGTATATTTCTGGGCGCGAAAGCATTCGGCAATCAGCTGGTTGAGCTTCTCCGTAGCTTCTCTGGAAAAAGTGGCAAATTCATCAAAGAAATATTTTTTCTGATCAAGGTTATAGAGATAGACGCTATGAATAGCATTCTCGATGAGGTCAATGATGTCATCCAGGCGATGAACCAGCCGGTAGATATCTTCCCGGTCAAAAGGAGTGATAAAACACTGGTTAAGTAACCTGATGACCTCGTGAGCAATGGTATCAGCTTTATGTTCGACCTGTTTGGCTCTTTCCCAGTATTGGCCGGAGCTCTCAAAGTGATGAGAGAAATCATAAAAAATATCGGTTATCTCTGACAGGCAGGCTGACAGCTCGGCAAAATGCTGGGCGAAGGCCGGTTCCTTGGGTAAGAAAAATTTCATGATGACGACCTGAAATTTATGAAGTTATAATCTAACTTAAATAGTTTATAATTTCAAGCCGACCAAATTTTCGACCAGTCCAGACAAATTCATCAACTTTTTTTCGCTTAGATCATTGCTTTTACAACCGGCTTTATTTATGGTAAAAATTGTTGATAAAAATGATGAATAACTTGACAGAAGAAACATCTTAAAGGAGATAAAAGTGGCAAAGGATACTCCCGAAATCAGAGGAAGCTGGGGGTCTAAACTGGCCTTTATTTTTGCTGCTTCCGGCTCGGCGATAGGTTTGGGCAGCATCTGGCGGTTCCCCATCATGGTTGGCTTAAATGGCGGAGCAGTCTTTGTTTTTGCCTATTTTCTGGCCGTAATCCTGATCGGTTATCCGCTTATGTTAACTGAGCTGACCATCGGCCGCCATACTCAGAAAAATCCGGTAGGTGCTTTTAAAACTTTAGCACCCGGAACTCCATGGAAGCTGGTTGGTTATATGGGAGTGACTACTGGTGTTTGTATTCTTTCTTATTATTCGGTCATCGCCGCCTGGAGTGTGGGTTATCTTTATAAGACCTTGATCGGCGCCTTTCGAGGCGAGATGACCTGGGCTCGATCTGACCAGATTTTTTCTACATTTACAGCTAATCCAGTCCAGGTCCTGATTTGCTTCCTAGCCGTCATAGTCATGACGACCTATGTTATCTCAAGAGGAGTAAAAGGCGGAATCGAACGCTGGTCGAAAGTACTGATGCCAATGCTTTTTATTCTTATCATCATCATGGCCATCAGAGCTCTGACTCTGAAAGGAGCTGGACCTGGAATTTCTTTCTATCTTAAACCTGACTTTAGCAAGCTAAATCCCAGGTTATTTTTCTATGCAGTTGGCCAGGCTTTCTTTTCTTTAAGCCTGGGGATGGGGACCATGATAACTTATGGCAGTTATATTTCGAAAGAAGAGAACCTGTCTTCATCGGCCGGCTGGGTCTGCTTTTCAACGACGCTGGTCGCCCTTTTAGCCGGAATTATTATTTTCCCGACTCTTTTCGCCACCCCGGGAATCAACCCTCAAGAGGTCCAGGCGAGCACCGGTCTTATGTTTCAGGTTTTCCCTTTAATTATCTCCAAACTACCAGGTGGATATATCTTTGGCGTTCTGTTTTTTATATTACTCTTTGTGGCGGCTCTGACTTCAACCATTTCCCTGCTGGAAGTTCCTACCGCTTTTTTGATTGATGAGCATAACTGGAAAAGGGAAAAGGCAGCCACAGTTATCGGAGCTTCAGCTTTCTTATTGGGTATACCTTCTGCCCTTTCTACGGGAGCTTCGCCCCTATTGACCAGGATTGACCTGATGATGAAAATGGATTTGATCTTTGGCAATATTATGCTGGCCCTGGGAGGCCTTCTTATAACTATTTTTGTGGCCTATGTCTGGGGCATCCCTCAGGCCTTGAAAGAAATCTCTCACGGTAACCCTGCTTTCAAAACCAGGCCTCTGTGGATTTTTAGCGTCAAGGTTCTATCTCCTCTGGCTATTATTGCTATTCTGATTTTCACCATCTTTTTAGCCTGATAAGCTCGAAACAGCCTGGTTATTTTTTTAAGCAACCGGGTATTTTTTGCCAGCTGGCCGTCATTCCAGCCAGGAGGCAGGAAGCAATTTTATCCACCAGGAAGCCATAACATATTGATAATAAATTAAATAGGCGGTTCAAAAGCTATCCGGAGTAGCTTTTTTTAAGAATTGTGCTAAAATTAGACGGCAAGCAGCAAGTGGCTTTTAATATTGCCTTTGCTCACCTATTAAAGGCTTTTAAAATCATTAATCAGTAATTTGAGGTGTTTTTTTATATGGACAAGGCATTAAGCAGGATGAGAAATATCGGGATCAGTGCCCACATTGATTCCGGCAAGACAACTCTCACCGAACGGATACTCTATTACTGTAAAAAAATTCACCGTATGCATGAAGTCAAAGGTAAAGAAGGCGGTGGAGCCACGATGGATTTCATGGAACTCGAGCGTGAGCGCGGCATCACCATCTCCTCGGCTACGACCAATGTGAGCTGGCAGGATCATTCCATTAATATCATTGATACCCCAGGCCATGTGGATTTTACTATTGAGGTCGAGCGCTCACTCCGGGTGCTGGACGGAGCCATTCTGGTCCTCTGTTCAGTCGGCGGAGTCCAATCACAGACCCTGACCGTTGATAAACAACTCAAAAGATATAAGGTGCCTATTCTGGCCTTTATAAATAAGCTCGACCGGGTTGGAGCCAATCCCTTTAAGGTAAAGGATCAGATCATCAACAAACTCGGCCGGCGAGCGGCCTTGCTGCAAATTCCCATCGGGCTCGAAGATAATTTCAGAGGGGTGATTGACCTGGTCAGCCTGCAGGCCGTTTATTTTGACGGCCCTAACGGTGAGATCGTCAGACGGGAAGAAATTCCGGCCGAACTGCGTGAAGAGGCCAATCGTTACCGGGAAGAGCTGCTGGATATGATTTCGCTCTCTTCCGATGAACTGGCTGAAGCTATCCTGGAAGACAAAGTTACTCCGGAACTTCTTCATCGGGTCCTCCGCCAGGCAACCATTCAGAGAGAGTTCACGCCCGTTTTTATTGGCTCAGCTTATCGCAATAAGGGCATTCAGCCCCTGCTGGATGGGGTGGTCAATTATCTTCCTCATCCAGGAGAGGTGGAAAACATCGCTCTTGACCTCGATCACAATGAACAGCCAGTGGTCCTTCAGGCCGATCCAGAACTACCCTGCGTGGCTTACGCCTTCAAGCTGGAAGAAGGTCCCTATGGCCAGCTGACCTATGTGCGCATATATCAGGGAAAAATAAGAAAGGGAGATGAGCTGTTTAATACCCGTTCCCGGCAGAAATTTAAAGTCGGGCGATTGGTTAAAATGCATGCCGATCACATGGAAGATATTACCGAGGCTCTGGCCGGTGATATCATCGCTCTCTTTGGTGTTGATTTTGCTTCCGGTGATACTATTTGTTCACCTGGACTCAACTATACGCTGACTTCCATCTATGTTCCCGAACCGGTTATCTCTCTGGCCATTGAGCCGGTTGATAAGATTTCTTCCGACCGTCTCTCCCGCGCCCTATCTCGATTTACCAAAGAAGACCCTACCTTTCGGACCTACCTTGATCCTGAATCACGCCAGATAATTATTCAGGGCATGGGAGAGCTGCACTTAGATGTTTACATCGAAAGGATGAAGAGAGAATATAAAGTGGAAGTGGTAACCGGTCAGCCCCAGGTTGCCTACCGTGAAGCTATCACCGCTCGGGCAGATTTTGATTATGTTCACAAGAAACAGACAGGAGGAGCCGGCCAGTTTGCCCGGGTCACCGGCTATCTCGAGCCTTTTGAAGGTAGCTACGAGTTTATCAATGAAGTCAAGGGAGGACACATTCCCCGCGAATTTATTCCTTCCTGCGATAGGGGTTTTCAGGCCTCGCTGAAAAAGGGCCAGTTGCTGGGCAGTCCAATCATTGGAGTCAGAGTCGTGCTAACCGATGGTCAATTTCATCCGGTCGATTCTTCCGACCTGGCTTTCCAGCTGGCGGCTCAGGGAGCTTTCAAACAGGCTTATAAAAAAGCCAAACCCCAGCTGCTCGAGCCAATTATGAAAGTCGTGGTGGAGACACCTTCGGAATATTCCGGCCATGTTTTTGCCAGCCTCAATCAGCGGCGGGGCATAATCATCAGTTCAGTTGAAACTGGTGTTTACTCCACGATTGAAGCTGAGGTACCATTAAGTGAGATGTTCGGCTATTCATCTGTACTCCGCTCAATGACTCAGGGCAAGGCTGAATTTACCATGGAATTTTTAAAATATTCTCGGGTGCCTCAAAATCTGGCCGAAGAGCTTATGGAAGAACACCGCCAGGAAATAGAGAAAGAAAAAGGCAAATAAAACTGATAAGGAGTCAGTGGATGGTAAAAAAGATTCTCAGCTCAAAAAGCCCGGTCAAACTCCTGGAAAAAAGCGTGAAAGGCGGACTCGGACCGGGCAACCTGGGCGTCTTTGCCTCACGCAAAGGAGTAGGAAAGACAGCCTGCCTGGTGCAGATTGCTCTCAACCGGCTGGTCGAGGGGCAGGGAGTTATTCATGTTTCCTACGCCAGCCGGGTTGACTATATCATCGCCTGGTATGAAGAGATGTTTAAGAACCTGGCCACCAGTGAAAATCTGCAGAAGGCGATGGAAACTCATGACGAGATAATCCGCCGCCGGGTTATTATGAATTTCCAGCAGGGAGGAATGGACACAGAGCAGGTCCTCAAGGGCCTGGAAGCTCTTCTTGTCCATGGTAATTTTCCGGCCAGAACCATCATCGTCGATGGTTTTAATTTTTATCTGCCGGCTGCTGCTGATGTTAAGCTGTTCAAGCAGTTTGCTGTTGAGCACCAGCTCGAATTCTGGTTCAGCTGTTCTCTCCATGGCGATGATCCTTTATTTGACGAGCAGGGTATTCCCTTTATTCTGAAAGACTATCTTGATTCATTTGACATTATTTTTACGCTGGAAAATGAGAAGGATCGGGTCAAGGTGAATCTGGTCAAAGATCATGATCGTCTCAGCCTGAAAAAATTAAACCTCGAGCTCGATCCCCAGACTCTTCTTCTGGCCAGAGCCTGAGGCTTCCCTTTTTATCTTGATGGCAGGTACCTCAGCTGACCAGAGAGAATCTAACCGCCTGCCACTCATCTTCGCCTCCTCAGCCTTCCCGGGCGATCTTCATCTATTTGATTCCTTGACTGTTTTTTAGCAGCGGCTTATGATAGCCTCTATGTTTTATGATCTGAAAGAAAACACCGGGTTAGCCTACGGCTGCTCACCGTCAGTGGTAGCCGGGGCCGGCTCGCTTTTTGATTTTAGCCGGGGAGGTATCAGATGCCCAAAAAGACTGTTATTTTTATCCTCAGTCTTTGCTGGCTGACTGTCATGCTGCAAGCCTCTTTTAAAAAAGAAGACATCAAGGTTTTCCAGCTGGACAACGGACTGAAGATAATCCTTTATGAAGACCACAAGATTCCCAATATTTCCTATTACACTTTTTTCAGAGTCGGTTCCCGCTGTGAAAGACCGGGTTTGACCGGTGTCTCACATTTCATTGAGCACATGATGTTTAATGGCACCAAAAAATACGGCCCGGGTGAATTTGACCGCCTGATGGAATTTAATGGTGGCGCCAATAATGCCTACACCGGCGACGACTTTACGGCTTACACCGATTGGTTCCCTTCCACTGCCCTGGAAAAAATGGTTGAGCTCGAAGCGGACCGGATGCAGGGTCTGCTTTTTGACCCGCAGGTACTCGAATCAGAAAGAGGTGTCATCGCCTCGGAACGCCGGCTGAGTGTTGAAAATAACAATGAGGCCATACTTTATGAAAATGTCCGGGCCACGGCTATCATGGCTCACCCCTATCACTGGGATGTGATTGGCTGGATGAGTGACATTCTGGGCTGGCGACCTGATGAGATCAAACAATATTATCAAACTTATTATGCTCCTAACAATGCTGTCCTGGTGGTGGTCGGTGATTTTGAGAGTTCAAAACTCATGGAGTTAATAAAGAAATATTATGGCCAGATTCCCGCCCAGTCTCCCCCGCCGCCCATCATTACAGTCGAACCTCCTCAGCAGGGACGCAAGGAAGTGGTGGTCAGAAAAGAAGCCCAGACTCCGTCCTTCATGGTGGTTTATCATGGCCCGGCCTGTACCAGCCCGGATTTCTTTGCTCTGTCCATTCTGCAGAAGCCGCTGGTCGAGGGCGAAAGCAGCCGTCTCTACCGGCGCCTGGTTCGGCAGGAGCAGCTGGCCCTGTCAGTGTCCGGTGGCATTGAAGAAAAAATTGATCCTTTTCTCTTTATGATCGAGGTCAAGCCGCGACCTGGTGTGGATCTGACCAGAATCGAAAAGATAATTGATGAGGAACTGGCTAAGATAATCCAGGAAGGGTTGAGCGAAACCGAGTTTGAAAAGGCCCGTAATATTGGCCTGAGCAGTTTCTATTTCGGCCTGCAGACCAACTCCGGTAAGGCCAATATGCTCGGGGCGATGGAAATGCTTTACGGCAGTTATGAGCGCCTTTTCACCTATATCGATAGCTATCTGGCCGTCAAACGGGAAGACATTCCCTCGGTGGCCAGGAAATACTTTAATGACCTGAATAAAACCGTCGGTTACCTGCTACCCGAAGGAGGCCAGAGATGAGCAAGTTTTTAACTGTCCTGACCATCGTCTTATTACTGATACCAGCTATGTTATTTTCGACTGAAAGATTACCCAGACCGGAAAAGATTACCCTGAACAACGGGCTGGTTGTTTATTATTTGCAAAATCCAGAGTTGCCTCTGGTGAGTTTCAGGCTGCTCATCAAAGGAGCAGGCAGCGCTTTCGAACCTGACGGGCTCGATGGCCTGGCCAATTTCACTGCTGATATGTTGCTCAAAGGAACGAGCACGATGACGGCGGAAGAGATAGCCGAAGCTCTTGATTTCATGGGCGCCAGATTAAGTTTTACTTCAGTCGAAGAATATGCCAGTGGAGGTGGCGAATGCCTGTCTCAATTCCTGCCCAGGTTGTTACATATCGCTGCTGATTGTCTGAGCTCTCCTGCCTTTAATGAGGACGAATATAAAAAGGAGTTGTCGAGAAAAGTTGATACGCTGAAGGCGGTTAAGGATAATCCAGGCCGGGCTCTGCGTCAGTATTTTAAAAAGGCCTATTTCGGGCAGCATCCCTTTGGCCATATTTCTCTTGGCACTGATTCTTCCCTGGCCAGGATGTCCCTCCCGGAACTCAAGAAATTCCACTCTCAAAGATATAGACCGGATATGACCATGATGGCTCTCGTTGGCGACGTCAAGCGAGAGGACCTGGTCAAACTTTTAAATGAGACCATCGGCCGCTGGCCGAAAGCAGCTGGGCCAGCACCTGCAGCCAGTATTCCCCCTCTGCCTTCCCCGGTCGGTCAAAAACTCGTCCTGGTGGATAAGCCGGACGCCACTCAAGCTTACTTCGCCCTGGGCTCTCCCGGATTTCCTCAAAAAGATAAAATAGTTGTGCCGGCCACCATCATGAATACTCTGTGGGGCGGGCGTTTTACTTCCTGGTTAAGCACCGAGCTCCGGATCAAACGCGGCCTGACCTACGGAGCAAGCAGCAGCTTTCAATCATGGAAAAACGGCGGTTTGTTTATGGCCAGCTCTTATACCAGGAATGAAAAAATTGGCGAAATGCTGGATATCACCTTCGAGCTGCTGAAGAAAGCCAGGAGCCAGGGCTTTTCAGCGGAAGAAATTGAAAGCGCCAAAAATTATATTATTGGCCAATTTCCCGAGACCCTGGAAACCAACGGAAGCAAGGCCAGTGCCTACCTTCGCCTTATCTATTATGACCTCGGCTTTGATTACTTCGACCGTTACCTGGCCGATATCCAGGCAGCCAGTCCAAAGGAGATCAAGCAGGCCGCTATTAAACTCCTACCAGAAAAAAATTACACCCTGGTCGTTGTGGGTAAAGCCAGCGAGGTTAAAAAACAGCTGGGGAAATACGGCCGGTGGGAGGAAAAAAAGATAACTGACCCTGATTTCTAAAGATCATCGCCCGGTTGTCCACAGTTATGGTGGCTCGGCGAGATGGCAAGCTAATTAGATATAACTGTTAGTCAGATATCTGGTGTATTTTACCTAATTTATAACATCCGGAGCTTCTCGGATTTAACCTCTGAGAGCCGCAATCTCAGGCTTTTTTCCTGGAGCCTGCTCTGGCCAGGAGCCGCTGACGGGTATAGGCAATAAGACCGCCTGCATCAATAATCGCCTGCCTGGCTTTCGGCAGTGCTTCAACTTTAAATTCCTTACCGGAAGTTTTATTAATGATCTTATCCGGTAGGATTTCCAGTTCGTCACCTTCTTCGGCCTCAATCTCCGGGCAAACCACCAGGCGCAGACCTAAATTAATGGCGTTTTGCATAAAAATCCTGGCAAAATTCTTAGCGACAACGATTAAATCATAGCCTTTGAGGCAGGAAGCAGCCTGTTCCCGGGATGAGCCGCAGCCAAAATTTTTGCCAGCAACAATCACACTTCCGGCTGGAATCTGACCGCTTTTCAATTTTGAGTTAAACTCGGGCAGATCAGCAAAAGCATATTGAGGCGTCTCGGAAGGCAGCACCGTTGCCATATATCTTCCCGGATAAATGATATCAGTTGAAATATCGTCTCCCAGTTTAAGAACGACCTTGGCCATGTTATTTACCTCCTTTTCTGGGATCAGTGATATAACCGGTCAGGGCCGAAGCCGCCGCTACGGCCGGTGAACAGAGATAGACTTCAGCTTTGGGGTTGCCCATCCGGCCTTTGAAATTGCGGTTGGTGGTAGAAAGTGCTACCTCTCCATCGCCCAGGGCTCCCTCATGCACACCCAGACAGCAACCGCAACCGGGATTCATCACCACCGCCCCGGCTTTAACCAGATCGGCCAGATAACCAAGCTGAAGAGCCTGCTGATAGATGCGGAAAGAAGCCGGGAAAACCAGCATTCTTGTTCCTCTGGCTATTTTTTTGCCCTTGAGAAGGCGGGCAGCCACGGCCAGGTCATCCAGGCGGCCGTTAGTGCAGGAACCGATGACAATCTGGTCAACCTTAACCCGCCCGACCTGACTGACCGGCTTGACATTATCCACGGTGTGAGGACAGGCCACCATTGGCTCGAGCTCAGATACATTTATCTCAATCACCTGGTCATATTCAGCCTCAGGATCAGGTCCAAAGATGTCGATTGGACCTTTGACCTTCGCTTCTTCTCTAAGATAACGGAGAGTTTCCTCATCAGGCGGGAAAATACCAGAAGTAGCTCCAGCTTCGACTGACATGTTGGCTACAGTCAGGCGCCCCGAGGTGGGCATCTTCTGGATGGTCGGGCCATGATATTCGAGGACCTTGAAATTGGCTCCCTCTGCTGAAATCTTACCGATCAGGTACAGAATAAAATCCTTGGGAAGCACATAACGCCCGAATTTCCCTTTAGCCACAACTTTGATCGTCTTCGGTACTTCCACGTTAAGAACCCGGCCCAGGGCCCAGACTGAGGCCATTTCCGTCGCCCCGATACCAAAGCTGAAAGCTCCCAGAGCACCATGACTGGTCGTGTGGCTATCCGTCCCGACGACCACTGTCCCGGGCAAAACATAGCCGTTTTCAGGTAAAATCTGGTGGCAGATGCCGCCTTCGTCACCGCGAATATCATGGAACTTTTTAATTTTCTGAGCAGCCACAAATTCTCGTATTTTCTTCTGATTGGTGGCCGTTTTAGCACTCTCTGCCGGGACACGATGATCCAGAATTATGGCAATTTTATCCGGGTCCCAGACTTTTGGTTTAAGACCTGTATCTTTATAAATCTCCAGAAACTGGTTGATGACCAGGGCCGCATTTTCATGCGACATGGCCAGACTGACTTTTGGCTCGACAACATCGCCGGCCTTAACCGCCTTTTGACCGGTTGCCCGGGCCAGAATTTTTTCGACCATTGTCATTGCCATGATACTGTCACCTCCTTTATTAATTAGCCATTACCTGTGAATTATTAATTATGAACAGAAGCTTTCCAGTAATTTAGCTTTGTTTATATTATAACCCAATTGGCTGCCTCCGACTCCTCTTTAATTTAAGACCCGGAGTCTGAGGCAAGCCGCAGCTCTCCTGAGTGCCGCCGGTTCAGACCCGATTAAACTTTCACTGACTGCCGGACTCCCCGGATCGCTTCCGTTCAGACTACCACTGATTTTATTTTTATTTTTACTGGCCGTATTTGCTTTGAACTTTTTCTTTGGGTAGAAATTCTTCTTCGAGTTGCCGATAATCCTTCAGACCAACAAAAGTCGTGTAGTCTTCGAAAGAGCTTAACCAGTTAGTCTGTCCGGCCAGAATACCGGTCGGCGAATTTTTCAGAGCGGTGAAGAACTCCATCAGAGCTTTGTGCATCACCATGATAGAAGCCACCGGAATTGATACCCGCCCGATGCCCATCTTGGCCAGTTCAGGAATCGGCACCAGCTCGGTTTTGACACCGGTCACCCCATCCATCAGGTTAACTGACAGCGGCCCCTTAATTTCTCTGGCTGCTCTCTCAATATCGGCTCGGGACTTGATGCCATCAATAAAGACCAGATCGGCTCCGGCTTCAAGATACAGCTGGCAGCGCCGAATAGCTTCATCCAGACCATAGACAGCAAAGGCATCTGTCCGGGCATTGATGACAAAATCGCGGTCGAGTCTATCCCTCACCCGCGCACAGGCTTTAATTTTCCCAATCATTTCCTCAGCTGAAATGACCTCTTTGCCAGCCATATGTCCGCAGCGCTTGGGGAAAACCTGATCCTCGATATTCATTCCGGCTGCCCCGATGGTAATCACCCGTTCAGTCACCCAGGCGGCATTAACGGCGTTACCCCCGCCAGTATCCAGATCAGCCATGACCGGGATGTTAACTGCCTGAACAATATTCCAGGTAAGATCGATGATGTCCTTCATCTGAACCAGACCGACATCCGGTTTGGCCAGAAGAGAGCCAGCCAGGCCAAAGCCTGAAACCTGAGTAGCTTCAAAACCACATTTCTCAATTATTCTGGCACTCAAAGCATCATGGCACCCCGGGACAACTACCGCCCGCCGTTCCATAATTGCTTTTCTTAAGATTGCTGTCTTCTTCATGCCTGACTCCTTTGGTTATAAAATTTTTTTAATTATAATCTTAAACCTCTCCTTTTTCCATGAAATCGGGCCTGGCCAGAATTTTTTTGTTTATTATCAGCAACTTATAAGGTGAAGTTAAAAAATTCTAATTTCCTTTCCCCCTTCCTGGCAGCAGGTACCATGGGACGGAAAAGAAAATAATAGACGAGCACATTGAGTGTTTCCCTGACTTCCCCAACAGATATTTTTGATTGTCCTTTTTGCCGGTTGACAAAAGTGATGGGCACTTCGGCCACCCTGGCTCCAGCCTTTTCAAGATAATAGAGGACTTCTAAATGAGCCGAATAGCCCCTGGCTCTTAACTTTTCCAGCGGGACAATCTTCAGAACGTCAGTCTGGTAGGCGCGGAAGGCTCCGGTACAGTCCTTAGTTTTTAACCCCATTAACCTCCTGGCCAGAAAATTGGCGGTCCAGCTGTTTATCTTTCTGGTCAGCGTCCAGCCTTCCGTTTGCCCTCCCCTGACATAGCGGGAGCCAATAACCACATCAGCCACCTGGAGTTTATTGAGCATAATCGGAATGGCCTCCGGCCGATGAGAAAAATCGGCGTCCATGGTGACCAGCTGCCGGTAGCCATGCTTCATGGCCCATTTAAAAGCTTCCCGGTGAGCTGTGCCCAGACCAAGTTTCCCTGGCCGATGCAGAACAAAGAGCCGCTCTTTATACTTTTCACTCAAGTTGTCAGCCAGTTCGCCCGTCCCATCCGGCGAATTATCATCGACTACCAGTGCATCGACCGCCGGCTCCAGATTCAGCACCTTTTCCACCAGGAACTCTATATTTTCTGATTCGTTATAAGTCGGGATTATCACCACTCCCTGATTTTTCACCTGAATATTCTATCAGAACCGCTGCCGGGCGGCAAAAGTCTCTTTCTTTTGATTGAGCCTTAAGCTATACTTGTTTTTCAATCTTAGCCAGAAATATCTCTTCCTGGCCGGAGGAAACAATGCCAGAAAACCGCTCCGACTTAATTTTGAGATTATTTGAGGAAAGCAATGCCCTGCTCAGGGGCCATTTTAAATTGACCTCGGGCAAACATTCTGAATGGTATTTTGAAAAAATAAAGCTCATCGAACGGCCTATTGTTCTGGAAAAAATCATTGACCGGCTGGTCGAAAAAATTAAAGATGATCACCTTGATTTTGATTACGTCGTCTCGCCCGCCTATGGTGGTATTGCTATCGGTTTCTTAACCGCCCTTAAACTTAATAAATTCTTCGCCTTCAGCCAGAGAGTTGAAGAAAAAATGACTATCCGCTCCGGCTTTTCCGGACTGGATAAATCAAAAGCCATCATTGTTGAAGATATCGTCACGACCGGTGGTTCTGTTCTGGAAGTTATTGAGTGCCTCCGTCAGAAAGAAGTCAAAGTGGCCGGGATTTACTGTCTGGTAGACCGAAGTGGTGGCGAGGTCCTTTTCGCTGGCCAGCCGGCCACCAGTCTGCTGTCACTTAAAGTTGAGGCGTTTGAGCCGGAGAACTGCCCTCTCTGCCAGCAGAACCTCCCTCTCATCAAGCCTGGAGCCTCGGACAAGAAATGAAGGTCATCCTGGCTTCGGAATCTCCAAGAAGAAGTCACCTTCTCCAGAGAATTTTTAAAAATTTCACGGTTGTCCCCAGTGGCCTGGATGAAAGAAAAATTAACGGACAGGACCCGCTGGACTACGCCCTCAAGACAGCCGAAGCTAAAGCCCGAGCCGTTGGAGAAAAATATCCTGACGATCTGGTCATTGCTGCCGACACGGTGGTGACCATTGATGGCCTGGTCCTGGGTAAACCAGCCAGCCGGCAGGAAGCCCGGGAAATGCTGGAGAGGCTCTCTGGCCGCAGGCATCAGGTAATTACCGCCCTTGTGCTTTTCTGCCAGAATAAGCAAAAACTCCTGAGCGATCATGAAATAACCGAAGTTGCCTTCAAGCCCCTGCCTTCAGAAGATATCGAAACCTATCTGGCCCTGAACACCTATGCCGATAAAGCTGGAGCCTATGCCCTGCAGGACGTCAAAGATAAGTTCCTGGAAGAAATCAACGGTGATTACTATAACGTGGTCGGCCTGCCGCTCAACAAGCTTCGTCAACTTCTCCGGCAATTTTTTGAAGAGCGGTTGACAGGTGAAGTCACCGGTTTTCTACTACCGGCAGGACTGGGCATAATTGAAACAGCCAACGATGAGACTTATCAGGTAGCCGGGGCTTATCCCGGGGACCAGGTAGAGATTGCCTATCAGCCCGGCCGGGGAAAAGTCCATCAGGCCCGTCTCCTTTCAATTCTCCGTCCGTCGCCAGCCAGAAGACCGGCTCCCTGTCCTCATTTTGGTCGGTGCGGCGGCTGCAGTTTTCAGGATCTGGCCTATGAGGAACAGCTCCGCCAGAAAAAAAATTATCTGACGGGCGTATTAAAAAATTATTTCCCGGCCGACTACCGCTATCTGGAAATAAAAGAAGTCAGACCTTCGCCCGGCGAGTATTACTATCGGAATAAGATGGAATTTTCCTTCGGTCAATCGGGAAGGGAAATTTATCTAGGCTTAAGAGAAAAAACCAGAACAAAAACCCACCAGCGACAGAAGAATGTGGTGAGGCTCGACCGCTGTCTGATCTCCACCCCCCTGGTCGAACAACTTTTTCCACTCTTCCAGCAGCTGGCCGAAGAATCGGGGCTCCCTGCTTTTGACCTCAAGACCAACCAGGGATTCTTCCGCCATCTGGTTATTCGTGAAGGGAAAACCAGTGGCGATTTAATGTTGAGCCTTATTACGACCAGTCAGGCCGAGATCAACCTGCAGGAGTTTTGTCTCCAGTTGACCCGAGCTTTCCCCGGCTTGCGGAGTTTCTGGTGGGTAGAGAATAACCGAACGGCTGACGTTGTCACCTATGAAAAACCCCACCTGATCTACGGACAGGAAGCGATTGAAGATACCCTTCTCGGGCTGCGCTTTAAGATTCATCAATCCTCTTTCTTTCAGACCAATCCCCGGGCCGCTGAGCTGGTCTACGAGCGGCTGGCCGAAGAAGCCAGAAGGCTCAGAGCTCAATCGGCACTTGGACTTTACTGTGGCTCCGGGGCAATTGAAATCTGTCTCAGCCGGGTGGTCGGTGAGGTAGTCGGAGTTGATTGGGATGAGGCCAATATCAGGACGGCCAATGAAAATGCTGTCCTGAACGGGGTCAAAAACGCCAGATTTATCTCCAGCCCGATAGAAGCAGCTCTGACCGAAATTAGCCGGGGCTCCTTCGACCTGTTGATTATCGATCCACCGCGGGCCGGGGTCAGCCCCCGTGGCTTGAAACAGATTATTTCTCTTCAGATTCCAAATTTATTTTATGTTTCCTGTAATCCTGAAACGCTGGCCAGAGACCTCGAGCATCTCCTGGCGAGTGGCTATAAATTAGAGAATATAACACCGGTTGATTTCTTTCCGCATACCGCTCACCTGGAAGTAATTGCCATCCTGAGCCGCTAAAGAGCCAGAACCAGGTGAGGTTTTTGTTGCCAGATTCAATCGCCCGGCGCGGGGGCTATTAATAAAGTAGATTATAATTAATTCCGCTTTTCGCCACCGGTTGATCAACCTCAACCAGTACGTCCTATTAAGCTCCCCTTTAAGACGTAAAAACTCCCGGCCAGTTTCTTTATTTAGTCTGAGTCGTCAGGAAGACAGGCAGAGTCATCTGCTTGATCTGGTCCATGATCTCTTCGATTTCGTCAATATGCGCATCTTCATCCTGGAGGATCTTTTCCAGCAATTCCCTGGTAGCATAATCGCCAACTTCACCGGCCAGTTTTATGGCAGCGTTATAAGATTTAATGGCATCAAACTCAGCCTTATGATCAAATTCCATCATCTGCGGAACTTCACTACCAATTGAAATCTTCTTCAGCTCGGAGACAATAGGCCTGCCCTCCAGAAAAAGGATGCGGCCAATCAGGCTTTCGGCATGTTTCATTTCCTGAATAGCTCTTTTTTCAATCGTTTCATGAAGTCTGGCATAACCCCAGCTAGCGCACATCTCTGAATGAACCATGTACTGATTAACAGCTGTGATTTCGTCGGCCAGAAGGGAATTAAGAACCTCGATTAGCTTGCTATCACCTTTCATCTTTACCTCCTCATATCCCATGATTTTTCTTTATTTTAGCCTATAACTCACCATCTTGCAAATTGTTAGCATTTTCTGGGCTTTTCCTCTAAAATTATTTTTAAATGATAAAAGCCAGACCGGAAGATTTCATCGTCGAGGAGATAGCCTCGCTGCCTTTGGTCGACAGAGGAGAGTTCCGGGTTTATCAGCTGACCAAAAAGAACTGGACCACGCCTGACCTCGTCCATTTCCTGGCGAAATATCTGTCCATTTCGCCCAAGGCCATCGCCTATGGAGGGAAAAAAGACAAGCACGGCCTGACCACTCAGTACATCACTATTCGGAGTCAAAAGGATTTCAGCCTGGAAGAACCCAATTTTTCCCTCAAATCAGTGGGCTTCATGCGCCGCCCGATGAGCCCGGCTCTCATTGAAGGCAATCGCTTCCGTATCACCATCCGTCAGTTGAAAGCCATTGAGCCATTGCTGGAAAACCTGCAGGAGGTAGAAACCTATGGCTTCCCTAATTTTTTTGACGACCAGCGTTTTCGCGGGACCAATCAGGAACTTGGTTTTTTTGCCGATCGGGTTCTCAGAGGTCACTACAACGGAGCCCTGCAGATTTTCCTTCAGTCGCAGAATATCAAGGCTGCTGACAGAAAGAATAAGGAAAGAATAGCTCAAATTATCGCCAGCTGGAGAAACTGGGAAAAGTGCCTGGAGCTGGCCCAGGGATTGACCGAAAAAAGGATTTTCAGAACTCTTCTCCTTCGCCCCGATGATTATCTGGCTGCTCTCGAAAAAATCCCGCGCGAAGAGATTTCCATGGCTTATGCTGCCTTTGGTTCATATCTGTGGAATGAACTTCTGCGGCGGCTGCTGCGAGCCAAAATAGAAGACCTGGTCGAAGTTGAGGCTGAATCGGGAACTTTCCTTTTCTGGCACCGGCTGGACGAACCGACACTGGCTTACCTGCAGCAGTTGAAACTCCCCACTCCGGCTGCCCGCATGCACTTCCCGGATGATTTCAGCCGTCAGCTTTACTGTCAGCTCCTGGCCGACCACAACTTAAAGTTCAGCTCCTTCCGGACCAGGGCTTTAAGCCGTGTTTTTTTCCGCTCCTTTGAGCGCCGGGTTCTTCTCTATCCACGGGATCTGCAGGTGGTAAGTCAGGGGGAGGACGAGCTTCATCCCGGTTCAAAATCGCTAATTTTATCTTTCAGCCTTCCCCGGGGATCATTTGCCACCATGCTGATTAAAAGGATTACACTCGAGGGTTAAAACAACCTCAATTGAGCTGATCTCAAAGTGCAGATAAAAAGAGCGAGCAGAGCGGGTAAGACAGATTAAAAATGAGGAAGAAAAAACAAAAACAGACGAAAGGATAGCTTCAGGATGAAAACAGCAGCCATTGTTCTGGGTGGAGGTTATGGGCTGAGGAGCGGTTTTTCTTCTCCAAAACAATTTCTTCCGCTTGGTGGTCGCCCCCTATTTGACTATTCTGTTGAGAAATTTCTGTCACTGGGCATCGACTTGATTGTCGCTGTTCTGATCAATGATTATCAGAAATATTACCAGCCTCACCCGGGAATAGGGCTGATCGCTCCCGGCGGCGAAGAGCGGCAGTGGTCGGTTTTAAATGGCCTCCGGATCTGTCCCCCGGAGACCGGGCTGGTCATCATTCACGATGCTGCCCGTCCTTTTTTCCCCACCGAAGGAGTAAAAGAGGGACTGAAACTTTTAGAAGATAATCTGTATGATGGGCTGGCTCTGGCCATTCCCGCGGTTGATACTCTGGTGGAAGTAGAAGGGCAGAAAATAATTTCTTTCCCTGATCGCCAGAGAATCTATCAGACTCAGACTCCTCAGCTTTTTCGCTTTGAAGCTATGTTTAAAGCTTACCAGCAGCTCGGCAGTCAAAGGCCCTTTACTGACGATCTGTCGCTGGCTTATGCTGCCGGCCTGCGCTGCGGTCTGGTCAACGGTAGCCAGCTGAATTTCAAAATAACGACGCGCCTCGACTGGGAACTGGCTGAAAAAATAATTAAGGACAGCTTTTGAATTTATAATATCTATAACAGATCTCCCCGGGTCCGGAGATAATCCTCAGCCTGGTGAAAAGCCTTTTCATCATCAACATCTATCCAGAATCTGTGGCCAATATCCATGACTCTGGCCTTTCCCCTGGCTGCCAGGACTCTTACTCCTCCGGAAAGAGTAAAATTTTGAGCTTTTTCCTGGCTTTCTTTTAAGGCTTCGAACAGGCCTTCGGTTCCGTAGAATATTCCGGTATCAAAAGCCTGATAAACGGCTAGCCCCTTACCGATGTTGACAATTCGGTTTCCATCTAACTCCACCCTGGTAACATCATCCAGATCAACATAGGGATGCTGATTGACCCGGTAATCAACGGCCAGAATCAATCCACCCTCTTCGATTGTCTGCTGCCTCAAGCTGGCCAGAATTTCGGGATCAAAGATATGGTCAGACATTAAGAGTATAAATCTGTCACCGACCAGGTCCTTAGCGCGGTAAACAGACAGGCCATTTTCTTTCTGCCAGTCTTCATTGCGCACCCAGCTGACCCTGACGCCGGCTGGATAGTTTCGTTCTGCCAGATGCCTTTCCAGCTGCTCGCCCCGAAAACCGGTGACTACCACAATGTCCTTCACGCCCGCCTTAGCCAGAGAGTCAATCGATCTGTCTATAAGGCGGCGGCCATTAACTTCGAGCAGCGGCTTGAGGGGACAGAGGTTGGAGATTCTTTCTCCCCTGCCGGCCGCTATAATCAATCCTTTTAATTCACTCATCCTGACTCTCTTTCGACCGGTTGCCCGGTATCCTTTGAAGCTTGAATTTTATCCAAGCTCAGGTTAAAAGTCTATCATCACGACTGTGTCCACTTACATAGATTTCTATTGCTCTTCCGGACTGCCCTGGTTTCAATCAGAAGCTGTTCCCCGGGGCTCCAAAGAAATCATTTGCTTCTGGAGTTGAGGCTTTTAAACAGGAGTTCTTTTTCTCGCCAGCCTCCACTTACTCTCACCTTTACCGGACCGAAAGCTCGTCGATGCAGCTGGCGGTCAGGGAAGAATATCCTGATTGCAAAGAGCAAAAAATTGACATCCGCCTCCCTTTATAGTAGAAAAACCCTGTCAGGGGTGCTAACGGCTGGAAGCAGCCGGGGCTGAGAATAAACCCTTTGAACCTGACCCGGGTAATGCTGGCGCAGGGAGACGCTCTCTCCAGAGTCAGCCTTCCCTGGCAGTCCCATTCAGGCAGCGGAGGAAGCTTTTATGTTTTCATCTACGACAGTTATTTCTGACCTGAACAAAATCAGGAGCGAGACGCCCCTTATCCACAACCTTACCAATTATGTCGCCATGAATATCACGGCTAATGCTCTTCTTGCCATCGGAGCTTCGCCGGTCATGGCTCACGCTCTGGAGGAAGTTGAAGATATGGCCAGGCTGGCTTCGGCGGTGGTCATCAATATCGGGACTCTCAGTCCGCTCTGGGTCGAGGCCATGAAAAAAGCAATCCGGGCGGCGGTCCTTAAAAATATACCGGTTGTTCTTGATCCGGTCGGAGCTGGCGCCACTCCCTACCGGACAGAAACCGCCCGTCAGTTACTGGCAGCGGGTCCGGTGGCCATCATCAGGGGCAATGCTTCAGAAATAAGAGCTCTGGCCGAGTCCAGGAGCCAGACCAGAGGAGTGGACAGTCTGGAGACTTCCGAAGCAGCCATCGAAGCTGCGCGCCTTCTTTCCAGACAATTCGGATTGGTGGTAAGTGTCAGTGGCCCGATTGATTACATAATCAGAGATAGTGACCTCATCGGGGTGGCCAATGGACATCCTCTCATGCCCCGGGTAACCGGGCTGGGTTGCACCGCCAGCGCTTTAACCGCCGCTTTTGCTGCCGTTAATCAAGACTATTTTCAGGCCGCAGCCGGAGCAATGGCCGTCATGGGGATTGCCGGCGAACTGGCTGGTGAAAACTGTGCCGGTCCGGCCAGCTTCGAGCTGGCTTTTCTGGACTGGCTGTACCGACTATCTGCTCAGGATATCCATTCGAGAATTAAAATAAAATGAAAGATAAAAAACAACTGGACCTGAGTCTTTATCTGGTGACTGATCGTAAACTGGCTGGCCAGCGGGAGCTGGTGGAGGTGGTTCAAAAGGCAGTAAAGGGAGGAGTGAGTGTTGTTCAGCTGAGGGAAAAGGAGCTCTGTGCCCGCGAATTTTATGAGCTCGGAATCAGGATAAAAGAATTGCTGCCGCCGGATGTGCCGCTCCTGATTGATGACCGCCTCGACCTGGCTCTGGCCATCGGGGCTGATGGCCTTCATCTGGGGCAGAGAGATCTGCCGGTAGAAATAGCCAGAAAGCTTCTCGGCCCGCTGGCGATCATCGGGTTATCAGTTGAGAATCTGAACCAGCTCCAGGCAGCTAAACAGCTGCCGGTCGATTATCTGGCTATCAGTCCGGTTTTCTCGACCCCCACCAAAACTGATACCGGTCCGGCCTGGGGGCTCGATGGACTGAGGGCAGCCAGAAAATTGACCGACCTGCCGCTCGTGGCAATTGGCGGTATTAATGAGCGCAATGCGGCCGCTGCTCTAGAGGCCGGAGCAGACGGGGTGGCAGTCGTTTCGGCCATCTGCGCTGCACCTGACCCGGAAGAAGCAGCCCGCCAGCTTAAAAAGATCATCCTTGAGGCCAGAAAAAGAATGAAATCAAAACAGATTGTCTATAAAGGCTAAGTTAAAAATAAAATGAAAACTCGAACCGGTCTTAAACTCTCAGACGTTGGTGAGTTTGGTTTTATTGCTCGCCTGGCCCGGACTTTTAATCAGCGTCTATCTGAAAATGTCACTGGCATCGGCGACGATTGTGCTGTTCTCCCCTGGAAAGGAGATTGGAAACTGCTGGTGACGACGGATCTTCTGCTGGATGGGGTCCACTTTTTAAAAGAAAAGATAGAGCCGACGGATCTCGGCTATAAAGCTCTGGCTGTTAATCTAAGCGACCTGGCGGCGATGGGTGGAGAGCCGCTGTGGGCTTTTCTGTCCATTGCCCTGCCGGCTGAAACCGAGCTGGCCTGGGCTGATCGTTTCTTTTCAGGCTGGAAAAGTTTGAGCGAGAAAACTCAGGTCAAGCTGCTCGGAGGCGATACAACCAGAACGACTGCCTCCATGGTGATTAATGTAGCTGTGCTGGGGAAGGCAAGGGAGAAATATATAAAATACAGGTCGGGAGCCAGGCCAGGAGACCTGGTGGCAGTCACCGGGGAACTTGGTTCCTCTGAGGGTGGCCTCCGTCTGCTGCTCAAGAAGGAGTTAAAGGACCTCAGGGGCCCGGCGGAGAAAATTCTGCTCAGGCGACATTTCCGCCCGCGACCGCAGCTGCAGGAAGGATTTTTCCTGGCTCACCAACCGCAGGTAGGAGCCATGATGGATGTCTCCGATGGTCTGGATTCTGATTTGAGAAGGATAATGGAGCGGTCGGGAACCGGAGCCGAAGTTTATCTGGAAAAGTTGCCGGTTTCCCCCGCCTTAAAAAGATGCAGCCAGCAGTATGGCTGGCGTCTGGAAGAAGTGGCGGCAGCCGGCGGCGAAGACTACTGTCTCTTAATTACCGTCAGGCCTGAAGGCTATTCTGATCTTAACCGCCACTACCGGCAGAAATTTGGCAGGAGTCTTTATCCAGTTGGCCGCATCACCAGTAAAAAAGGAAAGCTAATTTATCTCCAGGCCGGTCAACCAGTGATCCTTCAAAAATCTGGTTTTGACCACTTTAAAATCTGACAGTTAGCTCCCGCCCAGCGGTCGTTAATCTGTTTTTCTGGACGATTGACGGCTGACTCAGCCCTGTTCATCAATAAATAGTTCTGGCTTCGTTTATTTGAATACATCCTTCAGTACATCGGCTTCCTCGTCCGAAATAATCCTGTCTCTAAAAACTACCTTAACCTCAAACTTTTCCCCGCTAACTTCAACTAAAAGAAAATGATTAGCTCCACCGTGACTTACATATACATTATTGATCCTGGGCCCTCCTCCCCCGCTGATATAATATTTTATTCCATCCATCTCTTTCGTCGGCCCAAAGCGGTGATAATGACCGGCGAAAACGGCCATAACCTTATTCTGGAGTAGAAGAGGATGAATTTTGTTCTGCCAGAAATCTTTATCTATTTGAAGAACATATTTACTGGTTTTGGACCAGACCGGCACATGCACAAATACCAGAGCTCCACGCCACTGCTCTGAATTTTTAAGGTCAGCCTTTAACCAGTTAAACTGCTGCCGGCTGATATGCCCCAGGCGGTTTTCTTCTATATTCCAGAGAAAAATAAGGTGATAACCATTAACATCAACAGAAAAATAAGTTTGTCCGTAGCGTTGCCGATAACCTTCTAAGGATTTCTGACTGTAAATATCGTGGTTACCCGGGACACGGAAAAAAGGAGCTTTAATTTTTGACACTAACTCATCAAATTCATCCCACTGTGATTTGAGCCGGCGGAAGCCATAACCAGCAATCATATCGCCCAGATGAATGACGGCGTCAGGCTGGAGCTCATTGATTTTGCCTATCATTTCTTTAAAAAAGGGACTCTTTCGACTGAAAAATTCAGGGCTGGTATCACCGATCACCACCAGCCGGAGATCAACCGCCAGCAGTGAACCTGAAAACCAGGTAAAGAAAATGATAATGATAGTCAGAAGGGGAAATAGCTTTCTGGCTCTGGCTCTTATCACTTTATTACTCAGGATATTAAACTTCTATCTTCCGGTCTGGTTGCAAGATTTAAATCAAAGCTGCTCAGGCCTTCCCGGCTATTATCTATTGATTTTGCTGCGGGCAACGACAGGCATATTTTTCAGGGAAATCGCTGGCGCTACTTCAACTCTTTTTATTGTTTTTTCTCTTTTGAATTTATCTGACATTTTTATCAGGTTTTATAGTTGCTGACTGGCTGAAATCTATCACCATGACTTTTTTGACACTGGCCGGTAAAGAGCTGATTTTCTTTAGTTCCCTCCAGCTGGAAGTCCCTGGCTGCCCGCAGCGAATAGTATAATTTCCAGCCCGGAAAACAGGCGGTCTGAATTCACTTCCTCTGACTCTTACCGAATAGACAACTTCCTGGCTGGACTCCTCTACAATTTGAACCAGCGGACGATCTATTCCTTTAAAATTCAAAGTTGGAAGATAAGCGGCCGGCCGCCGGCCATCATTGTCCAGGACAGAAAAAACAACCGGCCAACCGGGAAGAAGGCCCGCTTCCTGGGCGGAAGTTGAAGGAGCCGCAGACCTATTTTCGAAAACGATTGTTCCGTCCGGCCTGAATCTGACCAGTCCAAAACCTGAAGACAAACTACTACTACCTTGATCAGCTACCGCTTCTGGATTGGCTACTGCTTTTACAGTCAGGCGGTTACCAAAAGCATCGCTGAAATTACCGGTGGGGTTGGGCAGAGTTTTACCCTTGACCCTGGTTCCGGCAGCTGGTAGCCATCTGACCAGCCAGTTACTGGCGAGTGGTTTAGGAACCAGAGCATAGCCAGCCTCTTCATATCGCTCAAGGCCATATTTAAGACTGGCTGGTGGACCACCACTGCCCGCCAGATGAACAGCCAGAGCTTTTCTTAGAATCTTAACCGCTTCCTCTCTGGCAGCCGGTGGCCAGCCACCCGAATTAAAATCAGCTGCCGGCTCATCGGAGGGAGGATATCCCCCGGGAGAAGGCGGTGGCGATTTAAACAGGGCCTCATCGCCGGCGGCTCCGGCCGGCACAGTTTCCAGGCAGGCCCACAGGCTTTGAGATAGAGCGGCTTTATACTCTGTCTGATCAGACCAGTCTTCAGCCCATCTTTTCATAAAAGCCAGCTGTTCCTGACCGTGAAGACTGACTCCTCTGGCCTTAGCTTCTCTGTCAGCTATCTTGAGGGTCGGGTTGGCCGGCCACCCGTTTCTAATTTGCTCCAGGCCATAAACAGAAGCCGGGGGTGTTTTAAACATCCGGTCATCGAGAACAGCCAGACTCAGAGCGCCATAATTAACCTCACAAAAATAGGGTTTAAAGCTCGTTCCGGGAAGCTGACCGGCTGGTGACTCCGGTAGATGAGAAGTTTGTGTAGCCAGAACCAGCCGGACAAAATCAGCCGGCAACAAAAATCCGCCCTTATCCTGAGCTTCAAAAGGATTAGCAGCCTTTTCTTCCAGTCCTGTTTGACCTCCATCGCCCCATAGTTTAAGCTGAAAATAATCCCGCGCATCAGGCGTAAGGATTGCCGGCCGCTCTTTCAGCAGATCAGAAAAAGCCCAGCCAAACAAAACCCACTGCCGGAGATATTCCCGCTTGAACCGGGCCAGAGTAACTCTTTCCCTCCACCAGCCGACAGGGCGACCAAAAATCTGATGGCCGCCAAAGAAAAGCAAATCCGGATTCAGTTCCCGAAGTTCAGCCACCACCCGTGAATAGGGATAATCAGCTTCACTACCTCCAGACAAAACGGCCAGCCTGATTTCTTGCGCCCCGAGCGGCTCAGGAGCAATCCGGCCATAAAAAGGAGGAAAACCCGCCTCCTGGCCATTCTCCTTTAAAACTACCAGCCGAAAAGCCACCGTTGCCTGACTTCTCCAATCTTTAATGGAGAAAAGGACTCCTGAATTTTCAGGCTGAATTTTTTCAACGGCCGTTCTGCTCCACTCCTCGCCATCTTTAAGATCAAAGGCGACGAGACTTTTCTCCTCAAGGCTGTCAGGAATAAGTTGAGCCCGAAGCTTGAGCTGTTTATTGCTCAGTGTATAAAGCGTAAAAGCGACCGGCCCCAGCTGTCTTTCAGGCCGCAGCCGGAGAAGTTCGCCCCGGAAGTTAATTTCATTAAACTGGCCGACTGAAAAATTGGGCCCATTGATTGTAACCTCAGGCAGGCTGGCTACCAGGGCCAGACCGCCCCTTATCTTTTCCGGCTCCTGCCCGCTTTCTTCCAGTTCATCCAGCAGCCGACCGCCCTGAGCCTCGAATAGTCTTAAGGTCAGGCGATAACCGCTGGAGTCAAGGTCGAGGACAATTTTAAACGCAACACCCGTTTTTAAAGCAGCTTTAATTGTTTCCTGGGTTTCGGTTGAGCTGACACTTTCCAGATCTCCGATAAATAACAGGCCATCGGTGCTCAGGCCCAGATCAATTCCCTGACCGGAGACGGCTGCCTGCCGGTAGTCCCCATCCTTGCCTTTGATTCCCAGCCGCAAACCAAGATAGTTTCTGAGTCTCGGTCGGGAGGGCGAAGAATTAACCCTGGCTATAAAACTGGCTTCGAACCGGCCAGTCTGTCCTTCTATCTCCCCGCTTAAAAAATAGACATAGCGGTTGATGGCCGGGGTGAGACAGTGAAGAGCGCCGTCTTTTATCTGCCAGTCCTCAAAATTGCAGGCAAAAAAATCAGGGCCAGGCCAGCTACGTTCAAGGTCTGAAGGCAGCCTGAGCTCAAACTCATCAGCCACCAGCGGCAGCGATAGGCTGGCGCCGACCAGCCAGATCACCACCATCACCAAAACCTTTTTCCAGATGACTGATCCGGCCAGAGCCTGAATTCTTTCCCTGACCCTGAATTGTTGAAAGATTAAAGAGAAAAGACTGGCAGACTTTTTCATTGTACCTGGCTTAATATATTTTGAATCGAATTTTTTTCTTTGATTTCATTTTAACATTATCCGGACTGTTCTGGTAGCCGAAAAAACCAGCCTGCGTTTTTCAGCTCGAGTCCAAACTACCACTAATCCCGTTAGAGATCTGGCTGAGTTCTGTTATAATCTGGAGGTAATTATAAGTTCCAGGGAAGTTAAAGATTGCTCCGACAGGCCCTAGTTTTTGCACTGATTTTTTCTCCCGCCGCTGCCCTGTGTGCCTATCTCATCACCTATGCCGAGTATCGCAAGCATTTCCCGGAAGATCTGAAACGAGCCAGAAAAATCTCCGTGGAGTTTGCCCTGTCGGCTTTCGTCTTCTTTTTTATCCTGATTGTCCTGGCCGTAATTTTCATTAATAAATATTTTCCATAAACCTGAGCAATCCGGTGAGGATGAACCTGGAAAATAAAACCTGAATTACTCAGGCTGGCAGATTAAAATAAGGTGAGGAGAAATTAACCTGCAGGTTAAAACCGATCAAATTGCAGTCAAAAGCCAGGAAGCCATATTTCTATCCATAGTTATTCCCGCCTATAACGAGGCTGGAAGAATTGCTCCCACTTTGCAGAAAATCCGGGACTATGCCAGAGGCCAGAAGTGGCTGACAGAAATTATAGTGGTTGATGACGGCAGTCAGGATGGAACAGCTGATCTGGCCAGAAGTCAGCTGGCTGACTGGCCCTGGTCTAAAGTCATTTCTCTTAAAAAGAACCAGGGCAAAGGAGCAGCTGTCAAAGAAGGAGTCCTGGCGGCCCAGGGCGAACTGATTCTGGTCACTGATGCCGACCTGTCAACACCGATCGAGGAACTGGGAAAATTCTACCCGCTGGTCGCCGGACATTATGATCTGATCATCGGCTCGAGGGCTTTGCCCGCCTCAGATATCAGGAAAAGACAGAGCTGCCTGCGAGAAACGATGGGAAAGTCTTTTAACCGCCTGGTTAGATGGCTGGTTCTTCCTGATTTCAAAGATACCCAGTGCGGCTTTAAATTATTTAAAAAAGAAGCTGCCCGTGAAATTTTTACCAGGATAAAAACCTCCGGTTTTGCTTTTGATGTGGAAGTCCTGCTGCTGGCCAGGCAGCTTGGATATAAAGTGGCTGAGGTTCCTGTTATCTGGATTAACTCCCCGGACTCGAGGGTCAAGCTTTTCAGCAGTTCAGTTAAGATGCTTTTTGAACTTTTCCACCTGAGCTTAAGAAAAAAGAGAAAAAAATTGACGGACTGACACATATCCTATAATGTAAAGGCTAAAAGGAAAGTGAAGATGACAGCTTTTTATATAAAGAACAGGCGCCGGCTTCAGCCTTTGCTGCTTTTGCTGGTCGCAGCCAGTTTTTTTCTGGCCAGTTCGCCAGCCTGCCAGAACAGGGCTCCGCGCCCGGAGCACTGGGCCAAACCCGTCAAGCTGGCCGGTGTTCCCAACTTTTATCAGGTAAGTGAGGAACTCTACCGGAGCGCCCAGCCAACAGCGGAGGGCTTTAAGGAACTGGAAAAATTCGGTATTAAATCAGTTATTGATCTTCGGGGCGGAAAGCATGATCAGAAATATATGGCCGGAACGAATTTAAAATATTTTCCCATCCCTTCTAAGGCCAGCCAGGTCCAAGAAGAAGATCTCCTGAAATTTCTTAAAATTGTCAGCAATCCGGACGATGAGCCCTATCTTGTCCACTGTCACTATGGTGCTGACCGAACAGGACTTTTTGTCGCCGTATACCGCATTGTCATTCAAAACTGGTCCAAAGAGGAAGCTATCCGCGAAATGCAGCAGGGTGGTTTTGGCTTTAACAACACTTACACCAATATCGTCAAATACCTTCAGATCTTCGATCCTGAAAAATTCCGTCGGGCTTTAACTTCAAAATAAAACCCCCCTCTACAAAAAATATCACCAGTTGTTTTCAGGCATAAAAAAAGCCAGGTACTCTACCCTCTCCGGCTCAAACCAGAATCTGGTTCTGGCCGGAGCCAAGGCTTAATACCTGGCCCTTTCTTTCGGTTTAAGCTACTAACTTATCTTCAGATCGAATTAATAGCGACGTCCGCCAGAGGAGCTCCGTCCGCGTCCTCCACCAAAACCGGAGCGGGGTTTGTCCTGCCGCGGTCTGGCTTCATTGACGGTGGCGGTGCGGCCCTTGAGGTTTTTGCCATTCAGGCCGTTGATCGCAGCCTGGGCTTCTTCCTGATTGGGCATCTCGACGAAGCCGAAGCCTCGTGATTCACCGGTGTAGCGATCCTTGATGATGGAAACGCTCGTCACCACACCAAAAGCTTCGAAGGCTTCCTTCAATTCGCTTTCGGTCAGGTCTCTGGAAAGATTTCCTGCGTAGATGTTCATACTCTACTCTCCTTTTAAGGTTTACGTTATAAAGGAGAGGAGTATGCCGATAAGGGCCCGTGCCCTCTACCTTTATAATCGAGGAGGTATTATAGCATATAATTCAAAAACAAGTTATCACTGCAAAAAAATTTTTTTCAGGCAGGCCAGAAGCGGCTGGAAAGAGAGGTCAACTCCTCCAGATCTATAAGAAATGAGCCGGCTATGCTATAAAATATAAGAGAGACACAATCAAATTTGGCGGACGGAAGCCTGCTGCCACTGGTCTTGAACAGATAAAAAGGCCGAGTCCGGAAAGGGGAAGGAACATGAGCTTCGGGGAAAACAAAAAGCAAAGCCAGAAACGGTTGGCTGGAGAATCCATTTTCTTCTGGCTGGGTACTCTGGCTGCCATTTTGTTAATCGGTTCTTTGAACTGGTTAAGTGCTTCAGCGGCCGAGCAACAAGCCAGCAGACGTATCAGACCTGTGCGCGACGACGTTGGCTTCAGCTGGAATGCCAACAGCATGAAAATACTGGTCGACTATCTGGCTGCCAATGAACAGGAAACTTTTCGAAGCGAAGGGCTGGTCGCGGCTATTTCGCCTCATGATGATTATCTTTTAGCCGGGCGCATCTATTATCCACTTTTCAATCTGATCAGAACCAAAGAAGTGGTTATCTTTGGCGTTACCCATGGAACTGTTCGTCAGGAAATTAAAGGCCTCGATAGTGTCTTGATTCTTGATGATTATGATTTATGGCCCGGCCCCTTAAAGCCGGTTCAGGTTTCCCCGCTTCGTGAATATATTAAAAAGAATTTAAAGCCTGCTTATTTTGTCGTTAACGATCAGGCTCATGAGCTGGAACATTCGATTGAAGCCCTGCTGCCCTTCCTTCAATATTTCAACCCGGAAGTAAAAATTACACCTGTCATGGTGGCGCCCATGCCTCTGGATAAAATGGAAGAAATAAGCAGCGAGCTGGCCCGGGTAATTGCAAATTATATGAAAGAGAAAAAACTGGTGGCGGGCCGTGACATTTTCTTTTTGATTTCAGCTGACGGCAACCATTATGGAAAGGACTTCAATAACCTGGCTTTTGGCGAAGGACAGGAAGCCTGGGAAAAAGCGCGTGCTTTTGACCAGAAACTGATCTCCAGCTATATGACTGGAATTATTGACAAACAGAAAGTGGCTGGCCTGACCGCTGAGTTCTGGGGTAAAACTTATCTGGACTACAAAAATTCCTACTGGTGCGGGAAATATTCCATTCCTTTCGGCCTCTTAGCTTCAGAAAAAATTAGCCAGGAGACCGCTGGCCGGAAGCTAAAAGGAGAACTCATTCGCTATTCTGATAGTTATAGCGAAGGCGCTCTACCGCTTAAAAAAATTGGTCTGGGAACAACCGCACCTTTTTCTCTGCGCCACTGGGTAAGCTACGCGGCCATTGGCTATTATCTTGACTGAGCTGCCGGTCGGCTGACAGAATCGGCAGAAGACTTTTTTAAGCTTTGCCCAGCACCATGGCCAGCAGAGCCATCCTGACGTACAGACCGTACTCCATTTGCCGAAAATAAGCGGCCCTTGGATCCTTATCAACCTCCATCGAAATTTCATTGACACGAGGCAGAGGGTGCATGATAATCATCCGCTCCTTAGCTTCTTCCAGAGTTTTCGGCGTAATGACATAAGCATCTTTGACCTTCTCATACTCTTCCAGATTTTCAAACCTTTCTCTCTGTACGCGGGTCACATATAAAACATCCGTTTCCGGCAAAACACCCTCCAGAGTGCGGTGCTCTTCCTGAGGCAGACCCTTTTCAGCCACCTCCTCAATGACATCGGGTGGCATGCGCAGGGCGTCAGGCGAAACATAATGGAGCCTGATGTTTTCAAACCTGGTCAGCAGGCGAGCCAGGGAATGAACTGTTCGGCCGTACTTGAGATCACCGAGCATGGTTACAGTGAGGTTATCCAGATGGCCGAGCTCCTCCCTGATCGTGAAAACATCCAGGAGGGCCTGAGTGGGATGCTCACCCACCCCATCTCCGGCATTAATCACCGGTTTACCGGCATAGCGGGCAGCCAGAGCGGCCGAACCAACCTCGGGATGCCTGATGACAATTACATCGGCATAGGCAGCCAGAGTGCGCACCGTGTCGGGCAGGCTTTCGCCTTTAGCTACCGAGGAATAACGGACTTCACTGATGGGAATAACCGCCCCTCCCAGACGCTGCATGGCGGCCATAAAGGAAGCAAACGTTCGAGTCGAAGGCTCATAAAATAAGTTGGCCAGAATTTTCCCCTTGAGCAAATCAAAAGTGCCGATTCTTTCCACCATCACCCGCATCTCATGGGCGACGCTGAAGATATATTCGAGGTCCGGCCTGGTAAACTGCCTGACAGAAAGGATATCTTTCCCGTACCAGGGAGCAGTTTGCTGGTCGCCAAAAGGCAGATAAGGACTCTTTGGTTTAGTGGGCATAATATCTCCTTTTTATTCTCACCTTAGATTTTAGCTGGTTTTTGCCTGTCATGGACGAGCTTTATTTTTCTCTAATATATTCACTACCGCCTTCTCTGTCAATTGATTAATAAGGCCATCAATTGAGTTAAAAAACCTGGTTTCAATCTTCAGTCAGTGTGATCCGTGTATTTTTCCAGCCATTGTTCAGCCCGATCCGGGGCCCGGCCGAATGGTTATTAAGGTTTGGACCACGACCCCAGGCTTATCATTCACTTATGATCATTCAAGCCACTGGCCTGAAAATTCCTGCAAAACGAAGGTTCTTCAATCTGTAGCGAATTAGATTTATAATAAATTAAATAACCAGTAGTTCCGATTGACGGCTCCTTCTGCAAAAGAGAGCAGCCGATGTCAGATATCAACCGAAAAAGGAGGAGAACAATGACGGGAAGAGCAAAACGGATAGCCAGCTGGCTCTTTATTATTATTTTCTTTTTGATTCTGGAACTCTTCTCGGGGCCGGCTCCCCTCTCTGCCCAGAATGTTAATCTGGGTGTATCCTTCGCCGATAGCCGGTTGCTTGGCTTTTATTTTTCTATTTCAAAATATTTTAATGTCCCCTCAGAGACGGTCATTGATATCAGAAGTCGTTACCGCCTGGCCGATGAGGATTTACCGGTAGTCTTCTTTATAGCCAAACAGGCCAGAGTTGAGCCATCACTTATTATAAATCTGCGGTTAAAGGGCCTGAGCTGGTGGGATATATCGGTGCAGTTCGGACTCAATCCTGAGATTTTCTTTGTGCCGGTCACCGTCGTCAAAATCGGACCTCCTTATGGTAAAGCCTACGGTTATTATCGCCACTATCACGGCCAGAAAAAATGGGGGGAGGTCATATTAAGCGATGACGATATTATCAATCTGGTTAACCTCAAGTTTCTAGCTGATACCCAGCAGGTAGAACCAGAGCGGATAATGGAAATGAGAGCCAGGGGCCTGGGCTTTGTGGATATCCACGAGTCGATCCAGATGCAAAAAAATAAGGGACAGGGTCGGGATAAGGGAAAGACAGAAGAGCAAAAAGATAAGTCAGAAAAAAAGGGCAAAGGCAAGAATAAGTAAACAACAATAAATAAATAAGTGGATTTATTGCCTCAAAATTATCGAAGTCTCTATAAATAACTTAGAATATTAGACTTCGTTTTCTGCTTTTATCTACTATCTATTTATATAGTCTTATACGAGTACCTGATTTATACCCGGTCACAAATTTGTCGTCTGAAAAATTAGCTGTCAAGAAAAGGACGCGGCTTAAGTGCGATCTCAAAACGTTTTAAAGGTAAGGTTTCCATTCCTCTTTTTTAAAGTTTCTGCTTTGAGCTCGAAAGGGTGAGACAAGAATAACCGCCGCTTCTTCTGTCTGCCGGTAGCGACTGTACCTTATGGTCAAAAGAGCGGCTTTTTTTAGCAGTGGCCGGTTAAATATTTCGAGCGACTGACCGGCTTCAACAGTCTCCCTGCCTTTTTCCTCCCCAAACTTGCCAAGGACGAGGCTATCTTTATCTTTATTCTTAAATCTGACGACAGTTAGCGGCCCTTTGAAATCAGGCAGGGTTAAAAGGAGATCAGAAGCCAGAGCTGTGTTTTCTAATTTTTTATTTTCTTCCTCGTCCCGACCGACGATGATCAGCCCCTCATCTTCAAAAAAAACGCGGCCAAGTTTGATGAGATCAATATCTTCCCGCCGCCACTCGCCTCGCCAGTCCCGGAGTTTTTTGAGCTTCTCCGCAAAAACGGCATCGGTTAAAAGGCACCCTCCAGCAGGAGCAGGATAATCAGTCAGACCATAATAGCGGGCCAGCTCTATCTGCCGCTGGCGACAGCGTCCGGAAAGATCAAGAAGCTGTTGGCGATTGACCAGGCCCAGTTCCTCCGGTCTGGTTGGAGGCAGAAGACGCGCGGAAAGCGGACGGAGAACAAGCCCCCTGGCTTCACCTGATTTCTCAACCAGCTCGAGTGCCTGTCTGTTTTGAGACATAGGCCTTTCCCCCAGAACTTCGCCTGTTGAGATAAAATCAGCTTCGTAGCGAGGAAGAAGTTCGGCCGCCAGTTTCACCATCTGGCCGTGGCAATCAATACAGGGATTTAGATGGCGGCCATAGCCATAGCGAGGCTGCTCAACAATCCGAATCTGTTCTTCTGTGATCTCAGCCAGAATTAAAGGCCAGCTTAGTTTTTCGGCCGCTACCACCGCCCGGCTGGCGTCGAAAAAGACACTTTCAAAAGTCAGACCAACAATCTCCACCCCCTGCTCTTCCAGAACTTTCCCGGCCAGCAAGCTATCCAACCCGCCGGATAGAAGCAGCAGGGTTCTGGCTCTTGATTTTTTTTGACCGGGTAGTCTGATTTCCTTGATTTTCATCTCAAACTGCGATCGGCCATCTCTCTTATTTTTTTCGAACGGGAAGCGCGATGGATCAGATTAAATGTCCAGGGACAGCGAAGGAAAAAAGTTATTATTTTATTGATGCTGCCAGGCACAATAATGACCTTATAGCCACGGAGAGCACGAAGAGAGATTCTTACCACCTCTTCGGCGCTCATCCAGAAGATCTCCGGGACGGCGGAGAGATTAAGTCCGGCTCTCTCATGAAATTCCGTGTGGGTCAGGCCGGGACAAAGGGCCTGGATTCTGATACCGGTATCGTAGAGTTCGGTCTGGAGATTTTCAGAAAACATTAGCTCAAAGGCTTTAGTTGAGCTGTACATTGTTCCAGAAAGCGGAGAGAAGGCAGCGACTGAAGCCACATTGATAATTGCCCCCTGGCGGCGGGCGATCATGGCCGGCAGGGCGGCGCGGGTCAAGATGGTGGTCGCCACCACGTGGACTTTAATCATCTGTTCAGCCTCACCTTTCTCATCAAGGTGAAATTGACCGTGGCCACCGAAACCGGCATTATTAATCAGCAGATCAAGTTCCGGGGTCTGAGCTATTTTCCCGGCCACCCTGTTCAGGTCTTCATCTGCACTGAGGTCGGCTGGAAAAACTTCAACGCCAACTCGATACCTGCCACTGAGGTCCTGTGCCAGATCTTCCAGGCGCTCTCGACGCCGGGCAACCAGAATCAGGTCAGCACCGGTCTCAGCCAGCTGTCGGGCATATTCCTGGCCCAGACCGGAAGAAGCACCGGTAATCAGCGCCTTTTTAAATTTATAGTTTACCTTTCTCATCCATTTCTCCTCTTAACCCCATGGCTTGGGGAGTCAATTTCCCTTATTATACTTTTTAATGTTTATTAATCGGCTGAAAGACCAATCCAGGCGAATATATCACCACAGGCCGCCCTCTTTAACTGTCCCCGGGCAGTAACCTCCAGGATTGGTGTTTTTGACTTTCTGCTCTTCGTCCACTGATCTGTTTTTTCTCTCTTCTCCCGTTTATAGTGCTCGGCAAAAAACCCTGATCCATAGCTTACCATCGGATCAAGATATTTTCTATTCTATTGATTGAGAAAGAGACCGGCCGACCACACCTAACCGGCAGTCAGTAATCTGCTTCAGCTGGCAACTATTTATTTTTAAGCGTCTCCAGAATTTCCCCGAGGAGTCGGACTTCTTCGGAAGGGCCGGGAGCAGGCTGGACAGCTTTTTTCCTGTCTATCCTCTCCTGCAGTTTTTGCATCGGGACAACGATTCCAAAATAAATAACCACGGCCACGATAAAAAAGTTAACTACAGCATTAATAAATTTGCCCAGCAAAACAGGCCCGAGCGCAATCCCGGAAAAATCTGGCCGGCCAAAAATAGCTCCGATAAGTGGGGTCAGCACATCACCGACCAATGAGTTGACTATCTGGTTGAAAGCCGCTCCGATGATGACCGCTACGGCCAGGTCAACCACATTACCCCTCATAATAAAATCTCGAAAGCCTTTAAACATCTTATGCCTCCAACCGTCTCTAAATTGTTATCATTGTAAAAAATAGCTGTAGTTTTATCAACAGAGTTTAACGTCTCGGTTTGACAACGAACAGTGATCATGGTAAGGTGTGCCAGCAGGAAAAGAAAGTTGAAGGCAGTCACCTGGTGGCTATTGATTCAGCCGCTTTTATTCTCACTTCTATTTTTCTCATTTTCCACCGTTGCTTATCCTGCCTCCACCAGCCAGTTGATTCCCCGGACCAAATTCGGCTCTAACTGTTTTGCACTGGCTTTCTTATCAGTCCCAGCTTCCGGCCTTCAGGAAGTCACTATCAACTATTATTCTAACCCAGCTAAAGAGCTTGATCTGCTGGTCAAAGTTCTTAAGTTTGAGCGCCAGGCCACTGCCAGGACTCGATCAGGGGAGTTTTTTATCATCGGGATTGTCAGTCAGAAATCTGACCCGATTTCTTCCTGGCTGACCTCTGATTGGCTGGCTCTCAATGATCGATTGAAACAGCAACCTATCAGAGTCGGTCAGCTGCCGGTGTCGATTGTTGAGATTGACCTTGATTCTTTCCCGCCGAATCTCCTTGAAGAAAAACTCCGCCAGGAAGCGGTTGATTTCCTTTATTTAGGCACGCTTAGCTCGAAGAAAAGCACAACTCTCATCAAAGATATCTGCCGTCTCTGCTCGAAGTTGAAATTGGGCACATTTACTGCCAACCTGGAACAGGTTAACTCAGGCGTCGCCCTGGCCTTCTCCCTGACCGGAGACAAACCCCAGATCATCATCAATCTGGAGGCCGCCAGAGCTCAGGGTTTAAATTTTTCTTCCCGACTATTAAATCTGGTCAATATAAAAAAAGGTTGAGGGAAGCTCGTGGAACCACCAATCAAGAATGAGAGTCCAACCTCCCCGGATGTTATTTCTAATCCTTCTTCCCCTACTACAGTAAATTCATCTGGCTCAAATCCAGCCTCTTCCAGTTCTCCGGCTGACCTGGCCTCGCCCCCCTCACCTCCCCGGATTCAGCGCAGTCCAATTGTCCTGAAATTTATGCTGGTTTCATTGCCTCTCCTGATATTGGCCTGCCTGGCCCTGGCCATCCTTGGACCCCGCTTATACCGACTCAGTTTTTTGAGAAATCTGCAGGATAAAGCCAGCTCTATCGGTCAAATTGCTACCTACAGCCTGGCTCCAGCCATAATTTTTGACGACCGGGATAACATGAGCGAGGTTTTGAACAGCCTGAGCCAGATTCCTGAAATAGACTATATTTTAGTTTTTGATGCCAGCGGCCAGGAACTGGTTCGCTACCAGCGTCCACTCAACCAACCGACAACCCCTTCATCAGAATCTGCCTCCAAGATTCAACCTGCTCCTTCCACTCAGGTGCCTTTAACTTCACCGTCTTCAACTCTTCCTCCTTTAGTTGAGTTAACCAGGACGGCTCTAACCAGCGATGGCTTGTATTATAACCTTTATACTGGAATTGAACATGAAGGAGAACCAGTGGGCTCCTTCTCAGTTGGTTTTTCTTTAAAACTCGTCAAGACGGAGATGGCCAGGATCAACCGGGTATTTTTGACGACTTCTCTTTTGATCTTTGCTTTTGGCTTTTTGACCATTTATTTTTTAAGTGTTCTGGTCACCCGTCCCCTGCGTAAGATGGCCAGAACAGTCAACGAAATTGCCGCCGGTAATCTCAACTTGAGGCTCGAGGTGACTAGTTCCGATGAAGTGGGGCAACTGGCCTCAATTTTTAATTATGGACTGGATGAACTTCAGAAAACCATGAGCAATCTGGAAGAGGCCAAGGAAACCCTGGAAAAAAAGGTAGAAGAAAGAACGGCCGACTTACAAAGGCAGGTAGAAGAAACGGAAGCCATCGCTCGTAAGCTCAGAGAGAGCGAAGAACTTTTCCGCTCGATGGTGGAATCGCTGGGCGAGGCTGTGGTTATAGTTGATCCTGATGAAAGATTTGTTTTTGCCAATCCAGCTGCCCGAAAAATTTTTAATGACACAGGGCAAAATCTGGAAGGGCGCAGCCTGGAGGAGTTTACCACTCCCCTCGATTTTGAATATATTCGCCAGCAGACTCTGCGGCGTCAACAGGGTTTTAATGACACTTACGACCTGGAACTCACCTTTCCTGATGGAAGCAAAAAGGCGGTGATTGTCAATGCTGCCCCGCGGGTTGATGCTGACGGCCGCTTTACTGGAGTACTGGCAGTCCTGACCGAGATTACCGAAAGGAAAAAACAGGAAAAAGCCTTAGCCGAAGCTAAAGATAAACTGGAAAAAGCTATTGCTGAACTCGAGCAGAGAAACAAAGACATAGTTCAGTTAGTTGAAATGGGCGAAGCTATTTCTCTGGCCAGGTCAGAAAAAGAAGCGGTTAATCTTATTGTTAACTATGCTCAGAAACTTTTCCCTGACTTTTCCGGACTGTTTTATCTTCGCCAAGAAAATGAGAATTTTCTGCAGCTGGTCTCGAGCTGGAACGTGTCTGCCCCGGCAGAAACCATTGTCAATCTGGATGACTGCTGGGCCCTTCGTCGCTCCGTCCCCCATTTTGTAGATCCATCTAATCAGGCCTTTCTCTGCCCTCATCTGCGGGAGACAGTTAGAACTCCGGCCAGGACAGCCTGCGTGCCACTCATTTCAGGCGCTGAAACTATCGGTCTGCTGGTGGCATTTTGCTGTCTGTCGCCGGAAAGGCAGGAGCCCGCTTCACCTTTACGTTCCGAGCTCACCGAGTTCGAAGCGAGAAAACCGCTGCTTATTGGTTTTTCGCAGCGGGTTGCTCCTTCTCTGGCCAACATCAGATTAAGAGAATCCTTACGCCAGCAGTCAATCCGTGATCCCCTGACCGGCATTTTTAACCGTCGCTACCTGGAGGAGACGTTGCAGAGAGAATTCGCCCGGGCCAGGCGTCTGGGCCAACCCCTGTCCGTCATCATGTTTGATATTGACCACTTTAAGGCAGTTAATGACTCTTGCGGACATGAAGCAGGCGATGTTGTTCTTCAGTCCATAGCCCATGAGCTGCAGTCAGCGGTTAGGACCGAGGACATTGTCTGCCGTTTTGGCGGCGAAGAATTGGTGGTGGTGATGCCCGGGACAGATCTTAAAAAAGCGGCGGCACGGGCCAGCCTGATTCTCCAGGTGATCAGAAACCTGGAGTTCCTGGTCAGTGACACAAAGTCCATCAAAATCACCATGTCTGCTGGTGTAGCTTCTTTCCCCTCACATGGGAAGACTCCAGCGGAAGTGCTTCAGGCCGCAGATCAGGCTCTATTCCGGGCAAAAAAGCTGGGACGCGATCGGGCAGTCGAAGCAGAAGGACAAATTGATTCATAAAATTTATAACTAAATAAGTGGGAAGAAGAGTCAGCGATAACAGATTCTAAACAAGATGTCTTCGAGGCGGTTAAAAGGCTCAAGGAGAGGCCCGGTTTCTGCTGCTCGGGTGGCGGTATGAGAGCGACCAGTTAAAAAAGATGTATCTTAGGCTTAGGGCCGTCCATTTGCTGTGTCCGCTAATCTCAAAGGCTTCAGGCCAGAGGCGTTTTTTGACTGGCCATCATAACGAACGCTGAATCTTCCCTCGCCAGACGATACTTTTCGTATGTCGTCCGAAGCCAGTGTTGATTCCTTTACCCAGCGAACAGAGACAGGCTGCCAAGCCTTTTCTTTTTCTCCGGTCTTTTTGATTGTTTTTATATTTTCGTTAACTTAATATATTAGATATTAGCGATTAGCGAAAGGAGATATCGTGAATTTTTTAAAATTTAGGTTGAAGCCAGAAGTGTCAGACGAAAACTACGGCTTTCCTAGCGCTCCTTTTCAGAAAGCCGAAAAGAATAGAAAAGCTCTACTTTTGTCAATTATCGCCCTGGCAACACTTTTCCTGATAGCCATCAGAGTTGAGGCCCGGGTGACCAGGGCTGATTATGAGCGCGCCCTGAGCCTTCGTGAAAAATGGCAATATCTTACCAAAAATGTGGCTGAGCCGGCTGCCTGGATAGGCACCTCTCACCGCTTTTACTACCGAAAAACAATAGCGGGCGGTCATCAATATATTATGGTTGATGCCGACACGCTGAAAAAAGAACCGGCTTTTGATCACGCTCGTCTGGCTGCCGCCCTGTCGAAAGAGCTGGGCGAACCGGTGGCGGCCAACCGCCTCCCTTTCTCGGCCCTGCGTTTTTCAGACGATGGAAGTTCCATCCAGTTCAATGTGGGCTCGGTTCCCTGGGAAGGCCAGTGGTGGACCTGCCGCCTGTCAGATTATACCTGCTCCAAACTCAATCCCCGTCTTCCCTGCCAGCCTCGAGGTTTCGGGGTTGTTCGTGATCTGGAAGTGCCGGCTGACCGCAGTCCGCGCCAGTCGCCTGATGGCCAGTGGGAGGTTTTGATTCATAATTTCAATGTAGCTGTGCGACCGACCTCAGGTGGCCCGCTGCTCATACTCAGTACTGATGGTTCAGAAGGCAATTTTTATGATCCCTGCTCGATCGTCTGGGCACCTGACTCTAAAAAATTCGCCGTCTATCGAGTTCGTCCTGGATACCGCCGGCTGGTTCATTATATAGAAAGTGCACCTGAAGATCAGATTCAGC
>ERZ795047.193-NODE-193-length-79599-cov-7.112101_pt1 | contig 79599 bp, 76 predicted proteins | sample MGYA00375131_ERZ795047 | MGnify/ENA primary metagenome ERZ795047 (study PRJEB30176, sample SAMN05720228) | activated sludge metagenome | isolation source: Anaerobic digester | place: Japan | collected 2015-05-20 ... | reverse complement strand
TATACCGCCATGCCCGCGAACGACATTACCGTATACGCCGTATGGGAGAAGAACAGTTACAACATCACTTACAAACTCCTTCCGACTGACGAGGAAGCGCATTTTACCCAAAGCGTAAAATTTTACGAGGCAATCAGTTTTTCCGCTCCCGCACCCGAGCGCACGGGATATACGTTCACGCGATGGGACTGCGATTATACCGCCATGCCCGCGAACGACATTACCGTATACGCCGTATGGGAGAAGAACATTTACACGGTTTATTATAAACTCCTTCCTGACGGCGAGGTTTTTGAAAGCCGGAATGCGGCATATAACGAGGAAATACCTGTCTTAAATCTTGTTCCCGAGCGGAGAGGATACACATTTGACGGGTGGCGGGATCTGCCCGGGGTTATGCCTGCTGATGACGTTACGGTAATTGCAATATGGACGGCAAGGAATGACACCGTTTATACGGTCAATCATCATTTCGAAACCCTTACGGGCGGTTATGAAACAGAAAACGAGAATTTGTCGGGAACCACAGACACAATGAGTTCCGCCGCCGCAAAAACCGTTATCGGCTTTACCGCTCAAGAGTTTGAGCAACAAAAAATTAGCGGTGACGGGACTACCGTCATAGAAATTTATTACCGCAGAAACAGCTATACGTTTACTTGGAAAGACCGCGGCGCAGAGGTCTTAACAAGAGAGTACAAATTCGGCGAGGTGATGGAGAGCGTCGACGCGCCCGTGCGTGCCGGGTATGAGTTTGTCGGCTGGAGCGAGAGTTTTGAAACCATGCCTTCCTTCGATGTGACGGTTAACGCCTTATGGACCGCAAGAGAAGATACTGTTTATACGGTCAACCATCATTTTGAAACGCTTTCGGGCGGCTATGAGACTGAAAGCGAGAATCTGATAGGTACCACCGATACAGCGACTTCCGCGGGACAGAGAAACGTTGACGGTTTTACCGCCCAAAGCTTCGGGCAAAAGGGAATTAACGGCGACGGCACAACGGTCATCGACATTTATTACTTAAGAAACAGCTATACCGTAACCTATAAGGATACTTTGGACGAAAGCATAATTTACGGCGAAGTGCCGTATAAATACGGGGATAGCATTACTCCGATAAGAGTCAAGGCGCCCGTCGGTTATTCCTTCAAGGGGTGGCGGGGGCTTGTTGAAAGTATGCCTTGCAAAGATCTTGAAGTCTTTGCCGAGTGGAATCCGCTCAGAGTAAGATATACCGTCGTTCACTACAAAGAAAGCCTTGCCGAAACGTACGAATATGACAACGAAGTCGTGCTTTACGGCTTTTCGGGCGAGATGACAAAGGCCGAAAGCTTGGAACATAGAGGCTTTACCGCCATTGAGTGCGAGCAGAGGAAAATCAAAGGCGACGGAACCACCGTCGTGGAAGTATATTACACGAGAAACAGTTATAAGCTGATTTACAAACTCGACGAAGAAACCATCTTTAATGAATACTACAAATACGGACAAAGTACTCTTATACGCAACAACCTGCCGCAAAAGAAGGGGTATGCGTTCACGGACTGGTCTGGGGAAGTTCCTTCTGTGATGCCCGCAGAAGATGTCGTGATTTTTGCCGAATGGGAACTTAAAGCTCCCGAAATAACCTCTCAGCCAACAGGACTTAACGCCGTATATAGCGGACAGGAGCGCGAGATAACGGTTGAGGCAAGCCACGAGCTTGAGGAAGTTATCTACGCATATACGTGGTATAAGGGTGAAGTTGAAGTATACCGCGGACAAATTCTTGTCGTCAGAAATGTTGCCGACAGCGGAATATACAAGTGCCTTGTGGCGGTAAGCGACGGCGAGAATGGGCAGAGCGTGTATTCCGAGGAAGTCACGGTGATCATACAAAAGGCAAGAATTGACACATCGGGTCTTGTTTTTGCCGATAAAGAGGTTTACCACGACGAAGCCGAGCACACGATAACCGTCACCGGAAGCGCAGAAGGGATATTATCCATAAGCTATGTTAACAACGCCGCGAGCCAGACGGGAGAGTATACCGCCACGGCAAAATTTGAGACCGACCCGAATTACGAGCCTTTACCCGATATGACTGCCGTGCTCAGGATTATTGAAAATCCCGCCGATAAGACCCTTGTCGAACCGCCTGCAGAGCTTGACGATAACAGCGTCTTTGTAACCCCCGACGCGCTTTGCGGAGAGAGAATAGAGGTCGTCATTTCCGATTGCGTAATATGTATTGAGGGAACAGCCGTTACCGGTCTTAAGACAATGGCGCAAGAGAGCAGCGTTGTTGTTTCTCTGGGCGAAGAGAAAACAAACATTGCCTCATTGCCCGAAAATTATGCCTCTTACAGATTATCGCTGACCGTCGCGGGAGAGTGCGTCGACTTTAATTGTCCTGTCAGGGTCAGCCTGCCTTATGCTCTTAAAGCAGGAGAAAACGCTCAAAATATTAAGGTGTGGTATATCTCGGACGACACAATAGCCGAGGTGCAGGACGTCGTCTTCAAAGACGGCATGGTGACATTTACCGCGAACGGGTTTTCCATGTTTGCAGTCGGCTGCGAAAACGCCGCCGAAACTGTTTCGGATGAGTTGTTTTTTGACGACAGACTGTTGATTACCGGCGCGGCGGCGATCGTCTGCGTTGTCGCTATCGGAGCTATGGTCTTGGCTTCGATGCGCAGAAAGAAGAAAGTCAAGAAGTAAGACAAAGAAGTTTATACTTGATAAAAGGGCGCGTTTGTGGTACCATTATTAAAGAGTGAACTTTTTATAAGGAGGTTTGTATGGAATTAAAAGGAAGTAAAACCGAACAAAATCTTTGGACGGCTTTCGCAGGGGAATCCCAGGCGCGCAATAAATATACTTACTATGCGAGCAAAGCGAAGAAAGACGGATATGAACAGATAGCCGCCATTTTCGAGGAAACCGCAAACAACGAGAAGGAACACGCCAAAATCTGGTTCAAATTGCTCAAGGGCGGAATACCCTCCACAATGAAAAATCTTGAGGACGCGGCAATGGGCGAAAATTACGAGTGGACCGACATGTACCGCAACTTCGCCATAATCGCACGTGAAGAAGGTTTTGAGGATATTGCAAAACTGTTTGAGGGAGTGGCTGATATCGAGAAAGAGCACGAGGAGAGATACCGCAAGCTCATCGAAAATCTCCACAAGGACGAAGTATTCAAGAGCGGACAGCCCAAGGTATGGCATTGCAGAAACTGCGGACATCTTCACTACGGCGAAGAAGCGCCCGACGAGTGCCCTGTCTGCGCCCACCCCAAGGCGTATTTCGAGTTAAAGCCCGAGAATTATTGATTATTTATATCGATAACAAAACAAAAAGCGGCGAAGTATCGCCGCTTTTTTATTTCTCTTATAAGTAATTATCATTCGCTTTGCCGCGCCTGTCTTTACGCTATACCGCTCGGGTAGGCTATTGTGCAATAATCTTTTCGCGCACCTTTCTGAGCATCGACTGCGCCGCCTTTTTGCCCGCGCCCATGGCGAGAATGACCGTCGCCGCGCCCGTTACGGTGTCGCCGCCTGCGTAGACGTTCTTGATTGACGTCTCGAGGTTTTCGTCCACGACGATAGTGCCGTTCTTTGACGTTCTCAGCTCCGCCAGGCTATTCTTTATGAGGGGATTTGGGCTTGTGCCAAGGCTCATTATCACTTGGTCGCATTCGATTACAAATTCCGAGTCGGGGACAGGCTCGACCTTGCGCCTGCCGCTCTCATCGGGCTCGGTCTGTCTCATTCTGACGCATTTGACGCCTTCGACTTGGGTTGTGCCCAGTATTTCAATGGGATTGGCGAGGGTTACAAACCTGACGCCTTCCTTCTCGGCATGCTCAACTTCTTCCAGCCTTGCAGGCATATCTTCGCGGGTGCGGCGGTACACTACCGTCACGGTCTCTGCTCCCAGTCTAACTGCGGTGCGCGCTGTGTCCATGGCGACGTTGCCCGCGCCCACCACTACTATATGTCTGCCGCGCTTCAGGGGCGTTTCGCTGCCCTGTTCGTAGGCCTTCATAAGGTTTACGCGCGTCAAAACTTCGTTTGCAGAAAAAACGCCGTTTAAGTTTTCGCCCTTGATATTCATAAATACGGGAAGTCCCGCGCCGCTTCCGATGAACACAAAGTCGTATTCCTTCAGGAGTTCCTCAATGTAGAAGGTCTTGCCGATGACCTTGTTTATCTTGATTTCAACGCCAAGTTCTTCGAGTTTCTTTATTTCCTTGTCCACTATCTCTTTGGGCAGGCGGAATTCGGGTATGCCGTATACAAGCACGCCGCCCGCGCGGTGAAAGGCTTCAAAGATTGTCACCTTTACGCCGTGGTTGGCAAGTTCGCCCGCGCAGGAAAGTCCGCTGGGACCGCTGCCTATTATCGCGACTTTGACGTTATTGAATTCGTCCGATTTTTTTACGGGAGTGTCGGCGTTTAAAGCAAAGTCCGCCGCGTATCTTTCAAGCGCGCCGATAGCAACCGAGCCGCCCGACTTTTTCCTCACGCAGTACTTTTCGCACTGTGTTTCCTGAGGGCAAACCCTGCCGCAGACCGCGGGAAGGGAAGAACTTTTCTTAATAATTTCGTTTGCGCCGATCGGGTTGTTTTTCTTTAATTCCTGAATAAACGCAGGGATGTCTATGTTGACGGGGCACCCGTTTACGCAGGCAGGGTTTTTGCAGTTTAAGCAACGTGAAGCTTCAAGGAGCATGGTCTGCTCGTCAAAGCCCTGCGACACCTCGTCAAAATTGTGAATTCTTCGGGCGGGTTCTTGCTCCCGCGCCTTTTGCCTTTCGATAATCATTTCCCCTAACCTCTGATTCTGCACGTTTCTTCTTCCCTGTACAGACGGGAGCGCATGACAGCCTCGTCAAAATCGATGAGGTGTGCGTCAAACTCGGGTCCGTCCACGCAGGCGTATTTTGTCTCGCCGCCCACGGTAAGACGGCAGCCGCCGCACATACCTATGCCGTCGATCATGATGGAGTTCATGCTTATAATAGTCTTTATGCCGTAAGTCTTGGTAAGGTCGCTGACCGCTTTCATCATCATAAGGGGACCCACCGCAAATACGACGTCATACCGGTTGCCGTCCTCGATGAGCGCTTTGAGTTTGTCGGTGACAAAGCCCTTTTCGCCGTGGCTTCCGTTGTCGGTCATGACAAAGACGCGGTTTGCGTTTTTGTAGAATTCCTCTTCGTACATGATAAGACTCTTGTCCCTTGCGCCGAGTATCACGTCGATGTCCTTTCCCGCTTCTTTAAGCACCTTGGACTGGGCGTAAATTACCGCCGCGCCGATACCGCCGCCAACCAGCAGCGCTTTTTGGGCAAAGCTAAGGTCGGTGGGCATGCCGAGAGGTCCCACGAGGTCGTTTACGTATTCGCCTTCCTTAAGGTCGGAAAGTTTTTTGGTAGACGCACCCACCGTCTGGACAAGGAGTGTCAACGTTCCCTTTTCTTTGTCGTAATCGCAGATGGTAAAAGGCACTCTTTCGCTCTTTTCGTCCACCCTGAGGATGATGAACTGCCCCGCTTTGGCGTTTCTCACAACGTCGGGCGCGTCAAAGGTGTATTCGATGACGTTTTCCGCCAATTGCCTTTTCCGTAATAATCTATTCATAATTTGCCTCTCAAAAAATTGCGTGGAAGCAATTTAATTGCTTTTATACCAATTAATTATTACAGATGAGAGGAGAATTTGCAACTATTTGGGAGACTTTGTATAAAAATTTGTAGATGTTTCCAATAAAAATCAGAACTTGGAATACTTGGAATTTTTGAGGTTGATAAAAGCTCTTCGGAGGGCGACTGTGCCCAGCTTGTATTCCTTATAACTCTCGCCGCGGCGGATTATCTCTTCTTCGATCTGTTTCTCGCGTAAGGCTTTGGCTTTCTCGTAATTCTCCGCCCATTCAAGATATTCCGACGTAAGAACAGCCTTGTCCTTTCCCACATTGAGCACGCCGTCCTCGGTAATAAAACTTTTTCGGGTGTTGTCGGGCAAGGTTATTTCGCACTTTCCTTCACTGAGCGCGCAAAGGCAGGGCAGGTGGGATGCCAGAAACTCGCGTTTGCCGTCGAGACAGGTGACCTTAAGACGTATTATTTCCCCCGAAAACAGCGTTTTATTGGGAGAAACAAGCTCGACATAGAAGGTGTTCATCCGTTATACCCCTTGATGTCGGTAAGGTCGCCGATAAAGTAAAATTCGCTCTCTGGAATCTCGTCGCACTTTCCTTCGAGAATGGCGCGGCAGCTCGATATTGTGTCCTTAAGCGGCACGTACTTTCCTTCCATACCCGTATACACGCTTGCGACGTGGAAGGGCTGACTGAAAAACCTCTGGAGTTTGCGCGCCCTGTATACCGTCAGTTTGTCCTCGGGATTAAGTTCTTCCATGCCGAGGATTGCGATGATGTCCTGAAGGTCTTTGTACCTCTGGAGTGTTTCCACGACTTTTCTCGCCGTTTCGTAATGCTCCTCGCCCACGATTGACGGCTCGAGTATGCGGCTGGTCGATTCCAGCGGGTCGACCGCGGGATATATGCCTTGCTCGACCACTTTACGGCTTAACACCGTCGTCGCGTCAAGGTGGGTAAACAGTGTTGCAGGCGCGGGGTCGGTCAGATCGTCCGCGGGGACGTATACCGCCTGAATGGAAGTTATCGAGCCTTTTTTGGTGTTGCAGATACGCTCTTCGAGCGCGCCCAGTTCGTTACTCAGTGTAGGCTGATAGCCTACCGCCGAGGGCATGCGGCCAAGCAACGCCGAAATTTCGCTTCCCGCCTGAATATAGCGGAAGATGTTGTCGATAAAGAGCAAGGTGTCTTTGCCTTCCACGTCTCGGAAGTACTCGGCTATGGTAAGTCCCGCAAACGCCGCTCTCATACGCGCACCCGGCGACTCGTTCATCTGCCCGAACACAAGCGCGGTGTTTTTCAGCGTGCCCGAAATGGTCATGTCCTCAATCATTTCAAAGCCTTCACGGCTCCTTTCGCCCACGCCCGTAAAAATGGAGTGGCCGCCGTGCTTTGCGGCAATGTTGCCGATAAGTTCGAGTATAAGCACCGTCTTTCCCACGCCCGCTCCGCCGAACAAGCCTATTTTGCCGCCCTTGGCGTAAGGAGTGAGAAGGTCGATTACTTTAATTCCCGTTTCAAAAACCGTAGTCGTGGGATTTTGCTCGACGAGCGCGGGCGCTTCGCGGTAAATGCCCCATTTTCTGCCCACTATTTCCCCTTTACCGTCGATGGGCATTCCGAGAGAATTGACCACTCTGCCTAGGGTCTGAGTTCCCACAGGCACCTTTATGCTTTCGCCCGTGCTGGTAACTTTCATGCCGCGGCTGAGTCCTTCGGTCGGTTCCATGGAGATGCACCTTACCACGCCGTCTCTGTGGTGGGCAAGGACTTCTATGTGCACCTGCCTTTCTCCCGCGCATACGACAAGCAGCTCATGCTGACGCGGCATGTGCGTAGGGAACTTCACATCGACTACCGAGCTGATAATCTGTATTATTTGCCCGACATAATTTTTTCTTTTCATATTCTCTTACCCTGCAATGAGGCCTCCGCGTCGACAAGTTCGGTCGTTATGCTCTCCTGCCTCTGGTTGTTGTACTTTAAAGTAAGCTCTTCTATTATTTCCTCGCCGTTTGTCGTCGACTGCTGCATCGCCGCCATGCGTTTGTAGTTTATGGCGAAAAACGAGCTTGCAAGCGCGTAATATATCTTGGCAAAAAGGTACTCGTTTAAGACTGTTTCCACACTACCTTCTCCCGAAATGATTTCCACATCCTCGCCTTCTTCTGCAGTCATAGGGAGAAGTTTGTCGCTGACGGTCTTGTGTAATGATGGCGTGACGATGTCGGTATAGGCGATATATACCTTGTCAAACTCACCGTTCATGTACCTGACGATAATATCCTCGGTGATAAGTTTTGCGTCCTCAATCAAAGGCTCCTGCACGACGTTGAGGTAGGTCTTCACGCGGGTGTAGCCTTTTTTGCGGAAAAAATCGTTTGCCATAAACCCGACGGGGAAAACCTGGGTCACGTTGCGTAACCTGATCTCTTCATACGCCTTTTCGAGTATGAGGTGGTTGTAGTCGCCGCAAAGCCCCTTGTCGCCCGCAAGGACGAAAAACGCCGCCTTGTCGCTCTCCCGCCTGTCAAAGTAGGGGTGAGAGGCGAGGGACTTTGTCCGCAGCATAGCTGCCGATGCCGACGCCTTTTCGAGGTAGTATTTCGCCGAGTCATACATGACCTGCGCCTTGTGCATTTTGGACGCCGCGATCATCTGCATGGCTTTGGTTATTTTGACGGTCTCTTTTACGCCGGCAATGCGCCTTTTAAGTTCCTGCTCTTTCATCTCAAATGCCTTTCGAGGTACCGTTTTATGCGGTAGTCGATAATTTTTATATCCTCGTTGTCGACATCCTGGGTGTTGCGCAGCTTTTCAAGTAACGCGGCTTCTCGTGAGCGGAAATATTCCAGAAATCCCGAGATAATAGGCTGAACGCGTTTTGCGGGATACCCCTTAAGGTAATCGTTCTGCATCACATAAAGTTCGACGACCATGTCTTCCATCGACACGGGCGAAAACTCGGGCTGTTTTAAGCTTTCGGTGAGCCTCGAGCCCATCTCAAGCGTCGCTTTGGTGGAACTGTCGAGGTCGGCGCCGAAGCGTGCAAAGACCTGCAGTTCGCGGTAATGGGCAAGGGCAAGCCTGATTTTTGAAGACACTTTGCGCATTGCGGGGCACTGCGCCGAGCCGCCCACGCGGGAGACCGATAATCCGACGTTTATCGCGGGGCGGATGCCCGCGTTAAAGAGCTCGCTCTCGAGGTAAATCTGTCCGTCGGTTATGGAAATTACGTTGGTCGGGATATACGCCGAAATGTCTCCTGCCAAAGTTTCTATTATCGGCAGGGCGGTTATTGAGCCGCCGCCCAGCGATTCCGAAAGTTTTGCGCTACGTTCAAGCAGCCTTGAGTGTATATAGAAAATGTCGCCGGGGTACGCTTCTCTTCCCGAAGGACGTCGTAACAGCAAAGAAATTGTGCGATACGCGACGGCGTGCTTTGACAGGTCATCGTAAACAATCAGCACATCTTTTCCGCTGTACATAAATTCCTCGGCGATAGCCGTGCCCGTATAGGGCGCGAGGTACTGAAGCGGGGCGGGCTGTCCCGCCGTGCTTGAGACTATTATTGTGTAATCCATGGCGCCGCGGGATTCCAGCTCGTGAATTATCTTGGAAACCGACGAAGACTTCTCCCCGATAGCGACATAGACGCAGATTACGTTTTTGCCTTTCTGGTTTAAAATGGTGTCGACGGCGAGGGCGGTCTTACCCGTCTGCCTGTCGCCAATTATAAGTTCCCTCTGGCCTTTGCCTATGGGAATCATGCTGTCAATAGCTTTTATGCCCGTATAAAGCGGGGTGTTTACCTTGCCGCGGTCGAAAATGGCGGGTGCCGGCGCTTCAATGTTGCGGTAGACCTTGGTCTTTATTTCGGGTTTGCCGTCAAGGGGCACGCCAAGTGGGTTTATTACACGTCCGAGGAGCGCTTTTCCTGCGGGCACGCTGACGATTCTGCCCGTTGTGTAGGCGATATCGCCCACCGATACGTCGCTGGAAGAGGTGAGAAGGATCGCGCCGATAAGTTTCTCTTCAAGGTTAAGCGCAAGCGCGTACTTATCGCCCGAAATGTAGAGAAGCTCGCCGTTTTTTACTCCCGTAAGACCCTCAATCATAATGACGCCGTCGTTGCTGGAGATTATTCTGCCCGCGGTGCTGGGACCGAAAGCTTTGGTAAAACTTTCGACCTCTTTTTTGATTTGTTGGGTAATAAAACCAAGTTCGGTATTCATATTTTTACCTGAATATCTTCTCTTTCAGCTTGTCGAGCTGTTTGCGAACGGAGCCGTCATAAACCTTTTCGCCGTCAAAGATGATTATGCCGCCGACAAGGTGGTCGTCGACGTGATATTCCGTTTTGAACTTGCCGTATTTTTTCGCGAGGCGTTTTTCGAGTTTATCCTTTTCCTCGTCGATAAGTTCCACACTCGTAGTTATCGTAAGCTTAGTCATCGTCGCTCCATTCTTTCAGACACGAGTCAATGATTCTTGCGTTTTCTTCGCGGGAAATTTCCCTTTCAAGTATATTTTCGGCGATGGTTATCGCAACGTCGGCAATCTCGTTGTGAAGATTGTTGATTGCCTCGATGCGCTCGTTTTCACTTTCGGCTTGGGCTTTGCGGTATATTTCGTCGGCGCGCGCTTTGGCCTCGGCGATAAGCGCCTCTTTCCTCTGCTCGATTTCCTTTTCGGCCTCGGCTTTCTTGCGGTCGATTTCGGTCTCGGCGGCGTCCAATCTTGTCTGGTACTCTTTTATCGTTTCTTCGGCCTTTGCCTTTTCGGTTTCGATTTCGTCAAGCCGGTTCTTAATCGTGGACTGCCTGTTCTTTATAAACTTTAGTACGGGTTTGTACAATAAGAAAGTAAGCCCCGTCATGAGCAGGGCGAAGTTTAATAGATGAAGCAAGATTTTGACCCAGTCGATACCGAGCGGCAGACTGCTTGACAACAGCGGATACATTTTGCGCCTCTATTTTTTACAGTATGTTGATGATGATAAGGATGGCGACTACCAGCACGAAAATTATCGCTGTTTCCACAAAGACAAGGCCGAGAATGAGTCCCGATCTTATCTTGCTTTCGGCTTCGGGCTGGCGGGCTATGGCGTCCATAGCCTTGGATATCGCAAATCCCATGGAAATTGCGCCTGCCGCCGCTACGACGGCTATGGCAATGGCCGCCGACAGGGCATAGATTCCTTTAAGTTCAATCGCCGCTAAAGACATAAGGTTGAGCATTTTATCCTCCTCAAAAAACAACGCGCGTTATCAATGTGCGGTCGCTTCTTTATTTTTCTTCTTTTTCTTTTTCTCGTGGTGTTCTGCCGCCTCGCCGAAGAACATTGAGGTCAGCGTCACGAATATAAACGTCTGAATTACGGCGTGCAGACCGGTGAACAGCACACCCACAATGACAGGTACTACAAAGCTTGTCGCAAGGTAGAAGTATACAAGGTCGGTCACAAGCAATCCGCTCAGCATGTTTCCGTACAGACGGAAGGTCATGGAGAGGGGCAGGGAGAAGTCTTTAAGTGTGCCAAGAAGACCTTTGGCGCCGTTGAACCTCAGTCCCGCAATCATAATTGAGCCGAACGCGCACAAAGCGAGGGCTATCGCGCCGTTAATGTCGACGAGCACCGCCCTTATGCCCACAAGCTCTATCATCGTCCCAAAGAAGATATATAGCCCTGCGCTGAAGTTAAACGCGCCTAAATATTCGTTTCTTTGGGGGCTGTTGTCGGATGCTATTCCCGAAAAGAAGGAGACTATCCACTCCAATATCGCCTGAAATTTTCCCGGGACTGTTTTGAATTTGGGAATTACGAAAATCCGCAGAATAAGCGCGGCGAAGAGCAATACTCCCGTCACGATAAGAGCCGAATAGAAGCTGGGATTTACGCCCAGACCCAAAAAGTTGACGTCCTCGGGAAGGACAGCTTCTTTCATTACTTCGCCGAGGGTCTTACCTTCGGTCGCCAGCAATATCGACATTTTTTGCGGACTCCTTTTGAAACTATAGTCAATTATAGCACCGAGCAAAATATAAATCAACACTTTTTCAACACTTTTTACTTTTTTACTCTATGCTTAGGTATTAGTATAAGCTTTTTTATAAGTTTTCGCAACTTTTTGAAGAAAATTTACGATTTACGACCACAATTTCGGGCTTAAGATTGACTTAACCGGCGTCTTCCATGCTCTCACTACATAAAACTCACCTTGTCGCTTGCATCACAAACAAATCGTCGGCACAATGCGCCGGAACTTTTCATAATTTTCAATCCGATCAGCAGATTTTTCCCTGATTTTTGAAGAAAAACAGAATCAATATTTTTTGCGGACTTGTTATTAAAAGTATAGCACGTTTTAAAAATATTTGATATTGCCTTGCCGCCGATTAAGTGCTAAGATAAAGTAGAACAGGGGGCGCACCGTATGAAGATAAGGCTTCAGACCAAAAAAGAACAGCGCGAAATTGCAAGGGCGAGAGTTTCCGGGCTTTCCGACAAGGACGTTCTGAGCAGGCGCATTGCCGAAAGAGTGCTTTCGCTCGAGGAATACCGCCGCGCTGAAAGCGTTATGGTCTATATGTCCCTTCCGAATGAAGTCGATACCCGGCTTATTTTAGAGGACGCATTAAAGTCCAAAAAGGTTTTTGTTCCCGTCACACTGGACACTTTAAAACTCATTTCCATCGATAAAAATACCCGATTTATAAAAGGCGCATTCGGCGTATCCGAGCCCGAAAAAGGCGAAGAGGCGATGGATGTCGATTTTGCCGTAATCCCCATGGTGGCGTACGATCCGTACGGCAACCGTCTCGGGCACGGAAAAGGGTATTTCGACAAGTTTTTGACCGACAAAAAATGTCTTAAGGCTGGGATAGCCTTTTCGGCGCAGGAGTTTGAACGTCTTGCCGTCGCCGATTACGACGTGAAGATGGACATCATCGTAAACGAAAACGAGACGCTCGACCTCAGGGGCGTAAAACAGAAGGGGCGGACATATTATTAAGACTATGAAACTGTATTTCGGTACGGGAGACAAGACAAATCCCTATCTCAACCTTTCCGCCGAATGGGAGATATACGAAAACTGCGGCGAAAAAGAGGTTTACCTCTTTTTGTGGCAGAACGCCGACACCGTGGTAATCGGTGCAAATCAAAATCCGTACAGTGAATGCAACCGGGACAACATAATTTGCGATAACGTAAAAATCGCTCGGAGAAAAACGGGGGGCGGCGCAGTCTTTCACGACATGGGAAACCTCAACTTTTCCTTTGTCGCGCCGAAAAATGTGTACGACGTCAAAAAGCAGCTTTCCGTCATCGGAAAAGCACTGGAGCATTTCGGCGTAAAAAGCAGCTTCTCGGGCAGAAACGATATACTCTGCGAGGGAAGGAAATTTTCGGGAAACGCCTTTTACACGTCGAAAGTTGCTTGCCTGCACCATGGCACAATCCTCATCAACGCCGACTTTTCCCGCATGAAAAAGTACCTGACGGTCAATAAGGATAAACTCGCAAAAAAAGGCGTGCCGTCGGTGGAAAGCAGGGTGATAAACTTGTCGGAAGTAGCTATGGGTATTACCGTAAAAAGCATAATTCCCGCGCTGAAAGAAGCGTTTGAAAACGTCTATGGCGGGAAAGCAAATCCCCTTGAAATCGACTGGACGAGCGAAAAGATAACTTCGCGAGCGGCAACTTGGGCGGGCGAAGACTACATTTTCGGCAAGTGGAAGGAGTTTGCGGCCGACATCCGCGGAAGTTTTGATTGGGGATGCGCCGAAATAGGGATAAGAAAGAACGGCGGAACTATTGAAACGATAAAAATCGCAAGCGACGGGCTTTATCCCGACAAGATAGCCGGTATCGAGAAGCTTCTTTCGGGCAAAAGCTGTGAAGAAATTACGAACATGAAGTCGGACGACGACGTCGAAAATGATATTATTAACCTTCTCGGGAGTAAGATATGTACGATGTAGCGATAATAGGGGCAGGTCCCGCGGGTTACAACGCCGCGTTGAAAGCCGCAGAACTCGGGCTTAAAACCGCGCTCATTGAAAAGGGCGAAGCGGGCGGCACGTGCTTAAACCGCGGTTGCATACCCACAAAGTGCCTTCTTAAGTTCGCCCACCTTTACAGGCAAGTGTCGGACGGCGAAAAACTGGGCGTATCTTGCGAAAACTTATCCTATAATCTTTCCGACATATACGGGCACAAAAATAAAGTGGTGGAAAAATTAAGAAAGGGCGTGGAACTGCTGATAAGAAAAAGCGGCGTCGATTTTGTCCAAGGCGAAGCAACTTTTGTCGACAATCACACGCTCGACGTCAACGGTCGGGAAATCAAGGCGCTGTATATCATAATCGCAATCGGCTCGGTCCCCGCTCATCTTGCCGTCGCTGGCGGCGAGCATGCGCTCGACTCCGACAAAGTGCTTGCCGACCCTGTGGACGGGAACGACATTCTCATAGTGGGCGGCGGCGTCATCGGGCTGGAATTTGCCTCGTTTTATGCCGATCTTGGCAAAAACGTCACCATTCTCGAATACGCTCCGAAAATTCTCCCGAAGGTTGACAATGACGCGGTAAGCGCGTTTATCATGCAATTTAAGAAAAAGGGCGTAAAAATCTACACAGACGCCAAAGTCACCGGGATAAAGAAGAACGAAAAGTACGAAGTTTGGGCAATTGTAAACGGCTCCGAAAAAGCGTTTACAGCCGATTTTGTCATATCGGCAGTTGGCAGAGAGACCGAAATCGCATCGTTACGTCTGGACAGGACCGACGTTGCCCTAAAAGACGGCAAAATCGTCGTGGACGAAACATTCAGAACAGCCGTCAAGAATATATATTGCATCGGCGATGCGGGAAGCGGAATTAAGCTTGCGCACTACGCCGAAGCGCAAGGGGTGGCGGTTGCCGAACGTATTGCGGGGAAGGGGACCTTCGACCTTAACTGCGTTCCCGGGGTTGTTTACACAAGCCCCGAAATAGCGTGGGCGGGAAGGTGTGACGGCGAAGATCTTATCAGCGGCAAGGCGTATTTCATTGCCAACGGCAAGGCGTGTGCCGAGGACGAAACGGCGGGATTCGTAAAGACCGTTATCAACGCCGAAGGCGTAATTACGGGCGGAACGATAGTCGGGGACAAGGCGTCCGAACTTATCGCCGAAATCGCCCTTGCCGTTGTCAACAAACTGACCGCTCAGGACATAATCAGGACCATTCACCCTCATCCGTCTTTTTCCGAGGCGGTAAGGCTGAGCGCGCTTGACGCTGAAAAACACAGGGAGGAATAAACTTATGGGCAAGAAAACGCCGTTATATGATTTGCACGTTCGCTTAGGAGGAAAAATCGTGGAATTCGGAGGGTTCGACCTTCCCGTCCAATACGCGCAAGGCATCATCGCCGAGCACAACGTCGTAAGAAACAGCGTCGGGCTTTTCGACGTGTCGCATATGGGTGAATTTGTCATCAGAGGCAAAAACGCCGCCGCGGCGTTGCAAACAATCGTTACAAACCGTGTCGACACCATGAAGGAAGGTCAATGCCGCTATACGCTGATGCTGTACGAAGACGGCGGGATAGTGGACGACCTTCTCATTTACAAATTCGATGACGAACATTTCATGCTTGTGGTAAACGCCGCAAATATCGAAAAAGACTTCGACTGGATATATTCCCATATCGGAAATATGGCGGAAGTTTCGGATATTTCCGAGCAAACCGCGCTGATTGCCTTACAAGGACCCAACGCCGAAAAGGTTATCGCGAAACTTACCGATATAAGCCTGCTCCCGGCAAAAAGTTATTATTTTGGCCGCGATATAAACGTCGGCGGCAAAAACTGCCTTGTCTCAACGACGGGCTACACGGGCGAAAAGGGTTATGAAATCTTCTGCGCGCCTGGTGACGTCGTTTACATTTATAAAAAGCTCCTTGCCGAGGGCGAAGCATACGGCATCGAGCCTGCGGGACTGGGCGCGAGGGACACGTTGCGGTTTGAAAGCAGTATGCCGCTGTATGGGCACGAACTTAGTGCCGAAACCAAAGCCCACGAAGTGGGGTTGGATGCGTTCATAAAGTACGACGTTGATTTTATCGGGAAAGACGCGCTTGTTGCCCATCCTCCGAAGTATGAAAGAATTGGGCTAAAGCTCATCGATAAGGGTATCGCGCGGGAGCACTGCGACATCTTTGACGAGGGCGGAAAGCTTATCGGGCAGACGACCTCGGGCGGCGTGTGCGTGACCTTGGGCGGCTCGTATGCCATGGCGCGCGTTGTTAAAGGCTTTCTAAAAGACGCGTTTATCGACGTCAGAGGCAGAAGACTGAAAGCGGAAATCACGGCTATGCCGTTTTATAAAAGAGGACAATAAAAAGGAGATAACAAGCAACATGAAATTTACTGCTACTCACGAATGGGTAAAAATCGAAGGCAATGTCGCAACTATCGGAATTTCCGACTATGCGGCAAGTGAAATGGGCGACATCGTTTACGTCCAGCTTCCCGAAATAGGTGACGCGCTGAACGCAGACGAGGCTTTTGCCGAGGTGGAATCGGTTAAGGCGGTATCCCCCGTGCTTTCCCCCGTTACAGGCAAAGTAATCGAGGTCAACTCCGAGATTGCCGACAGTCCCGAACTTATTAACGCCAACGCTTTCAACGCGTGGTTTATTAAAGCCGAAATCGAAGCCACAAGCGAACTTATTTCCCAAGAGGAGTACCAAAAGCTTATTCAAAAATAAGGAGTGATTATGTCCGTCTACACACCGCACACAGAGCGGGAAGCTGAGGAAATGTTAAAAGCCCTCGGACTGTCGCGTCTTGACGAATTATACTCGTCGATTCCGCGCGAGTTTCTCGCAAGAGAGCCGGAAATGGAAAAAGGGCTTTCCCAGATGGAAGTTGAGAAAGTTATAAAACACCTTGCCGCAAAAAACAAGGTTTATCCCGTCATTTTGCGGGGCGCGGGCGCATACAGCCACTACATACCCGCCGCGGTAAGGAAGCTTTCGGAAAGGTCGGAGTTTCTTACCGCTTACACGCCCTACCAGGCCGAGATAAGCCAAGGCATTTTGCAGTCGATATTCGAGTTTCAGAGTATGATCTGCGCGATAACGGGTATGGAAGCGAGCAACGCCTCCCACTATGACGGCGCGTCAGCCGCCGCCGAGGCCGCGCTGATGTGCAGGGAGAAGACCCGCAACAAGCTCATAGTGTCGCCCTTTATCAAGCCCGACACGCTTAGCGTTATGAGAACCTACCTTACCAATATGGAGATTGTCGTCGCCGCGGGCACGATAGACGGAAAGACCGACCCTGACGCGCTGAAAAATATCATCGACGAAACAACGGCCGCGGTCTATATCGAACAGCCTGCTTATAACGGCGTAATTGACGACGCAACCGCGATAGGCGAAATTGCCCATACAGCGGGCGCGAAGTTTGTTATGGGCTGCTATCCGATAGCCCTCGGATTGCTCAGAAAACCTGCCGAGTGCGGCGCCGACATCGCCGTGGGCGAAGGTCAGCCGCTTGGCTTAAATATGGCGTTTGGGGGTCCGTATCTCGGATTTATGGCTACTACAAAGGCTATGATGAGAAAATTGCCGGGGAGAATTGTGGGCGAGACCGTGGATAAGAACGGACAGCGCGCTTACGTCCTTACCCTTCAGGCAAGAGAGCAGCACATACGCCGCGAGAAGGCGAGCAGCAACATCTGCACAAACCAGGCCCATTGCGCACTCAGGGCGGCGATGTATCTTGCCGCTATGGGCGAAAAGGGACTTAAAGACGTTGCCACAGCGTGCACAAGCAACGCCCACTACCTAAAAGACCGCCTTGTAAGCTTTGGCTTTAAGCCGAAATATTCGGGAGAATTTTTCAACGAGTTTGTGACTGTCTCCGAAACCCAATCAGACGTTATCCTCGACAGCCTTGACAAGAGGGGAATTTTGGGCGGGCTTAAACTTAACGACAAGGAAATACTTTGGTGCGCCACCGAAACGGTAAATAAGGACGACATAGACAGAGCCGCCGGGATAATCGGGGAGGTTGTATGCTGACGATTTTTGAAAGAAGCGAAACAGGAAGAAGGGGCTTTGAACTCCCGCCCCTCACTATTCCCGAATATAAACTCGACGGAGCTTATCTTACACAGACAAAGTCCGAATTACCCGAAGTTGCCGAAATCGACGTGGTGAGGCATTATACCGAACTTTCGCGAAAAGCCTTCGGCGTGGATAACGGTTTTTACCCCTTGGGCTCGTGCACGATGAAATACAACCCGAAGATTAATGAAGTCGTCGTAGGCTTAGACGGCTTTACCGAGATTCACCCGACTCAGGACAATGTTCAGGGCTGTCTCGGACTTATGTATGGACTTAACGAAAAACTAAAGGCAATCACGGGTATGAACTTCAGTCTTCAGCCTGCCGCGGGAGCCCACGGCGAACTGACTGGACTTATGATAATGCGCGCATATCACTTAAGCCGCCATGACTACGCCCGCACCAAAATAATCGTGCCCGATTCGGCGCACGGCACAAACCCCGCAAGCGCGGCATTGGCGGGCTTTGAAATAATAAACATCCCTTCACTCGAGGACTGCGGCGTCGACCTCGAAGAGCTCAGAAACGCCTGCGGCGAAGACACCGCGGGATTTATGCTGACCAATCCCAGTACTTTGGGCATTTTCGAAGAGAAAATTGCCGAAATCGAAAAGATAGTCCACGGATGCGGCGGACTTATGTATTACGACGGCGCAAACCTCAATGCGATAATGGGTATCGCGCGTCCCGCGGATATGGGTTTTGACATCATGCACATCAATCTCCACAAGACCTTTTCCACACCCCACGGCGGCGGCGGTCCGGGAGCGGGTCCAGTGGGATGCAAGGACTTTCTTGCCGAGTTTTTACCTTATCCGATTGTCAGAAAAGACGGCGAAAGATTCGAATTTTATCGTCCCGCGCGCACAATCGGCAAGGTGAAGAGCTTTTACGGCAATTTCCTTGTGCTGGTCAGAGCCTACGCCTATATCCTGACATTGGGAGCAGACGGAATTAAGGACGCCGCGCAAAAAGCCGTGCTGAACGCCAACTACTTAAAGCACCTGCTTGCCGATATAGACTGGAAAAAGGGTCAGGGCTGTATGCACGAATTTGTCCTTTCCATGCAAAAACTTAAGGACGAAACGGGCGTTACCGCGCTGGACGTTGCCAAGGCGATGCTCGACGAAGACATGCACGCGCCCACTATGTACTTCCCGTCCATTGTCCACGAGGCGCTGATGTTCGAGCCGACAGAAACCGAGAGCAAGGCTACACTCGACGACGCGGCACAAAAAATCCTGAACATAATAAAGCGCGCGTACGAAAACCCCGGGGACGTCAAAGACACGCCCAAAAACGCCTGTATTGCGCGCCCCGATGAAGTCAACGCGGCGAGGAATCCAAAGATAAGATGACCCCCTAAAAATGTTTGACTAACATTTTTAGTATAAGGTGAAGCCTCGCAAGTGCGAGGCTTTAATTTAGCCCCCAAAAAGCCGATTGCTTTTCGGGGGAGCCCCCGAGATTTTGCCCCCAAAAAGCCGATTGCTTTTCGGGGGAGCCCCCGAGATTTTGCCCCCAAAAAGCCGTTAGCTTTTGTTATTAGGACAAGCCTCGCTTGTGCGAGGCTGTTTTTGGGCGAATTCGCGCCGAAAAATTTTTTGAATTTTGCCCCGAAAAAAGATATATTTATTTTGTAAAAATTCGGTGTTGAAAGCAAATTCGCGATATGTTATAATATGGAATGTTGAAAATTTTTAAGCCATTCAAGCCTTTACGGCAATCAAAATAACTTTCAGAGGTGCATAAAAATGGGATTTGACACTATCAGAGAGAAAAAACTTGAAAGCGCCAATTATATGGCGGACGAAATCACCAAGGTCATAAAGACCTTCGGAAAGCGCCTTCCCGGCAGCGAAGGCGAGAAGAAAGCCTGCGAGTACATGGCAGAGCAGCTCAAAGAGTACGGCTGCGAAGATGTAAAGGTTGAGCCCTTCAAACTCAATCCAGGCGCGTTCTACGGCTGGATTTACATAACCGTAACCTTGCTGCTTGCCGCTTTCGCGCTCTATTTTGTAGGCGTTTATCTCAACAACGCCATCTGGGCAAAAGCCATAGCGCTTGCCTTTATCGCAATCGGATTCGTGCTCATGATAGGCGAATTCATAATGTACAGAAAGGTCGTGGACAAAATCTTCCCCGAAAAAACGTCCTATAACGTGACCGCCGTCAAAAAGCCCACAGGCGAAGTAAAGAGAAGAATATTCCTTAACGGACATCCCGATGCCGCGGGCGAGTGGACATTTAACTATCTCCTCGGCGGAATCGGCTTTATAGCGCACTTCTTTATAAGCATAATCGGCGTAGGCTATCTCGTAGCCGTACTTATCGCCGCTTTCTTCCCCTCTGTTCAGGCCGCGCAGGGAATAAATCTTCCCCTTGTGACAGAACTCGGTTTGGGCGCATTTGCCTTCCTTCCCTTCTGGCTCGCGCTGTTCATTCTCTGGAATGACGATATGTGCGTTGACGGTGCCAATGACAACCTCTCCGGCTGCTATATGGGCATAGCCGTGATGAAGGCTCTTAAGGACAACAATGTAGAACTCGAAAATACCGAAGTCGGCGTTATCATTTCGGGAAGCGAAGAGGCGGGACTCCGCGGCGCCAAAGAGTGGTGCAAAGTTCACGCCGACGATTATAAGGATGTGGAGACGTTAATTTACGCCTTTGACACCATCCACGAGGCAAAATTCCTCTCGGTCAACGTCAAGGACCTCAACTCCAGCGTAGACGCCGACCCTCACGCGATAGACCTCTTTAAGAACGCCGCAGATAAGCTCGGCATCACCTGCAGCAAGGGTACCGTTCCGTTCGGTTCCACCGATGCCGCCGCGTTTAATCAGGGCGGATTCAAGTCGGTAGGTATCACCGCCATGGACCACAACCTCAAAAACTACTACCACACAAGGCGCGATACCTATGACAACCTTGACTTAGACTGCCTCGCAGACTGCTTTGCAGTCACCGTACAGGCCATCGAGGACTACGACGCGGGTAAGTAATAACGGAAACAACCAAAACAAAAAGCGCAAGGAGACCCTTGCGCTTTTTTGTTGTCCGTAATAATTAAGATTACTTGTAAAATTTGTCGATATAGGCTTGAATCGTGGCGCGGTTTCCCTTATATGGTCCCACCTTTTCCATCTTGTTGCTTACCGTCGCAGTCGCCCAGAGGAGAGCGTTTTCAAGGTCGGCGTTAAGCCTTTCGGTTATGTACGCGGCAAAGGTCGTGTCGCCCCTTCCGCTGCGTCCCGAGAGGTTTCGCGCTTTTATCGGGCAGGTCGCCATGGTCTTGCCGTCGTAAGCGAGGACTTCGGTGTTGTGAGTTATTACCACTTCCTTGGCGCCCCATTCGATAAACATCTCCGCCGCTTTTTTGCGGTCGCTTTGACCTGTGAGGATCTCGGCCTCGGCGGCGTCGGTTTTGAAATAAGTGATGTAGGGCAGTAGCTCTTTCTTCTCCTTCCAGTCCTCAAAGTACATTTCGGTGTTGTCGCCGCTTGCGTGACGTAAAAACGCCTGCACGTCCACTGCAACCGCGCCGCGTTTTGCGAGAGCCTTTATAAGCTCTCCGTCAAAGTCGCCGTAGATAAGCCCCGCGAGGTGGTAGATTTTGCTGTCCGCGTCGGGGATATCATCGATAGTAAACGGGTCGGCTTGAGAGATGCAGGTGCACTTCCTTTTCTCCTTGTCGGCAGTAAAGTACTTGTTTCTTATCGAGGTAGATTTAGAAGAAGGGATAAAGAAAATATCCTCTTTGTCGATTACAAAAGTGTCCAAACGCTTCTTATCGTTTTCGGCGAGCTTGGTGACCACGCCCGTCTTATAGCCGCTTGCTTTTGCCGCCGCGCTCGAGTATATGACAGCGCCGCCCGTCTCGATTATGAGATTGTCAAGATAGTCGATGTTGTAGTCGAGGGAAATGTGCCCGATGACCAAGGTGTCGTATTGTTTTTTCATTTTTTGGTGTTCCTTTCAAGTCTTTCAAGTATTAACTCGGGGTAGTTGGAAGTTATGTTGACGATAATTCTGCGCTGTAACAGCCTTTCGACTTCGGCGTCCTCGTCGACGACAAACGCCGAAACGACCAGCCCGTATTTTTCGCACTCGTCAAGGAATTCTTCTGTCAGAAAGGTGTATTTAAGGTTAATGCCCTTAATCTGCGGACAGCCGAACTTCATAATTTTCTCTGCCATTGTCTTAACGTCCGATACTTTGGGTGCGTTAATCCCGAAAAAGGATTTGTTGAGGTAGACTTCGCCCTCGGTGAGGCGGGGGATATCTTTCTCCGACACGCTTCCGGTAAAGATTATCCTGTCGACAACGCCTTCGGCTTTGGCAAGGTCAAGCACGTGTTTAACCAGTCCCTTCTGCTTTACGTCGCAGTTTATTTTGAAATCATGCTCTTTAATAAAGCGGAATGCATACCTGAGGGGAAGTCTCAAAAAGGGCGGTCCGGGCAGGTGGGACAGGTAAAGCCGTTTTCCGCATTTCCAGATGTCTACCTCGATGACGTCGACGTTCCAATCCGCGATGTGGGCAAAAAACCGCTTGCTGTTTCGAAAAGTCTTATGCGCTCCGCCGTGGGCGGTAACAAGTATCTCCATTTACACCTCGTAAGTAAAGCCTTCTTCGGCTACGAGTATGTCGGGGTAAGGCAGGAAATACTCTTCGGGCGAATAATCTGCCCCAAGGTGGCTTGCGAGTATCTTTGTGCCCGTCTCCTTATACAGTTCCACCGCCTTATCGACAGTCATGTGCGGGCCCGTAAAGCCGATGGGCTTGGCGCAGTCGGCGACAATGAGGTCGGCTCCCCGGGCGGCTTTGATAAGGTTGTCACAATAAACCGTGTCGCCCGTATATACTATGGTCTTTTCGCTCTGTATCTTAATCGCGTAATCGGTGACGGGGTGCTCGAGCTTAAAAAACGACAGTCTGACGTCCTTCAAAGTTATGTCAGAATTTTCGTCTACGTTGACCGCATTTATCAGCGGATGGGTGAAAAGCAGTCTGTACCATTCGCCCTCGGAATAGTTCGTATATATCGTTATGGGTACCCCGACTTCGTCCAACAGGTACCGTAACGGCAATAAATCACTGGTATGGTCATAGTGCAGGTGGGAGATGAAAATTGCGTCTATGTCCCGTATGTCCACTCGGGAAAGCAGGCGGGACAACGTCCCCGCGCCCATATCGAGCACTATGCGGGTATTCTTCTCTTCCACAAGGTAGCAGCTCGTCGCGCCTCCGCCCTTGGCGTAAGGACCGTATCTGCCGATGACGGTAAGTTTCATACATGCCTCCCGTGATTTTTGTATTACGGTACTATGTTAGCACAACGGCACATTAAATTACAAGGCGGAAAAACAAAAACAAACGCGGGTATTGAACTATTTTTTACGTTATGATAATATTATATAGACATATTTTTTGAGTAACGGGAGGCCGACCTCATGAAGAAAGCCAAGGCTGTCACGACCAACGAAAAAAAGTACATTCCGGGGAAAGAATTCTGGATGTATGCCGTAGGAGGCCTTGGGCAGGGAATGATTTATTCCATGATGTCAAGCTACATCTCCGACTTTTACATAAACGTCTTGCAGGTGCCTCTCCTGTTCGTGCTCCTTCTCATGCTTATAGCGAGATTCTGGGACGCGGCTTACGACCCGTTTATGGGGGCGATTGTCGACAGGTACACCACAAAATGGGGCAAAATGAAGCCCTATATGCTATTTACCGCCATTCCCATAGCCGTTCTGACCTTCTTCATGTTCTATGCGCCGAGTAATCTGAGCGTAGGCGCGAAGATGGCATATGCCGCGGTGATTTACGTCTTATGGGGTATTACCTACTCTGTAAGCGACGTGCCCTTCTGGAGTCTGCCCAACGCCATGACCCCCGACCCGTCCGAAAGAGCGCGCACAATTTCTGTCGGACGCACGCTAAACGGTATTGGCAGCGCGGTGCCTATGGCGATGTTTCTTTTGCTCGGCTTTATAATGCCCCGCCTCGTCGATGCCCACGGCATCGAAATGGACAAGAAGATATATACCACCATGGCGGTTGTGTGCTCGGTAATAGGAATAGCCTTGTTTGTAAACTCCTATTTCCATATAAAGGAGAGGGTGGTCCTTCCCGATAAAAAGCGCGACCCGACTCAGCCTTCGGCGTTTTCACGCATAATCAAGTGCAAACCCCTTATGCTGGTTATTGTCATGGGATTATTGAGCAGCGGCAGATACATGATGCAGGCTGCGGCGGTGCACGTGGCGAGATACGCCTTCTACATCGGCCCGTCCCTCGAGGGGCTTTCGGAAGCGGCGCAGACCGCGGCGATTAAGGCGAGCGTATCCACGGTCAGCACCATATTCTCGGTGTGCTCGGCTGTCGGTATGTTCGGCGCAATGCTCTTTATGCCGTTTTTATACAAACGCTATAACTACAAACAGATTGTGCTGTTTACCTGTTTTGCGGGCTTTGGCGCAAGCGTCCTTACCGCGATAATCGGTGCGCTCTCGATATTTACGACCGCCTCATACCTTGTGTATGTCTGCATACCGTTTATAATAATTCAGTGCATCCCGCTCGGCGCGCTTAACATAACATCATACGCCATGATAGGCGACAGCCTCGACTATCTCGAGCTTAAGACAGGATACAGAGATAACGGCCTCGGCAGCGCGTGCCAGTCCTTTGTAAACCAGTTCGGCAACGCGATAGCGACGACCTTTATTGTGCTTATGTACATAATTATCAACATCGACCCGAGCCAGATGCTCAACTCCGAAGCAGTAAAGGCGGCGACGGCGCTCGCGCCCATGCAGAGGTTTGCGATGTTTTCGCTGGTGTCGGTCGTGCCCGGCATAAGCCTTATCCTGTGCGCCATACCGATTTTCTGGTATGACCTCACGGGAGCCAAGAAAGATCAGATAACGGCAGAACTTGCCGAAATGAGAAAGCAAAGAGGAATAAACGTAAAGTAAAATCTGGAGGGAAAATGAAATACATCGAGTTTGACAAAAACCGTCCCGTAGACTTAATTCCAATGGGAAGGGTGGCTATCGACTTCAACCCCGTCGACTACTTCAGGACGCTTGCCGAAAGCGACACTTTCCGCAAATACGTGGGCGGCTCGCCCGCCAACATCGCCGTAGGACTTGCGAGACTTGGAAAAAACGTCGGCTTTATCGGCAAAGTGTCGGACGACAGATTCGGCGAATACGTCGTGGAGTTTTTCAAAAAAGAGGGCATTGACTGCTCTCACATCACAAAAGCCGAAAACGGCGAAAAGCTGGGACTTACCTTTACCGAGATACTAAGTCCCACCGAGAGCAGCATTCTCATGTACCGTGACGGCGTAGCCGACCTGATGTTAAAGCCCGATGATGTCGATGAAGAGTATATAGCTAAGGCCAAAGCCATACTTATCAGCGGCACCGCGCTTTCGGCATCGCCTTCCCGCGAAGCCTGCTTAAAAGCTGTTTTAATCGCCAAGAAAGTCGATACAAAAATCATTTTCGACATAGATTACCGCCCCTACACGTGGAAGAACAAGGACGAAATTTCGGTCTATTACTCGCTCGTAGCCGAAAACAGCGACGTAATAATGGGCTCGAGGGAAGAATACGACCTTACCGAGGCGGTTACTGCGCAAGGACGCACCGATATCGAGACGGCAAAGTACTTTATCGAAAAGGGCAATAAGATTGTGGTAATTAAGCACGGCAAGAAAGGCTCCACAGCTTATACAGCTGACGGCGCGAGCTACTCGATTAAGCCTTTCCCGATCACCGCGCTCAAGTCCTTCGGCGGCGGGGACGGATACGGCTCGTCGTTTATCTACGGTTTACTCGAAGGCTGGGACATAATAGACTGTCTCGAGATGGGCAGCGCGTCGGCTTCGATGCTGGTGGCGGCGCACGGCTGTTCGGCATTTATGCCCACGGTCGGTGAAGTCAAGGCGTTTATTGCCGACTGCAAAGAGAAATACGGCGAAATGGTGGCGAGGGAGTAATTTATGTTCGGCTATCCGAAATTTAACAAACGCGGCGAAAAAATTCTCACCCGCATGGACGGGCGGAATAAGAATATGCTGATGGACATATCCGTTTTTCAACTCCGCAAAGGCGAAAAGCGGAAATTTATCCAAAGCGATAAGGAAATCGCCGTCCTGCTTGTCCTCGGAAAAGTGAGATTTACCGCGGGGGAAATTGACGAAATCGCCGAAAGGACGAGCCTGTTTGACGACCTTCCGACTTGTTTGCACGTATGCAAAGCAACTCAGATAACAGTTGAGGCGTTGGAAGACACCGAAATACTTTACCAGGCTACCGCAAACGATAAAGTTTTCGGCGAAAAACTTTACCGCAAAAAGGACATCATCCGCACCACTGCGTGCGAGGGGATGTGGGAGAACACGGCGGTGCGGGACGTCAACACCATTTTCGACAAGGACAACGCGCCTTACTCAAATATGGTAATCGGCGAAGTTCTGGCAAGACAGGGCAGGTGGTGGAGTTATGTGCCGCACAGTCACCCCCAACCCGAAGTGTATTACTATAAGTTCGAGCGTTCCGAAGGATTTGGCGCGTGCTTTATAGGCGAAAAAGCGTACACGGTTAAAGACGGCAGCTACGGCTGTTTTGAGGGCGGAAAGACCCACGTTCAGGTGACAGCGCCGGGGTACCCGATGTACAACGTATGGATGATTAGGCATCTCGACGGCGACCCGTGGCTCAAGACCCGCATAGTCGACCCGAGGTACGTTCATCTTGAATCGGAATGCAAATTTGTTTCAAAGGAGCAGAAATAATATGATTATGAAAAATACAACCCGTATGACAACGGGAGAAGCAATCGTGAGATATCTCGACAATCAGTACGTCGCGATTGAGACCGACGGCAAGATAGTCGAGTCAAAATTTGTGGAATATTTTTACACGGTATTCGGCCACGGCTGTGTGCTGGGAGTAGGCGAAGCTTTATCGCAGGCCGAACACGGCATAAAAGTAATGCAGGGGAAAAACGAGCAGGGCATGGCGCACGCGGCGACGTCGTATGCGAAAATGCACAACAGGCTCAAAATTATCCCTTGTATGTCCTCAATAGGTCCCGGCTCTGCCAACATGGTGACCGCGGCGGCGACGGCAACGGTCAACAACCTGCCGCTGTTGCTGCTTTTGGGCGACGTGTTTTCATCCCGTCAGCCCGACCCTGTATTACAGCAGGTTGAGCACCCTCACGACCTTACCGTCACAACAAATGACGCGTTCAAGGCGGTCACGAGGTACTTTGACAGAATTACCCGTCCCGAAATGATAATGACCGCGTTGACCAACGCTATGCGCGTTTTGACCGATCCCGCCAACACGGGGGCGGTCGCGCTTGCGCTTTGTCAGGACGTGCAAGGCGAGAGCTTCGAGTTCCGCGAGGAGTTTTTCCGCAAACGCGTGCACTACATAAGGCGCCCGAAACCCGACGCATACGAGGTCGGACGCGTCGCCGGAATGATAAGAAACAGCAAAAAGCCCCTCGTAATAGTGGGCGGCGGCGTAAGGTACAGTCTTGCGGGGAAAAAGGTGGCGGCGTTTTGCGAAAAGCACAATATCCCGTTTGCCGAAACACAGGCGGGAAAGAGCGCGATACAGGGAAGCCATAAACTGAACCTGGGCGGTATCGGCGTTACCGGGAACGCCTGCGCAAATACCGTTGCAAAAGACGCCGACCTGATTATTGGACTTGGCACCCGCTTTAGTGACTTTACCACATCGTCAAAGTGGCTGTATGCGAACACGCCTTGCGTGACAATAAACGTCAGCCCCTACCACGCCGAGAAACTCGACAGTGTGTCCATGGTCGCCGACATATCCGAAGGAATAGATGCGCTCGAAAAAGAGTTGGACAGCTATGTTACTTCCTATTCGGGCGAAATCGAAAAGGCAAAGCGCGGTTGGGACAAGGAAATGGAAAGGCTGACTACATTAATGTACGGCGGAGGAAAGTTTGAGCCTGAAAACAAAGTCAGAATGTATGACGCGCTGGACGCTTTTGTCAAGGCGACGGGCGGCGTTATCTGCCAGACCACTGCGCTCGGAATAATAAGAAAGATTATCGACGACGACGCCGTTGTTGTCGCCGCGTCGGGCTCGCTCCCAGGGTGTCTGCAGAGAATGTGGACTACCGACAGCATCGGAAGCTACAACATGGAATACGGCTATTCCTGCATGGGGTATGAAATTGCGGGCGCGTTGGGCGCAAAGCTCGCCTGCCCCGACAAAGAGGTGTACGCCTTGGTGGGCGACGGCAGTTACAATATGCTCCACTCCGAAATGCTGACCGCTATCCAGGAAGGGAAGAAGATAAACATTCTGCTCTTTGACAATGCGTCGTTCGGCTGCATCAACAACTTGCAGATGAACCAGGGCATAAACGCCCTGTGCACAGAATTCCGCTACCGTGACGGCGACAAGCCCATCCGCGAGGGCGAATTTATAAACATCGACTACGCGATGAGCGCGAGGGGCTATGGCTTTGTCACCTATACTGCAAGAACGGCGGAAGAACTTGAAAAGGCGCTTATCGACAGCAAAAAGCAGAAGCTCCCCACTCTTATCGACATCAAGACCTTGCCAAAGACCATGACCGACGGTTACGGAAGCTGGTGGAACGTGGGTTGCAGCGACAATCCGCGCACCGAAAGAGGCTTCGCGGCGCTTTCGACAAGACTGTTCAATCTCAACGACTCAAGACAATATTAAGACAATATCGAATCTTTTTATATCGAGGATACATTTATGAAAAAAGAAAACATTTACCTGGGAATCGCGCCGATAGGCTGGACTAATGACGATATGCCCGACCTCGGCAAGGAAATCACCTTTGAGCAATGCGTCAGCGAAATGGCACTTGCAGGGTACGAGGGCTGCGAAATAGGCAATAAGTACCCCACCGACCCGGCCGAACTTGTCGACGCACTTTCGATAAGAAACCTGAGGGTTGCCAACCGCTGGTTTTCCTCTTTTATCCTTACAAAACCTTTTGAGGAAGTGGAGAAGGAATTCAGGAAAGAATGCGCGTTTTTGCAGGCGGTAGGCGCCGAGAGAATCGGCGCGTCGGAGCAGAGTTACAGCATACAGGGACAGATGAATACGCCTGTTTTTGAGAAGAAGTACGTCATGAACGACGAGGAGTGGAAGAGGCTGTGCCACGGATTGTCCCGCCTGGGCGTCATCGCCAAGGAATACGGCATAACCCTTACTTATCACCACCATATGGGTACCGTAGTGCAGACCGCCGAAGAAATCGACCGCCTCATGGACGGGACCGATCCTGACTCAATGTTTTTGCTCTTTGACTCGGGGCACCTTGCCTACTGCGGGCAGGACTATATCGCCGTGCTCCAAAAGTACGCCCACAGGGTAAAACACGTCCACCTAAAGGATATAAGACCTGAGATTGTGGAAAAGGTAAAGAGAGAGCACCTCAGCTTTTTACAGGGCGTAAGACTGGGCGCGTTTACCGTACCGGGCGACGGCACGATAGACTTCGAGCCCATATTCGACATACTCGACAAAGCCGATTACAAGGGCTGGATGCTCGTTGAAGCCGAGCAGGACCCCGCCATTGCCAATCCGTTCAGGTACGCGCTTAAAGCGAGAGAATATATCAGAAACACAGCCAAAATTTAAGGAGGGAAAAATGGAAACTTTGAGGTATTTTACAAACAATCAGTTTGTGGCGTCGGAAACCGACAAGTATTATGAGGTATACAATCCCAGCACGGGCGAGCATATCGCCAACATGCCGAGACTGTCTCTTCGCGAGGTAAAACAAGTTATCGACAACGCTCACGAGGCGTACAAGTCGTGGTCGAAAGTGCCGATAATAAAGAGGGTACAGATACTCTATAAGGTGAGAGAACTTCTCGTCGCCAAAATGCAAGAACTTACATACATCTGCGCCAAAGAGCACGGCAAGACCTGGGACGAAGCCGAGGGCGATGTGCTTAAGGCAAAAGAAGGGCTTGAGCTTGCCATAAGCATGCCTTCACTCATCACGGGCGAATCGCTTATGGACGCGTCGACCGGCTATGATACCGTGTCCTACAGGGAGTCGCTCGGCGTGTTTGCGGGAATTGCTCCGTTCAACTTCCCCGCCATGATACCGATGGGCTGGATGGCGCCGGTCTGTATCGCCTGCGGCAACACCATTATCCTTAAAGTGTCGGGAGCCACTCCCATGACCAGCCTTAAGATAGCCGAATTATATAAGGAAGCGGGACTTCCCGGCGGCGTTTTAAATATCATAAGCTGTGACAGAAACGACACGCAGGAACTTCTGACCAATCCCAAAATCAAAGGCGTGACCTTCGTAGGCTCCACCACCGTAGGCCGTCACGTATATGAAACCTCCGCCAAAAACGGCAAGCGCGTGCAGTGTCTGTGCGAGGCGAAAAACCACGCACTCGTACTCAACGACGCCGCCCTTGACAGAACGGCGGCAGGCATTATAAACTCCGCTTACGGCTGCGCGGGAGAAAGGTGCATGGCGCTTCCCGTCGTCGTCGCGCAGAACGGTATCGCCGACGCGCTCGTTGCCAAAATCAAAGAGCTTGCATCTAAGATCAAGATAGGTCCCGCATACGACAAGAGCACGAAGCTCGGGCCTGTTTACTCGGCAGAGCACAAACAAAAAGTGCTCGAATGGATATCCAAAGGTATCGAAGAGGGAGCCGAATTGGTGCTCGACGGGCGAAATGTAGTCGTGGAAGGCTATGAAAACGGCTTCTATTTGGGACCCACCATTTTCGACAAGGTTACTCCCGAGATGACGATAGGACAGAGGGAGATATTCGGACCCGTCCTTTGCGTAAAGCGCGTGGAGACCTTTGAGGAAGGTCTTGCGGTTATGAATGCCAATCCCTTTGCAAACGGCAGCGTTATATTCACTCAGAACGGCTACTACGCCCGGGAGTTTGCAAGGTATACTCACGGCGGCATGGTGGGCATAAACGTCGGCATACCCGTGCCCGTGGGCGTATTCAGCTTCACAGGGCACAAGGACAGCTTCTTCGGCGACCTGCACTGCCTGGGCAAGGACAGCTACAGGTTCTTCACCGAGCAGAAGACGGTCACAACCCACTGGTTTGACGAGCACGAAAAGAAATCAACGGTCGTTTCCACCTGGGACGGCACAATCTGATAAACAAAAGGAGCAAATTTTTTATGGTAAAAGTAGGCATCATCGGAGCAGGCAGAATCGGTAAGGTTCATTGCGAATCCATAACAAGGTATGTCAAAAACGCGTGCGTCAAGGCCATCGCCGACCCGTTTATGAGTGAAGACACGGCAAAATGGGCAAAGGGCATGGGCGTGGAGAACATTTACACCGACTATCACAAGATACTCGAGGACAAGGAAATCGAGGCAGTACTCATTTGTTCCTCGACCGACACCCACTCCAAAATCTCCCTTGAGGCCATTGCGGCGGGCAAACACATCTTCTGCGAAAAGCCCATCGACCACGACGTAAACAGAATACTCGAAGTTAAAAAAGCGCTGGAGAACAGCAACGTCAAATTCCAGGTAGGTTTTAACCGCCGCTTCGACCACAACTTCCGCGCCGCGCGTGAAGCGGTAAAATCGGGAAAGGTAGGAGACCTCAACGTTCTCAAGATCTGTTCCCGCGATCCGGGTGCCCCGCCTGTAAGCTATATTAAGGTATCGGGCGGCATCTTCCTCGACATGACCATTCACGACTTCGATATGGTGAGATTTATGTCGGGAGAGGAAGTTGAGGAAGTGTTCGCTTACGGCGCGGTGCTTGTAGATCCCGCGATAGGCGAAGCCGGCGACATTGACACGGCGATTATTTCAATGAGATTGAAAAGCGGCGCCCTTGCCGTTATCGACAACTGCCGCCGCGCGTCCTACGGCTATGACCAGAGAGTGGAAGTGCTCGGAAGCAAAGGCCAGGTCGCCATTTCCAACGACACCCAGAGCTCGGCGGTCATTTCCGACGATACGGGCGTGCATGCCGAAAAGCCGCTGCTGTTCTTCCTCGAGAGGTATATGCAGGCGTATGTCGACGAAATCACCGAGTTTATCGACTGCGTGGTAAACGACAAAAAAGCAGATGTCGGCGTTGACTGCGGACTGCAGCCCGTTCTCATCGGACTTGCTGCAAAGAAGTCGCTCATCGAGAAGCGACCCGTTAAAATCGCCGAAATTGCGGGAGAGTACAATATCTGAACAAAAAGGGCGGCTTGACCGCCCTTTTTCATATTGAAAATCGTTTGAAATTCTGATATACTTATTTTATATCGGAGTTTTTTATGGACATAGCACAATCTGTAAGACAAAGAGTAGAGTGGATAAAAAAAGTTCTCGCCGACGCCAACGCAAAAGGCGTGGTTCTGGGCATGAGCGGCGGAAAGGACAGCGCCCTTGTGGGGATACTGTGCAAGATGGCGAATGATAACGTCACAGGCATAATTATGCCGTGCGAATCAAAAAGGAATTATGCCGAAGACCGCGACGACGCGCTGCTTGTCAACGAGAAGTACGGCATAAAGACTTTGGAAGTCGACCTCACGCCCGTAAAGAGAGTTTTTGCCGGTATGCTCGAGCCGCTTGACGAGAGCCAGACACCCATGGCTTACGCCAACATGAACCCGAGATTGAGAATGATAACCCTTTACAATTACGCCCAGAGAAAAGGTTGTCTTGTCGCCGGCACGGGGAATCTGAGCGAATTCACCATGGGCTACTTCACAAAGTGGGGCGACGGAGCGTTTGATTTAAACCCCATTGCCGACCTCACGGCAAGCGAAGTTTTTGAAATGCTTAAGTTCCTCGGATGTCCCGAAAAGATTATCGCAAAAGCGCCCTCGGCGGCACTTTTTGAAGGGCAGACCGACGAAGAGGATATGGGCATAAAATATTCCGACCTCGACCGTTATATAAGGACGGGGGAGGGCAGCGACGAGACAAAGACCAAGGTAGAAAGGACAAAAGCCTTTACCTCGCACAAGAAAAAAATGGGAAGAATATTTCCGGATTAAAGGAGTGTATATGAAAATCAGAGAAATTGTGGAAATACTTGACGCAAAAGTTTGCTGCGGCGAAGATTTGCTCGACCTCGACATAAGGTCTGCGTGCGCGTCCGACATGATGAGCGACGTTCTGGCATTTCTTAAGGACCAGGCGCTGCTTCTTTCGGGTCTGTGCAATCCCCAGGTTGTCAGAACTGCCGACATGATGGACATCAGGTGCATTGCGCTCGTAAGGGGCAAGACGCCTACGCCCGACATGATGGAGCTCGCCAAGGAAAGGGGTATCGCGATACTGTCAAGCCGCATGAGAATGTACAATGCCTGCGGCAGACTTTATGAAGCCGGACTAAAAGCCGGAGATCACGATGTATGAATTCCTTACACCTTGAATTCGATGTCGCCGGCAACAACTTTGTTTCGGCCGGCAGCGCGTCCAACGAGGTTAAGTCCACATTGAAGAAGCTCGGCACCGATCCCGCGGTGATAAGGCGGGTGGCGGTCGCTATGTACGAGGGCGAAATCAATATGGTTATACACGCGGGCGGCGGCAGAGCGCTGGTAGACATTTTTGAAGACAGAATAAAGATTGTGCTCGCCGACAAAGGCCCGGGAATTGCCGATATCGAGCTTGCAATGCAGGAAGGCTATTCCACCGCGCCCGACGCCATACGCGAACAGGGCTTCGGCGCAGGTATGGGACTTCCCAACATGAAGCGGTATTCCGACGAGTTCGATATTCAGAGCAAAGTAAACGAAGGCACGACGGTTACGTTGTCGGTTTATTTCTAAACTACAGGAGAAGCGATGGACAAAAGTTTACATACGGTAATGCTCGACCCGGCAAAGTGCAAAGGTTGCGTTTCCTGCATGAAGAGGTGTCCCACCGAGGCAATCAGGGTGCGCAACGGAAAGGCAACGGTGCTTTACGAGCGTTGCATCGGGTGCGCCGAGTGCGTGAGAGTCTGCCCCCATCAGGCGAAACTCCCCGCCTACGACAGCTTCGACATTATCAACAACTATAAGTACAAGATCGCGCTGCCCGCGCCGTCGTTGTACGGACAGTTCCAAAATCTTGACTCGATAGACAGAGTGCTTAACGGCCTGCTCATGATAGGCTTTGACGACGTGTTTGAAGTTTCGAGCGCGGCCGAGCTTATCACCGAAGCGACCAAAAAGATAATCGAAGAGGGCAAGATAAAAAAGCCGATAATAAGCTCGGCATGTCCTGCCGTTGTGGAACTCATAATCATGGGCTATCACGGACTTAAAGACCACATTATAGACACGCTTGCGCCCGTTGACGTCGCGGCAAGACTTGCGCGCGAAAGAGCAATTAAAAACGGCATTCCCGAAGAGGACATAGGCGTATTTTTCATCTCGCCGTGTCCTGCAAAGGTCTTTGCGTTAAAGACGGGCATGGGACTTAAAAAGCCCTGCGTGGACGGAGTGCTTTCCACAAGCGAAGTCTACCTCAAGCTTACCGCCGTAATGGATAAGATTACCGAGCTTAAGCCTATGGCAAAGAGCGGAGCTTCGGGCGTTTACTGGGCAAGCAGCAGCGGGGAGGCGATAGGAACGGGTCTTACAAGATACCTTGCCGCCGACGGCATGGAAAACGTCGTCACCGTTTTAAAAGATATGGAAAACGGTAAGCTCAACTACATAGACTTTGTGGAGCTGAACGCCTGCACAAGCGGCTGCGTAGGGGGCGTTCTCAATATCGAAAACCCTTTTGTCGCCCGAGCAAGATTGAGACTGCTGAGGCAAAAACTTCCCAAGGCGGAAAACAGCATAGAGAGCGAGGGCAAGCCCCTTGACTTTTACCGCTGGGAGGAAGTGCCCGAGACCAAAGATGTGTTCAGGCTGGATGAAAACAGATTGCTGGCATTGCAAAAACTCGACGAAATCGAAAAACTTCTTGCCACTCTGCCGCTTATCGACTGCGGCAGCTGCGGCGCGCCTTCGTGCAAGGCGTTTGCCGAGGATGTCGTCAACGGCGTGGTGGACAAAAACGGCTGCGTGAGGAAAAATGAAAATAACTGAGCTTATTAATGCGCTTAACGCAAAGATAATTTCTCTTCCCGCTCCCGAAAGGGAGATTACGGGCGGATATTGCGGCGACTTTTTAAGCTTTGTCATGAGCCGCGCCCCCGAAAACTCGGCGTGGTTTACGATTATGAACAACACAAACGTCGCGGCGGTAGCGTCTCTGACCGACGTCAGCGTCGTCGTGCTCTGCGAAGACGTGCAACCCGACGAACAGCTGAAAAAAGCCGTCGCCGATAAAGGAATCGCGCTTATTACCACAAAACTTGCCGTATTTGAAGCGGCGAGAAAGATGTGAGAAAATGAAATATTTATATGACCTTCATATCCATAGCGCCTTGTCGCCCTGCGCCGACAACGATATGTCGCCCGCCAACATTGTCGCGGCCGCAAGCCTGAAAGGACTGGAAATAATAGCCGTTTCCGACCACAACAGCATAAAAAACGTCAGGCTGACAATGGAAATCGGAAAGTTGATGGATATCCTTGTAGTACCCGCGATCGAGGTGCAGACCAATGAGGATATCCATATTTTATGCCTTTTTGAGAGCTACCCGGATCTTGAAAATTTTTACAATTCCATACCGTTTACCACCAAACTCAACAGGCCCGAAGTTTTCGGAAATCAGCTGATTTTCGACGAGGACGACAACTTTTGGGAGGAGCCTACTTTGCTTGCTTTGAGCGCCGATATTAGCGAAAGCGAGATAGGGAAAAGGGCCGCCGAATACCATGGCATAGCCATCCCCGCCCACGTCGACAGAGAGGCATACGGCGTCATTGCAGTTCTGGGAAGTATACCCGAAGGGTATGCAGCGCTCGAATTGTCCCATAAAGCGGACGAGTCAACGAGGGAGCAATACGCCGCAAACCATCGGCTTATTTTCGACAGCGACGCCCACTCTCTTGACGAAATCGGCATAGCTTGCGGATTAATTGAACTTGAGAGTTTGTCTGCCAAAAATTTAATTGATTTTTTACGTTCGGAAATCCGATAATTTACTCAAAATTTGTTTCAAAAACCGAAAAGCTATGATATAATGCTTCTGTGCGCTCACAAGCGCGCACAAAAAGCCACGGCTAAAAAATTTTATTCTGGAGGGATAAATGGCAAAAATCAAATTGACGAAAGTTCCTTTCGCGGGCACTCCCGAACAGGAAGCCGCGTTGAGAAAGAAGCTGGACGAATTCAAAAGCGTTCCCGGCGGACTTATGCCCATAATGCAGGCGGCACAGAACATCTACGGCTATCTGCCAATTGAAGTACAGAAGATTATCGCCGAAGGTATGAATGTCTCGCTTGAAGAAGTGTTCGGCATCGCCACGTTCTATTCGTTCTTCACGCTTAACCCGCAGGGCAAGAATCAGGTTTCCATCTGCATGGGCACCGCGTGCTACGTAAAGGGCGCGGGAGACGTTCTCAGCGCTATCAGCAAAAACCTCGGCATAGAGAACGGCGAATGCACTGCCGACGGCAAATTTTCACTCGTTGAGACAAGGTGCATAGGCTGCTGCGGTCTTGCCCCGGTTATCAACATCAACAACAATGTCTACGGCAAGCTCACGGCGAAAGACGTCGACGGAATACTTGCCAAGTACAAGGACTAAATGAGAGAACTGTCCCTTCACATCCTCGATATTGTCGAAAACTCGGTCAAGGCAAAGGCCACGCTGATTGAAGTGACCATAGAAGTTAAGGACGGGTACATAAATATCGAGATCGCCGACAACGGGACGGGCATGGACAAAGAATTTGTAAAGACGGTCACCGATCCGTTCTCCACCACCAGGACGACAAGAAAGGTGGGACTGGGGATACCGCTTATGAAAATGGCGGCCGAAACAGCGGGAGGAAACTTCTCGATAGAGTCGGAAAAAGGAAAGGGAACCAGGGTATATGCGAGCTTTCTTATAAACCACATCGACAGAATGCCTTTAGGAGATGTGGCCGAAACGATAACGACGGTGTTGTACCCCGATATCGATTTCGTCTGGACGGTGCGGGATGAGAACGAGGAATTCGTTTTTGACACCCGCGAGGTGAAGAGAGAACTTGACCCCGTCCCCATAGACGACGCGGAGACAATGGTTTATCTGAAAAGCTACATACAAGAAAACATCGAAAGCATAATCGGAGGTAAAAATCTATGAAGACAATAGCTGACATCAAGGCGATAAGAGAAAAAATGCAGGCGCAGATTCTCAATCGCGACAACAGCGACGCCAACGCCGAGACCCGCATTGTCGTCGGTATGGCAACCTGCGGAATCGCCGCGGGTGCAAGACCTGTTTTCAACGAACTCGTTGAGCAGGTGCAGAACCGCAATCTCAAAAGCGTAAAAGTTTCCCGCACCGGATGTCTCGGAATGTGCAAACTCGAGCCCATCGTGGAAGTATTTGTGCCGGGCGAACCCAAGGTCACTTACGTTAAGGTTGACCCCGCCAAGGCGAAAGATATAATAGCTCAACATATTGTAGCCGGCAAAGTCTGCGTTGACTATCTTGTCGGGGAAGAGTAAGGAGGATTAACAATGTTCAGAAGTACAGTATTGGTCTGCGGAGGAACCGGTTGTCATTCCAATCACAGCAGTGAGATATATGACGAATTCGCCGCCAGAATAAAAGAAAACAACCTGACCGACGACGTATTGCTGGTAAAAACCGGCTGCTTCGGCCTCTGCGCCGTGGGTCCCGTCATCATCGTATATCCCGAAGGCGCGTTCTATTCCCAAGTTGCGGTAGAGGACGTCGGGGAGATAGTCTCCGAGCACCTTGTAAAGGGCAGACTCGTTAAGAGACTTCTCTACAAAGACCCCAACGCCGAAGCTATCACCAAGGCGCTTTCGGAAACCAACTTCTACAAGAAGCAAACCCGCGTCGCACTCAGAAACTGCGGCGTTATCAACCCCGAAAACATCGACGAGTACATAGCTTATGACGGCTATCAGGCTCTCATCAAGGTGCTTACCTCCATGCAGCCCCAGGAAGTTGTCGACGTCATCAAGGCCTCGGGCTTAAGAGGCCGCGGCGGCGGCGGATTCCCGACCGGCATCAAGTGGCAGCTCACCAAGAATGCAGTCGGCGACTTTAAGTATGTCTGCTGCAACGCCGACGAAGGCGACCCCGGCGCGTTTATGGACAGGTCCATTCTCGAAGGCGACCCCCACGCGATAGTCGAGGCTATGACTATAGCAGGTTACGCCGTCGGCGCAAAACAGGGCTATGTATATGTCCGTGCAGAATACCCCATCGCCGTAGAAAGACTTGGCATCGCGATACAGCAGGCTAAGGAATACGGACTGCTCGGAAAGAACATACTTGATTCGGGATTTGACTTTGATCTCGAAGTAAGGTTGGGCAGCGGCGCATTCGTGTGCGGCGAGGAAACGGCTCTTATGACGTCCATCGAAGGACGCCGCGGCGAGCCCCGTCCCCGTCCTCCGTTCCCCGCGAACAAAGGATTGTTCGGAAAGCCCACCCTGCTTAACAACGTCGAAACCTACGCCAACGTGCCCCAGATCGTACTCAAGGGCGCAGAGTGGTTTGCCGCAATGGGCACTGAGAAGAGCAAAGGCACCAAGGTGTTCGCGCTCGGCGGAAAGATCGTCAACACCGGTCTTGTGGAAATCCCCATGGGCACCACGCTCCGTACCATCATCGAGGACATCGGCGGCGGCATACCCAACGGCAAGAAGTTCAAAGCGGCCCAGACCGGCGGTCCTTCGGGCGGCTGTATACCTTATACCCACATCGACACCCCCATCGATTACGATAACCTTATCGCTATCGGCAGCATGATGGGAAGCGGCGGTCTTATCGTTCTCGACGAGGACAACTGTATGGTCGACATAGCCAAGTTCTTCCTGCAGTTCACACAGGACGAATCCTGCGGAAAGTGCACACCCTGCCGTATCGGTACCAAGAGACTTCTCGAGTACCTCGACATGATCACCGAAGGCAAAGCGACAATGCAGGACCTCGCCGACATGGAACAGCTTTGCTACTACATAAGGGAAAACGCACTCTGCGGACTCGGCCAGACCGCGCCCAACCCCGTGCTCAGCACTCTCAGATACTTCCGTGACGAGTATGAAGCTCACATCCTGGAAAAGAGATGTCCCGCGGGCGTTTGCAAGGCGCTCCTCAGCTACGAGATCACCGACGCATGCAAGGGCTGCACGCTGTGCTCCAAGAAGTGCCCCGTCAGCGCCATAACCGGCAAGGTCAAAGAGCTGCACGTCATCGACAAAGAAAAGTGCATCAAGTGCGGCGTTTGTATGGACAGCTGCAAGTTCAACGCCATTGTTAGAAAGTAGGAGGAAGAAATGGAAGCTAAAATGGTTAATTTAAAGATAAACGGCCAGGACATATCGGTTCCCGAAGGAACTACCGTCCTCGACGCCGCTAAAAAAGCAGGAATAAAGATACCTACTCTCTGTTATCTCCGCGACATCAACGCTATCGGCGCCTGCCGTGTGTGCGTTGTCGAGGTTAAGGGTGCAAAAAGCCTTGTTGCAAGTTGCGTTTTCCCCGTAAGCGAAGGTATGGAAGTAACCACCAACTCCAAGAAGGTTCTCGACAGCCGCCGCACCACAGTGGAGCTTCTGCTGTCCGACCACGACCAGAACTGCTTGAGCTGCCCCAGAAATCGCAACTGCGAACTTCAGGAACTCAGCGATGAGCTCGGTTGCAACTCCCACAAATTTTCGGGCGCGAAGAACGAGTTTGTTCTCGACACTTCGACACCCTACATCGTCAGGGACAACAACAAGTGCATACTTTGCCGCCGCTGCGTTGCCGCGTGCAAAGGCTATCAGGGTATTTCGGTCATCGGACCCAACGCCCGCGGCTTTGACACTCACATCGGCTGCGCCTTTGAGAAAGACCTCAACGACGTGCCCTGCGTAGGCTGCGGACAGTGCATAGCGGCCTGCCCCGTAGGCGCCATCACCGAGAGAGAGGAAGTCAGCGATGTTATCGCCGCTCTCAACGATAAGTCCAAGTACGTTATCGTCGGAACAGCTCCTTCGGTACGCGTAGGTCTCGGCGAAGAGTTTGGCTATCCTATCGGCACCAACGTGGAAGGCAAGATGGTCGCCGCCCTCAGAAAGATGGGCTTCAAAAATGTATTTGACGTCGACTTCACAGCCGACCTCACCATTATGGAAGAGGGCACCGAGCTTCTCGGCAGGCTCCAGAACGGCGGTACGCTCCCCATGCTTACCAGCTGCTCGCCCGCATGGATCAAGTACGTTGAGCACAACTATCCCGACCTTATCCCCAATCTCTCCAGCTGCAAGTCGCCCCAGCAGATGTTCGGCGCGATCTGCAAGACCTACTATGCTGAGAAGATCGGCGTAGACCCCAAGGATATGATCGTTGTTTCGGTTATGCCCTGCACGGCGAAGAAATTCGAGAAAGGCAGAGCCGACCAGAGTGCTGCCGGCGTACCCGACATCGATATCGCAATAACGACGAGAGAACTTGCCAAGCTCATCAAGCTCCATGGCATCATGTTCAGCCAGCTTGAGGACAGCGAGTTTGACGCGCCTTTAGGCATCGCCTCTTCGGCGGGCTTGCTGTTCGGCGCAACCGGCGGCGTTATGGAAGCTGCGCTGCGCACCGTTGCCGAAATCCTCGAGGGAAAAACTCTTCCCAACATCGAGTACACGGCTGTACGCGGCATGAAAGGAATCAAGGAAGCTACCGTTCATGTAGCGGGTATGGATGTCAAGGTTGCTGTAGCCAGCGGTCTTGCCAACGCCAAAGTTCTTATGGATAAGATCCGCTCAGGAGAAGCCGAATACCACTTCATTGAGATAATGAGCTGTCCCGGCGGCTGCGTAAACGGCGGCGGACAGCCCCATGTCGGCGGATACATCCGCAACAACGTGGACTACAGAGGTCTCCGTGCGGGAGCCATCTACTCCTTCGACGCGAAGAACACTCTCCGCAAATCGCATGAGAACCCCATTATTCAGGAGCTCTACAAGACTTATCTTGAAAAGCCCAACAGCCACAAGGCCCACGAGATACTCCATACAAAGTATCACAAGAGAGACAACTATTGATTCTCTCCCGACCTATTACGGCAAAGGGATTCGGACAAGTCCGAATCCCTTTCTTTTTACACAAAATCGACAAAAAAAGAATATAATAAAGAAAAATAATTGACATAAGGAGGCAATTATTATACCATATATATAACAATATATTTCGATAACAGTTTAGAGGCGCGCGATCTGATGAGTATCGGGGGGAGCAAAGCCGGCGTCGGTTTTTCCTCCGAAAAAGGTGGGTTGTGCCGAAAGCGAATCGGAGAGACGCACCCATTCGCTTGGGCGGGACAAACAATATTTTCCCGACTGTCGCAAGAAAACAATTTGCGGAGAGCTGACTTGTTATGAAGTATACGCCAGTTTTTTACTGCATGCGTATATTTTAATTACAAAAGGCCGACGCAAGATCGGCTTTTATTTTTTATCGGGAGGTCGTAATGAAAAAGACAGTATTCAAGGGAGCGGCAACGGCCATAATCACACCGTTCAGAGACGACAAGATCGACTTTGAAAGTTTCGGCAAGCTCATTGACTGGCAGATCGAGAGCGGAATAGACGGCATAGTCGTCTGCGGAACAACTGGCGAATCGTCCACCTTGACCGACGAGGAACACAGAGCGGCTATCGCCTTTGCGGTAGAACGCGCCAACGGCAAGGTACCGATTATCGCAGGCACAGGCAGCAACGACACAGCTTATGCCATTGACCTGACCAAAGAAGCATGCGAAATGGGCGCGGACGCCGTGCTTTGCGTAACACCTTATTATAATAAGGCGACGCAGAGAGGGCTTATTGAGATGTACAACCGTATCGCCGACGCCAGCACAAAGCCGGTGATGCTCTACAACGTGCCCAGCCGCACGGGAGTAAACATAGAGCCGACCACTTATCAGGCGCTTGCCGAGCACGAAAACATCGTAGCGATTAAGGAAGCCAACGGGCAGATTTCCAAAATAGTGGAGACCATGTCCCTTGTCGGCGACAAGCTCGACCTGTATTCGGGTAACGACGACCAGATTGTGCCCCTGCTTTCTTTAGGCGGCAAAGGCGTAATTTCGGTACTCAGTAACATCATGCCGAGTGAAACAAAGGAAATCTGCACGAGGTTTTTCAGCGGCGACATTAAGGGAAGCCTCGAGCTTCAGTTAAAGTACCACAAGCTCATTGATGCCTTGTTCAGCGAAGTCAATCCCATACCTGTAAAAGCTGCTTGCGCGGCAATGGGTATCTGCGAAAATTCGGTTAGACTGCCGCTTACCACTATGGACGAAACCAAGTTCCAGAAGATGCTTGTTTGCATGCGCGAGGCAGGACTTAACGTATAAAAACAAAAGGAGAAAACCATGAAAGTAATATTACATGGCGCAAACGGGAAAATGGGTCTTGAGGTATCCAAATTTATAAAATCGGGATACCAAAATGCCGAACCCTATGCTTTTGTCGACGTGTCGTTGGAGAACAACGACGCCGACAAAACTTACAGTGACCTCGCCTTTGTTGTCAAGGGCGCAGACGTCATTATTGACTTTTCCCACCACAGTGCCACGGCAAAACTGTGCAAGTATGCCGAAAAGACAGACACGCCACTGGTAATCGCCACGACGGGACATACCGAGGAAGAACTCGAGCTTATAAGAGATACCGCCAAGAAAGTGCCGGTGTTTTTGTCGGGCAATATGTCGCTCGGGATAGTACTCCTTATCGAGCTTGCCAAAAAGGCGGTGAGCGTCATGCCCGACGCCGACGTCGAGATTATCGAAACTCACCACAACAAAAAGCTCGACGCACCCAGCGGAACCGCGCTCATGATTGCCAACGTGATAAAAGAGGTCAAGACCGACGCCCGCTTTGTGTACGGAAGGGAAGGCAATGCCAAACGCGAGCCAAACGATATAGGCATACACGCCGTAAGGCTGGGCGGAGTAATCGGCGACCACGAAGTAATCATCGGTACCGACACGCAGACCATAACGTTAAAGCACAGCGCGCATACCAGAACCTTGTTTGCCGAGGGCAGTCTTAAGGCGGCGAGATTTATTATCGAGCAAAAAACGGGTCTCTACAACATGAAGGATATGCTTACGAAATGAAGAAGATAAATTTTACCAAAATGCACGGCGCGGGCAATGACTATATCTATATTAATTGCCTCGACAAAGAGATAGAAAATCCGTCCCTTCTTGCCGAGAAGATGTCGCCCCGCCACTTTTCGGTGGGCGCAGACGGCATTGTGCTCATCTGTCCGTCCAAAGTCGCCGACGCAAGGATGAGAATGTTCAACGCCGACGGCAGCGAAGGAAAGATGTGCGGAAACGCCATTCGCTGCGTGGGTAAATACCTTTACGATAACGGCATTGTCAAAAAGACGTCGCTTGCCATTGAGACGCTTAGCGGTATAAAATATCTCGAACTAAACGTAGTTGACGGCAAGGTCTACACAGTGCAGGTCGATATGGGTATTGCCACACTGGAGCCTGAAAAAATCCCCGTGATTTCTTCCAAGCCCATGATAAACGAAAAGGTGCTGGTGGGCAAAAAGATGTACAACATCACCGCCGTATCCATGGGCAACCCTCACTCGGTCATCTTCTGTGACGACGTGGATGAACTGGAACTGGAAAAAATCGGCCCTGTGTTTGAAAACCTCGCGATATTCCCCGAGCGGGTGAATACCGAGTTTGTTAAAGTTATTGACAAAAAAACGCTCAAAATGCGCGTATGGGAGAGGGGCAGCGGTGAGACATACGCCTGCGGCACAGGCTCGTGCGCGTGCGTGGTCGCCGCCATATTGAACGGCCACTGTGACTACAATACCCCCATTACGGTAAAGCTCATCGGCGGAGAACTTTCCATAATCTGCAACAAAGACCTCAGGGTATACATGACGGGAACAGCGACAAAAGTTTATGACGGAGTATATGAATATGAAGATTAAGCTCAACGAGAATTACAAGGACATCAAGGAAAGCTATCTCTTTTCCGAGGTAGCAAAAAGAGTAAAGGCATACACCGCCACCCACCCCGACAAAAAAGTCATCAGACTGGGAATAGGCGACGTGACCCTGCCCCTTCCTTCCTCGGCTGTTGAAGCCATGGAAAAAGCCGTAAGGGAAATGAGCGTTAAGGAGACCTTCCGCGGATACGCCCCCGAGTACGGCTACGACTTTTTGCGCCAGGCGATAGCAAAACACTATAAGAAATTCAAAGTGGAACTGAGCGGCGAGGAGATTTTCGTGAGCGACGGAGCAAAGAGCGACCTCGGCAACATCGTCGACATCTTGGGCGACAATAAGGTGCTCATCCCCAATCCCGTTTACCCTGTTTACCTTGACAGCAACGTAATGAGCGGGAGAAAGGTGGAGTTTCTCGATGCAAACAAGGACAACAAGTTCTTGCCCATGCCTCCCAAGCACAAGGATTGCGCGGTAATTTACCTCTGCTCGCCCAACAATCCGACGGGCGCGGTCTACAGCTACGAACAACTCGGAAAGTGGGTAAACTACGCGCTTGAGACAGGCTCGCTTATCATTTTCGACGCCGCGTACGAGAGCTTTATCAAGGGTTCTTACCCACACTCTATATACGAAATCGACGGCGCGAGAGCGTGCGCGATTGAAGTCTGCAGTTTTTCCAAGATGGCGGGCTTTACGGGCACAAGGTGCGCGTGGACGGTTATTCCCGCCGCGCTTGAGAGCAAATGCATGAACCTTAACAAGCTCTGGGCGCGCAGACAGGCGACCAAGTTCAACGGCGTGCCCTATATAATACAAAGAGGCGCCGAGGCCGTGCTTACCGAGAAAGGTCAGGCAGAATGCGCCCAGCTCATCGGATATTATATGGAAAACGCAAGGCTGCTTGCCGAACTCTTAAAGAAAAAGAGAATATTCTTCACGGGCGGAATTTCCTCCCCCTATATCTGGATGCAATGCCCAAGCGGAATGACCTCGTGGGAGTTCTTCGACTATCTGCTCGACAAGGCGCAGGTCGTCGGCACTCCCGGCGCGGGATTCGGCTCGGCGGGCGAAGGATATTTCAGGCTGACGTCTTTCGGCGACCGCGAGTCGACCATAGAGGCGGTAAACAGACTGGATAATCTGCTGTAAAAAACAAGTGAGGTACAAATGCTGCACGACAATCTTAAGATAAATGAAAAAGGAGTACTCGAGTTTGCCGGATGTGACACCGTAAAACTTGCCGAAAAGTACGGCACGCCCCTGATGCTCCTTGACGAGGACAAAATCCGCACCCGCTGCCGCCTGTATAAGAGCGCGATGGAAAAGCATTTCGGCGCAGGCTCTATGCCCCTTTATGCCAGCAAGGCTTTATGCTTTAAGGGCATATACAGGATAGCAAAGGAAGAGGGAATAGGCATCGATGTCGTTTCCTCGGGCGAAATCTATACCGCCGTGAGTGCGGGTTTTCCCATGGAGAGAGCCTTTTTCCACGGCAACAACAAGACCGACCGCGACATAAAGTATGCCATCGATAACCATGTGGGCTTTTTCGTCGCCGACAATGTTGAAGAACTTGAAGCTATCGACCGCGTTGCAGGCCAGGCGGGTATAAGGCAGAAAGTCCTTTTGCGCCTAACCCCCGGCATCGACCCCCACACCCATAAGGCGATAACGACCGGCAACATTGACAGCAAGTTCGGCCAGGCGATAGGCACAAATCAAGCCGAATTTATCACGGCTTTCGCGCTCTCCAAGAAGAATATCGAGCTTCAGGGCTTCCACTGCCATATCGGGAGCCAGATTTTTGAGTGCACACCCTACCTCGAGGCCGCCGAAGTCATGCTGAAGTTTATCGCAAGGACCTTCACAAAGTACGGCTTTATGGCAAAATACCTCAACTTAGGCGGCGGTTTTGCGGTAAGGTATGTTGAAGACCACCCCGAAATCGATTATGAAAAGAACATAAAGGCGATCGCCGACCACATAAACGCCGTTTGCGAAAAGCTCTCCTTGGTCCGCCCCGTCATACTCATGGAGCCGGGAAGGAGCATAGTCGCCGACGCGGGAATAACCCTGTATACGGTGGGCAGCGTAAAGGAGATACCCGGCTTTAAGAATTACGTGTCCATCGACGGCGGTATGACCGACAATCCGCGCTACGCCCTCTACCAGTCGCCCTATACCGTCATCGTTGCCAATAAGGCGGACAAGACGCCCGACTACAGGTGCACAGTCGCGGGCAGGTGCTGCGAGAGCGGCGACCTCATCCAGGAAAACACGCTTATCGCGCGTCCTGTCAGAGGGGATATTATCGCCGTGTTGGTCACAGGCGCCTACAATTACGCCATGAGCTCGCACTACAACAGGATACCGAGGCCGCCCATCGTTTTGGTCTCAAACGGTGCCGATAAGCTCGCCGTAATGCGCGAAACCGAAGAAGATCTGACAAAATTAGAGTTATAAGGCTCTTGTAACGCTTCTTCTTGTGTGCTATGATGGAATTGAAAGCCGCAAAAAGGAGCGAAAATTGAGCTGGTGGAAGATAGCGTTATTGGCAATTGCGGGCATAATCGTTCTCGGAGCGTTTATGCTGATTGCTGACCGCGTGTACAAAAAAAAGTACAATTATCACCTTTACAATGGCGGGATTGCCCTGATAGTTGCAGCGGCAGTCATTCTCGCCGGCTATATTATATTAAAGACCAGTCTCGTTTTGGGGATACTGCTCATCGCTCTGGGAATAATAATATTCCTCGCGGTGGGCTTTTTTGATGTCAGAAAATGCGGAATAGGCGGGGGAATAATCGGCCTTATTGTGCAGTCAATCTGCTGTATACCGTGCTTTTTCGCGCTTTTTGCTAAATCGAAAGACAAAGATAAGACATATAATGAAAACATACCGCGCCGCCGCAGGCGTTACAGATAGGCATAACTGCAGAAAGGAATTATTTTGATACACACTAAAGACGGAGAAATCAACAAAAAGGAAAAATCCGTATGAAAAAACTTGTTTCGCTATTCATAATCCTCATTCTCGTATGCTTTACGCTGCCTCTTGCCGCGTGCGAAAACAGGCCGAGGTACGACTATGTGTTCATAACCGACCTTCATGTGGTTGCAAACAGCGTTTTCACCGAGGAAAATTATGCGTCCTATGTCCGTCAGGAAAAATCCGTCCACATATCGGAAGCAATTCTCAATTCCTTGGTGGATGAGATTATAGCGAAAAAGTACAAGGGCGTTTTTGTGAGCGGGGATATAACCCAAAGCGGCGACGAAGCGTCGCACCTTGCCGCTGCCGCGGCGTTCAAACGCCTAGAGAACGCAGGGATTCAGGTCTATGTAGTAAACGGCAACCACGATTTACCCAGTAACAAGGGCGAAATCGGCAGGAAGATTTCGGCCGCCCGCTTTAAGGAGATTTACAACGATTTCGGCTATGCCGAGGCTAAAGAAGTAAGCCCCTATTCCTTGGGGTATGTCGCCGACATAAATAAAAACTTCCGCTTGATTGCGGTGGACAATATGCCGAGGTACGACGAAAACGAGACATTCGAAAAGCCCGAACCTTTGAGCGAAACCAACATCGAATGGGTGAAAAAACAGGTCGATGCATGCAATAACGATAAAGTTACGCCCATTATCCTTGCGCACGACACATTTATTAACCACTTCCCCGAAATTGCGCAGATAGCGTTTGACCGCGCCACGACCACCCAGCAGGGTAAACTTGTAAAGAGCGTCGCCGAAAAGGGCGCAAAGCTCATTCTTGCAGGACACGACCACGTCCAGGACATCATCACGTATAAGGCCGACAACGGCAACGAGCTGTACGAAGTCGCGGCGGGTTCCCTTGTGTTCTTCCCGTGTGCGTATAAGGAATTAAGCCTCAAAAAGAAATCAATCACCGTCAACACCGTCAGCTTTGACAACGTCAAGGAAGAGTACCTTCCCTCGGTCTGCCCGCAGGAGATAAGGGACAAGATAGCGAAAGGGCTTCAGAATTACTGTTTTGAGCACTTCAGCAATTATATAAGCTCTTTGGCGGCGAGCGTCGTTTCGAGGTGCAGAAATATAAATGTTTCGGGCGAGGCAAAAGCGGCGTTTGCAGTGCTTGCCGATGAAGTTGTCGCAAAGGTACTCAACAATCCTTTCTATATAAAGGACGAGGACAACAACACATCCCTCGAGCGCATTCTCAACGAGTATGGTATATCCATGCCCACAACGCAATACAAAAACCTCGTCGAGCTTGCTCCCCGTATGGCGGCAATACTCTTCGGGGGAGACGAAAACCTTGTAAACGCGCCCGACCTGAATATCATTAAATATTCGCTGTTTTCGGCGTTTTACTATCTCGATGAGGCAAGCGGCCTTCTTGCCGCCGCCGCGCCGTCTTATCCCGTCATCGACGTCGACCTCGACAAGCTGTTCAAGGACGGCATCCTCGAGTGCTATGACTCCAATATCGTGCCGTTTGGGCTAAAACTTTTCACCGCCTATAATTACACCGTGGGCAACCTCATCAAGGGCGTAATCGAAAATGACTTTGAAAACATCGGCAGCGACTTTGTAAAGACCATGATCGCGGGATACACCGACAACGTCATTACCGACGTGTCGGAATTTTTCAGCGGTAAAAATCTGCTTATTAAGAAACTCATTGACGACGGCATCTGGGGAAATTACGCCTCCAACTACGTGCTTGACACCCCGCCGTCCGATACCTATGTAGTAATCAGTCTCAGAAAGTAATGCTTATATACCATCCTATAAAACCTGTATTTGACGAAAACTCAAAAGTATTAATCTTAGGCTCGTTTCCTTCCCCCAAGTCGAGGGAAGCGGGCTTTTTTTACGGCCATCCGCAAAACCGCTTCTGGAAAGTGATGTCTCTTATCTTTGATGCCGAAATTCCCGACGACATCGAGGGCAAAAAAGCCTTTCTGCTACAAAACGGTATAGCGATGTGGGACGTAATAAACAGCTGCGAGATAGTGGGCGCGAGCGATAGCACGATCGCCAACGCCACCCCCAACGACTTTGAGACAATCTTCTCCGTCGCCGACATACGCGCGGTTTTCACAACCGGCGCCACTGCCACCCGCCTTTACAAGCAGCTGACAGGGCGCGAAAGCATCTGCCTTCCCAGTCCCAGCCCCGCCAACTGCGCCGTCAGTCTTGACCGCCTCGCCGAAAACTATAAGATTATCAGGGAATACTTATGAGCTGACTAAAAGTGGGAGAAACCCTTATTAATAAAAAAGCGCGGAAGGCTCCGCGCTTTTTTTCTCGCGTATCACTTGTGATACAGCTTCTTTGTCGAGTAGACAGGCTCGCTGGTGACGTTGAGCCCCAGACTGCGGAAGACGCGTTCGTCCACAGAGCCGAGTATGGTCGTTGTGTGAATTTCACATCCCTCGAGGTTGTTGAGCTGAGCCATCGCCGCCTTTGCCCTGTCGTCGGTTGCCGCGCTTATAGACAGCGCAATAAGGACCTCGTCGGTATGCAAACGGGGGTTATGGCTTCCCAAAAAGCGTGTTTTGAGTGCCTGAATCGGCTCAATCGCGGCAGGAGATATCAGCTTAACCTCGTCGTCTATCCCCGCGAGAGCTTTGAGAGAATTGAGCAGAACGGTACTCGAGCACCCCATAAGGTCGGTGGTCTTGCCCGTTATTATACGGCCGTCGTTAAGCTGCAACGCGGCGCTGGGCGTGCCCGTTCTCTGGGCGCAGGCGATTGCCGCAGGGACTACCGTTCTGTCGTTTGGGCTTAAGCCCAGTTTGTCCATAAGGATTTTTATCTTCTGGGTTTCGTTTCCGTTAGAGGTGTTTTTCCTCTCGCCGACGCGCGCGTTTAGGTAGCGTCTGATTATCTCCTGTTTTGACGCCTCTACGCATACCTCGTCGTCGGATATGCAGAATCCCGCCATGTTTACGCCCATGTCGGTGGGAGACTTGTAGGGGGATTTGCCCATTATCTTCTCAAACAGCACGTTGAGGACGGGGAAGACTTCGACGTCGCGGTTGTAGTTGACCACCTTTTCGTTGTAGGCGGCAAAGTGCCACGGGTCGAGCATGTTTACGTCGTTGAGGTCGGCTGTCGCCGCTTCATAAGCTATGTTTACTGGGTGGTCGAGAGGGAGATTCCAGATGGGGAAGGTCTCGTACTTTGCGTATCCCGCCTTAATTCCCCGCTTGAAGTCGTGGAAAAGCTGGCTGAGGCATGTCGCCATTTTACCGCTGTTGGGGCCCGGGGCGGTGACGACGATAAGCTGGCGGCTTGTTTCGATGTAGTCGTTTTTGCCGTATCCTTCGTCGCTGATAATCAGCGACACGTTGTTGGGATAGCCCTTGATGGGATAATGGCGGTAGACTTTTAGATTGAGTTTTTCCAGTTTTTGTTTGAACGCAATCGCGCTCTGGTTGTCGTCGGAAAATTGACTTATCACAACGCTGCCGACATACAAACCTTTACTTCTGAATACGTCGATAAGGCGAAGGACGTCGTCGTCGTAGGTTATGCCAAGGTCGGCGCGGAGTTTGTTTTTGGCGATGTCTATCGCGTTAATTGCGATGACTATCTCGGCTTTGTCCTTGAGCTGCTGAAGCATGACGATTTTGTTATCGGGAGCAAAGCCCGGAAGCACCCTTGCGGCGTGGAAGTCGTCAAAGAGCTTTCCGCCGAATTCGAGATACAGCTTTCCGCCGAATTCTTCTATGCGTTCGGAAATTTTCTGAGATTGCATGGCCAGATATCTGGCGCTGTCAAAACCGATTTTCTTCATGACAAAATTTACTCCCTTAAGAACCTACAGCCATAATTATAGCCTGTAAAAGTCTTGCGGTCAATATAAAATCACGACACAAATTGACACTTTACGACATTTGCGGACAGCAGTTAAAAACCGGAATAACAGGAGAAAAAGTTTGTTGAAAAGGTAAAAAAGCAAGTCAATGTCTGCGCTTGTTTGCGGAAGGCGTTTTCTGGTGGTGGAAAACGTACATCTGCATATTGAGGGGGGGGAGCAGAGAATAATTTACGTCCAACAGCTTGCAGAAAGCGGTAAGGGTCATAATGGCGACTGTGCCAAGGGCGGTCGCCTTGTTGAACCTGTCGCATCCACCCCGTCCGCGTACGAAGATGTCGGCTTTTCCGGGGTCGGTCGTGTAGTCTCCGCCGCCGTCCAAGATGTGCTGAATGAGTTTGGCCGCCTTGCCGTAGTCGAGCGCCTCAATTTTGCGGGAGAAGCATATCGTCTTGCCTTTTATGCGCCCGTTGGCCTCTCTCTTTTCGGGCCGGGCGCAAAGCAAATACTGCCTGAACAGGAAATACTGCTTGCGAAGGTTGTGCTTGATGACAAGGTCGCGCATCTTGTGGTGACAGCTTGGGTATCTTTCGAGGAGTTCGGGCAAGGTGAGGTTGTTCTGACGGCAAAGCGTTTTGACAATGTGCATGGTCATTTCGGCGTCGTCGTCGCTTCGGTGGGCGTTGCCTAAAGTTATGTTCAATTCCTCGCAGATGGCGCTGAGGTTTTTGTGAAGGGCGCTTTTGGTGTGCGCCCTGTAAAGTTCCTGACTGTCATAGAAGTCGTATTCTATTATGGGCAGGCGGTACCTGTCGCAGTCGCCGAGAAGGAAATTCACGTCGTTGTCCACGGCGTGTCCGAGAACGAGCTGGTCTTCGCGCATGAGAATATCCTTTATTACGGGATAGAGTTCGTCAAACTTGGGCTTGTTTAAAAATTCCTTTCTCGGATATGCGAGAGTAATATATTTTTTATTGAAAACACCGTAGCTGAATTCGGCGTCGGGATTGATCAAAATATCTTTTTTTTCTATGATATTGAACTCCGAATCGCATAAAACATAGCCAAAACTGCATATTTTGCCTACGCCGTTATCGCAATTTGCGCACTCGATATCAAAAAAAAGATAATTCACCTTAATATTTTAATCCCTTTTTACGATAAATATGAATGGCGATAAGCCATTGAAAAAAATCATTTCCGCAAATGATTATACATCGTAAACGGGCTTTATGCAAGGCAATTTTGGGTGGCGGGAAAAGTTTTGTTTGACATACTATTTTATTTTTTCTATAATAGTTTGTGGTTTTAAGGAGATAAATATGAAAACGGATATATTGATTGTCGGAGCCGGCCCCTCGGGCATTTTTACCGCGCTTGAGCTTATAAATCTCGGCTGCAAAAAAAAGATTACCATAATCGATAAAGGTCAGGCGGTGGAAAACCGCGCATGCCCCAAGCGTAAAGTAGGGCACTGCATAAACTGTCCTTCGTGCGCAATCACTACGGGCTTTTCGGGCGCGGGCGCGTTCAGCGACGGCAAGCTTTCTCTTTGCAGTGACGTAGGAGGCGACCTGCCCAACCTCATCGGGCACGACGTTGTGCAGGAGACCATCGACTACACCGACAAAATTTATCTCGAATTCGGCGCGGACACCTACATCGAAGGCGTCAGCGACCCCGACAAACTTAAAGAAATCCGCAAAAAAGCTATTCAGGCGGGACTTATCCTCATAGACTGCCCGATACGCCACCTGGGCACCGAAAAGGCGCAGCTTATTTACCTTTCCATTGAGAAATTTTTGCAGGAAAAGGGCGTTGAGCTTATCTTCGGCTGCACATGCAACAACCTCATCATCAAAGATAATGTCTGCGTGGGTGTGGAATGCAAAAAGGGCAAAGAGGAATTTTCCGTTTCGGCCGAAAAGGTCATAGTCTGCACAGGCCGCCGCGGCGCCGACTGGCTGGAAAAAATCTGCAACGAGCACAACATCGAGCATCAGCCCAGCACCGTCGATATCGGCGTGAGAGTGGAAGTCCGCAACGAGGTAATGGAAGAGATAAACGAAGTCCTGTACGAAGGCAAACTGGTAGGCTATCCCAACCCCTTCAAGGACAAGGTGCGCACCTTCTGTCAGAACCCCGGCGGATATGTCAGCCAGGAAAATTACGACAACAACTTAGCCGTTGTAAACGGCCACTCATATAAAGGACAGAAGAGCAACAATACAAATCTCAGCATACTCTGCTCCCAGAATTTTACGACTCCGTTTAATCAGCCCATCGCATACGCGCAGAAGGTGGGCGAACTGACCAATATGCTCGCAAACGGCCGCATTCTCGTCCAGAGATACGGCGACATCCTCGACGGAAAGCGCACCTGGCAGAAAGAGCTCTCCCAAAGCAATCTTAAACCCACGCTTACCGACGCGATTGCGGGCGACATCACCGCCGCCATGCCCTACAGGGCGATGACCAACATCATAAACTTCATTCAGGCCGTCGACAAGGTCGTGCCGGGATTTGCCAGCCCCGAGACCCTTCTTTACTCGCCCGAACTGAAGTTCTACAGCAATAAGATAAAGATGGACACCGATTTTAACACCAACGTCAGCAATCTCCACTGTCTGGGCGACTCCACGGGCTGGACGAGGGGACTTATGATGGCGTCGGTCATGGGCGTGCTCATGGCGCGCAAACTGATGAAATAACACAGTAAACGCCATATATATTTTTATTTCGGTTTTTGTTCTTGCAATAACCCTTAAATTATAGTACAATATTTAAAAATATTGTATTAAAGGGAGTCTTTGTGGCAAGAAAGTCCGCGAAAAGAAATTTCATACTTGTCGCGCTCGCGCTGATTATACTTTCAGCCGCGCTTTCTGCCTGCGCGCAAGACCCCGCCGATACCCGGGACGGCGTGGACATCATGATAAATTTTGAGGTTGACGGAGCAGTCTATAAGGCGGTCGAACTCAATACCCAGGGACAGATAACCCTCCCGCCCGACCCTGTAAAAGAAGGGTACGTTTTCGGCGGCTGGTTTCTTGAAAAAACCTATTCCAAAAAACTCACCAATTACATCATAAGAACAAGCAGTGAAAATTTTACCGTCTATGCCCTTTTTGAACACAAGACCCACATCGGCGAGTGGCGGGAAACAGAAAAAGCCGACTGCATAAAGGCAGGGCTAAGACAGAATATCTGCAAAATCTGCGGAATTATCCTTGACAGTGAGACAATCGCTCCCCTCGGACATACGATTGAGGAAGGTGAAACTTCCTGCAGTGTTTGTAATGAAACAAACCCGTCCACTGTGGGCCTGGCTTATGTTCTCAATTCCTCCCGCGACGGCTATCTCGCCGCAGGGCCGGGATCATCGACCGAAAGGAATATAGTATTAGCCGAAAAATACAACGGACTTCCCGTAACGGGGGTCGCGGATAACGCATTCAGCGGCAACACAGCCCTTCTTTCGGTATACTTTACCGAAGACGTCGCAAAAATCGGCGATAACGCGTTTTACGGGTGCACAGGACTTACCGCACTCAACTTGCCTGAAAATCTTGAAACTATAGGACAGAGGGCGTTTTACGGCTGTTCGGGTCTTACAGCGCTTGCCGTTCCCGAAAATGTCGCGTCTGTCGGCGAGGCGGCATTCGGCGGCTGCACAAACCTCGTTAGCGCCGCTTTCTCGGGCGATAAACTTACATGTTTTGCCGACAAACTCTTTGCAGGAAACTCAAGGCTTGTTTCAATAACCTATCCCGAGGCGCTTGAAACAATCGGAAAGGAAGTCTTTTCGGGCTGCGTCAGACTTGCCGAGACGACTTTGCCCGATACAATAATCGAAATCGGCGACAGAGCGTTTTCGGGGTGTGAACTTTTAAGTGATATACTTTTCGGAGAAAACCTTGCGGAAATCGGCTCGAGAGCTTTCTTAAACTGCGTTCAGCTCACCGCCCTTGGTATTCCTTTAACGGTCACCCAAATAGGCGAAGAGGCGTTTCTGGGCTGCACCGCGCTGACATCGGTTTCCATTCCTGCCGTCGTTGCGGGAAATTACGGCGCGACCAACATTGAAAGAGTAATTTTGACAGCCGAAGAGGACAGTGACGCCGTTGTGAGAGAGGGCGCGTTCAGAAATCTCACTTCGCTTACAAGCGTGGAGTTTTCGGAATTCATCGCCGAAATCGGCGCCTACGCCTTCCAGAACTGCCGCAACCTCGATACCATTACATGCGACTTAATTAACAGAATTAAATCTATCGGCGCATACGCTTTTGCAAACTGCTCCGACCTCGCTTCCTACACCTTCGGAAATTACACCGACGCTTTGGGCGCGGGCGCGTTTTCGGGTTGCACGAGACTGACTTCGATTTCTCTGCCGTTCGGGCTAAAGAAGATTGAAGCAAATGTTTTCTCGGGCTGCTCGGCGTTAAATTCGGTGACCTTCGCCGACAACATAACCCAAATCGGCGACAACGCCTTCTCGGGCTGCTCGGCGCTTTCGGCGATTTCCATACCCGCAAGTCTGGAAAAACTGGGCGCGTACGCGTTTTCCGATTCGGCACTGGTTTCGGTCAATCTCCCGGGAAGTATCCTCGCAATAGGAAAGAGCGCGTTTTCGGGATGTTCGGCTCTCCGGACGGTCATTGCCGACAACGTCTCTTACCGACTGCTTGAGGAAATGCCCGAAGACTTTACCGAAAATTATGCTAAATATTATCGCCAGGGCGGTATGGGATATGTTCCCCTTAACAAGGCTTACGACTGGGCGGAAAATACCTATTACGCCGCCGATGTCATCGGCGAAATCGGCGACAACGCCTTCCGCAACTGTTCGGTGCTTACCGAAATAAGATTGCACCCCTCCTTAACTTATATCGGGAACTACGCGTTTTTCGGCTGTAATAATCTCCCGTCCTTTACCATAGGTAAAGAGGTAGAACACTTAGGCGAAGGCGTCTTTGCGCTGTGCGGCGCGATGACGATTGCCGTCAATGCCGAAAACACCCATTTCGTAATAGAAGATAAGGTATTGTACGAATATGAAACCGTCAGCGGACAAATCGCATATCGCGCTATCGTCAGATACATGAGCGACAAGAGCGATACCGACTTTCTTGTGCCCCTTACGGTGAACAGGATATACGACTACGCTTTTGACAATGTGTCAAGCCTCGGAGCCCTCTACGTCCATGACAGAGTGACAAAAGTGGGCTATCAGAATGTCGCTTCGAGTGTCAAAGTCTACTGTGAGGCATCTGCAAAGCCCTCGGGCTGGGCGGCAAACTTCATGGGGCAGAACGCTAACATTGTGTGGAGCTGTAACAAAGACAAGGCGCATTTTGAATATACCTTAAACGGCGATACATATACGGTCTCAAAGTACATAGGAAACGGCACTGAGGTTGCTGTACCTATGTTTTATAACGGAAAGCTCGTCACGGCAATCGGCGCGGAGACGTTTAAGGACGCCGTCACCCTGTACGTCATCACCGTTCACGAGAAGATAGCGGTAATTGCCGAAAACGCCTTTGAAAACTGCGCGTCCCTCTACAGCATCGAAATCGACGATAAAAATCCGAATTACCTTGACGTAAGCGGCGTACTTTTCGATATCGACATGAAGACGCTCATCAAATACCCGTCCCTCAAAACCGACGATATCTATCTGATACTCGGTACGGTGACAAGAGTCGCACACAACGCCTTTGAAAACTGCGCGAGCCTTTCAAACCTTGTTGTGCCCTCGTCGGTAAGCGAGATGAAAGAAGCAAACGGCGCAAGCCTGCACATTTACTTTGAGGCAAACGCCCTTCCCGCAAACTGGAACGGGAGTACGGCAAGAGTTGTATTCGACTGCTACAAGGACAGCGGCGACTTCTCCTACCGGTTGGTCGGTGAAACCTACGCTGTTTCAAACTACACAGGAAGCGCGGGCGACGTAATAATTCCCGTCAGCTACAACGGCACACCCATAACCGAGATTTTTGCCGAAACATTCCGCGACATCCCGATTATGAGCGTGGAAATTCCCAACACGGTAAAGATAATAGGCACTTCGGCGTTTGAAAACTGCGCCAAGCTTACCGAAGTTTATATCCCCGCGGGCGTGATATTGGGAGAACGCTGCTTTGCCGGGTGCGCAAGCCTTGTATCGGTTGTCATTCCGGCAGGCGTGACGAGCATACCCGACTATGCTTTTGCAAACTGCACAAGCCTTGCGGGCGTCACTTTACCCGAAGGACTTGTCACGATCGGCGCTTACGCCTTCGAATACTGCGCCTTGGAAGCAATAACCTTACCGACATCCCTTGAGGAAATCGGCATTTCCGCTTTCAGCTGCAATGATCTATCGAACATCACAATTCCCGAAAAAGTCGGGATAATAAGCGCCTTTGCCTTTGAAGAAAACGCTCTCCTTTTGAGCGTAACGATAAAGGGATTGATAACAGAAATCGGAGAGGGAGCGTTTTCAGGCGATGTAAGTCTTTCGTCCATTGATCTGCCGTATACCGTTTCGAAGATAGGCGGAAACGCGTTTGCGGGCACGGCGCTTACTTCGATAAGCCTGCCCGACAGAGTGAGGACTATCGGCTCTTATGCTTTCGCAAACATGCAAAACCTTACGTCTGTCATACTGCCCGCCTACCTCGAAAACGTGGGCATAGGCATTTTACAAGGCAGCAGAAACCTTGTCTCTCTGTCGTTTAGAAGCGAAAACGACGACTTCTTGGCAGAAAACAATGTGCTCTACAACAAGGCAAAGACCGTTCTTTATGTCTACGCCCCCGCCAAAGCTGACACAACTTTTGCCGTGCCTCAGACCGTGACCGAGATAGTCGACGGCGCGTTTTATTCGGCGAAAAACCTTATGGGCGTGACTTTGGGAAATAACCTGACTAAGATAGGCAAATACGCCTTCTATGGCTGTGATAAAATAACGTCAATCACCATTCCCAACAAGGTGACGGAGATAAGTAACGGAGCGTTTGACGGCTGTTTGATGCTCGCAAACGTTACTTTCGGCGAAAACCTGGCCGTTATCGGAGAATACGCCTTCCGAGGCACGAGAGTAACGACGCTTGTTTTCCCGTCAAAACTCGTCGAGATAAAGCTTGGCGCGTTTTACGCATGCGCGTTCCTCACATCCATAGCCGATATGCCCGCCGTCACGAAAATCGGCGAAGATGCCTTCGGTTATTGCACAGCGTTACGTACGCTTACTTTACCGAGAAGCCTTACCGATATAGGCACAAGGGCATTCCGCAACTGCGACTTAAGGAATATAACAATTCCGCTCGGCGTTGCGAGAATGGGCGCGAGGGTGTTTGAAGGGTGCAGTCAGCTATCGGTAATTAACTGCGAGACAAGCTCGGTGCCCGTAGGCTGGAATGCTACCTGGAACGAGGACGTTAGCGCGCTTATTCTTTACGGAGAGGCGTAAAAACAATCAAAAAGAGAAATATATAGTTAATGGGACATAGAGAAATTGAAAGACTTACTCAGTAAACTGTACGAATCGTTTTTGTCGGTTCTTCCGATCGGTGTAATTGTGGTTGTTCTGGCATTCGCCACCCGCGCCATCGAAGGTGAAATAATCGGTTTGTTCGCGGTGGGCGCGGTACTTGTAATGATAGGTATGACGCTTTTTTCGCTGGGCGCGGAAATAGCAATGCTGCCTATAGGCAATTCGCTCGGCTCGTTTATTTCCAAAAAGAAAAATCTCGTCTTTGCAATTGCTATATGTTTTGTCATCGGCTGCATAATCACTCTTGCCGAGCCCGACCTTCAGGTTCTTAGCGAACAGCTCAAGAGTAAGGCCATTCTTTACACCGTGGCTGTCGGCGTGGGAATTTTCCTCGTGATAAGCCTTCTGAGGACGTTTTTCAGAATAAAACTTCGCTATATTCTGCTTATAAGCTATGCGCTGATATTTATTCTGGCGATTTTTGTCCCCCCGCAATTCCTGGGCATTGCGTTTGACTCGGGCGGTGTTACCACAGGCCCTATCACCGTGCCTTTCCTTGTATCTTTCGGGATAGGTCTTGCCGCCGTGCGTGAGTCGGGCAAGGACCGCGACGACAGTTTCGGACTAATCGCGCTGTGCTCGACGGGTCCCGTCCTTGCGATAGTTATTATCGGACTTTTCGGAAAGACTCAGCTTGGTTACGGCGTGGCAGAAATCCCCGCAATCAACAACTTCGGCGACATTCTTATGGCGTTTATAAGGGGATTTCCCGCCAGCTTTAAGGAAGTCAGCATAGCGATAGTACCCATTACCGTAGTTTTCTTCATCTTTCAGTTTACCGTCCTTAAACTCCCCAAAATCCAGGTCATAAGGATTGTGGTGGGTCTTGTATACACGTATTTCGGTATAGTCATATTCCTTACAGGCGTAAACATCGGCTTTATGCCCATGGGCGCGCTCCTTGGCAGCGTAATCGCCGCGTCGCGCCTGAAGTGGCTGCTTGTGCCGATAGGGCTTGTTATCGGTCTTGTCATCGTGCTTGCCGAACCTGCTGTCCACGTGCTCACAAAGCAGGTTGAGGAAATCACGGCGGGCAGTATCTCCAAGAAGAGCATGTTTGTAAGTCTCGCTATCGGAATTTCTTTTTCACTCGGTCTGTCCATGCTGAGGGTGCTTACGGGCATAAGCATATGGTACTTTGTGCTCCCTGTTTATGTTATTTCCATTGCGCTTAGCTTCTTTGTCCCGCCCATTTTTACCGGCATTGCGTTTGATTCGGGCGGTGTCGCCGCCGGAAGCATGGCGTCGGCGTTTTTATTGCCTATGGGAATCGGCGTAAGCCAAACGGTGGGAGGAAACGTCCTTGCCGACGCGTTCGGTCTTGTCGGATTTGTCGCAATGACGCCCCTTATGACGATACAGATACTTGGTCTTGTCTACAAAATCAAGGCAAAACGCCAGGAAGAAAAGAAACTTGTCGTCACCGTATCCCCCGAGGAAGATGTGGAAGCGCTTGCCGAATTTATGGAACAGCCCCTGGAATTTGAGGAAGATTATGAGACCGAGGTTATCACCTTAGACGAGGAAAAGCCCGCAGACGGCGAGGAAATAAAAGCCGATACCGCCGACGGGGAAAAACAACGGAGTGAAGAAAAATCTGTTGAGGAAAAAGCGGAAGAACCGACATCGGCCGAAGAAAAGGCCGAAGTAAAAGCGGCCGCTCCCGACGTTGCGCCTCAGATTGAAGATGCGGAAAAGAGCGTTGAAAAATCGCCCGAAACCGTAGAGCCCGTTGACGAGCAATCGGTCGACGCCGCACAGAAAGGAAACAGCGATAATAAAGATGTAAAAGACGTTTCAGACGTAGTCAATAATACAAAAGACGATATAAACGACAGCGGGAAGAAAGAGGAGGAGTCATGTCCGAATTCGAAATGAAACCGGTCAAACTGATTATTGTCATTGTTGACCGAAACATGGACAAAAAGGTGACGAAGCTGTTTAACGACAAGAACATCGAATACCACATCGCCACCCCCGGCAGGGGCACCGCGCCTACCGATACGCAGACCTATTTCGGCTTGGGCGAAACCGAAAAATCGGTCATCATGAGCGTTGCCGAAGAGGACGAAATCAAAATTATATTCGAGTTGCTGAATAGCGAGCTTCATTTTGACCAGCCCAATACGGGCATCGCGTTTACCGTAAGGATAGGGAGCTTAAGCAGTATGCTTGCCCTTCAATATCTTACGGGATTTCTTGCAAACAAGGAGGAGAAATAATCATGGGAGCTTATTCGTTGTTAATCGCGATAGTCCGTAAAGGATTCTGCGAAAAAGTCATGATCGCCGCGCACGCCGCGGGAGCGAGGGGCGGCACCCTCATTCACGGCAGGGGCACAGGCAGTCTTGACGCAAGTAAGATCTGGGGAGTGACAATCGAGCCGGAGAAGGACATCATTCTCATCCTCACCGAAAAGAGCGCAAGACAGGAAATCATGAAGGCAATTTACAAGGAAGCGGGCCTTACCACCGAAGGCAACGGCATAGTCATTTCTTTGCCTGTTGAGGACGTAATAGGAATAGCAAACATAACCAAAGAGATAGTGGAAGAATAAGGGGAAATTATGAACGAAAATTTGGAGAGCCATAAGAAACTTGGCACCAAGGAAATCCTGACCTACGCGTTCGGAATTTTCGGTGTGCAGCTCTTTATCGGCGCAATCAACACCTACCAATCGCAGTTTTACACCAGCATGTTCGGCGCCGACCTTATGGCGGTCGCGGTAATCATTCTCGTCGCCAAAATTCTCAGTTCTCTCGCCGACCCGTTAATCGGAAACCTTATCGACAGAAGCAACTTCAAAATGGGCAAGATGCGCCCGTTTATTTTAATCAGTGCGTTTCCCATTACGATATTGACGACAATAATGTTTATCGTCATTCCCTTCAAAACTCAAGTCGGAATGTACGCCTACATAACCGTAACGACTATCTTATGGAATATATCCATGAGTTTTGCCGACATCCCCAGCCAAGGAATGCTGGCGCTTCTCACCCCAAAAGCAGAGGAGAGAAACTCGGCGGCAGGTATCACCAACATCCTTAAGTCGGTCGCGCTTGCGGCTCCAAGCGTCGTGGTGCCCGTTATCTGCATTCTTACCAAATCGGCCAACGGCGCGATAGGCAGCAAGGAGTACCTTATTTCCGCGCTTGTATATGTCGCGGTGGGTTTGCCCTTATATCTTCTTATACCCTTTTGCAACAAAGAGGCGGTGCCCGTTGTGCACAACCGCATGACGCTTAAGGATCTGGTAAAGGAACTTAAGGACAACCGCATGCTCTTTATCGTATTCCTTACATATATGCTGGGCTTTGGCCGCAGCATGGGAATGAATATCGGCGTCCAGGCGGGCGCCGTGCTCCTTAAGGACGGCGTGACCTTACCAATATTGGGCTACATGGCGGGCGAAAACCTCGCATGGCTCCTCGGTGTCACTTCCGCCGTCAGCTCCACAATTTCCATTATCCTCGCCCCCGCAATCAATAAAAAATGGGGAGAGAAAAAGACCTTTATATGGTTTGCCGTATACGGCACGGCTGTGTGTCTTGCCGCGTTTATCCTTTACGTCACCGGCGTAAGCGCATTAAGGACACTCCTTGCCATCCTTATATATCAGATTTTCGTGGGCTTTGCTTTCGGCCCGATAGGATACCTTCCTATGGTCATGGTCAGCGACATAGTCGACTACCGCGAGTGGCAGACGGGCAAGAGGACGGAGGGCACTCAGTTTGCTGTACTCAGTTTAAGCAATAAGATAAACAACGCCCTTTGCGTCGCAATAGGTATCTTCATTGTGGGCGCGGCGGGGTACAATGCCGAAAAGGTCGCCGAAGGACTTATTACCATTACCCCCGGGATGCAGAACTGGGTATTCTTTGCCTATATGGGCATTCCCGGCATTAGCATGCTGCTCTCAATGCTGCCGATGTTCTGGTATAAGATAAACAAGGACGTCAAAATAAAGATGTACGCCGACCTTGCCGAGCGTAGAGGACAACAAATATAGCGTAATTTGTTGAAATAACAATAAATTTTTGTTATACTGATAAAAATATTAATCCGAGCCGTTAAGCCTAAAGCGTTTGCCATGGTTTTTCGGACGGGGTGCGGTGGGAAACGGCCGCGCCTCCCATTGCGGAAAGGAGGAACACATGAAGAAAGTTTTGTCACTTGTGCTTGTTTTGGCACTTCTCGTTGCCTGCGCGGCAGTATTTACCGCCTGCAGCAACCCCAATGAGCTCGTCATCCTCTATGAACAGGACAACGACCTCAAAAACACCTATTCGGCAATTGCCGTAAATCCCGAAAAGTTTGCCGATACCGATGTTGAGATCAACACCGCGGGCGCCGACGCTCTCATCAACTGGCTCAGCCTCGCGTCCACCCGTGCTCTCATCGAAAACTACGGTGTGGAAGACTACGGCGAAAAGCTCTTCTATCTACAGGAGAACGCCACAGTCGTAGAAGTCGAGATCCCCGCTGCTACCGCAGCCACCAAGGATATCGCGCTTTCCACCACGACCTCGGTCAATGATTCGGGGCTTATGCAGTACCTCATGCCTTACTTTGAGGAAGCTTACGGCTACAAGGTCAACATCGCTTCCGCCGGCACGGGCGCCGCGATCAACGCCGCCAAACTCGGCAACGCCGACCTCATTCTTGTTCACAGCAAGAGCCAGGAAGACGCTTTCGTAAACGAAGGATACGGCCGCGTCGTGGAAGGTTTTACCGCCGCCAGGGTGACCTTTATGTACAACTTCTTCGTCCTCGTCGGACCCAAGGCTGATCCCGCAAAGGTAAAAGACGCCGCGAGCATCAAGGACGCTTTCAAAGCTATAGCTGACACCCAGAGCAAATTCATCTCCCGCGGTGACTCGTCGGGCACCCACACCAAGGAAGTTTCCCTGTGGGACACTACCCTCGGAATTACCGCCGATGTCAATGCTCTTCCCGAAACCGTTAAGGGTTGGTATGTCTCCGCCGGTCAGGGTATGGGCGCATGTCTTGCCATGGCCAACGAGCAGAACGCTTACGTATTGAGCGACAAGGCCACTTACCTCACCTTCAAGAAGAATCAGGGTAAATAATGACAGAATCTTTAGCCCGAGCGTTTTCACTGGTGTTTTCGGGAGATAAAGTTCTCTCCGAAATAATCCTTACTACGCTCAGAATGGCCTTTTCAAGCTCCCTTGCGGCACTCCTTATCGGAGTGCCGTCGGGGCTTTTGATTGCCGCCAACGAGTTTCCCGGAAAAAAAGCCGTGGTCATGTTCATAAGAACGTGCATGGGCTTTCCGCCGGTCGTTGTCGGCATTATTGTCTATATCCTGTTTTCGGGGATAGGTCCTTTTGGAAAACTGGGGCTTATTTATTCCGTCGAACTTATGATTATTGCGCAGGTTGTGCTCATCACCCCCATTGTGGCGGGCATGACCGAAACCGCCGCCAGCCCCATCTGCGACAGGCTTTCAGAGACAGCCAAGGGTCTGAGAATGGGCAAAAGCAAGGTGCTTGCGCTCACCTTTGTGGAAAGTAAATATCAGATAATAGCAGTATATCTTTTTGCTTTCGCAAGGGCGATGTCGGAAGTGGGCGCGGTTCAGATAGTGGGAGGAAACATTCTCCACAAAACCAGGGTAATGACTACCACCATCGCGCTTAACTATAACACAGGCGACTTTGCCTACGCAGTGGCGCTCGGCGTTATTCTTATGCTCATCGTAGTCGCCGTAAACCTCGCAGCCAGCCTTTTGCAGAGGGGGAAAAAGAGATGATAGAGATAAATGCGAAAAAGGTTTACGACGAAAACGTCGCGCTCGATGTCTCGTTCACTCTCGAAGAGGGCAAAAAGTACGCTCTCATCGGCGCAAACGGCTCGGGCAAGTCGACGCTCATAAAAATCCTTGCCGGCATTATCGATTTTGAAGGAAGGATAGAGAATCCCATTAAAGACATCGTTTACATGCCCCAGACAAGCTATGCTTTTGCTCTCTCGGTACGCACAAATATCTTATTGGCGTTTCCGTTCAAAGATAAAAACAAGCACAGCGCAGAGGTCGGGTAAATAATCGAGAAAATGGGTCTTGCCGAACTCAAAAACAAAAACGCCGGCCGACTTTCGGGCGGGGAGACGCAAAAAGTCGCTCTTGCAAGAGTGCTGATAAAAAAGCACGATATGCTATTATTGGACGAGCCCACTTCGGCGATGGACATCGAGTCGGCGCTGAGGATAGAAAAAACGATGATGGAATACGCGAAAACAAACAACACAACGCTTGTTTACGCGACGCACAGTCTTCGTCAAGCGAGTTTGGCCGACGAAATAATCTTTATGAAAGACGGCAAAATCGTTGAGAGAGGGGACAGCAAAACCATGTTGGAAAACCCCCAAAATGCCGCCACCAAACAATTTATAGACTTTTTCAGATATTTTCTATTGTATCGCCCGCTTTTACTATTCCGCCTTTAATTACTATTGTAAAAATGCCTTCCTTGGGCATGACGCACTGGCCGTAAAGCCTGGCGATTTCGCACCCTTGGTCGGCGTGGCACTTCTTTCCTATCTGGCTGACCTCGTGAATGCTGCCGCCGATTTTAAGGCGCGTGCCTACGGGCAATTCGTAAAGGGTAATTCCTTCGGTCGTGATGTTTTCGGCAAATTTGCCTTCGCAAAGCCCTACCGCCTTTTTATTTTCGCGGAACTTGTTTATGCTCTCGAGACCCAACAGGCTTACCTGCCTCTTTATCCCTTCGGAAGCGTGGGCGTCGCCATTTATGCCGAAATTCTCCACGCACTCGATAAAGTCTACGGGGTGTTTGCTCACGCCCTTCTTTTCACTGATATTAACCGCAATTACTTTTCCTGTCATCTTACAAAATCTCCGCTTTTTCCGCCTCTTTTTTCCAGAAGCTGTATATTTGCTATGGTCATTCTCTTATCAATCGCCTTTGCCATGTCGTAAACGGTCAGGGCGGCGACGCTTACGGCGTTTAATGCTTCCATTTCCACGCCCGTTGTTCCCGTGCATTTTACTTCGGCAAAAATATCTATGCCGTAATCTTTTATTTCAAAATTAATGTCTACGTTTGTCAAGGGTATATTGTGGCACATGGGTATTGTGTCCGACGTTCTCTTTGCCGCCATGATTCCCGCAACCTGCGCGACGGCCAGGACATCGCCTTTTTTGACCTTCCCTTCCACAATTGCCTTTAGCGTTTCAATCGCCATATGGACTTCGCTTTTAGCGCGGGCGTATCTCTCGGTGGGGGTCTTGTGTCCCACGTCTACCATTTTGGCGCGGCCCTGTTCGTTAAAGTGGGTAAATTCCATTTCAGCCTCCTATATTGAACATGTCGTCCCGAACTTCTCCCACCGAAAGGTTGTGGTGTTCGGGCTTTGCCTTTATACACTCGGCAAGGTAGTCGGTCAAAGCCTTTTCGTCGAAAAGATAGGGCTTTAGGTCATATTCGCGGCGGCAGTGCAGGCAGGGGATAAACGTTCCCTTTGCCGTCACTCTTATGCGGTTGCAGCTTGAGCAGAACTTATTGGAAATGGGCGTAATGAAGCCTATTTTCTGCCCGTTGTAGTCGTAGTAGGCGCAATTGTTTTCAAAACCCGTATACTTCAGGTCATACTTATTTATTATTTGCGACGCGGGTACAAAGTGCTTTTCAAAGAAGTCGCCCGTCGACTCAAACGGCATAAGCTCGATAAAGCGTAAGACCGCATTGTTTTTTGCGGAAAACCCGGCAAGATCGGGCAGGGCGTTTTCGTTGATTCCGCCCACAAGTACGGTATTGAGCTTCATAGGAAAGCCCAGTTCCTTTGCCTTATTTATTCCGTTCAGAGCGTCGGTAAGATTTCCGCCCGCGGTAATTTCTTTATATAAGTCGGGGTCAAGCGTGTCAATGCTGATATTAAGTGAGTGTAGTCCCGCCCGCTTCAGGTCTTCGCCCATATCGGCAAGCCGTACTCCGTTTGTAGTCATGGCGACGGTCTTGACAAGGGGTGAAATCTGCTCGACCAAGGAAACCACGCCGCGCCTTATCAGAGGCTCGCCGCCTGTTATTCTCACCTTGTCAATGCCGAGCGTGGTCAGCGCCTTTACTATCTTTACAAGCTCCTCGATTCTCAAAATCTCGTCGTGGGTGCATTTTACCGCGCCGTTAGGCATGCAGTAGCGGCATTTAAGGTTGCACAGGTCGGTGACCGAAAGGCGCAGGTAGTTTATGTTTCTTTGGTAGTTATCTAACATTTTATTATCTCGATTTCTCCGATTCTTTCAGTCGTGTAGTCGCCGAAAGCGTCAAATTTCTGCTTGATTTTTTCGCTCCTAAGAAGCCCAATGAGATTTTGCACTCTTTCGTCGGCGAGATTTTCTTCGGTGGTCAGGAAGGAGTATTCCTCATCGCCCAGCTTAATAAAGTCAAGACCCATAAGGTTTGCGGCAGAGCCTATCCCCAGCCCTGCGTCGGCGACGCCGTTTTCCACAGCCACCGCGACGGCGAGGTGGGTATTGTACTCCTTTTCGTATGATACGATGCTCTTCGGCGGTATTTTTTTCTGTTTTAACAGGTAGTCGAAAAGCACCCTTGTGCCCGAGCCACGCTGCCTGTTAGCAAAAGCATAGCCTTTTTCGGCGATTGTCTCGATATCCCTTATGTTAAGAGGATTGCCCTTGGGGAGAATAAGCCCTTGGCTTCTTCCCACCACACGGATAAGCGCCATGGTTTTGCCCGCAAAATACTTCTTTATATAAGGAATATTATATACGCCGCTCTCTTCGTCAAGAAGGTGTATGGGCGCGATGTGGCATTCCCCGCGAATAAGCGCCATAATGCCGCCCATGCTGCCCGTATGCGCGCTGGTTATGGGCATCTTGTCGCCGATTACGTCGATAATAAGGTCGTGGCTGCCGATAACAACGAGGTTCTTCTCGATTTTTTCCATGTCTTTAAGCAGTTCCACCTCGACCTCGCTCCCTTCGGAGATACCTTCGGACAGGCGGTCAATCTTTATTATGCCGTCGGCTTTGACCAGGGACATTATCTGCGCCGCGCCCCTCTCGAGCGGCGTCGCCACAGTCTTTCCACCCACCTTACCCATCGATACCCTGACTATTTCGGTGTTCTTAAAGGTCGAAGTAACGTTGCGGGTAAGGGTAGCGATAACCTTGCGGCGGAGGCGTGCGCTTTGTCCTTGCATTGCGTAAAGTATAGGTTTTACGAAAAGATCGAACACAATATACGCCGAAACGGGATACCCGGGTATGCCGATTACGGGCTTTTTGTTAATCTTGCCTAAGATTGTGGGCTTGCCGGGCTTTATGGCAAAGCCGTGGGCGAAAACTTCGCCGATACGCTCTATTACGTTTACGGTAAAGTCCTTGGTGCCTGCCGAACTTCCCGCGTTCACAATTACTATATCGTTTTCGGCGACTGCCTTTTTGAGCGCGTCCTCGAGAAGCCGTTCTTCGTCCTTCACGATCGGGTAAACGGCGGGGACAGCGTTGCATTCCAGCGACATGTTGGCAAACATCTTGGAGTTACTCTCCATAAGGCGGCCGTCCTTTAATAGTTCGGGGTCGTTTACCATTTCGTTGCCTGTGGGGATAATGCCGATTCTGGCTTTTCTGACAACTTCCACGGTCTTGTTGCCCGAGGCGTAGAGCGCGCCGATGTCGACAGGGCGAAGGACGCTTCCTGACGGCAAGACCATTTCGCCTTCCACTATGCTTTCGCCTTTGACGCGAACGTTCTGCCAGGGATAGGCGGGAGTGATTATCTGCACGGTGTTTTCGTCAAGGACAAGCACTTCCTCAATCATAATGACGGCGTTAAACGCGCCTTTTATGGCGTTGCCTGTGTTTACGTATACAAAGTCCTCGCCTATGTGTAAGGTGAGGGGAGTGTTTTCACTCGCCGAGGCGGTCTTTTCGGCGTTTACCGCAATTCCGTCCATGGCGGCGGCGTTGTACATCGGATCGCACTTTTTGGCAAATACCGCGTGATTAAGCACCCTGTTAAGCCCGTCGACTACGTTGATAAATTCGCCCTCAAGTTCGAGGTTGCCAAGATACGCAAGGTAATCGTTGTATAGCGATAAATCGTTGTTCTGAATATAGGTCTTTCTCATAATGGATATACCTCAAGAAGTTTTCCTTTGGGGATTCCTTCCTCGTTTTCGTCTATTATCGTGTAGCCGTCGGCTTCCGAAAGCATGCGGATAAGTCCCGACTTGTAGAATAAAGGCGTGGCGAGATACCCGTCTTTTGTAGCCTCAAGTCGTAACGGCATAACAGTCGCCCTACCGCTTGCGCTGGGAAAGTTTATCTTTGCTCGGGCGTGGATTCTGAGCGGCGGTTTAACGCCGAACGCATCGAATGCACCTTCAATAAACACCTTATCAAACGCAACCGACGCCGCCATGGGATTTCCGGGTAAACCGAGAACGAGTTTTTCCCCCACTGATGCCGCCATAGTGGGCTTGCCCGGTTTTAAAGCGATTCCTTCTATGAAAAGGTCGTCTGTAAATTCGAGAATGGCTCTCTTGGTATAGTCTCTTACGCCCACCGAGCTTCCGCCCGAAATTACCACCACGTCGCTTGCGTCAAGCGCTTTGCGTATTGCGGCAACAAGCCCGTTAAAGTCGTCTTTAATTATTACCGAATTTACTTCTTCGCCCAAGGTCTTTATCATAGCCTTAAGCAGGTGGGAGTTTATGTCTCTTATTCTGCCGCCGTCGACGGTTTCGCCTATGTCAATAATTTCGTCGCCCGTGGAGATAAAAGAAAACTTCATAGGTCTGACGACGGGTACTTCGGTCACTCCCGCCGCCGCGAGCACGCCGATTTTTGCGCTTGTAAGAATTGAACCGCGACTTAAAAGCAGTTCGCCTTCTCTATAGTCTTCACCTTTTGCGATTATGTTTTCGCCCCATCTTACAGGGGAGTAGACAAAAATCTCGTCACCGAGGCGCGATGTGTGCTCTATCATAACGACAGCGTCGGCGCCTTCGGGGAGCATGGCTCCCGTGGGCACATAGACCACGCCGTCGTCGGTAAGCGATATATAGGTTTTCTGACCCATTTTCGCTTCGCCGATCAACTTGAAAGTTACGGGCACGCTCTGGCTTGCACCCGAAAGGCAGGAGGCCTTAACGGCATACCCGTCCATCGCCGAGCGTAAAAACCGAGGCAGATTTTCGGGGGAATATACGTCTTTTGCAAGAATCCTTCCCGCGGACGCGTCCAGCGGGACAGTTATAAACGGATATGTTGAAAATCTTTGACTTATAAGTTTTTTCGCATCCTTTAGTTCCACAACTTTGAGCATCATTTCCTCCCGCAGTCGGATACCGTGCCGTTGAGAGTACCGATGCCGTGAACAAGGGGCTCGATGATAAACTCGAGATTTTCCCTGCATGCTTTTGGCGAGCCGGGAAGGTTGAGAATGACGGTTTTTTCGCGTATGCCGCATATTCCGCGCGTCAGTATTGCGCGGTTTGTGTACTTAAGTCCGTTACGGCGCATTGCTTCGGCAACGCCGGGGATTTCGCGGTCAATTACTTCCTTTGTCGTTTCGGGGGTAATATCGCGCAATGACATTCCTGTTCCGCCCGTGGTCACTACAAAATTAATGCCCTTATCGCATAAATCCATAAGCGCGGCTTTCAGCTTTTGGGCGTCGTCGGGAAGCAGGGTGTAGGATACCACATTGAAATCAAAGGAGGTAAGAATTTCTTCTATAACCTCCTTGCTCAAGTCCTTTCCGCCTTTTTCGGCTCTCGAATCGCTTAAAGTTATTATCGCAGCGGTGTACGTCATATCCTCAATATCCTTGTGTCGTTGGTGAGCAGGTCGACAATAATAATTTCGTCGTCATTCAAAGTGGATACGCCCGCAAGTACCTTTACCATTTCGCTGACCTCTAAAGTGGCGATATGGGCGGGTACGTAGGACAACGTGGGTCCCGGGGGAGGGGTCTGTCCCGAATCGTTGAGACGGGATAAGAGTTTGCTTTTCGGACGGATGACAGCCATTTGTCCGAAAAGTCCGTTTATCGCGCCGTGAATTACGGGTATGTTGTACTCCTCGCCGATATCCTGCAGTAAAAAACGAGTTTCTATATTGTCGGTAGCATCAATTATAACATCAAATTCCTTTAAAATAAAGGAATTAGCCCTTGTTAAACGCTCTTTTACCACGGTAAGTTTTGCCGTGGTATAATGTTGCACAACGTCGCGGGCGCATTCGGCTTTGCTAAGCCCCATGGTAAGGTCGGAACAGAAAAGCTGCCTGTTCATGTTGCCGGGGCAAAACACGTCGCCGTCGCAGATCAGTATTTCTTTTGGGTTAAGCCTTGCGGTAAAGCTTATTATGTTGCCGCCAAGACCTCCCGCACCGATTATGGCAATGCGCTTATCGGCGATACATTCGAGAAGCTTATCGACCATATCAGCCTCCCGACGCGGGCGACATAACGAAGACCGTGTCCCCGTCTTTTAGCTCGGTCTTGAATTTCCTGAGCTTTAAGAAGTTGGTCCCGTTGACCATAATGACCGAGTTTTTAAGCTCTTTGACCGAGTACACGGGGTATTCCGCCGCAAGTTTTTCTATCACTTCCTCGACGGTCGACGCATCCGTTGTCCACTCTTTCATCTTGTAGCTTAGGCGATACAGCCCGAAAAATTCCACCTTTATCATAATTCCACTCCTTATTTTACGAGAATTCTGCCCTTGTCCTGCTCGATGGGACGCTTGAAAATGGGATCCTCGTCCAGTTTGTCTATGCCGTAATATCTGAGAGTCGAAGCTTTGACCATGCCGTTTTCATCCCAGCCTCTGCCCTTGTAATACTGCCTCTTTAACTTGGCGTGCGGGACTTTGGTGCGGGCGTCGCCCTTTATCTGCTCTTCGTCGGTGAGGCGCTTGGGGAGCTTGTCGTCCTTTTCGGTAATGCCGAGGCGGGTGTTGATTAGTCTCTCGAGGTTGAAGCCTCGCGCGCCGAGTTTCATAAGTCTGCCCATGTTGAGCTTCATTCCTGTAGCGTAAGATATGGCGACGGGGTGGGGGAGCATGGCGGTAAGGTTGACCTGCATGAGTCCCGGGTACTTGTTGACTATCTTAAGCACGGGCCCGAAATAGGGGAATGCGAAGTTGACAATGCGCGTCATAACGCTGTTGGGCTTTGCGATAAGGAAGAAGGGGAAGAAGGCGTACGTTGTGAACAGGCAGCTTCCGCCTGCGCTGGCGCCTTCCATCAGGTTTTGGAACATGATGCCCAGCTGCGCTTTGCCGTGGGTGGTGTAGGGGTCAACGGAAAGTCCCAGACCTTCGAGAACGACTTCGTAGCCTGCGTTAAGGTGGCAGCCGCCGCGGTTGGAAACCGAATACCCTAAGCCCTGACCCACCGCGCCGCGGGGTTCGTATGCCGAGAGCTCCATGCCCTTGGACTGGATGCAGTATTCTTCTCCGCCGAACTGCTGACTAAGCCTTCTCGAGCCTTCGGCGAGCTTGTCGCCCACTTCATTGCGCCTGAAAGCGATGTCGCGGATGACTTCGGTTATGTTGTCGGTCTTGCCGAATTCCAGGCCGTTGTTCCATATTCCTCTCTCGTTGAGTTCCATTGCAAAGGCGATGGTGCCCGCCGTGGATATGGTGTCCATACCGAGTTCGTCAAGTTCGTAGTTCCACTCGATTATCTTGTGAAGATCGTCGTTTAATATATTTGCGCCCATAAGTCCCATGATTTCCACTTCGGGACCTTTGACGATGTGCCCGTCGAGGTTTACCATTCTCGCGCACTGAATGGGGCAGGTTATGCAACCCCTGTTTGCGACGAGGTATTTCTCCGCCATTTCTTCGCCCGAAATTTTGCGGAAGCCTTCGAATTTGCCTGCCGTAAAGTTCTTGGTGGCGAGAAGGTTTTTCTGGTTCATTACGCTGAGCAAAGCGCCCGTGCCGAGTTTGGGCAGCTGTCTGCCCGTCAAAGGATGGGCTTTAAGACGTTTTACCCATTTCTTTTTAAGTTTCGCGAGTTTTTCGGGGTTGTAAACAGGTTGCTGGAAAACGCCGTAGGCGGTGATTGCCTTGAGATTTTTACTGCCCATTACCGCGCCCACGCCGCCGCGGCCCGCCGCGCGGTCGTTGCTGACGGCGCATGCGTATCTTACCATACTTTCGCCCGCGGGTCCTATGACAAGCTTGCCGCTCTTGCCGCCGATAGCCTGCTGAGTTTCGCCCGTGAGCATGCCTTTAAGGTGGCTTGCGTCATTGAACCGCACGTCGGTGTCGGTGATTTCCACCCAGGTGAGAGATTCGCTCTTGCCGGTAAAAATTACGGCGTCGTACCCCGCGCGTTTTAAGCTCAAGCCGAAGTTTCCGCCGCAGTTACTTGATGTGAGAATGCCCGTTAAGGGGGAAATTGCGCTGACGTTGAAGCGCGAGGAGCTGGGGCAGCCCGTGCCGTTAAGAGGGCAGCTGGTCACTACCAGCACGTTTTCGGGAGAAATGGGGTCTATGGGGGACTTAATAAAATCGTAAATTATCCTTGCCGCCAGAATTTTACCTCCCACGAACATTTCTCTGTCCTTGTCGTAGAGGGGATATTCTTCCCAGGTTTTTGCCGTAAGGTCGATTTTGAGAACTTTTCCCGCGTATGCGCCGTATTTTGTAGCCATTTTAATACTCCTTAATATATGAGATTTGATAAACTGAGTGCTCTATATAATAGTAGCATATTGAAATTTTCAATTCAAGATACATATTTTCGGTCGAACTTGTAAAAAGGTGTCGGTCTTGACATTTTTCCAAATTGGTGTAGAATAAAAATTGCCCATTGTGGCAGGGAGAAAAATAGCAGCGGGCTTATGAAAAAAAAATTGCCGATAATACTTGTTTTGCCCACCATTCTTCTGTGTTTTCTGCTCACTTCTTGCCGTTCTGACAGGCCGCTTGTCTACAGTAACCCGAGTTACTTCGGCGCGGCGTTGAGAGCGGTTATTTATTGTAAAAAGGATATTTTTTCGACTTTTGCCGAAAATGCCGACATATTGCTGGACAACCTTGACAAAAGCTTCAACGAGCAGCATGAAAATTCCGACATCGGGCGTTTTAACGCGTCGGTGGACGGGGAGAAAATTCCGGTCGGCGAAGAAACCTACAATCTTATCCTCAGAGTGAAAGAAACCTATACCCTTACGGGCGGAGCGTTTAACCCCTGCGTGTGGTACCTTACCGACCTGTGGGGCTTTTCTTCGCGCTTTTCAACGTCTGCCAAAGCCGAAACTCCCTACGACCGCGAGTATTCGGGCGAATATCTCCCCTTGCCCGGGCAGAAATACGTCGAGGCGTTTAAAACCCTTGCCGACTTTGACAAGGTGCTGTGTTATGAGGAAGAGGGAAGTTTTTACCTCGAAAAGCAGAACACTCTCGTGACGGTGGAGGGCGTTGATTACTATGCAAAGCTCGACCTCGGCGGGCTGATAAAAGGCTATGCGACCGAAAAGCTTGCGCTTCTTGCGTCATCACTGGGAATTGGACGCGGATACATAAGCTACGGTACAAGCAGCGTCGTCGCGCTGGAAAACAGCAAGGGAAAAGAGTTCGATCTGACCCTGACAAACCCGAGAAGGAGCGAAAACGCTCCCGACAGTTTCCTCAGGACCAGCATAAAGGACATAAGCGTGTCCTCGAGCGGCGACTATGAAAGGTATTACGAAATTGACGGCGTTAGGTACTGCCACATAATCGACGCAAATTCAGGCGCGCCTGTTAACAACGGCATTATTGCCGCGACGGTAATCTGTGCTGACGCGACGTTTGCCGATATGCTGAGCACCGCGTTAATTGTCATGGGCAAGGAAAAGGCGCTCGAGTTTATGGCGTCGGAATTTGTGTCGGAAAACGGTGTGAAAATCGTTTTTGCTCTAAATGCAGGCGAAAAGTACGAAGTATACACAAACATGGCGGAAGATATCGCGATAACCGACGACAGGTTTTCGCTTGCGGCATGAGATACACGCTTGACAAACTTAAAGAGCAGAAGTTTTTCTGCCGCGGGGATATATTGGTCTATATCCTTATCGCCGTCATTACGGTGGTTGTTATGTGCGTTTTCCTCATTCCCGAAAGGCAAAACGCGCTCGAAAGGATAAATATCTATTACGACAACGACCTTGTTTACGTTTTCGATATGGAGACAAGACAGGGAAAAACAGCTTCGGGATATGAAAATATTATCGCCGAGGACTACAGCGGAGAGACGATACGTGTTACAATAGTAACGGACAAGGGAGAAAATGTGGTGGAAATAGGAAGTTCTTACGCGCGCATGGCGAGTGCCGATTGCCGTTTTGCCGACTGCGTAAGGAGTTTTCCGCCCATTAAGGAAGGCGGCGACATTATTGTCTGCCTGCCCAACAAAATTACGGTTACGGGTGAGGGCGTTGCTGTAAGCAACGAGATAAGGTTATGAAAGGGGGAGCAAAGAGAATAACCGTTCTTGCCGCGTTCACGGCGATCAGCCTTGTGATGTTTACGGTGGAAAGTCTTATCCCTACTTTCATTCCCGGCGCGAAAATCGGGCTAAGCAACGTGTTTACACTGCTTGCACTATTCCTGCTCGGACCCTATGACGCCGTTATTCTCGTCGTTGTAAGGACCGTGCTCGGAAGCATAATCGGCGGAAATCTCTCCGCCATTATGTACAGCCTTACGGCGGGAATAGTCAGCCTCGCCGTTTCCGTTGTTCTTTACCGTTTTGCTTTCGGAAAGGTCAGCATTACGGCGCTGAGCGTTTCGGCGGCGGTCGTTCACAACATCGTTCAGACGGCGGTATTCTGCCTGGTGACGGGGACGACGCAATGGTTTTACTACCTTGTATACCTTGTGCCCATAGGTATAATTTCGGGGCTTTGCGTAGGGGTAATCACCCTCGCAATGATAAAATATATACCTGTGAGCTTTTTCGAGAAATATATAGTAATTCGATAGGAGGTTTTTTGTGGCTAAAAAAGGCAAAACGATATTTCAGCCGGGAATAAAAATACCCGATATGAAATATCTCACTGAAGACCATGCGATAGAGAAGATGCCGCCGCCCAAGACGGTCTACATCTCCATGTCGCAGGGAGCGGGCGCGCCCGCAAAACCCATTGTGAAAGTCGGCGACAGAGTCAGAAAAGGGCAAAAAATAGCCGAGGCGCAGGGTCTGATATCTTCCAACGTCTATTCCAGCGTTGCGGGAACGGTGGCGGGGATTCAGGACATCGTAAACGCCATGAACACTACGGTGACTTTTGTCATAATAGAAAACGACTTTTCGGAAGAAGAGGAGTTTTTACCGCCCATTGAGAACCTGACGAGAGAGACTATCATCGAGCGCATACGCGAGGCAGGCATTGTCGGCTTGGGCGGAGCGGGATTTCCCACGGCGGTAAAACTCAGCCCGCCGAAACCCGTCGAAATGCTGATACTTAACGGCGCCGAATGCGAGCCGTATCTTACCTGCGACTACAGGCTGATGATAGAAAAGAGCGAAGAAATCGCAAAAGGCGCGCGTTATATGGCAAAAGCCCTGGGTGTGGACAAGATAAAGATAGGAATAGAAGAAAACAAGCCCAAAGCTATTGAAATATTCCGCAAGATGGACGGCATTGAGGTAGTAAGCCTCAAGAAAAAATACCCGCAGGGAAGCGAAAAAGGCTTAATCTACGTTTGCACAAAGCGCAAAGTGCCCGCCTGCAAAATGCCCTTTGACGTGGGCGTGGTCGTGCAGAACGTCGCTACGGCTTATGCCGTTTACGAGGCGATTGAGAAGGACATCCCCCTCTATCAGCGAGTGCTGACCATAACGGGCAAGGGCGTCAACAATCCCAAAAACCTCTGGATAAGAATAGGAACCAAGACCGACGAGATTATCGAATTCTGCAGCGGACTCAACAAGGACGGCATTAAGATAATCCGCGGCGGTCCAATGATGGGCAAGGCGATGTACCAGGCCGACGGCTATGCGAAGAAGACCGACGCGGGCGTGGTGGTATTGACCCAGGCCGAGACCAATACGTCCAAGCAATCCAACTGCATAAACTGCGGCAGGTGCGCCAAGGCGTGTCCCATGCACCTTATGCCCATGAAGATAGACGACTACGCGCTTACCGAAAGGTACGAAATGGCGGGTAAATTCGGAGTAATGCTATGCCTTGAATGCGGCTGCTGCTCCTTTGTATGCCCGGCAAAGCGTTCCCTTGTGCAGAGCATAGTTTTATGCAAGCAGAAACTGCGCGCCAAGGAAAGGAGGTAATATAATGGCAAAGATTATAGTCAGCGACTCTCCTCACATAAAAGGCCCGCGCACTACAAAAGGCATAATGCTCGACGTCATCATCGCGCTTGCCCCTGCGTTTATTGCAGGCTGTGTGTTCTTCGGAGTTAAGGCGTTTTTGGTGGTGCTCCTTAGCTGCGCGACCTGCGTGATTACCGAATTTGTGTACCTTCTTATCTGCAAAAAGAAGTTTATCGAAATACTTAAGGACTTTGACTTCAGCTCTCTTGTCACGGGACTTCTCATCGGGTTAACATTGTCCGGCGAAACTCCCCTATATATACCCGTGCTTGCCGGCGTTTTCGCAATCGCCGTTGTCAAGATGCTGTTCGGCGGGACGGGACGGAACATCGTAAACCCCGCCATTGCCGGCAGAGTATTTGTGTTTATCGCGTTCAGCAGTACTATGACGAGCGGTTACCCCGACCCTGTTTTCGGAGCGTTGTTTTCGGACGGAATTACGTCGGGCGCGACAATTGCGAGCGGAGCTACGCCCCTTACAAGCCTATTGGACGGAACGATAACCTTAAGCAACCTCGACATGTTTCTCGGGACGGGTCTTGCGGGTTGTCTCGGCGAAACGTCAAAAGTCGCGCTTATAGCGGGCGGCATTTACCTCGTAATTAAACGCGTTATAAACTGGAAGTGGCCTGTTATTTATATAGGTGTGACGGGACTTATCGCGGTTGCGTTAAACAAATTCGACTTTTCGCTGTTTTTGCCGTCCGTACTTTCGGGCGGACTTATCCTTGGCGCAATCTATATGGCGACCGACTACGTCACCAGCCCCTCGACCGACAAGGCGTGCTATATCTATTACACGGCTATGGGCGTGCTTACGGCGGTTTTGAGGCATTTTACCAAGATTGAGGTAGTCAGCTTTGCGATACTTTTGATGAACCTTGTAATGCCCCTGCTTAACTTCAGACCGAGAGCGTTCGGCGAGCCTTCGTTTTTTGACAGGGTTAAGCAAAAGGCGGCAGAAAGGAGGGCAAAATGACGCTTAAAGAGTTTTTGAAGAGCAAGACCTTCATATGTATCGTTGTGTTGCTGGTCATTGCCCTTGTGTGCGGCGGGCTTCTGGCAATTATGAACGACCTTCTCGCCGTAACCGAGGAGGAGAAGATGCAGCGCGCGATTAAGAAAATCTACGGCGGCAACGTCGATTATGAAGAAATAGCGGTTGCCGAAGAGTATAAGACCAACGAGTTCGGCTCTGTCGACGGCGTGTACGCTTTCAAGGACGGAAACTACCTCATCAAGACTACGGGCGGCAAAGGCTTCCAAGGCGGCACGGTTACACTCTGGATAGTTGCCGAATACAAGGACGGAGCGTTTGAGGGCTTTAAGTCGGTGGCGGTGGATTCTTACGAAAAGCAGACGCTTATGTCCAGCTTTGACGACAATTTTACGGGCGTCTATTCCTCCGACAGGAGTGACAGAGGCGTAAAGGAAGGCAAGAATTTCGGACTGCAGAATTCCGACAACGAGATCGGCAACATAGTTTCGGGCGCGACAAGAACGTCCAACGCCTTTAACAACGCCGTCAATGCGGCGCTTTACTATATCCGAAACGTGCTGGAAGGAGGTAAATAATGAACAAAGCAAAATTCAAGTCAATTACCTCAAACGGGATACTGAAAAACAATCCCACCTTAAGGCTTGTCCTTGGCACCTGCCCGACCCTCGCTCTTACCGCGTCTGCTTTCAACGCCGTGGGCATGGGGGTGGCGATAATCTTTATACTGACGCTAAGCAACACCATAATCTCGCTTTTGCGCAAGATTATCCCCGATGAAGTGAGAATACCCGCTTACGTAATGATAATCGCGACGCTGGTGACAATTGTGAGAATGTTCCTTGAAAAATTCATTCCTACGCTGTATGAGGCTTTCGGCGTGTTTCTCCCGCTTATCGTCGTCAACTGCGTAATCCTCGCGAGAGCCGAAAGTTTTGCCAGCAAAAACCCCGTATTGGATTCGGCTTTAGACGGATTTTCCACAGGTATAGGCTGCGCCATCGCCATGGGAATTATCGGAATTATCCGCGAGATACTCGGAAGCGGCAGCTTTTTCGGAATAAAACTTTACGACTTCAGAATCGAATTTTTTACTTCTCCCGCGGGCGCGTTCTTTGTGTATGGACTGACTATCGCGGCGTTCAACGCGACGTATAAGGCAGTGGAAAACTACATTCACAAAAAGAATTTCGCACTGCAGCTTAAAGAGCTGACAAAGGAGGCGAAATAATGGGAACGTTTTTAATAATTATAGTAATGGCGGTATTTGTAAATAACTTCGTCGTCGTCCAGTTTTTGGGAATATGCCCGTTTTTAGGTCTTTCCAAGAGCAGGATCAACGCGCTCGGCATGGGCGTGGCTGTGACGCTGGTAATGACAATAACCTGCCTTATCACATATCCCATCTACAAGTACATCCTTGTGCCGCTGGGCATTCAGTACATGGAAATCATCGTGTTTATCTTCGTAATCGCGGCACTTGTCCAGATGCTGGAGAAGATAATTAAGAAGTTTTTGCCCGCGCTGTATAAGGGCATGGGAATTTACCTGCCGCTAATAACGACCAACTGCGCCGTTTTGGGCGTAGCCGAACTCGTCATTGACAACAGCGCAATGGCGACCCTTATCGGAATTGAGACGATGAACCTCGGCTATTCGGTGTTGTACGGTTTGTTTTCGGGCATAGGGTTTCTGGTTTCCATTCTGCTTCTTAGCGGACTCAGAGAAAAAATCGACTATCTCGACCTTCCTAAGTCATTTAAGGGTTTCCCCGTTACTATGGTGGCGGCATGCTTTATGGCGATGGGCTTTTATATTTTCAATTTCATCAAGTGAGGAGTTATAAATGTACTGTTTATTAAATGCAACCGTAAACTGGATAAACGTGCTTATTGTGCTGGGAATTATCTCGGCGCTGGCACTTGTTTTCAGCGTGTGCATTCTCATAGTTACAAAGGTCTGCCATATCAAGGAAGATGAAAAGGTGGTCAGAATATTAAGTCACCTCGCGGGC
>ERZ795047.186-NODE-186-length-80521-cov-6.735677_pt1 | contig 80521 bp, 62 predicted proteins | sample MGYA00375131_ERZ795047 | MGnify/ENA primary metagenome ERZ795047 (study PRJEB30176, sample SAMN05720228) | activated sludge metagenome | isolation source: Anaerobic digester | place: Japan | collected 2015-05-20 ... | reverse complement strand
CAGATTGACGAATTCGGCAATATCATAAAAGGCCAGTTCTTCGCGGGCGGCTACCGAGACTTCGCGTGGGTATCGGTGGGCGTGTGCTTTGTCACAAGCGTGTTCATGTACATTATGACATTCTTTGATGTAAAGACCGTTCAGGCGCGGCAGATAGAGGAAGAAGCCGTAAAGCCCCGCGCGTCCCTCAAAAAAGTTCTTACAGACTTCTTTGGTGTTTTAAAGAGCGGAGATATGCGAAGCATAATTTTCGGCTACGCGATCTCCATGATGAGCGCGACGCTGATTATCTCAATCGGCTTCCACGTCTTTACCTTCACGTTTGAACTTGCCACCACCCAGATGTACATACTTATGGGCGCGCTGCTTCTTATGACTGTCGCGGGACAGCCTTTGTGGCCTCTCCTCAGCAAGAAGCTCGACAAGAAAAAATCCATGATGATAGGTCTCGGCATAAGCCTGGTGGGCTGCGTGCTGCTGTTTATCTGCTGGTTACTACGCGACGAAATCAACGTGCTTATCGCAACGAGCAAATTCGGTATGGCAGTCCTGTTGCCGCCCCTTATGATAGCGGGCATGGGCACGGGCGTGCTGTACTCCATGCCTATGGCGCTTATCGGCGACATCGTTGTTAAGAACAGCGTCGACGACAAGAGCGAAAAGACGGGCACTTACGCCGGCATGATGACCTTTGCTTATAAAGTAAGCCAGTCCCTGACCCAGCTTATCAGCGGACAGCTACTCACAATCATAGGCTTCAAGGAAGGCAGCCACACCCAGAGTTACGAAACTTCCTCCGCCCTCGGACTTATCCTGTGCGTGGGAATTACCGTTGTCATAATAATAGGCTTAATTATCTTTGCCACAATGAAAGTTGACAAAAAGGAAATAACCCGCCTCATGCAAGAGCAGGACGAACGTGTAAGACAGGCGAGAAGCGGCTCATGCCAAATGGTCGGAGAAGCCGAAGTCTGTGCTTCCGAAGATGAAAATACCACCGAAATTTCCGAATAATTTACAGGTAATCCAATAAAAGACAGGGTCGCGAAAAACTCGCGGCCTTTTTATTTTCGGAAAAATTCCCCTATTATCTTGATTAATCTATGGTTTTCTACTATAATAGAAATGTTATTTTTTCCGAGACTTCCTCGGTTAACGCAAATATTTTATGGAAAAACGGTATTACTGATGAATAATGAGGCAGTCCAAAGCAAAGAAACAAAGAGAGCAAAGTCAATCCAGATAAGCAAAAAAGCGATAATAGTTTCGGTTTCCATCGTTCTCGCGCTGGTAATCCTTGCCTACGTCCTCACCTTCGTTCTCCCCACAGGCGAATATGAGAGAAACGCAGACGGCGCGATTATCCCCGGCACATATCAGCAGAAAGAACTGGACGGCATAAAGTGGTGGCAGTTCCTTTTGTCCGCCTTTATGATACTCTCCCCCGCTACCGACGGATACCTTACCGTCTGGGCAATACTTGTACTCCTGTTTGTAATCGGCGCGATTTTCACCGCCCTTGACGAAAGCGGCATCCTTGTCTATATGGTGGAAACGCTTGCCAGACGCTTCGGCTCCAAAAAGTATATACTTTTGTTCATGCTTCCGTTTGCGTTTATGTTCCTCGGAAGCACTGCGGGCATGTTTGAGGAGCTTATTCCCCTCGTTCCGGTCGTAATAATGCTTTGCTACGCCATGGGCTGGGACGCGCTGACAGGTCTTGCGATATCCATATTGGCGGGCTGTTTCGGTTTTGCCGCGGGTGTTGTAAACCCATTCACTGTAGGCGTCGCGCAGTCCTTGGGCGGAATAGTCATGTTTTCGGGGATAGGTTTGCGCCTTCTGACCTTCGGTCTTGCCTACATAATACTGATGGCGTTTGTCTTCCCTTACGCAAGGAAGATTGAGAAAAAACCGCAAAAATCCATAGTCTACACGCTGGATGAACAGAGAAAGAGGGAATTTGACTTTCAGGTGGAAAATTTCGCCTACGACAGAAGCAAAAGCAAAGCCCTTTTATGGTTTGGAATATGGCTGTCTGTTGTGGTGATTATCGCCATCGTTTCGATATTCGTCCACGCTCTTGCCGACTATGTAATGTATATTACGATATTTATCTATCTTGTCGCCGGTATCGGCGCTTGCATTATCTGCGGCCTTAAGGGCGTTCCGCTCTTAAAGTAGCTCGGAAAAGGCGTCGTTACCCTTCTTCCCGCCGTCACCATGATACTTGTCGCGGGCGGCATTCGCTACATTATCGAAGAAGGCGACATCATGGACACCATACTCTACAACTGCGTAAACCTCATTCAGGGACGCGACCCGTTTGTCGCGATTCTCATTATTTACGCGATAATCTTCCTGTTCGAAATGTTCATTCCGTCGGGCAGCGCAAAGGCCTTTCTCCTTATGCCCATGATCTTCAGTATCTGCCAGCTCATGAACATAAACGGACAGATAGCCGTACTCGCGTTTGCTTACGCCGACGGTTTTGCCAACGTAATCCTCCCCACCAACGCCGGACTTCTGCTCATCCTCGGCCTTACGACGGTCGACTACGGCAAATGGTTCAGGTGGAGTTTCAAAATTCAGTTTTCCCTGCTCTTAGCGACAATAGGCGTGCTTGCGCTGGCTTACTATGTAGTATATTGACGGAGTAAAAATGACAGCTTTTCTTAACGCAATAAGTTATTGGAAAATCATAGAATGGGTGGCGGAGTGTATTCTTGCCGCCTTTGTTCTCTATATGCTTATCCGCCCGCTCACCGTCCGCAAGAAGGAAAAAACTTCGGCTTCGGTAAAATACGAGCTGGACGAAAAGAGCGTAGTCGCACACCTTTCGGGCGCGATACAAATCCCCACCATTTCCCCCAAGGAAAAGGGCGACAACGCCGATGAATTCCGCCGTTTAGAGGCATACCTCGAAAAGACCTACCCTTTACTCCACGAAAAAGGAGAAAAGACCGTCATAAACGACCACGCCCTGCTTTTTCGCATCAAGGGGAGCGACAGCGCGCTCAAACCCATCGCCTTCCTTGCCCATCAGGACGTCGTGCCTTCCTCGGAAGAGGACTGGGAGTATCCCCCTTTCTCGGGCGAAATCGTAAATGCCGACGGCGAGGACTACATATACGGCCGCGGAGCCCTCGACATGAAAGGGCATATGATAACCATTCTCGAGGCGGTGGAATATTGCCTCAAAAACGTTTTTTCCTTTAAGCGCGACCTGTACCTTTGTTTCGGATATGACGAAGAGCTTACCGGCACTCTGGGCGCGGCGCAGATAGTGGAATACCTCAAGCAAAACAACATCCGCTTGGAGTTTCTTATCGACGAAGGCGGCGTTGTGCTGGACGGCGGCATGCTGGGCATAGACGGAAAAATCGCGCTTATCGGCAACAGCGAAAAAGGCTATGTCGACTTTGCGCTTACCGCAACCTGCGACGGAGGGCACTCTTCCTCGCCCAAGCACCCGACTTCTATAGAAGTGCTTGCAAAAGCCATAGTAAAGCTATCAAAACATCAAAAGCGCGCAAGGTGGTCGGAATCTACCGAAGAGATGTTTGAGGCGCTTATCCCATATATGAATTACACTGGACGCTTTATCTGCGTAAACAGGAAGATACTCTCCCCCGCCCTTAAATTCGTCATTCCCAAAGTAAACCCCGCGGCGGGGGCGGTTTTGCGCACCACGATGGCTCCCACAATGATAAAGGGAAGCGACGCCTACAACACAATATCAAAGACCGCCACGGTAAACGTAAACTGCAGACTGCTTAGGGGCGATACAGAAGAGAGTATGCGCGATTATATTCAGAAAATCGTCGGCAAAAAAATCAAGGTCGAGCGTCAGCCCGACAGCTCGTATGACCCGCCCAGCGAAGTGTCCTCGGTCAATACCGAGTCCTACCAATTAATCGCAAAATCGATTAACGAGGCGTTTGACGGACTTATCCCGGCGCCCTTCCCGTTTATCGCGGGTAGCGACGCCAAGTTCTACTATCCCGTCACCGACCACGTTTACCGCTTTTCGCCCTTTGTACTCGACACGCAGGATGCCGAGCGCATTCATGGCGCAAACGAGCGCATTAAGTCAAAAGACCTTGTGCCGGCAACCGCCTTCTTTATAAGAGTAATCGAAAACGCAAACGCGTAATAAAAAAAGCGGGGCAAAAAGCCCCGCTTTCTTTTTACATTTTTTCTTACTTTGTCAAAGTCTTTATAATAACGTCTATCGCCTTGTCGAGCTGATCGTAAGGTATGTTGATAGGCGGAGCAAAGCGGATTGTCTTTTCGTGGGTTTCCTTGCAGAGAACGCCGTTTTCGATGAGCTTTTTGACATAGGGTGCGGCGTCGCACTTAAATTCCACGCCGATAAGCAGACCCCTGCCCCTTACGTCGACTATTTCGTCATTCTTTATGGTGCGAAGTTTTTCCATAAAGTATCTGCCTTTCTCTTCGGCCATATTGGGATAATCGTCGCGGACGAGTATTTCCATCGCCTTTAACGCAACGGCGCAGGCAAGCGGGTTTCCGCCGAAAGTAGAGCCGTGTGAGCCGGGCTCATAGACGTCGAGGATGTCGCGGTTTGCGGCGATTGCCGAAACGGGCATAACACCTCCGCCGAGAGCTTTTCCTAAAACGTAAATGTCGGGAGTTACCCCTTCGTGCTCGCAGGCAAACATCTTGCCCGTCCTTGCAAAGCCCGTCTGAACTTCGTCGGCGATAAAGAGTATATTGTGCCTGTCGCAGATTTCCCTTACCTTTCTCAGATAGCCTTCGGGCGGAACGATAATGCCCGCCTCGCCCTGAATGGGCTCAACGAGAAACGCGACTGTGTTTTCGGTAATTGCGTTTTCCAGTGCCTCCGCGTTGCCGTATTCCACCACTTTAAGTCCGGGGGTATAGGGTCCGAACCCTTTCCTTGCGGTGGGGTCTGTACTCATGGTGATTATGGTTATTGTCCTGCCGTGGAAGTTGTTCTCGCAGCAGATTATTTCCTGTTTTCCTTCTTCGACGCCCTTCCTGAACGCGCCCCAACGTCTTGCGGTCTTTAACGATGTCTCCACCGCCTCGGCACCCGTGTTCATGGGGAGAACCATTTCCTTGCCCGTAAGAACAGCAAGCTTTTCGCAAAACTCGCACAAAAGGTTGTTGTGGAAAGCGCGGGAAGTCAAGGTGACTTTGTCGAGCTGGTCTTTTGCGGCGGCGACTATCTCGGGATGACAGTGTCCGAAATTGAGCGCAGAATACGCGCTTAACATATCGATATACGTCCTTCCCTCGGGGTCGGTCACAACGGCGCCCTCGCCCTTAACGATGACAACTTCCTTGGGACGATAGTTGTGCGCGCCGTATTTTTCGGTTTTGGCGATTATTTCTTTTGTCGATAACATTTCAACCTCCTGAAAATGTACCGTTATATTATACCACCTTTTTCGGGTTGAGACAACCCTTATCCCTTCTAAAAAAGAACATCCGCGGGAAGTTTTTCCCGCGGATGCCCTCGAGGTGTTATCTGAATTATCAGATTTTTGCGATAAATTCGGCCAGCGTCTCGGCGGCGTTTCCAAGGTGGAGATACACGCCTTCGCTGCGGGTGTACAGCGGATTGTCCACGCCTGCATAACCGGGCTTGGTGTCAAAATTGAATATAAATATATTCTTGCATTTGTCCACCGAGAGCACGGGCATGCCGTATATCGGAGTGTCGACCGCGCTTCTTGCGGCGGGGTTGGTGACGTCGTTTGCGCCTACTATGATAGCCGCGTCAGCGGTCTCAAACTCGTCGTCGATGTCCTTCATCTCGTAAAGGCTCTCATAGTCGACGTCGGCTTCGCAAAGGAGCACGTTCATGTGTCCGGGCATTCTTCCCGCGACGGGATGAATGGCGTATTTGACTTCGGCGCCCGCGGCGCTGAGCTTGTCGGCAAGTTTCTTGACCTGGTGCTGTGCCTGTGCTATAGCCATACCGTAGCCGGGAACTATGATGACCTTCTTTGCGTTTCTTATTATCGCTACTTCGTCGGTCTTCTTTTCTTCCTTGACTTCGGGGTCGGTCGCGCTTGCGCTGTCTATATCGGAAATAAACTTCGCCAACGTCTCTGCGGCGTTTCCGAGATACAGATATACGCCTTCTTCACGAGAGTACAAAGGATTGTCTACGCCGGCGTAACCGGGTTTTGTATCATAGTTGAAGATATAGATGTGCCTGCACTTGTCTACAGAAAGCACGGGCATGCCGTATATCGGAGTGTCGACCGCGCTTCTTGCGGCGGGGTTGGTGACGTCGTTTGCGCCCACGATTATAGCGGCGTCGGCGGTTTCAAACTCGTCGTCAATGTCCTTCATCTCGTACAGGCTCTCATAGTCGACGTCGGCCTCGCAAAGGAGCACGTTCATATGTCCGGGCATTCTTCCCGCGACAGGATGAATGGCGTATTTGACTTCGGCGCCGCGCTCGACGAGCTTGTCGGCAAGTCTCTTTACAAGGTGCTGAGCCTGGGCGATAGCCATACCGTACCCGGGGACAATTATGACCTTCTTTGCACTTCTTATCGGCGAGAGCTTGTCAAACTTTACAGGCTCGGGCTTTTTCTCTGCCGCGACTGCCGCTTTTGCCGCATCGTCCATTTCATTCATAAACCGGGCGAGGGTTTCGGCGGCGTTGCCAAGGTACATATAAACGCCTTCGGTGCGGGTGTAAAGGGGATTGTCCACGCCCGCGTAACCCGGTTTGGTGTCATAATTGAAAATGAAAATATTCTTGCACTTGTCGACTGAAAGGATGGGCATACCGTAAATGGGCGTGCCTTCCGCGCTTCTTGCGGCGGGGTTGGTGACGTCGTTTGCGCCAACAACCACACAAGCGTCGGCCTTTTCAAAATCGTTGTCGATAGCGTCCATCTCATAGAGGCTCTCGTAGTCGACGTCGGCTTCGCAGAGAAGCACGTTCATGTGCCCGGGCATTCTTCCGGCAACGGGATGAATGGCGTATCTCACTTTGGCTCCGCCCTTTTCGAGCTTGTCGGCAAGTCTCTTTACAAGGTGCTGCGCCTGAGCTATGGCCATGCCGTAGCCGGGGACGATGATTACGTCTTTAGCTTTGGCAAGGATAAGCGCGGGATTGACCGCTTCCTTTATCTCCTCTTTTACTTCAGCCGCCTGTTCGACATTCTTATCCTCGGCTTTGGGAGCATGAGAAGGCTTTGCCGAGGTCTTGCCGAGCAGTATGTCGGAGAGACTGCGGTTTATCGCCTTGCACATTATTCTTGTAAGCAATAATCCGCTTGCGCCGACTATTCCGCCTACAGCGACAAGGAGCAAGTCGTTTATCGCAAGACCCGCGATGGCTCCCGCGACGCCGCTGAGGCTGTTAAGCAAAGAAATGGTAATGGGCATATCTGCACCGCCCACTCTCATGCTGAACAACGCGCCGAACGCACCCGAAACAACAAAGTTTACAAGGATCAGTATCCACATAAACTTCATAGGCATTACGTTTAAGGGATAGAGTACGGCAGAAAGCACGCACACTATGAGCGTTAATACAAGCGATAACGTAGTCAGAAGCTGATGTCCTTTTACTACTATCGGTTTCTGGGGCAGAATTCTATGCAGTTTGCCCGCGGCGATAAGACTGCCGATAAGGGTAATCATACCTACCGAAATGGCAAGGGCACTTGTTGCGAGGGAGAACGGGTCGTCTCCCGCCACAAACCGGGGGCCGTTTCCGCTGTAAGCAAGAGACAGCGCGCCCACGATGGCGCTGGCGGCTCCGCCGAGTCCGTTAAGGAGCGCGACCATCTGGGGCATCTGAATCATCTTGACTTTTACGCTAAAGATCAAACCGACGACCGAGCCTATTGCAAGCCCTACAAACAGTATGGTTATACTTAACGGGTCAATGGGATTGAAAACCTTATACTTAATAAGTACGACGATTATTCCCGCGAGCATGGCAATAGCCGATACTCCGTTTCCGATCCTCGAGAACTTGACCTTGCTCATGAGGTATATGCCCAACAGGACGAGAAGGGCAAGAGCGGCGCAAATTAAATAATATACTATGTCGCTCATCAGATATGCCCTCCTTTCTTCTTTTTGACTATCATCTTCAGCATTCTGTCAGTCACGGTAAAACCGCCCGCCACGTTAATCATGGCAAGGGCGATGGCAAGGCCGCCGAATATCGCGCCCACTATCTTGGAGCCCGAGACAGTCAGCCTTACCGCGAGGTCTGTCGCGATAATTGCGCCCAGTACCGTAACTCCGCTTAGCGCGTTCATGCCCGACATAAGGGGCGTGTGCAGAAGACTGGGAACATTGTTGATAAGCAGGTAGCCTATAACTGTGGCCGCCGCAAAAACAATCAGTAAAATTCCCTGCATCAGTGTCATAAATTTACCTCCGTTTTAATTATTGCCGTCAACCTGTGTGACGGCAATAATCTTCAGTCTTTATGGCATTATTTTGGTTTGGATATCAATCGGGATAATTAAATGCCCATTGCTTCTCTTGCTCCGGCATGAACAACTTCGCCGTCGAAGGTGGTGAGTATTCCGCTGACGATTTCGTCGTTTCTGTCGAGTGCTATCTTGTTGTCCTTGACAAGGTACTTGAGAAGGTTGTAGATATTGTTTGCGAACATCCAGGTGGAGCTGGTGGGCAGCATGCCGGGTATGTTCTTTATACCCTGAATTACCACGCCGTGCTTAGCTTCGATTTTTCCTGCGGGAGTGATTTCGCAGTTTCCGCCTTGGTCTATCGATATATCGATTATCGTGGAGCCGGGCTTCATAGTCTTAACCATATCTTCGGTGAGAAGTATGGGTGCCTTCTTGCCGAGCAGGAGTGCCGAGCAGAAGATAATGTCGGCCTTGGAAACTATGTCGGCCAAGTGCTCTCTCTCTACTTTGAGCCACTCCTCGGGAAGCTTGTTGGCGTGCTTTCCGTCGGGGCTGACGGCGATTTCTTTCGGAACGCCGGTCTCGATTATCTTTGCGCCGAGGCTCATTGCCTGCTCGTTGGCGTCGGGACGGATGTCTGCCGAATAAACTACTGCCCCGAGGGCCTTTGCGGTAGCTACCGCGCGGAGTCCCGCTACGCCCGTACCTACAACAAACACGGTGCTGGGTTTAATCATGCCGACCGCGCTGCCTATCATGGGCATAAACTTGCTGATGGTGTCAGCCGCCATAATCATTCCTTTATATCCTGCGCAGGTGCTCATAGAGGAGAGAGCGTCCATGCTCTGGGCTCTTGATATACGCGGTATTCCGTCGAGGGTAAGGCCGATTATGCCGTTTGCCGCCATCTTCTTGACCATTTCGTGGTTAACGGGGCTGGCGGGGTGAATAAACGTGATGATGTACTGACCTGTATGCATAAGGTCAACTTCGTGTTTGCCGAGTTTCTCGTTAAAGAGCGGCTCCTTAACCTTGAGGATAACCTCGGCGGTGTCGAATATCTCGGCTACGTTTTCAACGAGTTTTGCGCCCGCCTGAGCGTAAAGTTCGTCGGCGTAGAAAGAGCCGAGTCCCGCGCCCTTTTCAAAAAGTACGGTATGACCGTCTTTTACCATGCTTGCCACCGTTTCGGGTATGGCGGCGACGCGCCTTTCATCATGCATAATTTCCTTGGGAATACCTATTATCATAAATGCCTCCTGATTTTTTTATATTAATTAATGGAAATTATTTTTTAATTGTCGTTCCGAGCTGAGTTGTGTACTCCTGCTTGATGTCGGATAGTATTATCATCGTCCTTGTTTTGGACACTCCCGCCACACCCTTGATGTCGTTCAAGACCCTTTCGAGCGCGCTGGTGTTGGTCGTGACTATCTTGAGAAGATAGTCGAAGTCCCCCGCGAGATAATGGCATTCGGTAATCTGTGTATGAGCTTTTACCATGTTCTCGAAGCCTGTGTTAAACTTGGGATTTTCCATGCTGACAAACATCATCGCAGAGACATCCTTTCCGAGCGCCGCATTGTCAAGAATCACGGTATATTTCTTGATTACACCGCCTGATTCCAGCTTCTTTATGCGCTCAATGACGGCGGAAACCGACAGATTGACCCTTTCGGCAATTTCCGAGGAATTCATCCTTGCGTTGTTGCTCAGACAATTGAGTATTTTTATGTCAGTTGAATCCAAAAAACCGTTCCTCCCCGAATAACCGATATACAGTTTCATTTTAGCGGAACGAGGAAAGAAAGTAAATATATTCCCGCAAAAAATCTTAAATTTTACGGCTGGATAATAAAAAAGCAAAAAATTTGCAGTGGAGCGCGAAAAACCTTTCCTTTTTTCGGTAAATTTTTTTTCGCACGTTTTTCAAGGTATTTACGAAAAACGTGTCCTTTCCTCGTCCGTTGCTTTTTACACCCCAAAATGATATACTTTGAGTATAAAAGACATACAATTTCTGAGGGGCAGATTATGGACGAATATGTAAAAGCGGCAAGCGGTGTAAACCACCTTTTACGGCTGATAAGTATTAAAAACAAGGCGGTAAAAATTGTCGGTCATTTCGACATCGAGGTTGCCTTGTCCGCTCGTCCCCGCTCCTTTCACGAAAGACCCGAGCTTGAATATGAACCCGCAAAACGCGGTCAGGCACTTTGCGCAAAAGGCGGCCACGCGTGGTTGCACCTTACGGGCGTAATCCCCGCCGAAAGCGACCCCGAAAACACCTACGTACATCTCGGCATCCGCGGCGAGGGCACAATCTTTGACGCCTCGGGCACTCCCGTCGGCGCGGTTAATACCATAAGCTCATTTATCGACGCATTTCCCTCTCCGATTGGCCGCAAGGCATTTGCCCTGCCCAAGTCCTGTTTTGAAAACAACGTTCTCGACCTATGGGCGGAAGTTTCCAACAACGGGCTGTTGGGCAGAAGCTTTGGCAAGGCAAAACTCGGCAAGGCTTTCTTGTTTTCGGTAAACCCCGATATAAAAGACTTCTATTTCGACTATCTCACGGTGTATTTTGCCCTGCAGGCTGCCGAGAGCAGGCAGGATAAAAACCGATTGACCCGTATGCTCGACAAGTTATACCGATTATACCGCAAAGACGCCGCCGCCGCGCGCGCAGTTCTCAAAGAAGCATTTGCAGATGCAAATGATAGTTCTGTGACGGTCACCGCCCTCGGGCACGCCCACCTCGACCTTGCGTGGCTGTGGAACATCGACGAAACAGTCAGAAAGGCAGGTCGGACTTTTTCGCGGCAGATTTACAACCTCGAAAAGTACCCGTCCTACATTTTCGGCGCAAGCCAGCCGGTTGAATATCTCTTTGTAAAACAGAGTTACCCCGCGTTGTATGAGAAGATAAAAGAGAAGGCCGCCCAAGGTCGGCTCGAGCCTCTCGGCGGCATGTGGACGGAGCCCGACGTTAATCTTACGAGCGGCGAGAGCCTGATAAGACAGATATATTACGGCAAGAAGTTTTTCAAAGAGGAATTCGGGTTTGAGCCCAAAGTGTGCTGGCTGCCCGACTCGTTCGGCTTTTCGGCATCCCTCCCCCAGATACTCAAAAAGTGCGGACTCGACTTCTTCATGACGGTGAAACTAACCTGGAACCAACTCAACAGATTTCCCCACACATCCTTTGTGTGGCAGGGTATAGACTCGTCCGAGGTCGTGGCGCATATCCCGCCCGAAGGGAATTACGCAAGCGACATCGCACCCTTCTCGATTAAAAAAGCGCTTCGTCTTGCCGATAGTAACGCGAAAAGCATTCTTATGCCGTTCGGGAGCGGCGACGGCGGAGGCGGCGCGCACGAAATCCACCTCGAAATGGCCGAGAGAGCAAAGTCGCTTAAAGGTTATCCCTCGGTAATACAGCGCACGGCGGGAGAATTCTTTGCCGAACTAAGCCGGGATAAGGAAAACCTGCCCGTATACAAAGGCGAATTGTATCTCGAGGCTCATCAGGGCACTTACACCGTTCAAGCGGCGCAGAAAAAGCTCAACCGCGTTTGCGAAAACCTTCTTCACGAAATGGAGCTTATCGGGGCGCTTTGCTTGAAGAAAGGCATGCCCTACGACTTTGCCCGCGCCGAAAAACTCTGGAAAGACGCGCTAAAAGAGCAATTTCACGACATTCTCCCCGGCTCGTCGTGTCAGGATGTCCATAAAGAGAGCGCCGAAAGGTACAAAAAGCTTCTCGCCGGGATAAAGAGCTTTATTGGGGAAAACGCGAAGCATCTTATTAAGGATACCCGCGCGTTATCGGCAGTCAACCTCTCCCCCGTAAGGCAAAAAGGATATTTTCGCACAATAAACGGCTGGGTCTATGCCGACCTCGAGCCGTATTCGGCAAAAAAGGTCAGCGTTAAGGAAATTCCGCCCGCTCTTCTCTCCTGCGGCGAATGCTTTATCTCAAACGACCTGCTCGCAGTGACCTTTGACAAAAAAGGCACAATAGTTTCCCTTGTCAATAAGTTCACCAACAAGGAGTTTTGCGCAAACGCCCTAAACCGCCTCACTCTATATAAGGATAAGAGAAGATTCTGGAACGCCTGCGACATAGACTACGGGTATTACAAGAAAAAAATCACCCTGCCCGGACTTGTGTCCTTTTCCTATTACGTCGACGGAGCGTCTGTGGTAAGGAAAAACGTATACAAAATAGGCAAAAGCTCCATAGTGCAAAAAATCATTCTGACCATAAACTCGCCCATTGTCGTGTTCGAAACCATTGTGCGCTGGCACGAAAAGCACAAAATGCTCCGCGCGGATTTCTTCCCCGCCGAGTACGGAAACAAAGCAATCTGCGGCATACAGATGGGCAATATCGAGAGGAGCACAAAATGCGAGACCGAAATTGAAAAAGGACAACTCGAGGTGTGCGCACACAAGTACCTTGACGTGTCAAACGGCTCTTACGGGACGGCACTTCTTGCGCCCGTCAAGTACGGCTACAGAGCAAAGGACGGCAATATAAGCCTAAATCTGCTTCGTTCCCCCGTCTTCCCTGACCCGACCGCCGACAGGGGCGTGCATAAGTTTTCTTATGCCTTTTACCCCCACAACGGCGACGCGTTTTCGGGCAATGTCGCCCAGGTCGCTTACGCTTTCGACAACCCTCTTAAGTTTGTTAAAGGCGACCTCGTTTTCAAGAGCCTTGCCAAGTGCGAAGAAGTTAATATAATAATCGAAACGATAAAGCCCGCTGAAAACGGCGGATATATTTTACGCGCCTTTGAAAACGAAGGAAGGGAAACCTCCGCCGGAATCAGCGTCGATTTCCCCTTCATCTATGCTTACGAATGCGATATGCTCGAAAATCCCATTGAGCAGACAAACCTTAATAACGTCAGGTTTTCACCCTATGAGATAAAAACGATTTTACTCAAATAATCACTCCGCCCTATAGTCGTAGTGCACGGTTATGCCCTTTTCGGCGGCAACCGCGTCGATAAAGGTCTTTACCGAGTTGCTCGCGATGGCAAACCCCATGCCCTCAATTTCGTTACCAACGATTTTTGCCGAATTTATTCCCACTATCTCGCCGCGCACGTTGTAGAGCGCGCCGCCCGAGTTGCCGGGGTTTATCGCCGCGTCGGTCTGGATGAGGTACTCGGTATAGTCCTCGTCGTAAAAAGCGTACTTGCTTACTATTCCGTAAGTCATGTTAATGCCGTAGCCCTGCGCGTTTCCAAGTGCTATCACTTCCTCGCCCATCTGCACAAGAGTAGAATTTGTCAGCGTCGCCGTCTTCCACAAGTCCGCGGGGACGGCCTCTTTTATCTTTATGAGGGCAAGGTCCTTAGTCGTGTCGCAGGCGACTACCTCAAAGGTATACTGCGCGCTGTGCCTGGCAAACTTGCCGACGATGCTCGGGAAAATATCGGAATAGGACGTCCTGTAATACTGGATAAAAGGTCCTATGTTGCTCGCCGTATAATTGTAGTTCTCAAAGGTGACGACGTGGGCGTTTGTTATCACATATCCGTCGCTGCTTATTATGGTGCCCGTTGCGCGGCTGAAGACATTGTAGTCGGTGCCGCTGTCATTGGGACCCGTCTTCTGCCTGCCGCTGCAGGTGAGTTCAATCACGTTGTAGAGGTTCTGACTGCCGACATACAGTCCGGGATTGGTATAGTCTTCGGGGAGATAGTATTCCCTCGCAATTCTCTGCTGAAGACTGTCCTCGACGCTCTCTTTTACCTTGTCGGTCAGCTGATCTGCGGCATTGGTTACTATCTCGCTTCGGGTGTCGGCGTCCAGCGTCAGCACGTTTCCCGCCGCCGCGTTTTCCAGTTTTTCATCGACCTTGTTCATAATTATCGTCCAGGCGGTGACATTGGCGACAACCATAATTGCCATAAAGATTATCGTCAGCACCATACTCGGACTGAGTGTTTTTCTGCCGTTTCCCATAAAAACGCCTCCTTTTACGAAAGGTAATTTTTAGTTTTTGCAAAATGCATATTTATTATAATACAAAATATATCAAAAACGAAACTCCGTGCGCATAAAATCTTAAGGAGGTAAATCTATGGAAAATATCGTAAAGTCTCCCCACTCACTTAAATACGAAAACGGACGTATAAGCGTAAGCGGAGTAGTCAATCTCGACAGCTTTGAAAATAACGAAATCGTCGCCCGCCTGACAGATAAAAGCATGGTCTTAAAAGGCGAAAAACTAAACGTCGAAGACCTCAATGTAAAGACGGGGCTCATGGTAATAACAGGCGAAATTCATTCCCTTGTCTATCACCGCAAGCTGGAAAAGCTGTCACTCGTTAAGAGACTGTTCAAGTGACCCTAACCGACACCCACCTTCAGCCATATATCAGTCTGCTGTTTTTGTCGGGCGGTATGCTCGCATACCTTTTTTATGAACTTCTTTACTCCATAAGGACGCTCATACCCTCAAAGCTCGCGGCGTATCTTTGCGACCTTATTTCTGTCTGCTTTGCGGGGTTTGTCTTTTACGCTATCACCGAAACGTCCTACTATGGGCAGATTAAATTTTTCACTGTGTTTTGTTTTGTCGCCGGGGCTGTCGCATTGCGGCTTCTCGCCAAAAAAACGCTCAGGTCATTCGCCGATTCCCTTGCCTTATTTTTCCGCAAAAAAATAAATGCCTTGCGGCAGAAATGGAATAATTACAAGGAAAAAATCCAAAATAAAATCAAAAGGAGGAAGTATGACCGAGCAAGTACAAGAGCAGAGAAGGCAAAAAGAGCAGCAGCAAAATCAGCAGCAAAATCAAAATCAGCGTCAGTGCAACTCCAGAAGCGAAAAACTTCAGAAAGTGCTGGACGAATGCAACGAAGAACTAAGCGCTCCCATGCAGGACGAACAGACCTGCATGCAGGAAATATACAGAATAGCAAAGGTGGGAATGTCCTCAATCGAAATCCTTCGCCCCTTCAGCGAGGACAGAGGCTTCCGCAATCTTCTCATGCGCCAGTATTCCGAATACAACGCGCTGGCAAAAGAAATTGAGATTTATTGCGCCACTCACAATATAGAAATCAAGCCCAACAGCGTTTTCAGCAAGGCGATGATGTTTATCTCCACCGCCATGAACACCCTCACCGACAAATCAAACTCCAAACTCAGCGAGATAATGATCCAAGGCATCAACATGGGCATTATAAGCATAACGAGGGTGCAAAACAGCCTTTCGGACATGAACGCGCACAATCACTTTGCCGACAGAATAATGGTGCTTCTGACTCAAAACCTTGAGGACCTCAAATTATTTTTATAATACCTTTTATATAGAAGGATATGGGCGAGCTTTATCGAGTATAAAGGGCCAAAAAAAAGACTGCCTCAACAATTTGGGGCAGTCTTTTTTTAGAACCGTTCACCGCTTTTTTATATCATTTTTTTATGCTCTCCATATCCTCAGCGGGAAGCCAGTCGTCCATGTTGCCGTAATCGCTTCGATCAATTGCAAAAGGCGTAATATCCTTATAATTTTCAACCTCAATAAGCACCAGATAGCGTTTGCTCCCCCATCTCTTAATCTGATTATCGGTAAGGCAGAGCTTTGCCTGATTATCGGCTATAATCTTACGGCTTTCATCTTCGGTCAATTTTTCCGAATTGTACACTTTTTTTACCGTTGCGCAACCTTGCACCATCCCCTTTCCGCCGTTTTCGACAAACCACAAAACCTCCCCGGGGAAAACCCGCCCATGCGGAAGTTTCCTTCCCGCCGCGCCCCGTATAATCATACTTTTTTGCCCGCTTCTCAGTTTGTCGAGTTCCTTTTCTTTGCCTTCAAGATAAACAACATGATTCATAAATGAAATCTCCTGATAGTTCTTTTAACATTATTTGAATTTATCTTTCTTTTTCGGCCAGGTGGGTATTACCGCAGACAACAGCAGCACCGCAGAAAGCGCAAGCCCCGCGCCCCAGAGCCACGTAGACAGAATGGGAAAAACCGCAGTGATGAATAAGTATTTCTGACAAGCGCACCAGATAAGAATTACCAGAATAATAATTGCGGCAAGGACCCGAAGCAGTCGGAATCCCGTTCTCTTTTGACGATAAAATGCCAGAATCAGCCTTAACACCGCAAAGAGAGCGGCCGAAATCACCATTCCGACCGTTGCGCTCAGCCCATAGCGTCCCCAAATAATCTTCCCCATGCCCACAGAATGAAAGTCCCTCCATTTCGCCCAATCGCTTAAAACATAGGCAATAAATGGCCAGCTCCGTTGACTGTTTGTGAGAATCACGATGGCATCGCCTGTCTCCGGCACAGCCTGCAAATGCGTCATAATGCCGTTGCCCTGACCGCCGTGAGAAACCGAGAGTGCGCCGTTGTGCAGTTTTTCTACATAGTGACCGAATCCATATCCGTCAAATATCAATCCGTAAACGCCGATTTTTGTACATTCTGATTGATACATACGATTAATGCTTTCTCTGCTTAGGACGGAATTTTCCTTCATTCCCGCCGCAGCAAAACGTGCGATATCCTCGGCCGTTGAAAACAGTCCGCCCGACCCTTTTGAGGGATAAACATAAACGGGAACCGCCTCCCCTTTGAGATTATACCCGGTAGGCGGATAGGGTGTTGTATCCCTTTCTATATCAAAAAAGGAGTTTTCCATTCCCAGCGGGAGCAAGACTTCGTTTCGTATATATTCCGAAAAGCTTTGCCCCGTGACATCCTCAATCAATATCTCCAATATGTTATAGCCTATGTTGGAATAGGAAAATTTTGTCCCGGGTTCACGCATAAGCACCGCTTCTTCGCTCATTGCATTCCTATTTGAGGGTTTCTCCTGCGCGGGGGAATACATTTTGGTGAAGTCCCCTAAAGGCATCCCCGCAGTGTGGCTTAACAGCTGGCGAACCGTAATTTTTTCCGACGGATAATCTGCCTTCGGGAATTGCCAGCTGTTAAGATACTGCGATGCAGGGGCATTCAGGTCAATGAGACCCTTTTCCGCGAGGCGCATAACTCCCCATGACGTAACGGATTTGGTTATGGATTGAACGCTCATGGGCGTATCGACAGTTAACTTTCTTCCGCTTGCGATGTCGGCATAACCGTAGCTTTGAGTCCATACGATTTCGCCGCCTTTCACAATCGCTATACTGCAGCCGGGGATTTTGTAGTGCTTAATAAGGGCGGGAATTCGCTCGTCCATATGCGATGCAAATTCTTCCGTCGGCACGCCGGTACGCATATTACGCCCGAATTGCAGACTACCCGAAAGCAACGCAATAAGCAAACTGATTATGATGAATATAAGAACAAACCATAACAACATTTTACGGCCTCCGAAGATTTCCGATTTCTTCATACACAGACCTCAAAATCAATTATCCCGCGGTTTTTCGGTCGAAAAAACGGCTCCGAACACCGCGCCAAGCCCCGCTCCTGTGCAGAGCCACAAAACGATATCATTCAATAACGCGCCCAGCACAATACCTAAGGCAGCGCCTAAACCTATAGACGTTCCGATATTCAAAAAATCCGCCGTTCTCCTTTTTTTCATATAATTCCAATTCCCTTCATTAGATCTCTATTCAAGAGATGTTAACGCAACGGATGCCGATCCGTTGACCCATTATAATGATATTATACAAATCGGTAATATGATAAGTTACCCCGGTCATATTTTAGGTACTAAAAAAACGGGAGCCTTTAGCTCCTGCCGACATCAACTCAAAACCCTAATTGTCTGAAATACAATAAGGCATTCGCTCTGTCTTGTATCCCTGCTTTGCTGTAGATTTGACTGACATAGTTCTTGACAGTGCCCACAGTCAGAAAAAGCGTTTCGGCAATTTCCTTATTGCTTTTACCATGCATCATCAAACGAATTATCTCCTGTTCGCGCTGTGTAAAATCTTCAAGCGATAATCCCGCTCTGCCTTGCCTGTTGATATGTTTTGTGATTTTTGCGGCGATGTTTACGGGCAATATGACGTTTCCCTGCGCGGTTTCCCGGATGGCTTCGCCCAGCTTAATCCCGCTGATATCTTTAAGAAGATATCCCGAAGCGCCGTTTGTGATTGCGCCGAGAATGGATTCGTCATCGTCAAACGTGGTCAATATCAGGACCGTCGTATCGGGAAAATCCCTTTTGATTAGCCGAGTAGCTTCCACTCCCCCCATTTGCGGCATCCTGATATCCATAAGCACAACCTGCGGATGATGGATCTTCGTTTGTTCATAGGCTTCCATGCCGTTTTTTGCTTCCGCAACCACACGTATATCGGGATTGGCTTCCAGCAATACGCGTAACCCGTCGCGTATAATTTTATGATCGTCCGCCAACAAAACGGTAATTTGATTCATTGCTCATCCTCCTTATTTTGCACCGCAGGTATACTAAGGATTACGGTAACCCCTTCTTGCGGCGCGCTTTCTGTTTCCAGAGTCCCGCCTACGCTCTGCAACCGCTCTCTCATAATTGACAGTCCCGAGCCCGGCTTAATAACCTCTGCCCCTCTCCCGTTGTCGGTGAAAGTCAGTCTTATCTGTCCGTTATGCTCGCCGATCAGGATGTCCGCATGCGTCGCCTGTCCATGCCTTATGGCATTTGTTGTGCATTCTTTTACCGCCGAAAGCAGTATTCCTGCCTGAAGCGGGGGCAAAATGATTGGTGATTCCATACAAAGATTAATATCAAGACCGATGTCGGAGCGGATTTCCCGCAAAAGGCATTCAAGAACAGCGGCAAAGTCGGGCGCATTGCCCGCCCGAACCATTTTTACGGAATCACGGAGCTCCGAAAGGCCTCGTTTAACTTGTTCTTTGCCTTGACGGACAATTTGCGCCGCCCGCTCCTCCGAAACGAGTCCTTCGGCGGCTTCCAATGTAAGAACAGCCGCCGTCAGGGTATGGCCGACAGTATCGTGCATCTCGGCGGCAATACGATTCCTTTCCTCCACTACTGCCAGATTCTTCAATTTCTCCGATTGTTCGTTTACCGTTCGGAGAGCTTCTTTTAACTTTTCGCCTATAATCATCTGCTTTTTCAAGGTGTAAAAAGCAAGCAAGGCAAGCATAACCACAATCGTATTAACGAAAAAGTACCTGACCAGGTCGGGTATTTCAGCGTTACGGGCTGAATTTATTGTTCTTGCCGTACTGCCCAGAAGATAAGCGCCCATTCCGCATATCCAGTATGCCTTTGCTTTGGATAACGTCGCACGGTTTATTGCGCCGAATCCGGCGATGATTGAAAGAAACAAATTATCTCCCGAAACATCCAGATATTGGATCGGAATGCACAGAATCATCTGCAGTATCGGCAACAGCATTCCGACTGTTGCGGCTTTTTTTTCGGGTAGCACATTATACAGAAGCATTATCAAAAAAGACGCTGATACGAGCAATATCAATGGAACAAACATATCAGTTTCGGCATTCTCCGCCAATAAATGAAGCCCCATGACCTGATAAGCGATCACAAGCAGGAAAAAAATGCCCTTATTTGTAGAATTGTCTGCCCTGTCGTTTTCCGAATCGCTATTCCGTGACTGAATTTTCCTGGCTCGGAAAAGGTGCAGTGCAACTGCTGCCAGACCGAAAACGGCGACAGACGAGATATACAGGGCGCGAAAGGATTTTCGCTTTTCTTCTCTTATAGCCTTGGAAATACACGATATCTGCATGAATAACTGAAACAGTAACCCCAGTATGAGAAACGGCCATGTTCTTTCAAAATGCATATCCCCCTACCTCGCATCATAAGACAATAGTGTTTTCAGAAAAAATAATGTTTTTTTAATTTTATCACAAAATTGATGTTCTTGTCTAATTTAACATTAAAAAGAGCTGTCCGTTCAGGACAGCTCCCGCCTTTATCAAAGAAATCGGAACCTGTATCCCTTATAGACAATAAAAGCCACTCCCTGCACTTCGGACACTTCGGCAAGCATGCCGTTTACGTGGCTGTCGTAGGAGTTGTTGCGGTTGTCCCCCAAGAAGAAAATCTTGTCGTGGGGAACGGTCAGAGTCATGGTTTCGTACGACCCGTTCATTGGCTCGCTCAGGTAGTCCTCGCTTACCATTTCGCCGTTTCGGTAGACGTGGTAACACTCGTTCTGATAGTCATACCGTACCGAAATCTCGTCGCCCGCAAGGCCGATGACCCTCTTGACGAGATACCTGTTCTCGTTGGGCACATAAAAGACTATTATGTCATCGTATTTCAAACGTTTTGTGCGGAAAAGCAGCACGTTTTCGCCAGAGTGAAGCGTCGGCTCCATGCTTTCGCCGTCCACGGGGAAGACCACCAGCAGATTGCGGCTGATGTAGAAACTGGCACCCATTACGATAATGCAGACCAAAACAAGTATTATTGTGCCGCGAAGGGTTTTGTTGTTCATCGCGCTCCTAAATATACATGATTTTCCCGACGATTATCCCGGGATTATTGATTCTTATGCCTTTGACAAGAGACCAGTCGTCAAGCGGTCTGAACTTCTCGTCCTTAAAATCATTTGCGACAAATCTTTCGCTGACAAATGTCTCGGCGTCCACCTCAATCTCTCTTACAGCGGTGTATTCGTGACTGGTTTCCCCGCCCGTGATGAGAGTTACGCTCAGTTCGTATTCGTCCTCGTCGCTATAGGTGTCCACCTGCAGAATTTTGTCCTTGGAGATATTCTTCTTTGTGCCGATAGCAAAGCATACCATGCCGCCGTTTTCGCACTTAAGACCTTTTAAGCCTATCGGAATTGCGCTCTCGACAAGACTGCTTGTCAAGAGTACGGCGTTTTCGCTTATCTCGGTAAACTCCCCTTCCTCTGTGGAGTGCTGAAATACTATAGGTGTAAGTTTGTATCTCGAGCTCTTCACTTTGTGATTGCTGAGGTTCTGATAAAACGGAATGCTGGTCAAAGTGAGGTTGTTTTTGTACCTTATTTCGGCAAAGGCAAACAGCGGCACATCGGCTTCGCTCACTTCCAGTTTTGCGATATAGCTGTCGATGCCCACCGATTCGCCTGGGACTTCTTCCCAGTACCTCGTAGCGTGGTTATAATCGCCGTAAGAAAAGTAGACCTTGACTTCCTCTACCTTGATTATGCTGTCAAGCTTTATATCGGCGTAAATCGCGCCCTCTTTATTGACGTTTACCGTCAGCGTGGGAAGATTGGGCAACGTGCTGTAAACAAAATGGCTCTCCAGCCAGGCGACTACGGTGTTATACGCCCTGTTGTCGATATTATCGATATATCCCGGGCTTATGACGATTCTGACGTCGTCGTGGGGCAAAAGGTTGTAGATATTGGACAGCCTGTCGATGTCGCTCTTGGTCCCGTTGCTGCCCACGGCAAACAATACAGGCATATTGAGGTGCTTTGCGTACGCTATGCTGCTCACGCCCGTAAGCCAGCTCATAAGCTCGTCGTCAATCGCCATTTCCTTGTCGGTGCCGTACTTGTTGTGTCTGACGTATTCAAGATAGCTCGCGCCGTTTATGCACGCAAGCGCTATCGGGCGCTTGTCCTCGGCGGCGGCCTGTATGGCTACTTCCACGCCAAGTCCGAAGCCCACCGTTATTATTTCTTTTTTGTCGAGGTGACTTATTATAAAAGATATCGCCCGCCTGATGTTGACCGCGTAAAGGTATTGGCTTGTGTCAAGGGCGGTGGGGCACACCTTTTTAATATGGTCGCCGGCTTTAGCATAGTAGCCGTACTCGCGGCTGGGCGGGAAAGAGGTGGCTGTGCCGTCAGCAATTCCGCTGTAATCGGGCACGCACACGACGTATCCGCGCTTTACGAGGTCGGCTATGACCTCTTTCTGCACGGCTTTTTCGTATTCGCCTATTAAGAGGAGCACCTTGTTGGAATTATACGATGGATTGTAAACGTCGATCTGAACGACAATATCGCCGTCCGACGCTTTATCTGCGACATAGGAAAAAGTCTTGCGTCTTTCCGACTCGGAAAGAAGCTTGACACTGAGGTCATATTGTTCGGCGTTGTATTCCGCCCATACCTGGGGCGCAGTCAATAATTGCATATCTCAGTCCGAAAGGTGAAATTAGTATTCATTATAGCAAAGACTTTTACGTTATTCAACTTTATTTTCTGCCGTATTTTTTTCTGACGGCTTTTTTGTTGAGGATAAGGAGCTTGAAGTTTTTGCGGTTTTCCTTATCGTTGACGTTGGCGAAAAACTTAATTACCGCCCAAAGCCCCTTAAATATGTTGGGATTATAGTCTTTTGCGTAGTTTATGTTGATTGTGTCGAGGTAGTTGTAGTATTCCTCCAGCCTCCCGATAAAGTCGGAATAGCGGTTTTCTTTGCTCCACGCCCTTTCGGCGACTGCGATAAGGCGCGGAAAAATCATATAGTGAAGTTTTTCATTGTCGGCGACATACTCCGCCCAAAGGGGCGCTTCAAGTCCTATTACGCCCTTTTCAAACTCCTTTGCCACTTCATAGTTATAAGTCTTTTTCAGGCCGGTCATGCCGTAAGGATAGTCCATATAATAGGCATAAAACGGACTCATAATTATCTTTCTGCCGTTTGACGCCTCGCGGAAGAGTATCTCCTTGCCGAGTTTACTCTCCTTCCAATATTGAAGTATCACACTCTCATCCATATTCCCGCCGATAAGCCCGTCGTTCCAGTTAATGACGGTCTTGCCGTTTTCCTTGGCAAACTCGGTCATCCTGTTCATAAAGTATCCCTGGAGTTCTTCTTCGTTTTTGAGGTTGTTCTCTTTCATCTTCTGCTGGCAGTCGGGACAGTTTATCCACTTCATCTTTAACGCCTCGTCGCCGCCGAGGTGAATAAACTTACTCGGGAACAGATCGAATACTTCCTTAAGCACGTCTTTGCAGAATTCGTAAGTCGCTTCCTTCCCCGCACACGCTATATCGGCGTGAATGCCGAAACTTTCGCTAACTCTTATTTCCTTATTCTCGCACCCAAGATACGAATAGCTCGCAATTGCCGCCGTGAAATGCCCGGGCATATCGACTTCGGGAATGACCTCGATAAACCTGTCGGCGGCGTACCTTACGATCTCTTTTATCTGCTCCTGAGAGTAAAACCCTTTTACTTCCCTGCCGTCGCCGCGGGTTGCGCTCCTTCTGCTTCCGACCTCGGTAAGGCGTGGGTATTTCTTTATCTCCACGCGCCAGCCCTGGTCGTCGGTAAGGTGCCAGTGGAACTTGTTGAGTTTCAGCCCCGCGATAATATCGAGCAGTCTCTTTATTTCGTCTAGATCGAAAAAGTGTCTTGCACAGTCCAGCATAAAACCGCGGTAATTGTACTTTGGGGTATCCTTAATGGTCATTTGAGGTATCCCAAACTGCGATTGACGTAAAATTTGCTCCAGCGTCTTCTGTGCGTAAAATTTACCTGCTTCTCCGCCGTATCCTATCGCTATGCCGTCGGCGTTTGCATTTATCGTATAGCCTTCGGCGGGAAGAGTCTTGTCTTCCTTATAGCTTACCGAATTGCTCGACAGACCTTCTTTATACTCGATAAATTCAGGCTGAGGAATGAGTTTCAACATGATTTCACCTCACATAATCGGGAATGTAATATTTCGTCGCCGAAGTCCCTCCCGTTGAGACTTCGATATCCTTGAGGCTGGCAACGCCCGTCGCCCCGCCCTGATTGATGTTAATGACAAAGTTCGTGTTGGTGTCAATGCCTTTGGCGTTATCCTTATTATACAACACCACGCGCAACGCCTGCTCCGAAAAAGATTCGGCATAATAACCCCAGCCCGTGATAAGGTCAAAGCTGACGTTGCTTAGGTCGCTCTCGATGTTTAGGGACTGTTCGCCGTACAGCGTGAATAGTATGGCGTTGACGTTTATGAGATCGCCGCAATAATAGTTTATGGAATAGTGCACGATATCGTTGTTCTCACTGCGCGCATACTCCAGCCTCGCCGTGGTCTTGATCTCCTTGGTGTTGTCGACCGAGTAAACCACGTCATAGCTGACTTTCTCGCTCTGTACACCTTTATATTCTACATAGAGTTCTTTGGTGCCGGTTGTAAGAGTGTCAAACCCCATCACCATGCCGTATTCGCACTTAACGCTTTCGGTATCGCCGCTTTTATAGGTGACGGTAATATAGATGTTGTCAAAATTGAGTTTTTCGTCAACCTCATATACCGCTTTGAAGGCATTGGGCTTAATCGAGATACTCTCGATTGTGTTTTTCCTCTCGCTACAGCCCGCAATCGTCAGCGTCACAAGGCAGATGAGCAATACAAAAACAATGGTCTTTTTTCTCATCTTATCCTCTCTAACAGCAGCACAAGGTCGACTATGTCGTAAACTCCGTCCAGGTTGACGTCGAAGCTGTCGTTTTTGTATTTTGACTTTACAAGCGCCGAAGCAAGCGCGTCGATGTCGTTTTCGTCCAGCACCCCGTCGGAATTGGTGTCGCCGAGCACGCTTACACCAAACGCCGCCACCGGCTTATTGTTGTCGTTAAACAAGTGGACGCTTACCTTGTCGGAGACGAGCATATCCTTATATGCGTTGAGGTTTATATACATATTGTTGTAGAACAGCTTAACTGTAAACACGCTGGCAAGCTTTGCGACAAGTGCGCCTATCGTCATGCTGCCGTCAACCCGCAAACTATTCTTCGCGCCTGTCTTCATATATATATTATCTGCATTTACGGTCATAAGCTGTTCGGTTTCGTTGCCCACGATTACCGTTATTGTGATGTCGTAGCCGTAAATTCTCACGGTCAGCGACTGCCTGCCAGACCTTGTGCAATCGTACAGTTCGTCATACTTGTTATAATACCCTTCCAACAAGATATTAAAAGACCCGTTGTCGGTGACTATCGTAAGCATTCCCGCCGAAAGGTTAAGACTCTCGCCGTATCTGTAGTCGAGTTTGGGCAGAATGCTGAGCGTTACGCCCCTCACGTGCGTTGCGTCCACAAGGTTTATTCTGAACGGTTCGCTCTCAATGGTCTTATCGGGCAAAAGAAGGACGACAATGTTGTAGGACGAGCCTAGCCCGTCATAAGTAAAGTCCTTGATCTCATACGCCGCCGAAGGCAGGACCGTTGTGAGCCCGTCTTCCTGTGTCCCTACCACCTCGATATGCTCAACAAGCGCCGACTTAATCGTCTCATAGCCGGTACCTTGCGGGAAGGAAATCAGCTGTTCGCTGTTTCGCGTGTTTATCTCTATGCTGACTATGTTGGCGACAACCGTGAGCGATAAAATGACCGTGTCTCTGTTTCCGAGCTCATCGGTATAAGTCACTTCCACCCTGTACTGTCCGCCCGTGGTACCGTCAAAGCCCACCCAGGTAAACCTCTGCGGCGCGTCGACGTATCTCACCTGCGAAGCTGTTCCGCTGGAGTACGTGATAAGAAGCGTCAGCCCCGTAAGGTCAAGTTCGCTGCCCAGGTTGTATGTCTGCCTGGTGGGATAATTGAGAACGGACGCGGTAAACGCCCCGTCACGGATAGTAAGATTGAAGTAGCCGACGATGTTGGTATTGTACGCGTCGGAATATCTCGCCGTCGCCTGCTGAGAAAAGCCTATCTTGCCCGTGTCAAAGACAAAGCTGACGTTGCTCATCGTCGCTATTGTGGAGCTTCCGTCCTTATAGGTTATTATCACCTTTACGGAATTGGCGAGAGTTGTCAAGAGGTTATTGCTGTATCCTATTGTTATATTGGAGTCCTTTATACCATGAGTGTCGTACTTGACTTTGTCCAGCACTTCCACCTTATCCACCTGGTTTGCGCTGGCAAGGGACGGCGGAATGGTCACGTCAAAAGTAATTTCTCCGTCGCTCTGAGTTTTGGGCGTTATGATAATGCCTGTGTTTGTCCCGTCGGAGAGATAAACGCACTGACTGTCATAATATGACGTTGTGTTGCTCTTTCCGAGCGTTGAGAACTTCGCGTTTGACGCGCTAAGATGTGCGTATCTGAGGTTTTCCTGCTCGCGGGAATTGCGATCGGAAATTGTGCTGAAATTGGGACGGAATACGTAAAGCTCCTCGGGGTATGCGGCATTTCTGTTCTTGGCGTTCTGGTTGCCGTTGGTCGCTTTTGTGTTTACGCGGTATACGACCAGTCCCGAGCCGGGAAGCTCGCTATCATAATCACCCGAGTTTTTATTCCGGTACTCTATCCATATACTCTCGTCTTCGTTGACTTCGATTTTGTATGCGAGAATATCCCCGCTCTCAACGCCTATCGTGGTCGTAGGCTTAAGCGCAAACTCTCCCGAAGACGTTATTTGCGAAATCTTGCCCGCAATAAGGCTGCTCAACGCCAAGCTGTTGGAGCCGAGGTATTTGTATCTCATCCAGGTAGTCATATACTGGGGTGTGTCGCACTCGAAATGCATGAGGTCCCAGTACCCTACCGGCAGGTAATCTCTGTCATAATCGTAGTGGTAGAGGTCGGGCGTACCCAATATGTGAGAAAACTCGTGGCATAATAAGCCCGTAGTGAGCCTTCCGAGGAAATTGAAGGTATAGTAGTCGACGATTTTGCCCTGAATGGTGACATTGGGGTTCTTGGTCGAGTTGTTGAGCGCAGTCATGGTCAGGGAGTGCGGCCACATCAGCCCGCCCCAGTTTGCCGAGCTGTTGACATAATTGCCGCTGACGATAAAACTTATATTATCGACGTATCCGTCGGAGTTCTGGTCGAGGTTTACGCCCTCATAGTTCATTCGCTCGTCAAAATGGTTTATCGCGCCCACCAACAGTTCTCTCTCGACGCGGCTACGGGAAGAATTTCCCGATTTTATGTTTTCATAATAGCTCCTGTTCTGCGGAGCCTGATAAGCATAGTATACGGTGTTTATCCCCTCTCCGCCCGAAGCATAATAGGTGGTAATAAGTATCTTGCCGTAGCTGATGTCATAATAATAGTCGTAAAGGGAATTCTCCTCTCCTGTAAACTTGGATATTACCGACTGATTTATAGTGGGAGCCGACTCGTTCTTGAAATAAATGAAAATTACGACGTTTGCAAGGTGCAATTCGTCCTGAACGGCCGCGTTCCGGGCCGCCGAATTTACGGAAGAAACAAAAGAAATGTCCTCTTTGGGGCTTTCAAGGTCGAGCCTCTGATAGTCGACTGCCGAGGGACCTACGGTTTTTCCGGAAGAGGGACGTGACAAAACGCCTGCCAGACAAACCGCCGCCAGGATAAAGACAAGGAATATTAAAATGCGTTTTTTTTGTGTTGTTTTAAGCATTTTCCTCTTCTTTTACGTGTTTTAATTATAATATATATACCGTTCAATGTCAATGAACGGTATATCGGCGCAAAATACAAAAAAAGGGTGTTTTTATGCAAAACACCCTTTGATTTTAAGTTGCCGTAAGGCTTAGCGGAAAGAACTCATATCGTATCTTCTCACCGCCGCATCATAGTTGCCCGGTCGGGGCGCAACGCTGCCATAGACGTAGTTGCCGTAATTTCCGGGGTAGGAAGGATATGCGGGATATCCGCCCATCTGGGGAGAAGCGGGCACAGGACCTTGGGGTCTCTTTGCCCTCATTTCCTTTTCCTTTAGCTCTTTGCCCATCCCGCGTAAGAGACCGATCATGAAGTTGGTCATGACCATGACTCCCGCCCAGATAAGGAAGAACTTCCTCGTCGAGAACAGCATAACTATCGCATAGATAAGACCGTTGGAGTTGAGCCAGCCCATGCTTTGGTAGTCGAGCACGCCGCGCGACTCGTTGGAAGGCACAAGCTGTAAGGTCACTCCGTCAATCCCCAGGAAAATGGGCGAGCCGGTGATGCCCTCCGTCGCAACGGGCACGATGTTGTTTGCAACGTCCGAAATCAGTTTCCTGAACGCGGCGCCGTTTGGAACAAGCATCTTAATCGCGGCGCCGGTGCTGCCAAGGCCGGCTATGAAATCTTCATAGCCTTCGTCACCGAAGATGTCGACGTCGGCAAGGTCCATGGGCGTTCCGAGCATGTCGAGAACGTTCCACTGTACGGGGTCGGTCTCCACCTTGTCGGTCTTACTGTTGTAGAGATAGTACTCCTGATCGGGTATCTTGCGGGTATCGAGAAGGAGATGCACAAGCACGGCGATGGTCATTCTGTCACCGAGCGCGAGGTCGATGTTGGGACCCTTGAAGGTGGCATAGCCGTCCTTGTCGATGCTCGCAAAGTGCACACTTATAAGGTTTGCGACTTCTTCGTTCTTTACGCCCTCGGCCTGGTACTCTTCAACGCTTAAGGTCGTGAGGTTGCCGTTTTCGACGTTTCTTCTGATATACTCGTCGAGGAGTTCTTTATTGACTACGCTTCTTGCGTAATAATTGTCGGCAAGGTCCTCATAGAATATCGTGCTGCTCGTAGCGTCCTTCAGAAAGTCGGGAATGAACACGTCAAGTCCCACCCAGAGTCCGCCCAGCATGCAAAGGCTGAGTATCATAGCGACAAAGGTCTGGCGGTAGAGGTTTTTCTTGTTTTTCTTCTTTGCGCTCTTTGCCATAAGTCCTATTACAAGGAAATAGATGAGCGCGAAAACCGCCGTGAGAATGATTCCCACAAATACGAACACGCCGTAGCTGAGTCCGCCCTGTATCATTTCAATGCTGTTGTAGATGACGAGACCCAACAGCGCGGGAAATCCCAGAAGATGTAAAATCACTATCAATAACTTTTTCATATCAGCGTCTTCCTCCCGTCAGTTCCATAAATGCTTCGTCCTGTTTGCGGGCGTTGTGATAGTAAAGCGCAACGAGGAAAATCATTATTCCGCCCATGGCATACATATATCTTCTCACCGCGAACAACGGATATGCCTTGGGAATGTAGGAATTATCAGCTCTTAACTGGTATAACTCCTGAAGGGTGAAGCCGTGGCTTGCGGGATAGCCGCTGGTCGAGAAGGTGACGGCTCCGATGTTGTTGCCGATAAGCACGCTGCCCACGTTTGCGCCGTGAACGGTCGCATAGTACTTGGCGTAGGCATACTCTCTCAGCATCTCGTTTTCCACAAATTCGAACACCGGTTTGACGGTGGGCGACTGATAGAAGAAGAGATTGCTGGTCAAAGAAATTTCGTTTATTATCTGCTCGATGAATCCGCGGGTAAGACCGTTGTCAAAGAGTCCTTCAAAGTCGGAAAGGTCGAGGCCGAACTGCGATACCGTCTCGTTTACCTTATCGAAGTCAAGGCTTGTAAGGAGATCCTTAACAGTGATATTGAGAAGACTGGTCTCGAAGTTGGCGACAGAGTCGAACTGAAGGGTGGTGGACGGAAGGGAGGCATATCTCAATATGGGGAGGAGCGCCTCATAAAGCACGTCCATTATCTCTTCCTCAAATCCGAGCAAAGGTATAACGTCGCCGAGTTTTAAGCCGTTGATGGTGTCAACGAGCACATCGATGGAGAGTTGTCCGTTAACGATGCCGAGAAGGTCGGTTATCTCCGAGGGAAGGAAGACGAGGAAAGCCGAAAACTTGATAAGTCCCTTTGACACTGCATCGCCAAGCTCCGAAAGTATGGCGTCCACCTGGTCAAGCGTAAGCATATGGTCGTATGCCGTGCCGTCGGTGGTGTTGTACGCCTTCTTGTATTCGTCGGTCTGCTTGTACTGCAGATAAGCGGAAGAAGTTCTCGCGGCGGCGATGGCGTTGTCAAGCTCTTCGTCGGCGTTCTTTCCGAGGTCGGCGTAATATTCCTGCGTTTCGTAGTAGGTAATCAGTATGTTGATTGCCTCATTCATGCTGAATATATAGCCGTCAGCGTACATGCCGTTGGGGCTGAAGTACGCGTCTCTGTCCTTGTCATATTCGGGCAAAGAACCGTCCATGTTGTAATCGTCGCTGAAGCACTTGCCCTTGACGTTAATGTTATAAACTCTGCAGAATCTCTCCACATCTTCGACATATGAGTCGGTAAGGCTCTTCTTGTCGGTGGTAAGCGTCTGATAATAGTTTATCTGATACTTGTAGTCCTTCATCGTTATGCCGTAAACTTCGTTCTCTTCGGCGATTTTTTCAAACTGTTTTTCGGCAAAGATATCGAACGCCACGGCTCCGCCGATCATAACCACAAGGGTAATAATCATGCCGAACATGGCTCTGCCGTTCTTGCTCCTGCAAATAAGAGCAAACAGAACCTGCAGAATGGATACCACCAGCCACAAACCGACCACCGCAACAAGACCGTAATACCAAGTGTCGGTAAAAGCCTCATTGTAAATCATGCTTGTACTGCCGAAATATACCAGTAAGAAGAAAAGTGGGAATCCCAAGAGATAACAGATTGTTTTCAAGGCGCGATAACGATTGTATTTTCTTCTCGCTTTGTTCATTACGCAATACTCTCCTGAAAAAATTCGATAGTTCGATTATATAATATATATATAATAAAGTCAATACCGAAACCTGTGATTTCGGCGTTTAACAACAAACTTTAATTTTCCTGATTTTGCCTGTACTAAAGGGAAAACTCCAGCCTCGACGTGCCCGAATATGTTTTGCCGGCCGCATTGACGGTAATAAGCCCTTTCTCGTATTCGATGTCGCAGCTTACGCCGCCCAAAATAATCTTATTGAGCTTGTAATTTCCTTCAAGCGGAAGACGCGGCTCAACGGCAAACTTATTGAAGCCTTCCACGCTTATTCCGAACATTCCTTCGATAATTATGCGTGTATAAAGCAGGCTTTCGGCGGAAAGCTGCGCGCCGTTTCCTTCGGGATACGCTTCATACGGATAGGGAGAATGGGGTCCTGTCAGTCTTGCCGCCGAGTAGTCGGAAAGGTACTTTAAGCTCGTTATTCCCTCGCCCGAAATAAACATTCCGCGGAGCGCAAACAGCAGCGATCTGTCCCACACTATGTTTTTGTTGGACGCGGTAAACATCCTGCCGTCCTTGTACAGCCTCTCGGTAAGCGCTTTTATCGTGCCCTCTTTTCTGTCGTTTATCCCTGCGATTAACGGCAGACATATCCACGAACGAAGCACCTTGTTGTTTTCATAATACCTGTAAGTGTCGTATCCTTCGACCTCTGCCTCGAAATACTCTTTTATCGATTTTCGCAATTCTTCTCTTATCGCCTCATACCTTTCGGCTTTGTCGGCGCTTCCGAGTTCTCTTTCGAGTATGGCGGCGTACTTTAAGAGGAGATAATAGTTTATATTTGTGCTTAGGTTATAGTCGCCCGACGGGAAACGTCCCTCAAGCTCGTCGCTGTCGCTGAAAATCACGCCTTTCTCGCTCTTTCTGCTTTCGCAGAACTCGATGCACCACTCCACAGCCCAGAGATACTCTTTTGCGTACTCAATGTCGTTAAGATTGAGGGCAAACTGAGCTATTCCCAGTCCGACCATAGCGGTGTCGCCCCTGTCTCCGGCGATGCCGAACGGGTATGTTCCGTTTATTATACTGGAGGGAAGGGCGCGTTTTTTGTCAAACGGTATCCCGCTTGTATCCATATAGTTTACGTATAAATTTATGGCGTTTTTGGTAGCTTCCGAAAGCTCCTTATTTCCGATAAAGGGTACAACGGGCGCGGCGTATTCCATCTGGTCGTTTGCCCATATCGCGGCATAATACTTACCGCCTCCCGGCGAATGAAGCAGTCCTTTTTGCGTCAAAAACACGCTTTCCGCACCTCTTATCAGGCTGTGAGAATATAGTGCGTTTATATGCTCATCGGGCGTTTTCAGCGTCATTACGGTCATTGCGTTATTGACAAAATTGTCGCGTTTTTTGACCTGTTCGTTTATCTTAATTTCCAGTCCGTTATCTCCGAGCAAGGCGCAATACACGACATAATAAGTGAAACTTGCATTGGGAACAAGGTTCTTTTCCAGCTTTTTCTCCTTGCCGTATGAGAAACTGCCGTGTTCGCCGCATATTCCCGCCGCAAAGGTTACCTTACCGTTTTTGCATTTTTTCGCGCTTATTGTACGCGTTTTCACATTGTCGAAAATTGTAAGATTTATCTTTGTTTTGGTGATATTTGTTATTGTCGTTTTTTCTATTAATGCGGGAAAATCCTTGCAGATTATTTCCGTCCTTGTTATCTGCAAACCGTCCTTGAAATTGGACGTAAGCTCGAGGTTGCCTTTCAGGCTGACTTTTTCAAAAACTTCGTCCTTTACTTCCACTCCGTCCACGAGGATTTCGGGCGCGGAAAGGTAGTTATGACATACCGAAGAAGTCGTCATGTCGGGCATAAGCCTGATAAACGGGAAGGTCACGTGGCGGAAAATTCTCATGCGGTTTTTTTCGTCCGCGCCGTAAGAAATAATCGCGCTCGCGTACGTTCCGCTCATCTCCATATGGTCGCAGAATTCCCCTTTTGCTTCATAAATTACCGCTTTATCGCTCAGCGATTTTTGCTGAAGAGTTTTGTTTTTCCACTTGGGAAAAGTTTTGGGGCGGCAGAACAAGTTGTAGCAAATTTCGTTAATCTGCTGTCCGGATAGGTTTTTTAATATGGTAACGACCTGTTTTACTTTCATGATTTCATCCTCAAGGCTTAGTTTGTATTCTATTTTACAGTTTTACGGCCTTTTTTGCAATAGCGAAAGTCGCTTTTCGTATTATGTTTTATTCGCACTTATGGGGGAAAATCCATTGACTTTGACCATACTATTATATATAATAGTAAAGGTTGTTAAAAGCAAAATTTCATAAATATACACACCAAATACAATATACTTACGGAGGTTCTGATGAGTAAAAAAATGACCATCGATGGAAACACGGCTGCCGCCCACGTTGCGTATGCGTTCAGCGAAGTCGCGGCTATCTACCCGATTACTCCATCGTCAAACATGGCTGAGATGGCAGACGAATGGGCGTCTCAGGGAAGAAAGAATATGTTCGGCCAGACCGTACGCATTGCCGAAATGCAGTCGGAGGCGGGCGCGGCGGGTGCCGTTCACGGCTCTCTCTGTGCAGGCGCTCTGACCACGACGTTCACCGCAAGCCAGGGCTTATTGCTCATGATACCGAACATGTACAAAATAGCGGGAGAATTGCTTCCCACCGTTTTCCACGTGTCCGCTCGCGCGTTGGCTGCCCACGCGCTCAATATATTCGGTGACCACGCCGACGTTATGGCTTGCCGCCAGACCGGTTTCGCCATGATGTGCTCCAACTCCGTCCAGGAAGTTATGGACCTCGCGCTGGTCTCCCACCTTGCCACTCTTAAGAGCAAGGTTCCCTTCCTCCACTACTTTGACGGATTCCGCACCAGCCACGAGCTGAGCAAAATCGACGTCATCGACTATGAGGAGATGAAAACCCTCGTCGACATGAACGACATCGCCGACTTCAGAGCCAGAGCGCTCAACCCCGAGCACCCCGTGCAGAAGGGCACCGCGCAGAACGGCGACATCTACTTCCAGAACAGAGAGGCGTGCAACGTCTACTATGACAAAGTGCCCGCTATCGTGGAAGACTGCATGAAACAGGTTGCCAAGCTCACCGGCAGAAAATACAACCTCTTTGACTACTACGGCGCGGCCGATGCCGATAAGATTATCGTCATGATGGGCAGCGGTTGCGAAGCCGCCGAAGAGACCATCGATTATCTCAACGCACGCGGCCACAAGACCGGTCTTGTCAAAGTAAGACTCTATCGTCCCTTTGACACCAAGAAGTTTATGGAAGTCATTCCTAAGACGGCTAAGTATATAACCGTACTTGACAGAACCAAAGAGCCCGGCTCTATCGGTGAGCCCCTCTACCTCGATGTCTGCACCGCGCTCGCCGGAAAGAATTACACAATAGTCGGCGGCCGCTACGGTATGGGCAGCAAGGAATTCAATCCCACAATGATAGCCGCCGTTTACGCCAACATGGGCGGCGAAAACAAGAATCACTTCTCGGTCGGTATCGTTGACGACGTTTCGTTTGCGTCCATTCCGACAGGCGAATTCATCGACGCATCCCCCAAGGGCAGCATGAACCTCAAGTTCTACGGACTCGGCTCCGACGGCACCGTTGGCGCAAACAAGAACTCCATTAAGATAATCGGAGACCACACCGACAAGTACGTTCAGGGCTATTTCCAGTACGACAGCAAAAAGAGCGGCGGCGTGACCATTTCGCACCTGCGCTTCGGCGACGTACCGATCAGAAGCTCCTACCTTATCGACAGCGCCGACTTTGTCGCTTGCCATAACCAAGGCTATATCTACCTCTACGATATGCTCAGCGACCTCAAGGAAGGCGGAGTATTCCTTCTCAACAGTATCTGGACTCCCGAGGAGATGGACGAAATGCTTCCCGCTAAGGTCAAAAACACCATCGCGAAAAAGAAGATCAAGTTCTACACCCTCGACGGAAACAAAGTTATCAAGAAGATCGGCGCGTCCAAGGGTCTTAATATGGTAATGCAGGCTGCTTTCTTCAAACTCGCCAACATTATCCCCTACGCTGACGCCGAGAAGTATATGAAACAGGCCATCCTCAAGACCTACGGCAAGAAGGGCGACGCCGTCGTAAACATGAACTATGCTTGCGTTGACGAAGCTGTCACAAACCTTGTCGAAGTCAAATACGACGCCGCCAAGTGGGCGACCACCACCGAAGGTCACGCTATGAACGTTGTAAGAGGCGACGACTACTATAAGAACGTCATCAACCCCATATTGAGGCTGCAGGGCGACTCGCTTCCCGTAAGCGCGTTCAACGCCGACGGTACAGTGCCGGTAGGCACCACCAAGTACGAGAAGAGAGGTATTGCTCTTTCGGTGCCCATGTGGATACTTGAAAACTGCATACAGTGCAACCAGTGCTCCATGTCCTGCCCGCACGCCGTTATCAGACCTGTTCTCAAGACACCCGAACAGCTTGAAGGCGCTCCCGAAACATTCGAAACCAAGGACGCCGTGGGCTTCAAGGGCTATAAGTTCAGAATTCAGGTCAGTCCCTACGACTGCACAGGCTGCGGCGTCTGCGCCAATGTCTGCCCCGCTCCCAAGGGCAAGGCTCTCAAGATGATACCCATCGCCGAGTCCATCGAGCGTGAAGCAAACAACTGGGAATACTACGAAAAACTTCCCGAAATCGACCCCGTCTACAAGACCGACACCGTCAAGGGCAGCCAGTTTAAGAAACCCTTGTTCGAGTTCAGCGGCGCATGCGCAGGATGCGGCGAGACTCCTTACGTCAAGCTGGTAACACAGCTCTTCGGCGACAGAATGCTCATCGCCAACGCTACGGGCTGCTCCTCGATTTACGGCGGAAGCGCACCCACCTGCCCCTACACGACCAACGACAAGGGTCACGGTCCCGCGTGGGCAAACAGCTTGTTTGAAGACAACGCCGAGTTCGGCTTCGGCTTCAACCTCGCCATCACCCAGAGAAGAAACAAGATAAAAGAGCATATGGAAGCTGTTTTGGCTGAAGTAAGCGAAGAGACCCGCGCCGCGTTTGAGGAGTGGATCAACTCCATGGAAGAGGCCGACGCCAGCGTCAAGGCTTCCGAGAAGGTTCTCGCTGCTGTAGCAAACGAAAAGGCTCATCCCGAAGTTATGAAGCACATCCTCGACAATAAGGATATGCTCGTCAAGAAGTCGATCTGGGTATTCGGCGGCGACGGCTGGGCATACGACATCGGCTTCGGCGGACTTGACCACGTAATCGCGCAGAACGAGGACGTCAACATCCTCGTACTCGACACCGAAGTTTACAGCAACACAGGCGGCCAGGCAAGCAAAGCTACTCCCACAGGCAGCATTGCGAAATTCGCCGCAAGCGGCAAGCGCACCAAAAAGAAAGACCTCGGCATGATGGCTATGAGCTACGGCTACGTATACGTCGCGCAGGTCAGCATGGGCGCAAGCCCCGCTCAGCTTGTAAAGGCTCTCAGAGAGGCCGAAAGCTACAAGGGTCCGTCGCTCATCATAGCATACGCGCCCTGTATCAACCACGGTATCAATATGAGCAACTCCCTCGCCGAGGAAAAGAGAGCGGTTGAGAGCGGATACTGGCAGCTCTATCGCTACAATCCCGAACTCGCCGACAAGGGTCAGAACCCGTTCGTTCTCGACAGCAAGGACCCCGTCGAAGACTACAAGTCCTTCCTCGCAGGCGAAACGAGATACGCAAGCTTGAAGAAGGTGTTCCCCGACATCGCCGACAAACTGTTCGAAATCAACGAGCAGGATGCCAAGGCACGTCTTGCCACCTACAAAAAGCTCAGCGAAAACAAAGACGCGTAATTAAACGTAAATATCCAAAAACGACGGGGCTGCCGATTGGCAGCCCCGTTTATTCTATTCGCTTTTGATGCAAGCATCATAAGCGGTGAAGTAAATAATTTGGAGAAAATTAAAAAATTGATTGCACGCAGGCTTTTTAATCGGACTTAAGCGCCATACAGATTTAAAAAATAAAAATCCGCTGTTGACCCTTGTGCCGATAGCGGACTAAAAAAAGCCGCTTAACACTTAAGCGGCTTTTTGTTATAATTGCGGATATTATATAAGGTATCAGCTGAGTTCCAGCAAACCCATATACAGTTCGTAGTACTTGCCTTTTTGCGCAAGAAGGCTGTCGTGGTTTCCGCGCTCGATTATCTCGCCGTTTTCCATAACCATAATGGCGTCGGCGTTGCGGATTGTGCTCAGTCTGTGGGCGATTACAAAGGTCGTTCTGCCCTCCATGAGCTTGTCCATGCCCTTTTCGATGAGCTTCTCGGTGCGCGTATCGATACTGGAAGTCGCCTCGTCGAGGATGAGCACGGGCGGGTCGGCTATCGCCGCTCTCGCTATGCTGAGAAGCTGTCTCTGTCCTTGGCTGAGGTTTGCGCCGTTTGCCGTAAGCCGGGTGCTATACCCTTCGGGGAGCCTCGTTATGAAGGAGTCGGCGTTGGCAAGTTTTGCCGCCTCGATGCACTCCTCGTCGGTCGCGTCGAGTCTGCCGTACCTTATGTTGTCCATGACGGTGCCCGTAAACAGATTGGTGTCCTGCAGGACTATTCCGAGGGAGCGTCTCAGGTCGGCTTTCTTTATCTTATTAATATTGATATCGTCGTACCTTATCTTACCGTCGGGCACATCGTAGAAACGGTTGATGAGGTTGTTGATAGTCGTTTTGCCCGCCCCGGTGGAGCCTACAAGCGCCACTTTCTGACCCGGTTTTGCATACAGGCTTATGTTGTTCAGGACGACCCTGTTTTCCTCATAGCCGAAGAGTACGTTGTCAAATGTCACTTTGCCTTCGAGCAGTTTATACGTGACGGTGCCGTCGGCCTTGTGGGGGTGTTTCCACGCCCAGACGCCCGTCCTCTCCACGCTCTCGAGGATGTTGCCGCTTTCGTCAATGCGGGCGTTTACCAGCGTGACGTATCCGTCGTCGACTTCTTCCTTCTCGTCCATTATCTCGAATATCCTCTCGGCGCCTGCTAAAGCAACGAGCACGTTGTTTAGTTGTTGCCCTATCTGGGTTATCGGGTTGCTGACCGTTCTTGTAAGTAGCAGAAAGGTAATGAGCGTTCCCGTGGTTATGGTAACGCCAAGTTGAGGATTGAGCGCAAACAAGCTTCCGACTATGGCAATCAGCGCATAAAGTATATGGCTCAAGTTGCCCATTATCGGCATCAAAATGTTGGCGGCAGTCGAGGCGGTGGTTGCATTGTGACGCAGTTCTTGATTTATCTTGCCGAATCTCTGCTTGACCGTATCCTCATAGCAGAAGACCTTTACCACCTTTTGTCCCGTGATAAGTTCTTCTATATAGCCGTCGACTTCGCCCAAGGACTTTTGCTGCTTGACAAAGTACTTTCCGCTTATCTTTCCTATACGGCTTACGAAAGCCACCATGATTATTATGACGAGGAATACTATTCCCGTCAGCGCGGGGCTGAAAATAATCATACCGGTAATGACGGCGACAAGGGTTATCGAGGAGTTTATGAGCTGGGGAATGGCATTGCTCATCATTTCGCGCATTGTGTCGGTGTCGTTTGTAAACCTCGACATTATCTCGCCGTGGGTGTGGGTGTCGTAGTACTTTATCGGCAGTTTCTGCAAGTGGGCAAACATATCGTATCTTACTTTGTGCAATATCCCCGCCGATATGGTCAGCATTATTCTCTGATAGACAAAAGTTGTGATTACGCCCATGAGGTAAATGCTGCCCATTACAAGCAAAGCGAGGGCAAATCTCTTGAGGTCGGGATTGTCTATCTCAATATAGTCGTCAATGACCGTGCGGATAAAGAAGGTGCCTGCAACGTTAATTATGCTTCCGAGTATTATGAACACGACAACGAGCGCGAACAAACCTCGGAAGGGTCTTAATAGCCCGAATATCCTCTTTATCGTCTTGCGGAAATTAGCGGGACCTGCGCCGCCTTTCATCTTCATCTTGGGTTTAGGCATTCTTTGCCTCCTCGACGTAGGTCTGGGAGTAGTAGACGTCCCTGTAGATTTCCGACCTTTCGAGAAGCTCGGCATGGGTTCCCACGTCTTTGATTTCGCCGTTGTCCATTACAATTATCTTATCGGCGTCCATTATACTTGCCACTCTCTGGGCAATGATTATCGTCGTCATACCTGCGAGGTTTTTCTTAAGTTCGTTCCTGATTTTTTTATCGGTCGCTGTGTCAACGGCGCTCGTGCTGTCGTCAAGAATCATAATCCTGGGCTTTTTAAGGAGTGCTCTCGCTATGCACAGCCTCTGCTTCTGTCCGCCGCTGACGTTTACTCCGCCTTGACCTAATACGGTCTCAAACTTGTCGGGAAAACTCTCGATAAAGTCATACGCGCAGGCGGTTTTACAGGCGTTTTCAATCTCTTCATCTGTGGCGTCATTGTCGCCCCACCTGAGGTTTTCTCTAATCGTGCCGCTAAAAAGTACGTTTTTTTGCAGCACCATGGCAACCGAACCGCGCAAAACGTCAAGCTTGTAATTCTTTACATCGTGTCCGCCCACCCTGACCTGTCCTTCGGTGACGTCGTAGAGCCTGGGGATAAGCTGAACAAAGGTCGTTTTGGACGCGCCCGTTCCGCCCACAATACCCACAGTCTCGCCGCTTTTTATCTTAAGATTGACGTTTTTGAGCACGAAATTCTCGGCACCCTTGGCGTAGGCGAAGTTTACGTTGTCAAACTCTATGCTGCCGTCCTCAACCGTCAGACTTTCGTCGGCGTCATGGTCGGTGATATCGATTTTCTCGTTCAAAACCTCCACTATACGGGTTGCGCTCGCTCTGCTCATTACCACCATAACGAATATAAACCCGAGCATAAGCAAGGACATAAGTATCTGCATAATGTAGCTTAAAAAGCTCGTAAGCTCTCCCGTCGTCATCGCGCCTTTCATAATGTAGCCGCCGCCAAGGTACAGTATGGAAAGTACGCAGGCGTATGCCGTCAGCATCATTACCGGCATGATGAAGATAAGGCACTTTTCGGCTGAAATATGCATTTTGCGAAGGTCTTCGCTCGACTTTCTGAACTTCTCGGTCTCATGATTTTCCCTGACAAAGGTCTTAACCACCCTTATCGCGGCAAGGTCTTCCTGCACGTTTTCGTTTATGAGGTCGTACCTCTTCAGCATCTTGATAAATCTCGGATAAGCAAAGCCGCCGCACAGCGCGATCGCTCCGCCAAGGAACGGTATCGCCACCAGAAACACCACCGAAAGTTTCAGATTGATGTTCATCGCCATAATAGTTGCGGTTATAAGCATCATCGGGCTTCTTACGAGCATTCTCAACAGCATCATATACGACATCTGGACGTTGTTCACGTCGGTCGTTAGGCGCGTCACAAGGCTGGAAGTTGTAAACTTATCGGTGTTTGCAAAGCTGAAGTCCTGCACTTTGGCAAAGAGTCCGCCGCGCAAATTGGTGCTGAAGCCCACCGCCGCCACCGAGCAGGTGCGTCCCGCAAGACCGCCCATAATAAGACTGAAGACCGCCATGGCGACCATGATAAGTCCCATTTTGAGCACATAGGGCGTGCCGCCGTCGCCGTTAATACCTACGTCAATTATTTTGGATATGACAAAAGGCAGGGTGACTTCCATGCTGACTTCCAGCATTACAAGAATGGGCGTAATCACCGCATAAAATGTGTAACCTTTTGTAAAACTAACAAGTTTTTTTATCATTTTGCCCCTTGAAAAGTATATCTAAGTATTACAAGAGTATAACAAAATAATAACTGTTTTGCAAGCAAAATTGCCCCTCTGTAAAGTATGTTCGCTTGACATCTTAACATTCCGTGTGCCATAATCAAGACAATGTTTTGTCGAGGGAAAAATGCTCGGAGTAGTTTTAAACACAGCGGCGATAATAGTTGGAACGGGTCTTGGGCTTCTTCTTAAAAAAGTCCTTAAGCCCAATGTTTCACGCGTAATCATGCAGGCGCTCGGCGTTGCCGTAATAGTCGTCGGCATCCTCGACGCAATCAAGACCGAAAACGCCCTCGCGCTTGTCTTAAGCCTCGTTGTCGGCGGTCTTATCGGCGCGCTTTTGCACATTCAGGAAAGCATCGAGCGTTTCGGCGCGTTTCTCGAAAAGAAACTTACAAAAGACAAGTCGGAAAACGCGGGACAGGTAGGCAAGGCGTTTGTGTCGTCCTCTATTATCTTCTGCGTGGGCGCAATGGTCATCTACGGCAGCATCCGGGCAGGTCTTGGCAACAATCAGACCCTCTACATCAAAGCCGCCCTTGACGGTACGGTGTCACTTATCATCGCCGCAACCATGGGCTGGGGCGTAATCCTGAGCGCAATACCCGTATTTGTCATTCAAGGCGCAATCGCCCTTCTCGCGGGGCTTATTCAGCCGTATGCAACGCCCGCATTTTTGAACCAGCTTTCGAGCATAGGCGGCGCGCTTGTCATCTGTATAGGAATAAATCTCCTCGAAATCAAGGAAATAAAAACCGCCGACCTTATTCCTGCTATTTTAGGCGCGGCGGTTATGTTTTTTATTTAATTTCCCAAAAAACTTATTCGTAAATCTCCACGTGGGTGGTAAGTGGCTCGAGTTTTACCTCAAAGCTTCCGTCGTCTTTGACAAGAATTACCGTTCCGCCGCGGTTTGTGTATTTTTTCCTTATGTCGCGGTAGGCAAGGAAGTCCACCGCCATGCCGTAAGTCAGGCGTATTCCCTTATAAGTCATGGAGATATTGTTTAAGTGGTCGTGGCCGCAAAAACAGCCCTTAAGCGAGCCGAATTTTACCATTTCCTCAAAGAAATTGCCTTTTTTTCGCCTGCTGAAGCCCACATGGTCATTAATCTCGTTTATGGTGCCGAGGTGGTAGGTCACTTCGTCGAGTTTTCCCATCTTTAACTTTGCCCACGCGTCGCGATACTCTTCAAGCGGCATATGGAAAAACGCAAGGCTGGGCACAAGCTCCCCCTCGCCGCTTATCTCCTTAATGCTCTTTTTGTACCACTCTATCTGATCGTCGTGAATGTTGTCAAAGGTGCTGAAAAAGGACTTTCCGAGGTACATATTGCTGTCCAGCATTACAAGTGACATGATCGTTTTGTCTTCGCCGTTTATGTTAATAATGTGGTTTCCCACGCCCGAAATGTTCTCGTCGCCGCGCGTCATCAGACAGTGCTTCTGACTTGCGTAAAACTCGCAAAGTTCCTCGCGGGTGTGCGTGGCAAACGGCTCGGTATCGTGATTGCCGAAGACCGTCGTCCACGGGATTTCAAAGCTCTCGAAAAGGTCGGCGACGTACTTGCTCTGTTTTAAGTTGTTTCTTGAGCCGCTGAAAATAGGAATGGGATAGATATTGTCGCCCGTCAGCACTATGAGGTCGGGCTTTGTGCGCTCGACAAGTGTAACGACGGCGTTATGGGCGAGCTTATCGGCTTTCCTGCACAAAATGCCGCAGCCAAAGTGAAGGTCGGTAAGCTGAAGGATCTTGAAGTCCTTGCCTTTTTCCTTATCGAATGCCCAGTACTTCCCGTCATAAGCGGGTAAGCCGTTGTTTTCTACCTTTTTTGGAGCAATTTTTTTTATCTTTTGCATTTACACTCTCACAGCTTTATCGTTTCCAGCTCGTCAAGCCGGTAAAGGTTTTTTATATGCGCTTCCAGCATGGGAAGGTCTTCCGCCTTAATCTTCTTCATCCGCCTGCCCTTCTTTACCGGGCTGTTGACGGTTTTAAGAAAGACGTTTTTATCGGGGTTTTCGCTCATAAACGCCTGAAGGTTTTTATCGTTTTCCACGAGGGCGAAAACCGAAGGACGGTTGGGGTCAAAGTCGCCCGCAAGGGTAATAAGACTGTCCATGCAGCAGTTGGGGATGACTTTCAGGTGGAAAAGCCAGTTGAAAAAGCGCACGGGGTTAAAGTACCACCTGTAGATATGATAGCTGCTTGATACAAGTATCAGCTTTTCGTACTCCATACCCTTGAGAATTTGCGCGCAGAACTTGGCGTTTTCGTAGGTGTTTTGCGAATTGTCTTCGGTGATTATCGCGCTTTCGTCCACTCCCAGCGAAACAAGGTAATTTTTCATTGCCTGCGCTTCGCTTATCCCCGCCTTGGTGTTAACCGTTCCGCCCGAAAGGAGAAATGTGTTTCCTCTTCCTTTTGCGTAAAGGGTGTAAGCATAAAAACATCTCTCCCTGCATTGCAGAGAGAGAGTTCCGTCGTCCTTTAAATATTGTCCCAAAACGATAATTATGCTGTTTACCATATTACCATCTGTTGTGCACGTGTTCGGCAAAGCCGAGCAGGTCTTTGACTTCAATCTTTGTACCGTCATCGAGCACCGCGTAGCCGGTGAAGCGGCCGAATACCTGGTGAGGAATCATCGATATAACCTTGAGGTCAAACGGCGCGTATCTGTCGATAATGGGAGTAAACTCCATATAGAAGCGGTCGTCGTTGGATGTGAAAAGCCACTTGGCCATGTAGTCGTACTGGCCGTCCTTTTCGGGGATATTGAAGGTCACTTCGTCGAGTTTGTGGGACTTGCCCTTGTAGAAGAGCATGTTCTCGGTCGCCTGATCATTGTCGCCGAAGCCGTAGCCGATGTTCCAGCCGAACGTCGAGCCGTCGTCGAGTATCGCCTGCAGGCTGCCCCAGTACCAGGTGTTGTCATACGTCCAAACGCCTCTGCCCCAGTCGAGAGTCGCGAGGCTCTTGTTGGCGTCGTTGAGTTTATAAACCTTATTGCCGAGCTTATAAATGCCGTTCGCCTTCATGCAGTTTATCTTCTGATTGTAGTAGAAATGCCCTTTCTTCTTGAAAGGTGTAGCTATTACCATACTCTCGGCGGGCGGGTTGCTGAGTACGATGTCGAAGCTTAGTCCTTCGCCGTTTGTCCCGAATTTGGGGTATTTGCCGTAGAGGTGGCGGGTCTTGCCGTCATTTATGAAATTCATCTCCGCGCCGTCTTTGTTTTTCCAGATGGCGTCGCCCACGACCGAAGTCGCCGGCATTTTCATCTTTCCCATGGGGAACAGGCAAACGCTGGTCTGAGTGATCTGGGAAGGAGCGAGAAAGTCCATAACGGTTGCGCTGAGCGCGCCGACATACCCCATATCGGAAATGGTAAGGCAGATAGCGCCTTCGTCGTTGCCGATATAATAGTAGTCCCACTCTTTTATGCGCATTCTGGACGCACTGATGTTTTCGCGGTTATAGTCCCAGAGTAATGTCTTGGCATAACCGGGGTTGGCAATATTGCCTTCTTTATTCAATAAGGGTTGTCTTTTCTTAATTTCATTCTGTACCATATTTATCACCTTTCCACCCGAAATATTTAATATATATTATATTATTAATGAAAAATCTTGTCAATACCGAAAATCACGATTTTTTTTATTTTTGGCTTAAAAATATACGTAAAAAATCAGCTTACGCGGCGGTAAACGCAATTGCCGAAATCTGTGCGGCTTTTGCGTCAAGTAGCACTTTCGCGCACTCGTTCAGCGTCGCGCCCGTCGTTATTACGTCGTCGATGAGAAGTATCCTTTTCCCCTCGATTTGCTCGTTATTCTCTACGTAAAATCTGCCTTTTACGAAATCTTCGCGCTTCTCCGTGGGCACTTTTGTAAGCTCCACGTCGTCCTCGCTTTTTAACAGTCCTGTGATAACAGGTATATTAAGCTCTTTCGACAGGTGGTCGGCGAGGAACTTCAACGCGTCGTACCCGCGGCGGTTTATCTTGCCATGCGAGGACGGCACGTATACTATCCCGTCGCAGACGAGGTTTTTCTCAATGTACTTATCCTTGATAAACTTTGCCATGTACTCGGTGATAAAGGGCTTGTCGCTGTCCTTGTAGCTGAGCACCAGCTGCCTTGCCGCGTCCTCATAGTGAAAACAGCTGTAAACGGTCACGCCGCTTTTTAACTTTTTTTCGGCGTCAAACCTTTTCATTGTGACAAAACACTTTTTGCAAGTTGCGTATCCCCTCTCGCTGTCCTCAAGCTCTCTGTCGCACACTATGCAGGTAAGCCCTTTCGGGTAAACGAGGTCGAGTATTTTCTCAAAAAATTTGTTCAGTTTATTCCCCATAACATTTCCACCTTTTCTTTTCCTGTCACCATAAAGTGTTTTAAAAGCGAATACCTCTTTGCCGTGTAGTTGTTGGAGATCATTTTCCTTACGTTCTCTTCGTTCCCGACTATGACCACCATTTTCTTGGCGCGTGTTACGGCGGTATAAAGCAAGTTCTTTGTCAGTATCATGTAGTTGCCGCCGCTTACCACCATTATGACGACGTCAAATTCGCTCCCCTGCGACTTGTGGACGCTGACGCAGTATGCTAAAGCCAGTTCGTCCATATCGCCGTCCTTGTAGGTGACGGTCTTGCCGTCGTCAAACTCCACTCTTATCTTGTCGTCATACACCTCGGTGACATAACCTATATCGCCGTTGAAAACGCCCTTGCCGCTGTCATGGATATAACCGTTCCTGACCCACTCGGTCGTGTAGTTGTTGACGGTCTGCATGACCTTGTCGCCCTCGCGGAAAACTATATCCTTGTAGTGGTATTCCTTGCCGTTGGGATTTAACGCCTTCTGGAGTTCCGCGTTGAGATTTTCAACCCCGATAAGCCCTTTCTTCACGGGCGCGAGCACCTGAATTTCCCTGGGATCTATATTGAGAAATTGCGGGATGCGCGACTTTGTCATACTGATTATGGAGTTTAGGATATCCAAACTGTTGTTTTTGTTGTCGATGAAGAAATCCTTGGCACCCTGCACTATGGGCATTTCGCCGCGGTTTATCCTGTGAGCGTTTACGACGATCATGCTCTCTTTGGACTGCCTGTAGATTTCGGTAAGGTACACGACGTTTACAAGTCCGCTGTTTATTATGTCGCTCAAGATATTGCCGCACGACACGCTCGGCAGCTGATCCTTGTCGCCCACAAGTATTAACCTTGCCCCTTGCGGAATGGCCTTAAGCAGGGCGTTGAAGATATATATATCCGCCATGCTGATTTCGTCCACTATAACCGCGTCGGCTTCGAGGGGGTTGTGGTAATTGTAGCAGAACATCCCGTCCTCGCCGTATTCTATCCCCAGCAGTCTATGAATTGTTTTGGCTTCCATCAGGGTGGCTTCGCTCATCCTTTTGCTCGCTCTCCCTGTGGGGGCGCATAGCGCGACTTTGAGATTTCGGGTGTTAAGTATGTTTGTTATTCCCTTTATTATCGTCGTCTTGCCGGTGCCGGGGCCGCCGGTAATTATGCTTACGCCGTTTTCAAATACGCTGTGAATGGCGTTTTTCTGGTTTTCGTGAAGCATAATTCCGCTTGTCTTCTGGTATATCTCCAACTCTTTTTCTATGTCAAAGTCCCAATTTCTCGCAGTATATTCGAGAGTAAGGAGTTTTGTCGCTATCGCTTTTTCGGTGTTGAAATTGATTTGCGTAGCCGCCATTTCCACATCGTCCACGGTGACGAACTTTATTCCCTCGGTAACGCGCAGACACTCGGAGATTTTTTCGGAGTTCACCGTCCTAAGGAGCGACGCCGTTTCTTTAATAAGTTCTGTTACGGGAAGGCATGTATGCCCGCTGCGGCTCGCCGCTTCGCTGAGGCTGTGGTATATCGCCGCCTGTATGCGGAAGGGACTGTCTTCCTCAATCCCCAGTTTCATGGCGATTTTGTCGGCGGTCAGGAATCCCACGCCTTCGATGTCCTTCACGAGGATATAGGGGTTGCACTTTACCGCGCTTATGGTGACGTCGCCGTATACGCGGTAGATTTTCAGAGCAAGATTCATGGAGATTTCCTGCTTCTGAAGGAAGAAGATTACTTCTTTCATCTCGCGGTTGCGGTTGTAGCTCTCCACGATGTCGGCAAGTTTGACGTCGCCTATTCCGCTTATCTTCTTGAGTTCCTGCGGGTGGTTTTCAATAACCTCTAAGGTGTACGCCCCGAAATAATTGACTATTTGGTTGGCCATTTTTTCGCCGATACCCTTAAAAAGGCCGCTCGAGAGATATTTTTTAATGCTCTCGACGTCGTCGGGCTTTATAAATTCCACCGATTCGACGACAAACTGCTCGCCGAACTTGGGGTTTTCCTTAAATTCCCCCGATAATGCGAGCATTTCTCCTTCTTCTATAATGGGAAAAATGCCGACAGCGGTAAAGTACCTGTTGTCGGCTTCGAATTCGATAACGGAATAACCGTTTTCTTCATTTACGTAAATAATTCCGATGACTGTTCCTTTAATAGTCATTACTTCTATCGGCTATTTTTCGGATAAAGTGTGAAAAAACGCGGTTGGAACCCGCTTATCTCCACATTATCTCGTGAAACAGCTCCTTATCTCCTCCGCCTTATCTATTCTTTCCCAATTGAATGTATCCCTTCCGAAATGTCCGTAACTGGACGAGAGCGCGTACTGCGGCTCGGTAAGTTTAAGGTTGTTGATAATGGCCTGGGGACGGAAGTCGAAGACGTCTTTTACTATTTCGATAATTCTGTCGTCGTCGACAACGCCTGTGCCGAATGTGTTTACGTCGATGCTGACGGGATTGGCCTTGCCGATTGCGTAAGCTACGCATATCTGGCACCTGGAGCAGATTCCGCTTGCGACAAGGTTTTTCGCCGCGTATCTTGCATAGTACGCCGCGCTCCTGTCGACCTTGGTCGGGTCTTTGCCGCTGAAGCAACCTCCGCCGTGGGGCGCATATCCGCCGTATGTGTCGACGATGATTTTTCTGCCTGTAAGCCCGCTGTCGCCCATGGGTCCGCCCACGACAAAGCGTCCTGTCGGGTTGATATAAAACTTGGTGTGCTCGTCGATGAGGTTTTCGTCCACTACGGGTTTTACCACCTTTTCTATTATGTCAAGGCGCATTTTTTCGATGTCGACGTCGGGGTCGTGCTGTGCGCTGACGACGATTGTGTCCACTCTCGCGACTTCGTCATCGTCGTATTCCACGGTGACCTGCGCCTTTCCGTCGGGCCTTAAGTAGCTTAACGTGCCGTTCTTTCTGACTTCGGCGAGACGCTCGCAGATTTTGTGGCTAAGGACAATTGCAAGAGGCATAAACTGCTCGGTCTCGTTTGTCGCATAGCCGAACATCATGCCCTGGTCGCCCGCGCCGGTTTTGTCGAGCAATTCCTGAGTGCTTCTGCCTTCAAGACTTGCGTCCACGCCCATGGCGATGTCGGGAGACTGCTTGTTGAGCGTCACCTTGATTTCCACATTTTTATAGTTGAAACCGTATTCGTCCTTGTCGTATCCGATATCCTTAATTGTATCGCGCGCGATCTTCTCGACGTCGATTTTTGCCGTCGTGGTAACTTCGCCCATGATAAGCAAAAAGTTTGTCGTGCAGCAGCACTCGCACGCTACGCGTGCGTTTTTGTCCTGCGCGAGAATGGCGTCCAAAATGGAATCGCTTATGCGGTCGCAGATTTTATCGGGATGTCCTTCGGTTACGCTTTCTGATGTGAATAGTCTCTTCATGTTTTTTCCTCTTAACTAAAACAGGGCTATAGGCCGTTTGCAACCTATAACCCCGTTCTCGAAATTATAAGTTTTTACTCGGCGTCGATATTGTCGAGAATGCCGTTAAATCTGGTTTCTTCTTCGGCGTTGTCGCTCGAGCCTGTAAGTATCTCGTCGTCCTCGACAAGTCTTATGTTCCTGTACATCTTCATGCCCGTTCCTGCGGGGATAAGCTTACCGATGATGACGTTTTCCTTAAGTCCGACAAGGCTGTCGGTCTTGGCTTTAATCGCCGCCTCGGTGAGTACTCTCGCGGTCTCCTGGAAGGACGCCGCGGAAAGGAAGGAGTCGGTGGCGAGCGCCGCCTTGGTGATACCGAGGAGCACGCGGATAGCGGTTGCGGGAATGCCGCCGTTTTCGAGCGCCTTCTCGTTGGCTTCCTCGAGCCTGGAGATGTCTACAAGTTCATTATACAACAAATCGGTGTCGTTGGGGTTGTTTATTCTTACCTTGCGGAGCATTTGGCGGACGATAATCTCGATGTGCTTGTCGTTGATATGAACGCCGTTGCTACGGTAAGCCTTCTGGATTTCCTTTATCATGAACTCCTGAACGCCCGCAACACCCTGGGTCTTGAGAACTTCGTGAGGATTTACGTTACCTGCGTAGATCTGGGTGCCTGCTTCGACTTCTTCGCCGTCGTTGATTAGCACTTTGATACCCTGGGGCACTTTGTATTCCTTGCTGAGTTCGTCGTTGGTGATGATGACCGTGTCGGCTCTGCCGTTGTCGTCAATTTTGACCGTAACTCTGCCCTTGAAGTCTGCCACGGGAGCGTATCCCTTGGGCTTACGGGCTTCAACAAGCTCCTGAACACGGGGAAGACCGAGCGTAATGTCGGCGCTGGACGCAACACCGCCGGTGTGGAACGTTCTCATCGTGAGCTGTGTGCCGGGCTCGCCGATGGACTGCGCCGCTATTATACCGACTGCTTCGCCCAGTTTTACGGGGTTGCTGCTGCTCATGTTGGCGCCGTAGCACTTGGAGCAGAGGCCTCTCTTGCACTTGCAGGTGAGGATGTTTCTGATTCTTACCGACTTGATGCCCGCTTCCTTGATGGCCTTCGCCGCGTCTTCGCTGATCATCTCGTCGTTTGCGACGATGATTTCGCCCGTGGCGGGATTTACGACGTCGCCGATGGTGTATCTGCCGTTGATTCTCTCTTCGAGGGACTCAACGCCGCTGCCGTAGTCGAGTTCGTTTACTAGCACGCCTTTGGTATCGCCGCAGTCAATTTCGTTAATAATAACGTCCTGGCTTACGTCGACAAGCCTTCTGGTAAGGTAACCCGAGTCAGCCGTCTTAATAGCCGTGTCCGCTCCGCCTTTACGAGCGCCGTGCGAGGAAATGAAGTACTCGAGAACCGACAGACCTTCACGGAAGGAAGACTTAACGGGAATCTCGATGATACGGCCCGACGGGTCATTCATAAGTCCGCGCATACCCGAGAGCTGCTTGATCTGCTGCATGCTTCCACGTGCGCCAGAGTCTGCCATCATCCATATAGGATTGAATCTGTCGAAGTTTCTGAAGTTGCTTTCAAGGTCTTTCTCGACTTCGGTCGTTGCGCCCGTCCAGATGTCGATGACTTCCTTGTATCTCTCTTCCTCGGTAATAAGACCGCGCTTAAAGTTCTTTTCGATTTTGATAACTTCTTTTTCGGCTTTGTCGAGGATGTCCTTCTTGTAACCGGGTATCTTCATATCGAAGACGCTGGTCGTCATGCCGCTGACCGTAGAGAACTTAAATCCGAGGGACTTAATCCTGTCGAGCACTTCGGCGGTTGCCGTTGCGCCCTTTAGTCTGAAGCAGCGGTCCACTATCTGACCGAGGGTCTTCTTCTTAACGATGCTCTGAATTTCGAGAGCTATCATCGACTGGGTGTCGGCGGGATTTCTCTTTACAAACCCGAGGTCCTGGGGTATAGCTTCGTTAAAGATAATCTTTCCGACAGTGGTCGTGATTACGCCGCGGTATTCCACGCCGTCGATATTCTTTATTACTCTTACTCTTATCCAGTCCTGGAGTCCGATCTCTTTGACCTGATAAGCCATCTTAGCCTCGTTGGAGTCTTTGAAGTGGCGTATCGTGCTCTTATCCTCGGGCATATCCTTTTCCTGCGTGAGGTAGTATGTGCCGAGAACCATGTCCTGCGTGGGAGTCACGATGGACTGACCGTCGCTGAGCTTCAAGATATTGTTGCTGGCGAGCATAAGTATTCTCGCCTCGGCCTGAGCCTCAAGGCTGAGCGGTACGTGAACTGCCATCTGGTCGCCGTCGAAGTCTGCGTTGAACGCGGTACATGCGAGGGGGTGGAGCTTGATTGCGCGTCCTTCGACGAGCACGGGCTCAAACGCCTGGATACCAAGTCTGTGAAGGGTAGGCGCGCGGTTGAGAAGCACGGGGTGGTCTTTGATAACCTCTTCGAGGATATCCCACACCACGGGCTTAACTCTTTCCACGGTGCGCTTCGCACTCTTTATATTGCTGCAGATTTCTTTTTCGACAAGCTTTCTGAACACAAAGGGCTTGAAAAGTTCGAGCGCCATTTCCTTGGGCAGACCGCACTGATAAAGCTTGAGTTCGGGTCCGACGACGATAACCGAACGACCGGAGTAGTCGACACGTTTACCGAGAAGGTTCTGACGGAAGCGGCCTGTTTTACCGCTGAGCATGGTGCTGAGCGACTTGAGGGTACGGTTGCTGGCGCCTGTTACCGCTTTGCCGTGACGGCCGTTGTCGATAAGGCTGTCAACAGCTTCCTGAAGCATGCGCTTTTCGTTTCTTATCATGATGTCGGGCGCGCCGCTCTCGATTATCTTCTTGAGACGGTTGTTTCTGTTAATTACGCGCCTGTAGAGGTCGTTGAGGTCGCTGGTCGCAAATCTGCCGCCGTCAAGCTGCACCATGGGGCGAAGCTCGGGGGGCAGAACGGGAAGCACGTCGAGTATCATCCACTCGGGACGGTTTCCGCTCCTTCTGAACGATTCTACTATCTCAAGTCTCTTGGCGAGCTTGGCTTTCTTAAGTCCCTGAGCTATGGCTACGGCCTCTTTGAGCTCTTCGCTCTCTTTATCGAGATCGATTTCTCTCAAAAGCTCTTTAACCGCCTCGGCGCCCATTCCTGCGCGGAAGCTGTTGGGACCGAATTGCTCAAGAGCGGCAAGCCTCTCTTCTTCCTTGATGACCTGCTTCTTGTAGAAGTTGGTTTTGCCGGGGTCAAGCACGATGAACGCGGCAAAGTAGATTACCTGTTCGACCTGCTTGGGGCTGATGTTGAGGATGGTGCTGATTCTGCTGGGTACGCCTCTGAAATACCAGATGTGGCATACCGGCGCGGCGAGCTCGATGTGACCCATTCTTTCACGCCTTACTTTGCTCTTGGTAACTTCAACGCCGCACTTGTCGCAGATAACGCCTTTATACCTTATTCTCTTATACTTTCCGCAGTGGCATTCGTAGTCCTTTATGGGTCCGAATATCCTCTCGCAGAAAAGACCGTCTCTTTCGGGCTTCTGCGTCCTGTAGTTTATGGTTTCGGGCTTGAGAACCTCGCCGTGAGACCATTCCCTGATTTTTTCGGGAGAAGCAATGCTTATCTGTATGGAATCAAAATTGTTAATTTCCGGAATCATGTCAGTTTCACCTCATTACTTAAATTAGGTCGTCGTCATCGCTGAACGCCTTGGAGAGGATATCGTCATCCTCCAGTTTGTCAAGCCCCATCTCTCTCGAGAAGTGCTCGGGGCTGAGCTCATCGTCAGCGTCGTCTTCCGGCAACCCTGCTCCCTCAAAGGCGTCAAGGCTGTCTTCAAGGTTGAACAATCCTTTCAACAGGTCATGGTCGTCTTTGGTGATAATGTCGTCGGCTACGTCGTCGTCATCGGTAACCTTGTCGGCATCGGTGTCGAATATCGAACCAAATCCGGCAAGACCGCCGAGGTCGGTGTCAAGCGTGATTTCCTTGAAGGGCTCTTCCTTCCTGAGCATGGGCTCGTAGTCTCTCTCGTCCTCATAGCTGTCGGGAAGGATGACTTCTTCGCCGTTTTCGCTGAGCCTGATGTCAAGACCGAGGGCCTGGATTTCCCTGCGCAACACGCGGAAGGCTTCGGGGATACCGGGGTCGGTAGCTACGCTCGCGTTTATTATGGAATGGAATATCTTGTTCCTGCCCACAACGTCGTCCGACTTGACGGTAAGGATTTCCTGAAGAATATGGCTTGCGCCGTACGCTTCAAGCGCCCACACTTCCATTTCGCCGAATCTCTGTCCGCCGAACTGGGCTTTACCGCCGAGAGGCTGCTGTGTGACAAGGCTGTAGGGACCTACCGAACGTGCGTGAATCTTGTCGTCGACAAGGTGGATAAGTTTGAGCATGTACATATAACCTACTGTTACCTTGTGCTCAAACGGCTCGCCCGTACGTCCGTCGTAAAGCTGCCACTTTCCGTCCGGAGCTATTCCGTTTTCCTTATAAAGTTTTACTATATCCTCTTCCTTTGCGCCGTCAAATACGGGGGTGGCTACTTTCCAGTCGAGCATCTTGGCAACCATGCCGAGGTGGACTTCAAGCACCTGTCCGATATTCATACGGGAAGGAACGCCGAGGGGGTTAAGAACGATCTGCAACGGAGTGCCGTCTTCCATGAAGGGCATGTCTTCCCTGGGGAGAACTCTGCTAATAACGCCCTTGTTACCGTGACGTCCCGCCATCTTGTCGCCGACAGATATCTTTCTCTTCTGAGCGATGTAAACTCTGACCAGCATGTTTACGCCGGGGTCGAGTTCGTCCTTGTCCTCTCTCGTGAACACGTTTACGTCTACGACAACGCCGCTCTCGCCATGGGGCACTTTCAAGCTGACGTCTCTGACGTCACGCGCTTTCTCGCCGAATATCGCTCTTAAGAGTCTCTCTTCGGGAGTAAGTTCGGTCTCGCCCTTGGGAGTAACTTTGCCTACGAGGTAGTCGCCGCTCTTGACTTCGGCGCCGATCCTGATTATGCCGTTTTCGTCAAGGTTCTTAAGCAGATCCTCGCTGACGTTGGGAATATCTCTGGTGATTATTTCCTTGCCGAGCTTGGTGTCCCTGGCTTCAAGCTCGTATTTCTCGATGTGAATGGTGGTGAAGGTGTCGTCTTTTACGAGGTCCTCGCTGATAAGGATAGCGTCCTCGTAGTTGTAGCCTTCCCAGGTCATGAAGCCGACAAGCACGTTTCTGCCGAGTGCGAGTTCGCCTTTGTCCACAGCGGGACCGTCGGCGATGATGTCGCCCGCCTTGATCCTGTCGCCCGTGTTGACGATGGGTTTCTGATTTATGCAAGTGCACTGATTGCTTCTTCTGAACTTCTGGAGTTCGTAGATATCGTCCTCTCCGTCCTCGTCGTTGGTGATTATGATGTAGTCGGCGCAGACGTATTTGACAACGCCGTCTTTCTTGGCGAGTACGCACACGCCGCTGTCATAGGCGACTTTGTGCTCCATTCCGGTACCAACCACAGGCGCCTGGGGTCTCAAAAGCGGAACAGCCTGGCGCTGCATGTTACTACCCATCAGGGCACGGTTTGCGTCGTCGTTTTCAAGGAAGGGTATAAGGCTGGTCGCAACCGAAACAAGCTGTTTGGGGTCAACGTCCATGTACTCGATTTCCTCGACGGGATATTCCCTGATCATGTCGCGGTAACGGCAGGTAACTCTCTTGTTTACAAGCTTGTTGTTTTCGTCAACGGGCTCGTTGGCCTGGGCGATGATGTATTTGTCCTCTTCTTCGGCGTCAAAGTAGTGCGCCTCGCTGGTGACAATGCCTGTACCCTTTATGACCTTGAAGTAAGGAGTTTCGATAAAGCCGTAGTCGTTTATCTTGGCGTATGTGCTCAGGGACGTGATAAGACCGATGTTCTGACCTTCGGGCGTCTCGATGGGGCACATTCTGCCGTAGTGTGTGTAGTGAACGTCACGGACTTCAAAGCCTGCGCGCTCTCTGTTAAGACCGCCGGGTCCGAGGGCGGAGAGCTTACGCTTATGCGTGAGCTCGGCTATCGGGTTGGGCTGGTCCATGAACTGGGAGAGCTGGCTGCTTCCGAAGAACTCTCTTATCGCACTGCTTATGGGTCTGATGTTGATGAGACTCTGGGGCGTGATTTCGTTGGGGTCCTGGACGGTAGCCATCTTTTCGCGGATGTTCTTTTCCAGTCTCGCCATACCGATGCGGAAATAGTTCTGCAAAAGTTCTCCCACCGAGCGCACTCTTCTGTTTCCGAGGTGGTCGATGTTGTCGACTTCCCAAAAGCCGTACTTCATGTTGATGTTGTAGTTTACGCTGGCGACGATGTCGTCGGTCGTGATGTGCTTGTAGATCAGTTTGTCCTTGTTGGCGGCGATGGCCTGCTTGAGAGCTTCCATGTCGCTTCCGAAATCCTCAAGAAGGCTCTTGAGGGTGGGATAGTAGACAAGTTCGGTAATGCCGAGGTCTTTGGGCGGGCAGTCGATGTACTGCGCAAGGTCGACGGTGTTGTTGCCGATGATTTTGATTTCGGTCTCGCCGAACTTCTTAGCGTACTCTTCGCTGCACTTTAAGTAAACGACGTTTATTCCGGCGTTCTGAATCTTCTTTGCCGTTTCGGCAGAAATGGGCTGGTCGTCAACGTCGGCAATTATTTCGCCCATCTCGTCGATAGCGGGACGGGAGAGAATAAGATTTGCGATGCGGTTGGCAAGACTTAACTTCTTGTTGAATTTGTATCTGCCAACATGGCTTATGTCGTACCTTCTGGGCTCGAAGAATATGTTGTGAAGCAAAGCGTCCACACCGCTCTGGGTGGGAACTTCGCCGGGTTTCAGTTTGCGGTAAAGTTCGATTTTGGCGGCGTTGACGTTGTCGATGTCTGCGTCCTTGGCGGCGGTGGCTACGATCATGGGATCGCTGTCGAAAAGGTCAAAAAGTTCCTTATCGGTGCCAAAGCCGAGCGCTCTCAAAAGCACGGTCGCGCTCATCTTGCGGGTTTTGTCAACTCTTACGCTAAGAGTGCCCGTGGGATCCTGTTCAAATTCCAGCCACGCGCCCCTGTTGGGGATAACGGTGGTATGGAAACGCTCTATTTCGTTTTTGTCAACGGTGCTCTTGGTGTAGACGCCGGGGCTCCTTACGAGTTGGGAAACGACTACCCTTTCCGCTCCGTTTATGATAAACGTTCCTTCCTCGGTCATCTTGGGAATATCGCCCATGAAAACCGTCTGCTCTATCATCTTGCCCGTGTCCTTTACGGTCAATCTAACCTTGACCTTAAGAGGAGAGGTGTAGGTCGCGTCGCGCTCCTTGCACTCCTTGATGGTGTATTTGCACACGCCGTCAAGGTTGGGCTCCAGAAACTCCAATTCCATTCTGTTGCTGTAATCGGTAATGGGAGAAAAATCGTTAAAGACCTTTTCGATACCATTTTCAACAAACTCTTTGTAGGAATTCTTTTGAACTTCAATCAGATTCGGCATTTCGCAAGTGTGCTTAATTCTGCTAAAGGTCACTCTCTCGGTCTTTCCGCACATTATTTTGCGCATACTTTCAGACATCGCATTGCTCCTTGTAAAAAATTATTAAAATTATGCCCATTTCTAAGCAATTTTAGACATTTCCTCAAATTTCCAGCAGGTCTTCAGGGGGTAAAACCGTCTGAAGTCGACACTTTTGATTATATTTGGACATTGTAACATTATACAGCGATGTGTCAAGCAAGTCAAATGATTTTTCGCAGTTTATATATAAATTAAATTTATAAATTATAATTGCGCAGGATTGACAAACGGCGCGCCGGTTGGTATCATTTAAGTCAAAATAAGGAGAATCTATGCGACTTGACAAATATCTGAAAGTGGCAAGAATAATAAAGCGCCGCACGGTGGCAAACGAGGCATGCTCGGGCGACAGAGTGACGGTAAACGGCAAGGAAGCAAAGCCATCCAAGGACGTAAAACCAGGCGACGTCATAACCGTTGGTTTCGGCGATAAGAAACTCACCTTCAGGGTGCTGGAAGTTCCCGAAGGGAATGTCGCAAAAAACGCGTCCGCCTCCCTTTTCGAAATTATAGAGAGCAAGTGATGTTTGACGTAATAATTGCCGCAAGCGGAAAGAGCGAAAGAGCGGGTATTGACAAGCTCAGCTTTGACCTTGACGGCATAAGCGTGCTGAATAAGACGATAAATGCCTTTCAGGGCATCGACGCAATCGACAAAATCATTGTCGTCACCGACAGGGATATCGACATCCCCGACATCATCGTGACCAAGGGAGGAGCTACGCGCGCCGAGTCGGTCGCGCGCGGGCTGGAACTTGTCACCGCGCCTTACGTTCTCATCCACGACGGAGCGAGGGCGTTTGTGTCAAAGGAGCTTATTTTACGGGTCATGCACGAGGCTTTTCACCACAACTCGGCAATCCCCTGTCTCAAACCTTCCGACAGCGTAAGACTTGTGCGCGAGGACAGATTTGTGGGCGCGTTTGACAGAGATAGCCTTGCTCTTGTGCAGACACCCCAAGGGTTTAAGACCGAACTGATTAAAAAAGCGTATGAACTTGACAAAAGCCTTTTAAACACCGACGAGAGCGAGCTTTTCGCAAAGTACATCGAGCCGCCATTTGCCGTGGAAGGAGAAATCTCCAATCGGAAAATTACCTATTTTGAGGACTTGATAAATATAAATTCCCGCGTCGGAATAGGGTATGACACCCACTTTTTCGAGGATGGGAAACCACTTGTTCTGGGCGGCGTGAGCATACCGTATCCGAAGGGGCTGAAAGCCCACAGCGACGGCGACGCGGTAATTCACGCAATCATGGACGCTTTGCTATCCGCCGCAGGCGAGCGCGATATAGGCGTGCACTTTCCCGACAGCGACGAAGAGTATAAAAACATCGACAGTGCGGTTTTACTGCAGAAAGTCGTAAAAATCCTTGAAAATAAAAACGCCGGGATCGTAAATGTAGCGGTTACGATTCTGGCGCAGAAACCAAAACTTGCCCCTTTTATCCCCTCAATGTGCGAGAGGCTGGCAGAATTATTGAAAATACCTGTTGAACGCGTCAGCGTCGCAGCCACTACTACCGAAAACCTCGGCATTATCGGCGAAGGCAGGGCGATAGCGGCTATTGCGGTCGTAAACGTGATTTAGTTTTTGGGTTTTATCCTCGTCATGCACTTGGTGTTGAAGACAGTGTCGGCGACAAGGATAGAGGTCGCTTTACATTTGTTTTTCTCGTTATAGACGCATTCGGCGGTGCACTGCACCACAGCGGGCGCGTCGCTGAGAAACTCGTCGCTCGCTTCAAGCTCTTTGAAGGTCTGTTCGAGCGCACCCCCCGCCCTCTTTATCTTGCTGTCGCACGCCGCTCTGTCGGTCACCGAAATAACGCCGGCGTTGCAGTGGCATTTCAGATTGTGCTGACAATTGCTCGTAGTGCATTTTAGCTGCATCATGATAAATATCCTCCTGAAGCAAAGTTAGTATCAAACGAACGGGACAAAATATTCATCAAGTTGACAAGGGCGGTTTTTTCTACTATACTTAACGTAAGCAAAAAAGGAGTTTTGGTATGAAAGTCATTCTTCTTGAAGATGTAAAAGGTCAGGGGAAAAAGGGAGACCTCGTCGAGGTCAACGACGGATACGCGCGCAATTTTCTCATCCCCAAAAAACTAGGTATGGAAGCGACGCCCGCCGCTATCAACAACCGCAATCAGCGCCTCGCCAACGAGGCAAAACAGAAGGCAGAGGAAAAGGAAAGAGCGCTCGCGCTGTACAACTCTCTGCTTGACAAAACCATCGACGTGCCCGTAAAGTGCGGGGACGGCAAGATGTACGGGAGCGTGACCGCAATCGATATCGCAAAAGCGCTGGAAAATGCGGGCTACAAGGTGGACAAAAAGAACATCAAACTCAAGGAAAACATCCGATCCTTAGGGGTATTTCCCATCGAAATCTGGTGCTATCCCAATTACAACGCCAAAATCAACATCAACGTAGTTAAGGCGTAAATAAGCTAAATTATTATCGGTTTGCAAGCAAAAACCGCCTTTCCCCGGCGGTTTTTTCATTGCTGATAAACAAAAAAAGACCGACAAAAAGTGCGGTCTTTTTTGCATTTAAGTATAGACGCCAAAAAAGAGATGTGGCGTTTTGCAGCCAATCTCCTTTTTGTTTCGAATGATAAGCGTTATTACTTAATCTCGACTTCTGCGCCGGCAGCCTTAAGCTTATCGGCGATCTCGTTGGCGGTTTCCTTGCTGGCGCCTTCCTTAACGGGCTTCGGAGCATTGTCGACGAGGGCTTTGGCTTCGACGAGGCCGAGGCCGGTAGCTTCTCTGACAATCTTGATAACGGCGATCTTGTTGGCGCCGGGAGCCTTAAGGATAACGTCAAATTCGGTCTTCTCTTCTTCCTGAGCGGGAGCAGCTGCGGCGGGGCCGGCGGCAACAGCCATAGGAGCGGCGGCGCTTACGCCGAATTCCTCTTCAAGAGCCTTAACGAGACTGTTAAGCTCGAGTACTGTCATTGATTTTACTTCTTCGATTATTTTAGCGATATCTGCCATCTTAAAATTCCTCCGTGTAATGTTTTATTAAGCTTGCTTTTCGGCAATTTGGTTAAGCACTCTTGCAAATCCTGCAATAGGTGCCTGCAGTAATCCAAGTATCTGAGCGATGAGTCCCTCTTTGCTTGGGAGCGTGGCCAGCGTCTTGCAGCCTTCTTCATCGAGAAAACCGCCGTCAACTAAGCCGCATTTGATAGCGAGCTTCTTGAGCTCTTTGGACTTTGTCAGCGCAATTCTGGCGGGCGCGGCGATGTCGTCGCTTCCCATGGCGATCGCGGTGGGTCCGTTGAGAGCTTCGTCGAACTGGTTGTAACCCAACTCGTTAAGAGCGATCTTTAACAGACGGTTCTTGTACACGTGATAGGCTACGCCGCTCTTGCGGAACTCGTTGCGCAGCGCGGTGTCTTCGGCGACGGTAAGACCCTGATAGTTAACGAGAACAAAAGAACCTGCTTTTTCAAGCTTTTCCTTTATTTCGGCAACTTTTTCAACCTTTAAGTCTCTGAATGTCGACAATTTCGTTACCTCCTTCTATATTTTCTAAAACAAAACTCCGCAATTCTTTGACTTAGAAATGCGGAGTATGACAATATCTTATCATCTTCTCTCATTTCTGTGCGGGCCGCGTAATGCGATTAAACCGAAGTGCCTGCAGTCTCTGAATTGAGATTATTTTATTAAGTTGTCGCCATTATACAATGATAACGGCTTTTGTGTCAAGCAAAATTATATCTTGTAGCTTACCTTGATGCCGGGGCCCATGGTGCTGGCGATATTGATGCTTCTAAGGTATATGCCCTTAGCTGCGGCGGGCTTTGCCTTGACGATGGCGTCCATAAGGGTGTTGAAGTTTTCACCGAGCTTTTCGGGACCGAAGCTGGCCTTTCCGATCGGGCAGTGAATAATGGCGCTCTTGTCAACCCTGTATTCCACCTTACCGGCTTTGATGTCCTTGACGGCTTTCGCAACGTCCATCGTAACCGTTCCGGCTTTGGGAGTAGGCATAAGTCCCTTGGGACCGAGGATCTTACCGAGTCTTCCCACAAGACCCATCATGTCGGGAGTGGTGACGCACGCGTCAAAATCCACCCAGCCGGCCTGAATCTTCTGGACGACTTCTTCAGCGCCCACAAAGTCGGCGCCTGCGGCGGCTGCTTCGTCGGCCTTCACACCCTTGGTGATGACAAGTACTCTTACTGTCTTGCCCGTTCCGTTGGGGAGAACTACGACGCCTCTTACCTGCTGGTCTGCGTGTCTGGGGTCTACGCCCAGTTTGCAATGAAGCTCTATGGTTTCGTCAAACTTGGCCTTAGCCGTATCAACGACGATTTTCAGCGCTTCCTGGGGGTCATATACTTTGCTTCTATCGTACAACTTCAAAGAGTCTGTATATTTCTTTCCGTATTTCATATGCTGCCTCCTCTTAGTCTACGACTACTACGCCCATGCTGCGCGCAGTACCCGCTACCATGCTCATGGCGGCGTCAAGACTTGCCGCGTTGAGATCGGGCATCTTGGTCTTGGCGATTTCCGCAATCTGCGCCTTGGTTATCTTGGCGACTTTGTCACGGTTGGGTTTTGCGCTTCCGCTCTCGATGCCTACTGCCTTCTTGATAAGGACGGCTGCCGGCGGGGTCTTGAGCTCGTACGTGAACGAACGGTCTGCATAAATGGTTATGATCACGGGGATGATGAGTCCGACCTGACTTGCAGTCTTCTCATTGAAGTCCTTCGTGAACATAGGAATCGCTATGCCGTGCGGTCCGAGGGTGCTGCCTACAGGCGGTCCGGGAGTCGCTTTTCCGGCAGGCAGTTGCAGTTTGACTACTGCGGTGATTTTCTTTGCCATAGTCTGTTTCCTCCTTCGACTACTTGGTACAAACGAAAGGCACACTTTTAGGATTTTTGCCTTTCTCCCATTTTATCTACAAACCCGTAAGGGCTTATATTCAGTTTATCTTTTCAATCTGGTTAAAGTCGAGTTCGACCGGTGTCTGTCTGCCGAACATCTGGACGATAACCTTGACTTTCTGTTTCTCCATAGAGACGCTTTCCACTATGCCGAGGAAGGTCTCGAGCGCGCCGCTGACAACTCTGACGTTGTCGCCGGGCATGATGTCGAAGTCCTCGGTGCTGATCTTCTCGAGTCCCATTCTCTTGATCTCTTCCTGAGTGAGAGACTGCGCTTTGCCTTGGGGGCCGACAAATCCCGTTACGCCGCGGGTATTGGTAACCATATACCAGATATGGTCGGTATATATCATCTTGACAAAGACATATCCGGGAAATTTCTTTCTCTCAACGACCTTTCTCTTGCCGTTTTTCTCCACTATGTCTTCTTCTACGGGGAAGGAAACCTCAAAGATGTAGTCCTGAAGATTGTTGTTTTCGATCATCTTCAGAAGGTTGTCCTTAACCTTCGCTTCATAACCCGAATATACGTGTATGATATACCATTTTACGTTGTTGTTGACTTCGTTCATTGTAACTCCTGTCACGCGGCCTTGAGAAGCAGTGTCAAAAGCTCGGTAAGACCGAGGTCGATGGCCGTAATTATTATGGTGAAAAACAGCACCACGATAAGCACGGTGCCCGTCTGAGCGATTACGCCGCTGTTGGATTTGTTTCTCTTGAACTTTGCCCACTCCACTTTTTTGAGCTCGCTGATGATGTCGCGGAAATATTTGGCAATGCTTCTGCGCTTAGTCGAACTCTTCTTGGATGCGCTTTTCTTTTTGGAAGTATCATTCGACGCCGCAGGAGCGTCAACTACTTCGGGCAAGTCCAGTTTTATATCGTTTTTCGCCATTTAATCCTCCGGATTACTTCGTTTCCTTGTGAACGGTATGCTTCTTGCAGAATCTGCAGTATTTTTTCAACTCCAGTCTGTCGGGGGAGTTCTTTTTGTTTTTATAATTGTCGTAATTGCGTTGTTTGCATTCGGAGCAAGCAAGCGTTATTTTGACGCGCATAACAGACACCTCCAAAAAAATTACACCTGATAAGGTGCTTACTTAATATACCATAAAAGCTTTTTTATTGTCAACCAATATTTATAACAATAAAAATTAATGTGATTCGATAAAGTTTACCACATCTTCGACGGTTTTGACGCTCTGAATCTGCTCGTCGTCGAACACCACGCCGAACTCTTTCTCCATAGTGATGAGGAGCTGAACAAGGTCGAGGCTGTCGGCTCCGAGGTCCTTAACGAGGTCACTGTCCAATGTTATTGATTCGGGGTTAACCGAAAACTGCTCGGAAAGCAGGATCTTTACTTTTTCGAATACCATAATATTCTCCTTTATACTGTTAAATTATTTATATTTTATATATGATAATATACCTTATTTATATAAAAGCGAGGTAAAGTCCTCGCTTTTAATATAAATTTTTGATTATGTAAGCGGGAAAATCAGCGGTATGTGTATACTCTCTTGCTTGCTTCGAGGTCAACTGCCACCGCACCTTTCTTGGCAAAGAAGGGGAAGATGAACAGTAACAGGTACGCAGCAACAACTATATAGAGTCCGATGCCCGCTTCAAGTGTGTATCCTATCAGGGGGTTGCTTAAGACTGTCACAGCAAGCACAGCCGCCGAAAGGATAAGCCCGATAAGAGCAAGGATGCTGAAGCATCTGGGAGACTTTCTTCCGCCAAGTCTAATGAGGTACTTAACGGTAAGTATTGCCGCAAACACGATAAGAAGCGCGAAGATTACGGGGATAGCCCACACGATAATGGTAAGCAGGATTTCCGTACCTTCGCCAAGGAGCGCAAACATTTCGGTGTAATATACGCTTTCGAGCATTTCCACGCCGAACTTTGCGGGCAAGGCGAATATAGTATCTATTCCCGTCATTCCCGCAGCGCCTTTAAGGCAGGTGAGCACGCACATAGCGACTATGGACACCACTGCGAAAAGGGCGAGCAGAACGCTTATTGCCGAATAGGGTTTTGCCCGGTAGACGGGGTCGGCAGTGTTGCCCATGGGTACCTCGGGCTTATAGCCGGGGTCGTATTGCAGCATAGGCTGATTCTGGGAAGTGTAGGGCACCAAAGCAATGGGCTGCACTATCGCCGGAAGCTGCACTATCTGCGAGGGCGTGGGTATGGCGTTGTACTGATTGGCCGCGATGGGGGCAAAATCAGGCGAGGCCTGCGCTACGCAGTAGTAGGCGCCGTCGGGTCCCTGAACGGGCTGATTGGGCGAGCCGCCCACGGTGAAGGGAAGTGTACCGGGGTCCACCGGCACCCATGTTCCTTCCTGTCCGTTAGGTCCTAACGCGGGCATGCCGTTATTGATATTCTGTACATTGTTGTTGTCCATCACTGATCTCCCTGATTAATTTTGTATTTTACATTCTTTTGTTATCGTCAACGGGTATGACTATAGGCTGAACCTGAGAAGCCTGAGAAGGCACGGGAATGGGCACAGGACCGCTCACCGGCAGCGCGCCGTAATGGACGGGAACCTGATACACTCTTCCGTACTGGTCTCTGCACATATATGCCGGAAGTTCCGTTTTGCCGAAGCCGTTATCGACTACCCTGGTCGCGTTGGGGATGGGCAGCACGATGCCGGGCGCGTCGGGCGTGGGGATGGGATTGGAAAATCCCACGTTTTCGTCGGCAAAATTCATGTTGGGTGCGTTTCTTTTCTTCTTCATAACAACTCCTTGTTATCTTCTTCTCTTTGCCACAAGCGCAAGCACGAGGTTGAGCAAGGCAAGCCCTGCGGCGGCATATAAGCCGTAACCGAATCCAAGCTCTCCGTCAAACAGAAAATATCCGAATCCGCCGAGAGTGAGGAATGCGAGTATGGCCATTATCTTTGTGAATATACCTACGCCCTTTTTCATGCTGAAAAGGGAAGCGAGAAGAATGATTACCGTAAACAGACAGCTTGCCGCGAGCAGCGCGGGGAACAGAATGTCCATAATGACCAGTTCTTCCGCCTCAAACGCAGGCAGTATAAGCATTATTATGTCAAGTCCCGACCTTGTGGAGTCGAATCTGAGATACTCAAGGTCGACAAACTTTCCGACCACGACAAGCGCGATGTAGAGAAGGCTCAGAATAAGCATAAATATCTTTATGCCGTTTACGCCTTTTCCCGCTTTCTTCGCCATTTGCGGGGCTTCCTCGCCTTCCTCAAAACCGTCATAGGACGGATTTTCAAATCGAGGTTGTGACGGGTATTGCCACAAGGGCTGTTCGGTCGTGTTGTAGGGCACAATGGCAATCGGCTGAACGATTGTCCTCGCGTAGGTTACGTTGTTGGGGTCATAATCGGCGACTACCTTGGTGACAACGTTTATTTCTCCGACGGCATTCTGGGGGCGAACCTCGTTGACAACGGGCGCCCCGGGCATCGGAGCTTCGGTTTTCCAGTTGGAATTTTGCGTGTGCAGCCTTGCCATTACTTATCCTCCGTGGGTTTACGCTTTGCGCTCCTCGAGCAGAATCCCGCGAGAGCGGCGATAAACGTAAGACCGATGACTATATAGAGCCCTATCCCGTTTTCCTGACCCTGCACAATCACCATAACGGCGGTGAGCACGGCTCCGACAAAGCTGAGGAACAGACAGACTTTCATAAATACGCCTGTGGGCTTCTTAATTGTAAATATCGAGGTTAAAAACGCGATTACCGAGAACAGCGCGGTTATAGCAACGCCTATTACGGTAATGAGCGGATTTACTTCTATTCCGTTTCCGAGTCCGTCGATAAAGCCAAGGACATAATCAAGTCCCGACTTTTCGGCGACTATCCCGAATAAACCGGGGATAGCTTCGATGGTCACAAAGCGTCCGATGATGAGAAGCGCGATAACCAGAAGATGTGTGATAAGTGCGATTACTGCGCATGCGCTTGTCTTTCTCGCGGGTCTTTCCTCTTCCTCTTCCACAGGGCTGTAAAGCTCTCGGCGAAGTTCCGCCTCGACGCGTTTGACTTCGGCGTTAAACTCCTGAAGGGCGCTTTCTCCATACATCATAAATGCGCTCGGCTCGGTGACAAAAGGGATACGGTAATTGTCCTGAGCCGGTTTTACCGGCACAAGGACGTCTTCCGTCGTTTTAACATTGTCAACCATTTGCTGTTTTGCCATAAGACGTTTGCTCCTCTTATTCGTCGTCGTCATCATTCGAAGCGACAGACTGCTGCTGATTGGAGTAAGGCACTATCGCAATGGGCTGAATGATGGGAGTAAGCTGAATGGTATGTGAAGGCGGAGCAACGGGAATTATGCCCGGAACAGGCCCGAAGAACGGTTGCGGCCCCTGGGGATAATACTCCATCATATCCTGTTCGTAAAAATCATCCTTTTTGCTCTTTCTTGCCATATTTCACTCCTTATTAATTGTCAAATATGCTGTAAGGCACTTTTTTGCGGGCAAACATGCTGAATATAAGCGTCAAGACGGGTATCACGATAAGCCCGAGAAGGCCGTATCCCGCGGTAAAGCCGCCCGTACCCATAATGCCGCCGATAAGTATATTGATAATGTCGCCGTAAGCCATTGCCGCGCCGGGCTCGGTGGTAAACGCAAGACCCGCAAGCGCCATAACTCCGCCGCAAAGTATCATAATAAAGCTTCCAAGACCGAAGCACTTGAAAATCCTTCTGCCGAACATGGCGAAAAACGCTTTGAAGAACATGATAATCGCCGTGATAATGTAGATTATGATAAATGCAGGGAAGTACTCCAGCGCAATGCCGGCGACCATGTCGGCCATGCCAACTTCGCTCTTTGCCACCATGGCGTCATAGAGGGGGCTTTCGCCCAAAACGACTTCCTTGTTGAGGAACTTGCCCGTAAGGTGCTTTATAAATCCGAAAACGGGATCGAGAACAGAGTAGGACGCAAGGACATCGGAGCCTGCCTCTTCCTCTTCTTCGTCCGCTTCTTCATCAGCTTCGTTCTCTCCTGCCGCTTCTGCAACGGGGCCTTCCCCCTCTTCAACGGGGGCAGCCTCGGTCTCAATGTATATCGATATGTATTCTGCGGGGATAAGGTCGAGTTTAAGGTAGCTTAAGACAAATACGGCTATGGTCACAAGGGTGAATAAAAACGTAAAAAAGCAGGCGCCTTTCCTCATGACAAAGAAATAATCTTTTTCTTTTCTCGGTTTGACATCTGCCGCGAGTTTGTATATCGCCCTGTCCATGCCGCCGTAGTTTTGGTTTATCGCTTCCACTTTTCTGCGATACTCGATATTCTCAAGGGCGCGCTCCTGACGAGCTCTCATGACCTTGTTGTATTCCTTCGACTGCAGCTTCTTGGCTTCCTGCTTCTGCTCCTTTTTGCTTTTCTTTACGGGAGCGGCGGATTTTACGGGCTGCTGATTGGGCATGCCGTAATTGGGGTATGATCCCCTGGCATTGTAATTATTGTAACCGCCCAACGTGTTGTTTGCCATTTTACCACCTTGTGAGGGTTTTGGGACAATATGCGCTCAAAACGTTCGTTTTTCCGTCAAAAGTGCAGAATAACCCATAATCCCATTATTATATAAAATAGTTTATCATACTATATAAAAAATTACAATAGTATAAAGCAAAAAGTTTTTCGCGAAATTTGACGCCGATTACCCTTGCAATAAACTGTTTTTACGATGTTAATTATACTATAAAACCCGCCATAACGGGCGATTTTCGACCAAGTAAAGTTTTACCAAACGTAAAAGAGCGGCCGTAATTTGCCGCTCTTTTTTAGTTTTTGTAAATGCTTTTTCTTATTTCGCTTTCTTATAGCCTATGCAGCTTAAGATAAACGTGATTATGGGCAGAACGACAAGGGCATAAAGTCCGTAGCCTGCGCAAAGCGCGTTGGTCTTGCCGAGTATAAAGTCAAGAATAACGGTGATTTCCTGGCCGCTGGCGAAGATTCCGCCGACGAGCATTATAAGCGCGCTGAGAAGCATAACCAAGCTAAGGAATCCTAACTTGAACTTTTTGTACATGCCGTTAGCCTGCCTCTTTGAGCACATAGCGACAATACCCTTGAAGAACCCGATAAGGGCGCAGATAAGGATAAGAAGAGCCGCCGAGGGAACCGCGTAGAGCGCGACCTTGACCATAATTTCGGTGTTTTCCGACAAGTTGGACACAAAGCTGTCAAAGTAGTAGCTATCGAGGTCCACATCGGCAAACTTCTTAATTACGCCGAAAACGGGGTCAAGAAGGTAGAAGTTGATGTCGGTATCCTCTGTTACGCCCGGTCTTACGTAAACCGCCCCGTAAGAGAGATCTATAAAGCCGAGTACCGCTACCGCGATAATTACCAGCATAAATAACGTGATAAAGAAGTGCGCAACGCCGCGCTTTTTGGAGTAGACGGCGCCTTTTATCTTTTTGCCCGACCTTGCAGCTGCTTTGGGCTGAACGTCGCGGGCAGCGGCGCTCTTTGCGGAAGTTGCAGGCTTGTCATAAGTTTTGGAAAGGGGTTGGTACGCTTCATCCGAAAGTCTGGATTTTGCGCTTATGTATGCCCTGTAATAGGGGCTGGCAAGGTAGTCCGCCGAGGTGATGAACTCGATGTCGGTCATCTCGTCAATGCTCTTGGCGGGCATATTGGGTGTTTCGTTCTTTTTTGCCATACATTTCTCCTTAAACGGTAACTTATAAAAAAGCAGCCTTAATATAAGGCTACAATTTGTAATCGGTTGTTATTTGGCTTTTTTTGACTTCACGCCGCCAATTATGCTGAATATCAGCAAAAGTACGCTGACACCCGCAATGACCATGGGCATTATCGCAAGGGCTCCTTCTCCCAGCGTATACATGCTAAGTCCGAGACCTGCGCAGGCGATAAGCGGAATAATGAAACCTGCAGCGGCGGCTTTGCCTCTGATTACCCTTATTACGCTCTGAATTACCGTTATGAACGCGAACGCGACAAATACGGTAAAGCCGATAACCTTGAGCATTTCGTTGCCTTCAAGGTCCATTATACCCACGATGGCGGTAATTTCGGGAAAGCCCGCGTCGGGCAGGAATCCCGAAACAATTTGAGGAAGCAGTGCAAGTACAAGCGCCGCGGCGGCAAGGATAAGGGTTATTATTCCCATTCCTCTCGCTCTTCCGCTCTTGGGCTTTTCAACGGCAGGAGCCGATATCTGAGCCGCAGCGGGAGCCGCGCTGACTGCGGGAACGGGCGCGGGAGCGTTTTTTCCGCCCTTTGCCTTTTTGCCCACTTCCTGCTGAGGTTGGGTCTGCTTGGGTACGAATTTATAGACCTGATGGGGTCTGTACTGATATAAAGGCTGATTGGTGTTTACGTAAGGCACGATGGTAAGCGGCTGAACAAAGCTCTGTTGCGGCATACCGGTCGCTACGGACTGCTGATAAGTCGGAACCGCGCCCGCGTCCGCAAAAGCGGTCTGTCTGCCTTCGAGGAGCTTTCTTATCACTTCCTTTTCGGCTCTTATTCTCTCGTCGGCGGCTCTCTCGATAGCCTGCTTTTCGGCAAGATACCTTGCGGCGGCTTCCTTGTCGGCGAGGGTTCTTTCTTCGATTATTCTCTCGACAGCTGCCTGCTGGAGCGCGTCTTTTGCCGTCTTAATCTTCTCATCGGCGGCTTTTTCGGCGGCGATTATGCGAAGTACCGCTCTTCTTGCGGCGCTGCGCTCGGCCTTGTCGCGCTCGGTCTCGAGGGTCTCTCTTACGAACTTATCGGCTATCTTCTTGTTGGCCTCTATCTGTTCTCTGGCGGCTTCCTCAATGCCGGCTCTGGCGGCGACCACCTTCTGGGCGGCGGCTTCGAGCACCTTCTTGCGCTCTTCTTCGACAATGCCTTCTATCTCTTTGTTGCGGCCCTTGACAGCGTCTTCGGCCCTCTGTTCGGCCTCTCTCACTCTGTCTTCGGCGGCTTTTTCGGCGGCGATTATGCGGAGCACGGCGTCTCTTGCCGTGGACTTCTTGATAGCCTCTCTCTCCTGCTCTCTGCGCAGCTCTTCCTGGGCGTAAATGCTCCTCTTTTCTTCTTCGACTCTGCTTTCGACGATCCTGACAAGTTGCTGTTGGGCGGCTTCCTTTTTCTCTTCCTCGAACTGGTACTGCTCTTCGAGATACTCGGTCTTGATGGATTTGGCGCTCTTGATTTTGTTCATCGCGTCTATGTACTCGCTGCGGGGACGTCTTTTGCCGCAACGGACACAACGGGGCGCTCCCATCTGATTTACCTTACCACAGTAATCGCAGATATAGGAAAGGTTGTCAATATCCAAAATGACGTTCTTTTCCTTCTCAAAATCCGCGTTAGCAACCATTTTTTTATTGTTTTCGGCCATTATCAGTTCTCCTTGCAAAAAGGGGGGAGCTTTAACGCACCCGATACGTTTAATATTATATAAGTAAAAAGGTTTTTTTTCAATAGGTTTTTACCAATTTCTTAAAATTGTCTTGAAATTTGTCCATTATGCCCAAACTTCTGACAAAATATGCCAATTCAGTCCTTATTGTAGCTGTCTTTGAGGTCTACAATACGGTAAAATTCCAGGCAATTTTCGGCTTTTTTGTTGAGTTTGTAGTATGCGCTCCGCATAAACTGGAATCTTGTTCCAATATCATAAGTTGCGAGGTTTGGCTCGGCCATTGCGCCGTTTACTGTCTCCAGAGAGTTGGGGTTTATCCTCTTGTCGAAGTCTTTTACGCCGTCGGTTTCGTCGAGAAGTAGGCTGGAATACTTGCAGAGCACCGCGGGTATACAGTCGGCGGCGTTTACCCAATGGATTACGCCTTTGACCTTTATCCGGGCGTTTTCCTCGCCGCTCTTGGAATTCTCGATATATTCGCAATGCACCTCGGTGACCTTGCCGTTTTCCTCTTTATGGCTTGCATAGCGGATGATGTATGCGCCCTTAAGACGCACCATGCCGCCCACCGTCAGTCTCTTGTACTTGGGCGGGGGAACCGCCGCAAAGTCGGTCTCCTCGATGTACAGCTCTTTTCCAAAGGTAATTGTGTGCGTTGCGCCGTTTTCCTCGGCGGGGTTGTTCTCCAAGACGATGTCTTCGCTTATGCCATCTTCCCAGTTGTCGATAACTACTTTAAGGGGCTTTTCCACGACCATCGCCCTGTCGGCGGTCTGGTTAAGGTAGTCTCTGACGCAGTGGTCGAGGAGCGCGCTGTCAACTTCGCTGTTGGCTTTGGCGACGCCTACCTTCTGGCAGAATATCTTTACCGCTTCGGGGGGTATGCCGCGGTTTCTCATGCCGCTAAGTGTGGGCATTCTCGGGTCGTCCCAGCCGCTGACGACTTTGGTGTCGACGAGTTTTTTGAGGTACCGCTTACTCATAATGGTGTTCTTAATATTTAAGCGGGCAAATTCGTACTGGTGGGGGGGATTCTCAAAGCCGCACATCTTTACAACCCAGTCGTAGAGCGGTCTGTGGTCCTCGAATTCCAGCGTGCAGATGGAGTGCGTGATGTTTTCCAGCGCGTCGCCGATCGGGTGCGCGAAGTCGTACATGGGGTATATAGGCCAGGCGTCTCCCGTCTGGTGATGAGGCACTTTGAGTATCCTGTAGATGACGGGGTCGCGCATATTCATATTGCTGCTCGCCATGTCGATTTTGGCGCGCAAAACCTTCTCTCCGTCGGCATATTTGCCCTCTCTCATCTCGGTGAATAGCTTTAAGTTTTCTTCAATGCTGCGGTTGCGGTACGGGCTTTCCTTTCCCGCTTCGTACAGCGTGCCGCGGGTGCGGTTAATTTCCTCCGCCGAGAGGTCGCACACATAGGCGAGACCTTTTTTTATGAGCTGAATTGCGCACTGATAGGTCTGCTCGAAGTAGTCGCTGGCGTAGCCTTCCCTGTCCCAGTCAAAGCCCAGCCACTTGATGTCCTCTTTTATGCTTTCGACATACTCTATGTCTTCTTTGGTGGGGTTTGTGTCGTCAAAGCGAAGGTTGCATTTGCCATGATATTTTTGCTTTATCCCGAAATTTATGCACAAACTCTTGGCGTGCCCGATGTGCAGATAGCCGTTTGGCTCGGGCGGAAAGCGGGTTATTATCTCTTTGTGTTTGCCGCTTTCTATATCGTTTTCGATAATCGCTTCAATAAAATTGTCAGCCATATCATTCTCCTTTCTGGCAGGCTCTCGGAAAATAGAGTTTGCCGCTGTCAATTATCATTTTTCCGTTTTCTTCGGTAAATCCGAATTTTTTGTAGTAGTCGCTGATGTACTCTATCTCGATGCGCTCGGACACGTCGCTCATCTTAAGGAGCAGGCAACGCGTGAAAAAGTCGCCGTAACCCTGACCCCTCTCGGAAGGAATTATGCCCACTTTGACAACGGTTGATTTTTCGGGCGTGCAGGTAATTCGCGCAATTCCGATGTTTTCTTCCCCTTTCTGGAACACAAACCCCACTTCGTGGCCGAAATCGTGTCCGAAAATCTCGTTTGAGAGTCTGTCAAGCAGCGTTTTATCGTTTGTCGGCGTCAGTTTCAGCATTTTTTCTCCTGTAAACAACAACAATGGGCAAACTCAAAAAATGAATTTACCCATAAAAAGTCCCTTAATTTTTCAATACCGGTGTGTGCTTATTTTTTTGCGTAAAACACGTCGGCAAGCTTGCGGAGGCACTCTTCGAGTACGTCTCTGTCCACCTTGGCGTCAAAGACATCCAAACTGCCGTAAATAAGTTCGGCTATCTCCTCAAGTTCCGAAGTCTTGACTTCGGGATCGTTTATGGCGTTTTCCACGATGGTGATGAGGACGGCGCGGAGGCACTCTTCGAGTACGTCTCTGTCCACCTTGGCGTCAAAGACATCCAAACTGCCGTAAATAAGTTCGGCTATCTCCTCAAGTTCCGAAGTCTTGACTTCGGGATCGTTTATGGCGTTTTCCACGATGGTGATGAGGACGGCGAGGTAGCTCTTCTGCTCTTCCTCAGGCATGGGCGCGGGAGCGGCGGCAACGGTCTCTTCTTCGGCTTCCTGCGTTTCTTCCTCTTCTGCCTCCTCCTCTTCTTCGGAATCTTCCTCGGTTTCCTCAATCGCTTCGAGTTCGGAGAGCTTTTCGAGTTCTTCAATCTCGGGCGCGGTGACTACTTCCACCGGCTCGCCTTCGGCTCTCTGAGCGATTATTTCGTCGATGTCCTTGGTAATCTGCTCGAGATTGTCGCTGATAAAAGGCTCCTCGGGCGCGGCATAGATGACCACTTTTGCGTCAAGCGAGTCGAGGAACGACTTATACACGAGCTGGAGACGCTTTCTCTGCTTGCGGTATACGACGTTGAGGATGATGTCGAATACTATGAAGAAGAAAATGGGCAAAACTACCGATGCGACTATTCCGCCCACGACTTTGAAGTTGTCGAAAAAGTCCTTAAGTCCGAGGTTGGCGGCGTCGTCTGCAAGGACAAGTGTCGCAAGGACAGCAACAAGCGCGAATACCAGAAACCCGAATACGCGGAAAAAGATTTTGCCCAAAGTGTTTTTGGTGGTATATGTATTTTCGTCAAGGACGCTTTTTTCCTTCATGTAATCGCTGGGGTAACCCAACCTCTGCTCCATGAAACGGCTCCAGCCGTCGCTTACCGCCTCGGGCAGTTTCTTAAGCTCTGAATTGAGGTTCTCGACGTTTTGCTCGTCCACTCTTTCGACTCCGGAGAGAGATCCCACTGCCGAAAGAAGCTTTTTGGAGAGATCCTTGATATTGCTGAAGATTGCCAGAATCAGGGCTATGGCGAAAAACAACACAATGAGCACAACGCCCACAAACGCCAGTTTAAGCCCCGTGGTCGGGATAAAGTCCAGGCCGCTGAGCAAATCGGTAACCTTCTGAATAATATTTTCCATCTAAAGCACCTCAAAAGAAAGTCAAAGTCATAGTAGTATTATAACATATAATACGGCTTTGGCAAGGGGATTTGTATAATTTATAACGGAAAATAACTGTTTTCGCTTATTCCACGGTAACCGTTTCGCCCTTAAGAATGTTAAACAGAACTTTTCTTCCCACTTTTTGTTTCATTATCTTTTCCACGGCTTCGGAATAGAGGTTAAGCTGCGCAGAATACTTCTCTTTGAGGTAGTTTGGGTCACCAAAACTAACTTTAAAGTCTACCAAAGTGACGTCATCGTCAAGAATAAGCAAATCGATTACGCCCTGAACAAGCACTTTGTCGGTGAGTTTTTCCCCGCCGATTGTGTCGGTGTAAAGCATAAAGGGCTGTTCGCGCAAAGCTTTGTTTTCGCGGGCAAGCGCCATTATTTCACTGTTCATCACCCTTTCGAGAAGCCCTATGTCGAGAGAATTCGCCTCTTCTTCCGTAAGCACGTTTTCCTCGACAAGGCGGACTATTTCCCTTTCTATCGCCTCTTTTGTCGTGGCTTTAAAGTCGATGTACTGCATAACGGCGTGATAGTTTATGCCCGTGATTGCGTCGGTGCGCTCGAACAGCTTCTTTACCTTATTGTCGTCATTGTCGACTATCTCGGACACGCTGTATTTTGCCGCATGCTTTGTTTCGGCAAGGTACTTGTACTTTTCATCCAGCGCCGAAAGGTCGGGGGATTTCGCGCAAACCTCTTCTTTTTTGGGAGCGGCGGGGGCTTCTATATCTGTTTCCATATCGCGGAAACACGCGTCGAGGTTGGCGTTTTGCTGCTTTGCGTAAAGCAGGAAGTCCATAAAGCTGTTTGCCTCGGAAACATCGTATTGCTTATCGTTTTTCTTGGGCACTTCGCCCGTAACGATCAGATGGTTCTGGGCGCGGGTAACGCCGACATAAAACAGTCGGGCGTGCTCCTGCCTGGCTTCGGCAAGCAGTTTTAATCTGAATACTTTTGTCGCAAAGGTGTCTTCCACCCTATATGCTTCGTCGTCAAATCGCTTTACGGCAATGCCGAAATCGTTGTCTGTCAAGAACTTCTCTTTGAACTGGTCGGTGTTTATCTTGGAATCTGCCCCTGCGATAATGACAATCGGGTATTCCAGACCTTTGCTCTTGTGGATTGTCGTAATCGTTACGGCATTTGTGTCCACGCTGGTCTTGTTACCGTCGTAGGAATTGTCGTAATACTCGATAAATTCCTCCACGCTGTCGTTCTCTTTTCGCGCCGCGATAAAGTTAATAAAGGAATTGATCTTGGCAATGCACTGTTCGCCTTTTGAAAGCAGATACGCATCATATCCGCGTGACATCGCTTCGACAAGCAAATCGCTGACCTTCATGTAGGACATCTTGAATCGGTATGTATTGAGAAACGTCAAAAACTCGTCAATTTTTTTTCGCAAAGCATCATCGCCCGAATAGCCGACAAAGGACTGCCAGAAGGTCACCTGCGCGCTTTCCCTGCGGATTTTGAGAAGGTCTCCTGTCGTAAAGTCGGTCAATTTGCTGCATAAGACGTTGGCAAGCGGTATATCCTGCGCCATGTTGGTGAGAATGCGGAGAAAATCGACGAGGACTTCCCTGTCGGGGTCTCTCTTCTTTTCGCTTTCGTCGAGGTTATATGGTACCCCCGCCTTGTCGAGGGCGTCGAGAATGCCGCGTTCTTTGAAAATATTGCGTTTTGCCCCAAGAATGGCTATGTCTTTGTATTCGACCTTTCGCTTTCCTTTTTCGGGAATGAAGATGTCGAGATTATTGACAAGCTCCTTTATCTTTCGGGCAATAAATACCCCTTCAAGTTCTTCTTCCTTGTCGATAATCTCGTTTTTTACGCTGTAATAGCCTTTGCGCTTGTGCTTATCCCCGTTGTCTGTATATGTATAGACGGCGCACGGCGGCTCTTCGCTGACCTTTTCGAAAGTCTTCCCTGCCGTAAGCATCGACGTCGATTGGTAATCGATGCCGCAGAATGCATCTGTCATAATCTCCTTGCAGACATCGTTGACAAAGTCGAGCACCCTTTGATCGGAGCGGTAGTTTGTGCTCAAAGGAATATTCTGACCGGTTTTCAGGCTGTCGTATTGGCGCATCCTCTGTTGGAAAATTTTCGGCTCGGCGTGGCGGAAACGGTATATTGACTGTTTGATGTCGCCCACGACAAAGACATTGTCGTTTTTACTTATCTGCCCGAGCATTTTTTCCTGAAGATAGTCGGTGTCCTGATACTCGTCGACAAAGATATAGTCGAAACTGTTTCTTATCTCCTCTCTCGCCTTTCCGTCCTTGAGAATCTCCAGCGCGTAATGCTTGAGATCGTCAAGGTCGACGAGGTTCTTTTTCGCCTTATAGCTCGAGTATTCGTCCTGTACTTTGAGAGTAGCCTCGACAAGTTTTTTTGTGTCGCTGTTGTCATAAGGTTTCTTAAGGCATTCGTAATAGGGCTTAAACTCGTTTTCCGCATCTGAAAAGAGTATGTAAAACGCCTTTTTGTCCTCGATTTTTTTCTTGTACTTAATCGAATTATAAACGGCAGAGCCTTCCGCGCAGACATTGAGAAAGCTTTCCAGACAGGTTATCGGTTCAGCCACATTTTTCGTCTTTTCAAGCCCGCAGTAAAAATTGTAGGCGCGTCGTTTTTCCTCGGCGTCATTTTCCGCCCATCGCATGTAGTTTGAGGCTTCGCCCGAAAGACGCGCAATCTCCTTGTCAAGATAGGCGCGGAAATAGTCGGCTATACGCTTTTCGTTTTCTTCGCTCTCCAGCACCTCTTTGCGGTATAAGTCAAAGTCCTCGCGCTTTGTTATGAAATAATAGATTTTTTTTATCGCGTCTTTGAGCTTATCCAGCCGCCTGCTTTCGGTAAAATGCTTTGCAAGGTCGAAAAAGGCGGCGTCATTACCTGCAATATACTCCTCACAAACTCTGTCTATTGTGTCCTTCAGAATATTCGACGCGTCATCGGGGTCGAGCAGAACGCAGGACGGGTCGCGCTTTATCAGCGCGAAATACTTGCGGAAGATACCGTAGCAGAAGCTGTCAATGGTGGAGATGTTGGCAAACGGGACGTTTTCGAGTTGTTTTTGCAACGTGGCAAACTGCGCGCTGCCCTGACGAGAAGATTTGTAAATCTCATTGACCAGCTTTTGTTTCATCTCAGCGGCGGCCGCCACCGTAAACGTTATGACGAGTATTTTCTTTATGTCGGCATGCTCGTCAATAAGAAGCGACATAATCTTTCTTATCATCGTCGACGTTTTTCCGCTGCCCGCCGAGGCGTTGACGAGGACGTTGCCTTTAGCGGCAATTACAAGTTGCTGAAACTTATTGGGCTTAAGACTGCTCATTGTCGTCCTCCCCGTCGCAAAAACTGTTCATACCGTCCACGCCTTTGCCTTTACGGTCGTCTTCCTCTCCGCACATCGATGAAAAGGCGCAATACTTGCATGCCGATTCAAAAGGCTTTCTCTCGCGGAAACCTTCGGAAATTTCTGTAAGGGCGATTTCCGATATCTTAACGACATAGTCGCATATCGATACAAAATCGTCTTTCCCGAGGGCTACGTGTTTACCATCGGCGCCAAACCCGCTCTTATTCTTTTTCACCTTGAAATCATAAATCCCGCTTTTGAATTCGCCCTCTGTAAAGTTGTTATCCAGCTCTCTTAGGGTGTCGAGATCGTTGTAAACCTGCCCCACGAATTTGTAGACCGAGCCGTTCTTGTTGTAATTGGTCTTTATAGGCATATAGAAAACGCCCGCGGCGGTCTTCCCTTCGTCGAGGAAAACCTTGAGATACATATACAGCTGAATCTTTTTGCCGAAATATATGTCGTTGAGTTTTTCGCTGACTGTGCCTGTCTTGTAGTCGATGATGACGACCTTATCGCCGCAAGTGTCCACCCTGTCGACTTTTCCGTTCAGGCTGAAGGTTTTTCCGCCCGCTTGTATCTGTATGCCTTTGCGCTCGCCGTATCTGCCGAAGCCAAGTTCGATATAGGCGGGGGTAAAGCTGGACTGCTTGACATACTCGGTAAGCGTCTTTAAGATTTTTTCCCCCTCAAGTTCGAGGTTTTTAAGAGTGTAGGCACCCATTCCTTCCCTGTACATATCGTACTCGGGGCTGTCTATTACCTGCTTAATCACGCTATTAATCCGTCTTTCGGTCTCTTCGGCCGAAACGGTTCTTAAATCATCCTTATACCTCTTAAAGTAGTTTTCCAGCATGCTGTGAATGATTATGCCGGCGATATTCACCTGCATCTCGCCTTCGTCGCGCTCTTTGAGCTTAAGGCCGTACTTCATAAAATGGGCATAGGGACAGCTGAAATAGCTTTCAAGCTGGGAGACCGAGGTATTGTACTCCTCGCCCGCCTTTTTAAAAAGATACTCGGCGTAGGGTATTTCCTCGTCACAGTCGGGGCAGGCGTCAAGTCTGCTTCCGTAGCCTTTTTCGACAAGGTACTCGCGGACGCAATCGGAAAACTCGATCGGAATCTGTCCGCGCATATACTCGTAAAACGCGGTTGCGGGGTTAATGAGGTTATAGCTTAATCTCTCTTCGGGAGTAAAGTTGTGATATTCGCCGATAGACTTTAGTTCTTCAATCTGAAAAAGCTTCATAAGTTCGGTCAATGCCTCGCCTGCCGGCATGGCTTCGCCGCTTATATTGTTTCGGCTGAAACCGACATAGAGCTTTTCGCTCGGCTTAACCGAGAGGTCGACGGCGACAAAACGCTGCATCCTGTTGGAGTCGAAAGGCGTCGGATAGACAAAAAGTCCGCCTTTTTTCATGACCTCGTTGTCAAAGGATGTCAGTATCACGGTATCGCCCGAGGTAGCGGGAAACGCGCCGTTCGACGCGCCGGTAATAAACAGCGCTTTGACGTCCGAAAACCTGCTATCCGACGCGCTGCCGACAAATACGCTGTCAAGGTACTGCGGGAGCGCGCCTCTGCCCATGTCGGCAACGGCGCTGTTAATTATATTCATAAACTCGCCCAAAGAAACGACGTTATCGCCGCTCAGCATCTCGATTTCACTTATTAGGTTGACAAAGTCCTCGACTTCGGCGGCCTTGGAAAGGGCAACATCGGTACTCTTGAGGTACTCGTCAAGCCTGTTCGTTATATCTTCGCGGGAGATTTCGTCAAGCACAAATTGTGCAAATCGGGAAACCGTTTTCGCTTCTTTGGGTACTCGCATTAAAAGTTTTGCGAGTTTTTTCCTTGCCTTTTCGGCTTGTTCAGATTCGCCGTACCTGAAGGAATTCAAAAAACCCGAGTAATTTATGCCAAACTTAAGGACGTAATTTTCAAAGCACTCTGTCTCTTCGCGCGTAAAGCCCGAAAGGGGGTTGTGGATGAGGCGGAATACTTTATCGGCGGCATAGTTTTCCTCTACCGCCTCAAACAAGGCGTTTATGTACCGTACCGCAAGGGTGTCGCGGACATAGTATTTCACATCGGCAAAGAAAGCTATTTCGGCGCGGGAGAATATCTCGTTTATTATCCTTAAGTAATTGTCGTCGTTAACAACGACCGCTATATCCTTATACCTGTAGCCTTGATATTTTACGAGGTGGATAATCTCCCTCGCTACGCCCCTTATTTCCTCATAAGGGTTTTCCTCGGAGTACAGGACTACCTTTTCCTTTCCGCTTGCTGCGAGGACGCCGCTTGAAAAGCCGAAGAGGTTTTTGTGGATTTTGTCAAACGGCTCGTGAAGCACCTCATACGTCTCGGTCAGTTTACAGGGAATGCCGTTTTGAGCGCAGAACGCTTTTAACGCTTCCATCTGCTCATTTATAAACAGGCCGTGGTTTATCCCGCCGCTGTCGCCCGCAAAGGAAATGCTGACGCTTTTTGCCGTCTTGACAAGTTCTTTTATGAGGCTTATCTGTTGGGCGCTGTAGATATTAAAGCCGTATATGTAAATGTGGCTTGAGGCGATTTCTTGTATTTTACCGACGCTTTCGGTCAGCTTGTCGATTCGGGAGACTGTGTCGACGTAGTTTTTCTCCAGTTCCTCGACATAGGTCTTGTAGATGAGAGCGATATCGGCGAGCTTTTTCTCAGTTACTCCCGAAAGGTTGTTGAGAGACGCAAAAATGTCCTCATAGCTTATCTTGCTGTCGCGAAGGGACGCTATCGCGGCAAACATCTCGCGTGCAAAGGAATAACTGCGCAAATTTCTATAGTAATTAAGTTGGTCGTTTACTTTTGTGATGACTTTGTTGAGCAGAACGACAGTTCCCTCTTTGCTTAGGCACTTGTAGAGTTTTTTGCCGAGGAGCTTTATCGCAAGACGGGTAAAACTGACGACGTCCACCTTCATCGTGCCGTCCTCGAATACGTCGCGGCAGATTTCCTGCTCCATGCTCAGGGTAAAACGGTCGGGGACAATGACAAAATGGCGGGCTTCGTCGGCTTTACGCGCACGTAAGGCGTTTATGATCTGCCTGCCCGCTTCACGAGTTGTATTGGTCTTAATTAGGTTAAGAAACATTCCCCGAAAATCCCCATCAAAGAGTTATAAGCTAACTTAAATAGTACAATAATTCCTCGTAAAAGTAAATGATAATCCCGTAAATCTATTGACAAAATGCACCTAACCCAATATAATTATAAGGCATTCTACCGAATGTACTGTTATGGCTCAGCAGGAAAAGCGTTTCCTTTGTAAGTGTGGGCTGAGACTAAAAACCGAATAGATGCTGACGTGGCTCAGTCGGTAGAGCGCGTCCTTGGTAAGGACGAGGTCGCGGGTTCAATTCCCGCCGTTAGCTCCAAAAAAGAAAGGTTCCCAAATCGGGAACCTTTTTTTGTTGCTTAAACCCGCGGCCGAAGTCCTTATCACAAAAACACGGGGGCCCCATCACACTGGTGTGATGGGGAAAAGGAGCAATCGAGCATAAGCGCGGCTTTTGCCCTCACAGGGGCAAAACAAGCAAAAAGCGAGAGTTGCGCCGCCGTCGCGGGTTCAATTCCCGCCGTTAGCTCCATTAGAGTTAAGTATAGCTGATACGAAAGTATTGGCTATTTTTTCTTTTTTAGGCATAAATACTGCAAATAATAATGATTTATAGGGTATTTCAGCTATAAATATAGCGGTAATAGTATATAGAGTATTTATTTATAAAATTAAATCGTTAAATTATTATTAAACGTTAAATTACTACTTACTATATATAAATATACATAAGAGAAGAAATATCTATTTTTATAAATACCCCCACGTGACACGTGACAAACGTGACAGATATTATTGACTTACATATATCTAAAATTTGTATTTTATGATAGAATAATGATAATCGCAAACGATTGGAGTGATTCTTTTGAGTGAATATGCTAGTTATAATATAAAAAAATTAGAATTTTGGAATAATTCATCTTACCTTGATTTTGATTTTGCAGGTTATTTATTTACTAATAATGATCTAGAAATAAAATCGAATGTTAAATATGATGATGAAGATGAAGATGAAATACCTCATGATGAATATAAATATAAAACAACGGTAAAGAAAGCAATAGAACGACTTGATGCCATAGGTATTACAGAAAAAAGTGTTGAAAATGAATTTAATCAAAAAATCCTTGATTGTATGGACTATGAAGGCTTCTTGGAACATTTAAACATTCCTATAGAGGATTGGGATGCGAAAAGGATTGAAAGAACAAAAAAATATGTTACGTTTTTGAAATGGAAA
>ERZ795047.176-NODE-176-length-82866-cov-13.917149_pt1 | contig 82866 bp, 88 predicted proteins | sample MGYA00375131_ERZ795047 | MGnify/ENA primary metagenome ERZ795047 (study PRJEB30176, sample SAMN05720228) | activated sludge metagenome | isolation source: Anaerobic digester | place: Japan | collected 2015-05-20 ... | reverse complement strand
TATCTATTGAATTTTCAAGATGCACACGCAGTTTATTAACTGCGAAGTTTGAGTAATAAACCTTTTGAAGCTTGTTTTTATATTTCTAATATATATGGTTATACGAAAGAAATTTTTAAATGCTATGAAAACATTGAGCATGATAAGCTTGCATATGGACAAAAAGTAAACTACTTATTTAATTATGATACACTGAAGTCTGTAGATGGAATACAAAGCAGAAGAGACTTTTTATCTTTTATTAATGGTGCTTCTTATACAAGAATTAAAGTAATGAATCAAATGTATAAAGATATTTTAGAAGGAAATACGCATAGACTGTTAAAAATTAAGAATAAATTAGAAAAGTTAAAGGAATCTTACTATCACAAAGGATATTCGTTTGCAGGAAGTAGCCTTGATGGATTTTACGAAATTCAAGCTATGGCTATTGAGCAATATATGTTCTATTTTAATAATACAATTTTTTTCAAAAAGGTTGCTGATTTAAAAAAATTCTTGCTTTTATATATTGAAGCTATAATTTGTACAAATGGACAAATTATTGAAGAATATGGTAACTCAATAATTGGTGATTCATATAAAGAACGATATGCTATTAATAAAATAGATATTGATATTATTACAAAATTTTCTTCAATTAGAGAATTGAGCACTTTGCTTAATGAATATAAATTAGAAAAATTCTTAATATCAGCAAAATATACGGATTATATTATTATGTGCTTTAAGAATATTACATATTCTATAATTAATATGAACTTATATAATTGTGATTCTTCATCAATATTTATAAACTATGCTTTGCTTCTTAATCACATTCCGTTGAATGATTGTCAAAAAGAATGTATAAGCACATTAATTCAAAACATCTATAGCAATGCAAAATTTATTAAACATTTTGGCTATTTCGGATTTCCAGAGCATTTAAAAGGTTTGAATATTATTATTGATTTAATGAAAACAGTTGAAGTAAATAAAAATATTAAGATTGCTAAACTTTTTATAGTTAAGCAGAAAATAAGTGATTATTTAACAACATTTGGAATTAAAAGAATGCAGTCTTTCCTATCAATTTTTCTGGGTAGTAAATTAACTGATGAAGAACAGGACGAATTTAACACTATTATTGAGGATTTTGATAATAAAGATAAACTGAATGCAATAAAAATGATATATAAGTTTATGACCAAAAAGAAATATAGAGAGCAATACAAGAAATTTATATCTGATAATTTTTCCGACTTGAACGAAAATGAGATTTTTAAGTTTGTTTTTGATGATATGTTGGAAATCACTACTGAAAAAGAAAATGAGCTGAAGAAAAGTGTAATTTCATTATATAATCAAAAACAGAAAAGTCATGTAATAGTATATCCTGACCCTATTGAAAAAAACTATCTTTAATTTGTGTTTTATATATGACTAAGAAGATTAAGAGCCTTGATGAATTTAAAAATATTAAATTAGATAATGATTTTATAGACTTCTTTCTTGAACCTAACAATTTTGATTATAGCAAGGTTGATTTTTCGAATTATATGTGGGAAAACATAGCTCGCCAACCATGGTTAATGGAGAGAATAGTCGAACACAAAGATATGATAATTCCTTTGATAAGGAAAAAAGTGGAAATGGATACTGCTACAGAATTTGAAAAAAAGGTATTATATGGTGTCTTATTAGGAAAATCAGCGTTACTTTAAGTCTATTGCTGTTAAACTACTTATTGAAAAAAACTGATTTTCTACCCCAAACCTGACCCCAAAAAAGTTGCTCATGGTGGGTACACTGGTGAACGCTTAAAATTAAGAAATGACGTAATATAGGCATAATCATACGCAATGCATAAGCTGAGGAACATTAAAATTTCCCTTGTAAATCCCTCATAACCCGAAGGTCGTTGGTTCAAATCCAGCCGCCGCAACCATATCAGCACCCCAATTTTGATACGATTGAAGTTGGGGTGCATTATTCTGTCTAAATGTAGGAAATACGCTGATTTTTAGAGCAATAAGAAACGGTAGGAAATAAGGCATAAGTGCCATATAAGGGTACGAGTCCTCAATATCGGGCGAAAATGGGCGGACAAAGCTCAAAAGTCAACGATAGCCCAAGTTACCGTTGATTTTTGTAACGAAATGCGAAAATAAAAAGGGTGCATTTTGATGATTTTTTCGGGTTATCGTTGACTTTTGTAACGAAACTCGGAAATGGCTGTAAATAGGCATAAAAAAAGAGGGGCTGCGGATGAACCAGTGTGAGAAGTATCACATTGGTATCCACAGCCCCTAAAAATATTTATTTCACTTCGATTTCCATGCCGTTCCGCAGCGTGAAGGTCAGCTTGCCGTCTGTTTCCACGGTTGCTTTTTCAACAAGTAGCAGCCAAAGCTTACTGTCAAAGGTGTCGGTCACGATATCTTCATGTTCCATCGTCCGAATCAAACCTTCGAGCAGTTCCTTGCGGGATAATCTTTCAGCCCGCTTATTCAGGAGGTCACGCAGAACCTTTTCCATATTGACTTTCTTGGCATTGTACTCCGCCATTTTCTTTTTATAAAAGTCCTCGTCCTGTGCTTCCATAGCATTTTCCTTGATGAACTCCTGCATGGAAGCTGTCAGCTCATTTATGCGGGCGTACTGTGCTTCGATTTTTCTGTCCAGTGATGTGGTGTTGGAGAGCAGCATAATGACCTCTCGGCAGGAAATAAGAAAATCGTCCTTGTCAGCACATATCTGGTTGCAGACTTCAATAAAGCGTTTTTTAATGTCGTCCTCATACAAATGTGGCGTGGTACATTTCTTTCCGTTCTTGAACTTGTGGTTGCACTGCCAGATCACACGGCGGTATTTGGAAGTTGAATGCCACACTTTAGAGCCGAAGAAGCCGCCACAGCAGGAGCAGACTATTTTCGCCGAGAAGATGCTGCTTCCGCTGTACTCCTTGCCGATGCCCTTGCGTCTCTCCATTTCTGCCTGCACCAGTTCAAATTCTTCCGGGGCGATGATCGCTTCATGACTGTGTTCCACGAAATACTGCGGAACTTCCCCCTCGTTGACTTTCGTTTTCTTAGTCAGGAAGTCCACAGTGAACTTTTTCTGCAGCAGAGCCGAGCCTTTGTACTTCTCATTCGTCAAGATACTTTTTATAGTAGTGCTGTGCCATGCCGCACCGCCGCCGGGAGTGGGAATCTCCCTCTCAGTCAACATTTTGGCAATTTTGTATGGTGACATCCCGTCCATGAAGGACTTGTAGATGAGGCGGACAACCTCTGCCTCCTCCGGTACGATCTCTGGAAGTCCGTCCTCGCCTTTACGATATCCCAAAAATCGTCCGTAAGGCATTGTGACCTTGCCGTCCGCCATACGCTTTCGCTGTCCCCACGTTACGTTCTCAGAAATACTTCTCGACTCCTCTTGGGCTAAACTTGACATTATCGTAATAAAAAGTTCACCTTTTGAGTCCAGCGTGTAGATGTTCTGCTCCTCGAAATAGACCTCAACGCCCTTTTCTTTCAGCTTTCTAATCGTAGTCAAGCTGTCCACAGTGTTACGGGCGAAACGGGATACCGATTTCGTGATGATAAGATCTATCCCGCCCGATAAAGCGTCCTCGATCATTTTGTTAAATCCGCTTCTGTGCTTTGTATTTGTCGCCGAGATTCCTTGATCCGTATATACGCCCACAAATTCCCAGTCATCACGCTTTTTAATGTATTCAGTGTAGTAGGATACCTGTGCATCGTAGGAAGTCTTCTGCTCTTTGGAATCTGTCGAGACTCTTGCGTATCCGGCAACCTTGCGTCTTACAGGCTGATTTAAAGGTGTAAATGTTGCACGATTAAGTTTTGCCGGAATAATTGTTACTTGTTTACTCACTTCTTCCTTCTCCTTTCTTTTGCAGCCGCACCTTTCTTGCCGCACTCTGCTGCCTGGGAGCGTTTCTCCGCTGTCCATGCTTCTGATCTGGAATGATCCTGCCAGTGAACCGTCTGCTCATGACCGTCCTTGAAAAGAAAAGTCAACACATTCGGTCTCGGCACGAGAATGCTCTCAATCTCAGACTGGAATACCTCGTTGTCAAACTCATCAAGCTGCAAGACCTCACAAACCTTGTCATACAGGATATCTTCGGGTATCTGCTTCGACTTTGGACAGAATTTTTTGCCCCTTGCGTTGTAAGTCCAACAGATCCACAGGGTACGGTATTTTTGCACTTTTCTGCGGTAGTATTTTCCGCAGCAGCCGCAGTGAATCATACCGGTAAAGGGGTAGGTAACGGTTGTCGGCTTATCCGGTGTAAAATACTCTTTTTTCTCCTGCAGAAGATTCTGTACAGCAATGAAGGTTTCTTTGCTGATGATGGGTTCATGTGCTTCTTCCACATAATACTGTGGCAGTTCACCGTGATTGGGCATTTTTCGCTTTGTGATATGATTCTCACGGTAGGACTTTTGCAGCAGAATGTCACCGCAGTATTTTTCATTTTTCAGAATGCGGCGAACCGACCACGCAGTCCACAAGCCGCCGCCCTTTGTCGGAATGCCCATTGCAAGTAGTTTGTTGGCGATTGCATTTTTGCCCATGCCGCTGAGAAAGTCATTGAAAATCATTCTGACGATTTCTGCTTCTTCGGGAACGATGATAAGCGTCCCGTTTTCATCCCGCTTGTAGCCGAGCATGGTAATGCTGCCGAGCCTGCCTTGTTCAAAATCCTTGCGGATGCGCCATTTCTGATTCTCACTGACTGAGTAACTTTCTTCCTGCGCATAAGAGCCTAAAAGCGTCAGCATGAACTCCCCGTCCGGGCTGATTGAGTGGATATTCTGCTCCTCAAAATAAACATCCACACCCAGCTCTTTCAGCTCACGGACGGTTTCAAGCAGCGTGACGGTATTTCGGGCGAACCTTGAAATCGACTTTGTTATGATAAGATCGATGCGTCCGGCACGGCATTCCGACAGCAGTTTTTGAAAATTCTGCCTGTTCTCCTTGGTTCCGGTCAGGGCTTCATCTGCATACACGCCGCAGAACAGCCATTCGGGATTGCTTTGGATCATTTTGTTGTAATAGCTGACCTGCGCTGACAAGGAATGCAGCATTGCGTCTTTGCCGCTGGACACTCTGGCGTAAGCTGCCGTTCTCAGTAGCTTTACTTTTTGTGCGTCGGGGAACTGAACCCTCTCTACGATGCGTTCTTTATTCTCCACACAGCACCACCTCCTCGCTTACCATATTCGCTCTAAAACCGCATAAAGTCAAGGATTTTCAGCGAAATATGCTGCACGAAGATACGCCGTATTTCTCTGCTATCATTGTATCAATTTTGGCGTACTCTGCTTTGGTGATAAGAGACTGTTTCAGCAGGGAGCGAACCCATGACATAACCGTCTGATAGCGGAATATCTTATCGTACAGCTCACTTTTTGTCATGATATACCTCCTTGGATTTTCCGTAGCAGGAACGAGAGCAGTAAATGCGGTGCTTGCTTTTATATGATAAGAAATGCTCCTTGCAGACTGGACAGATACGCTCAATCTGTGATTCTCTGGGAATCAAAGCTGTATTTTCAGCCCACCACAGTTGGCGGCACTTATCGGAGCAGAATTTTTTTACTTTACGATGCTCGGTTTGTGTTATACTTTTATGACATTGCAGGCAGAAGTGTACTTTAGATCCGGTAATTCGGCCTGACAGGATATTGTTTCTCTTGCAAAAGGATTTGATCGTATTTATAGAAAGTCCGAGCTGCTCGGCAATAGAAGTAATTGGTACTCCTGCGTCACGCATAGAAGCGATTGCTTGCTTTTGCTCATTTGTCATTGCATACCTCCTCGCAGATGTAGCTTCATATATGAAAAAAGAAGGGCAGAGAAAAATCCCTGCCCTTCATGCGGATCACGCTTTCACGAGCGTACCTTTGTAGGTGTCATTGCCGATCTTGATAGTTGCGGTCACGGTAGAGTCCTGCTTGTCCACAGACTTTTCTTCCGCAGGTGCAGGTTTGGCGGCACCGAATCCGTTCAGTCCCTTGCTTTTGATGATGGTCGGGAAATCCTTGTAGCAGATATCCAGATCCACATTGCCGTTGATGCCTGCAACCTTACCCTTTTCGGAATACTGCCAGACCGCATATGTGCCGCTGTAGTTGGTCTGATTGACCCAGTGCGCCAGCCAAATAGTGTAGCGGCTCTTGATATCATCGGCAGTATGCGTTGTGAGAGAAGATGCCGAGCCATAAAGACCGACAAAGTAGCCTGCGGACTCAACACGCTCCAGAAACGCCCTCATAATAGCGGAGACCTTTTCCTTGCCGAGATCGAACTGCTTTTTCTCTTCAAGGTCGAAGTACACGGGAATCTCGAACTGCTTTCCTTTGATAACCGAGAGGAACACATCCGCTTCCTGCCTTGCCTCATCCTCGTCCATCGCATAGGAATACCAATATGCGCCGACTGGGATGCCGGCGGCTTTTGCGCCTGCGTAGTTGTCCTCGAACTTCTTGTCCTTCTGCACTGCCAGCTTACCGTACCCCGCACGCAGGATAGCAAAGTCAATGCCGTCAGCTTTGACCTTCTGCCAGTCAATATCGCCGTTGTGAACGCTCACATCAACCCCCTTCATATCCTCACCCCCGAAATACTTGTAAAAATCATCGGTCACAGAATTGTTGCCGTGGACTTCATCTCCGTACCATTTTGAACCGGTTCGCACATCAACGTGCGTGTACTGGTATGCGGCAGTGATATTTGCAATGCCCGTGAAACCGATATCCTGCGCCTTGCAGCAGACGGTCTTGCTGGAAATAGGCTGTCCGTCCTGACCGTAACAGCAGATATCCGCTGCATTGCCGAGTGTGTGCTGTCCCGTACCGCTGCCGCCGACATTCTTATCGTGAGTGACACAGCGGAAACCGGATGTTACAATGATCTTGGAGCAATTGAGAGCCGCATAGAGCTGTTCGAGTTTCTGTACCAGTTCATCAGAGATACTGAATTCATGCTCCTTTCCGCACTTACAGCGGAATTCCTTTGCATTGAAATGCGGAGTAAGCTGTGTGGTATCATCATATTTGTAAGTCTTGATCATTTTCTTTCCTTTCTGCGAAAATTCGCTGTTTGTAGGCTTGACAAACAAATTTAAAACTGCTATAATGAAGAAAAACACGGAGGTGCATGAACAATGCCGAGAAAAGCAAAAACAGCCACTACACCCACACCTGTCGTTGAGGAAAAGCCCGTAAAAAAGCGCGGCAGGAAGCCAGCGGCAAAGAAAGCTGAAACTATCGTTGAAACTGCTCCGGTCATTGCAGAACCGATTACAGAAGTTGCTGCTGTTGCCCCTGCCGCTGAACCTGTAAAGAAAACACGCAAGCCGAGAGTGAAAAAGGCTGATAAGAAAGCAGAACCTGTTCTCTCAACGGTTGTTCAGGTTGGCGATGCGGAATACGATATTACAGATATCGCTGCAAAGGCATACAAAAGCTACAAGTCCACGCACAAGCGTAAGGCAGTAACAGAATTCCGTGTTTATGTCAAGCCGGAAGAAGGCGCAGCATACTACACTGTCAACGGTGAAGGTGCTGCTGACTTTAAGATTGATCTTTGATTACATATCCACCATCTCCAATATGATGCAGTCGAGAATTATCCCGGCTGCATTACTTTTTATCATCCTCCATCTTATCGATCATATCCTGAATTTCGTCATCAATATGGGCTGCTCGTTTCTGAAGAACCTCGATAGCCTTTTTGATCGCAGGCGGATATGGGATGCCCATGAGACTGGTGTTCTCAATAATGGAAAGCAGCTCATTCACGCAAAAGCCGATACAGGTCGCATCACGGATATATGTGGTTCCAATCATGATGTCCATGCGGACAGCCACAACGACCATGAGCAGAATGCAGAACTTCTTTGCAAGCCCCACCCATCCTGCTTTGGAACTGAGTCTGCCGGTCTTGCTGTGCTTGGATTTGCCCATAGATGCGGCAATCAGCCCGGTTGTGAAGTCGATTGCCATGAACAGCACAAGTGTAATCAATGCACTGTCCCAACCGCCGAGCAGTGCCGCAAAAAAGCCGCCGATCACTCCGGCGGCAGTACAAATATTTTCTTTCATTCAATCATCCTTTCTCAAATTGTCACATCCACAACCTTCACAGAACGGATCATCGGGCTTGTGTTGTCTGTCACCGCCTTCCACGCAAGGTAATACTCGCCGTCAGTGATTCCGCTGCATTCATGCAGGACATTGATATAGTTGCCGACAGAGCCGAGCCAGCCGAACGGCACAGAAACTGCCTGATTATTCTGGATAGCCTCATAGATATATCTTGCGGTATCCGCCGGAGAAAGAGTATCATTGTTTTTCGGCACAAGCCACATCTCGCCAATATCCGTAGCCCCCGACTTATAGCTCATCATGATCTTGTTGGAAGGACTGATGTGGACAGGCTCTACACACATCGTATAAATGGTCTGACCCCAGTTGAAATCCGGCTGATTATAGTAGATTGCATAACCATTTTCCTCACAGCAGAAATGCGGATAGGATTCTGTGAAGCCTGCAAGGGAGCGAAAGCCGTCGTTATAGAAGGTGTACACAGATTCGCCGTAATCATGAAGTGTGTCGATGGAAGCCCTGAACAGCGTGACATCCGGCTTTGTCTGCGGGATTTGCAGCACTTTCGGGACAAGGGTATTCAGTTTTTCTGTTTGTGAAGCCTGCACGCCCATTGCTACAAGGTTCCTTGCAAGCTGGTCACGCTGATTGTCCAGCTCGGTCAGATAATTTGCAATACTCATGCTGTCACCTCCACAATATTGGAAAGTGCCTCTTCAACACCGGAGAGTGCGGTTTCAACAGCTTCAAGGCGTGTGTAAATATCTGTGATAGAGTTTTTTGCGCCCTGCATATCATAGAGGATCTCGGTCTTGAAGCGCTCGAACACGCCCTCGTTGACACTCACACGCTCATTCAGGTTCATTGCTGCGGTGTATGCTTCGTTCCATCTGCTCACATGGGATTCCGTGATGGAGTTGAGCGTTGTGAGGTTATGATGCCAGTGTGCCTGTCCGATCACGGTTGCGATGGAAGCCATGTCATCGAGCATTTCCTGCGTAATGCCGTCCAGAACAGCTTTATTGGCATGGGAATGCGCCTGTGCCGAAACCTCGCTCAGTCCTGTGGACAGCCCATGCAGTGCGCCTGCGGTCGAAGCCTGAAATGCAGCCTGATCACGCATATACTGCTCGGTGATCGTATCAAGAACAGCCTTGTTGTCATGTGTGTGCCGCTGTGCATTCAGTGTCAAGAGCGCCTCGTTGATCGTCTGGATGTCATACTGCGTACTGTCCTCAAACTGCTGCAAGCCTGCGAGATCGGAGAAAAGTTCCGGTGTCAGGGCATCGAGAGTGACCTTGTTTTCGTGGGTATGGGCTGTGTTGCTGAAATTGTTGACCATTTCAAACAGCGTGTGGATCTGCTCTCGTGTCCAGTCCTCAAAGGGCGGATATTCCGCAATCGCATCGATCATTGTCTCAGTAATGCGGTCAAGCACAGCTTTGTTATTATGCGTGTGCGTACTCGGTCTGAGGTTCTCCACGGCTTCATTCAGCGTCTGGATCTCATGCTGGGTTCTGTCCTCGAATTGCTGCAAACCGGAAAGGTCAGAGAACAGTTCCGGCGTAATTGCATCGAGCGTTGCCTTGTTATCGTGTGTGTGTGATTCCTCCGCAACAGGTGCAATCTCACGCTCGATAATGGTCGTGACCTCGGAGGTTTTCGGGTATTCCGACATATCCGGCGTGATGCCGTCCTTGCCGTGCAGAGATGCAAGCCATTCCTCCTCCGTGCCAACATAGCCATGCTCCACGGCGATCTCGTAGGCGGACTTGCCGTCAAGCCCCTTTTCTGCATCCTCGATGCGTTTCAAAAGCTGTGCGTAGAGGTCGGGTGTCGGCGGAATGGGCGGATCGTCATCACCCACAAAGCCGGAGGGACGGATATTCAGCGTGACCGGAACGGTCGTTGCACGGACGGTCGTGTCGCTCTCGGTGTCGTAACCGAACACCGACATTTTGGCAGCCCCCACATGAAGCTCCGCAGGCAGATATAGGGACGTGCCGTCCACGCCAAGCACGATGTTGTAGGTCTCATCGCACTGCGAGAACTGCACGACCTTGTGAAAACGCTTCCAGTCTCCGTCAAATGTGAATTTGAACTGCACATACTGGATCTGGTGGTCAGCGAGGATCTCACGCTCCACGATCTCAATGCTCTGGTTTTTTACAAGAAATTTCCACATTATTCTTCACCAGCCTTCCATTCTCTGTTCTCACGGTCATATTCCATATATCCGTCCAGACACTGCACTTTGTCAAGTCCGTGCGGATCGCCCTGACCGCTGTTGTTATCCCAGTTGCCGCCCTTAGTTACAGCCGCCCAGTCGTCGAGACTGCCTTCATAAGTCAGTTCATGCAGCGGAGTGTAGTTTATCATGTGAGAACCGAGTTTTTTCACGTTGTTGCTGAGAGTCAGGCTCTGTAAAGGCGTTCCCACGAAGCAGAATCCGGGTACTTCCTCGCACTCCACACGGGCAGAGGTCAGTGTGCGGGAGTCCATAAACAGATAGGTTCCGAGGGTAGCCAGTGTAGCAGGGAGCGTTACAGACGTGAGAAATTCGCAGGCAAACGCCTTTTCTCCAATGGTCGTCACGGATGCTGGCAGATTCAGTTCTGTAAGACCGCCCTGGTCGTACATAAAGAAAGAACGCTCGCCGATTTCTGTAAGGCTTGCCGGGAAACTTGCCGATGCCATACTCTTGCAGCGTTCAAACAAACTGTTTCCGATTTTTGTGATACCGTCCGATACCACAAGGCTTCTGATATCCTCATTTTCCCAGAATGGTGACTGCCCAATTTCGTAGTCGTAAGTCTCACCGGTTCCGTGCAGCAGGAGCTTGCCGTTTTCGTACAGAACATAGTTGATGTTCTCGCCGCAAGTGCCAATCTCCACGATGCCGCCGATGATGTCATCGACCTCCGTTTGAAGCGTATCGACCTTGTTTGTCAGCTCTGTGACCGTCTCATTATATTCCTGCATTTCCGCTGTGATCTGTGCAAGCTGTGCCAGCATCTCTGTCACTTTGCATTTGCCGAGGATACAGCGGCAATAACCACAGACGTTCCTGTCCTCTCTGTAGTCGTACCAGTCACGCTCTGTGAGAGATTCAGCACCGGGATTCAGGCGAACAGCATACATCAGCAACCTCACATGATCCTCGTCCTGCGGGATAGACGGAAGTGACGGTGCTTCTGCCGGAGTGCCGGGAAAGAGCTTCAGCGTGACGCTGCGGACGGATTCTGTGGTATCCAGATAGATCGCAATGCCCACATAGCGAGGAAGCGACTCGTCCTGATAAGAACTGAGGTCGATGCTGTATCTCGCATCGTTGACGAAATAATGCCCGTTGATCCACGCTTTACCTCTGCCGACTGTGACCTTCAGTCCCGAAGATGCGGCTGTCAGCTTGAAGCAGTCGCCGTAATTATCCTGAATGCCGTTGCAGATGATGCTGCCGAGGTAGTCGCAGAAATTCTCCGCAGTATAGGTGCGGTCAAGTCCCTTTGAATTGAAAAATCCGCTTGAAAATGCCATAAAAATCACTCCTTAAATGTCGGTGTCAGGCTGCGCCCGTTCTGGTCAAACGCTTCAATCATGCCGATGAGCTGCACTTTCGGCTGAATCATACCGAAACGCTTATGCTCGACAGTCACATAGTCACCGACAATATAATCACGGTTGTACACATATTGCGTGCTGTCCGCTGCAATCTCCGACTCTGATGCAGTTTTCGGATCGACCAGCTTTTCAGACCCGCGGTTTTTCAGCAGTGCGATATACTGCTCCTCCGGAATTGGTACTGTTTCTCCCTCCACCTGTTCTTCATCTGAGATATCCTTGGCATCCACATACAGCTCGTATCTGTCAAGATAGGTCGGCTCATCAGAAACACAATATGTGGTATGTTTTCGCTCTGAACCCTCGCCGTGACCATAGATATAGGCAAAGTCGCGAGTAACAGCGGTATCCGAAGCATATGAGAATGACAACAGATTGCTGTAGGCATCGGAAAAGATGATATGCGGCTCTGTATCCTGCGTCAGGCTGCGATCAGTCCCCTCCGAGAGGTCAAGCACCATTTTGTAGGTCTCACCAACTTCCTTCACAAGCCGGATATTCGCCGTTCCGCCGATCTTCTCACAGATGGTGTATACCCATTCCATCAGATTTTCGTAGGATACCTGCAACGTAGTGGTCTGCTCCCAACAACTACCGGAAACCGTGCCGAGGGATAAGCCGGGAATGCGGCGGTTATCCTGCTGTATCGCATTCAGCACCACAGCATTCCGGACAATATCTGAATACGCTGTCCGTGCTGTGATACTGTATGTCGAGTGAATGATGCGGCGCTCCAGCAGGCACATGAGGAAGCGCCCCCGTACTGTTAGGTAGTCGCCGTTCTCTGCATCGGTGTCGATTTGTACGGTCTCAATCATGCCGAAATGCTGACTGTCATCATCTCTGCCCACGATGCGCCCGGTCTGAAAAATCGAAAGATTCTGCGGATTGGCGGCGATATACACCTCAAAGCTGCCGCACTGGTAGTATTCGATATCCCACAGGAGCGATGAAAAGCTGTCACACACCGCTTCAAGAGAGATCGTCAGGCTGTCCGCTTCAGCGTCCATTCTGTAGACTTCAATTTGCATATCATACCCCCAGATAAGCGTTTGTGTGGACGATGGTCACTTTCAGATTTTGCAGGCCTGTACCACGAAGATAAAAGCGGTTTTTGCCTTCACGCAGCGTCAGCCAGGTCGAACCGGACACTAGCCGATTGATGATATTGGTTTTCACGCCGCCTCGGTCGAGCGTTACCGTCTTATGACCTGTCTTTGTTGTAACAGTAATGATATCACCGGCGAGAATATCTCCCGTGATCTGCAAATATTCATCGGTATCCGCATTGTACAGTGTGGGAGAACGGACATCGGCGAGGGCTTCGATCTGCAAGGTAAAGCCGATCTCATCACCATCGTTGATGATCTCCATGATATTTTGTGTGTTATATTTTCCCAGCACAAACGGTTCCGGATTGGATTCTGTCGGGAACGGAAATGTGAATGCACCAGTGATCTGGCTGTAATACGTCATGACGGATTCCGTAGAATACCAGTAAATATCCGGGCAGAGAATAGAGATTTGTCCGGTGACAAGCTGCTCGAAATTGGACACTTCACAAGTCTCAACATAGCCCTCAGTGAACACATCGATGCCGGCGGTCTTGTAGTAGACCTTGACATATCGGCTTGGTTTCACCACCTTGTATAACTGATGACGGCGAGCTTCTATGCCCACACCCCGCATCTCGAAGTGAATGACCACATTCCGCTTCTCGATAAAGGCGTTGTTCAGGTAGCTGCCGTCCATGCCTGCATAAGATGAAGTGCTGATCGTTCCGGGCGGAGGCGACAAGCCCTCGATCTGGGAGGTCATATACTGATTTGCTGTAGCCGTCATATTGATTTGGTCGCCGACTGCATTTTCTAATATAAGGCTGAAAAACATGATATCACCGCCTTTACTTTTCTTTGAAAATGATGTATAATACTTATATAAAATGTTTGGAGGAGTTAAATATGAAACAGATTCAGATTGGTGATTACCTATTTATGTCTTGCGATGAAAAAGATAAAGAGAGACTTTTAAACGATTTCATAAAGAATGAAAGTGTAACTTTCCTCGAATACTATCAGTTTTTGCATAATGGTGGATTTGATGAGCTTGAAAATCAACTGTTTAAACACTTTAGAATCCAAAAATGGCCTTCATTATCGAATGACGATATTATTTGTAGCATTCTCCCCAAATCAGAACCTGATCGAATTAACAAAAGGAAAAAGAAAGATTATTATATAGCAAATGCGTACTGTGCATTTGTTGTATTGAAACAAATATACACAGTAGAATTATATAATGAATTGAAAAACACTTCTTCAACATACTATTTTACATACTTTCTTATCCTAAAAAGCATCATGCAAGATTTAGACCAACTAAAAAATTTATATAGCGTAGAAATTAAAAACGACTCTCGTTATCCTGCTTATGTAAATAGACCAATCCATACAATGGAACTTCACAATGTTTTGCGCCAAGCCGTATATGGAAACGTCTCTTTTCACTCATTTGTAGATTATGAAACTGCTGCACCAATTGCTGTGATTAGACAAATTATCGAACTGCGCATTAGAAGAGCAATAGGTGTTCTGGGGTATATTGATGAATCAAGTAATAACATCTATCCATTGAAAATGACAAAAGTATTTGAGATAATAAAAAAGTATCCAGATATTTCATTTCCAAATCAGTTGACTTACCTTGAACGAATATATCAATGGAGTAATTTGTACATTCATTCTGGGAAAGGGGATTTCGCGTGGATTACATTTTTCCTAGAGAATTATTTACGCCCGTTAAGTTTCGGAAACAGAAAAAGTAATGGAAACTGGAGCTGTTATAATGCAATTACTGTGACTAAAGAAACTTTAGATAAAATTCAAGAAGATATCCAAAAGCTGAATCCAAGCTTTCAGTTATTAACGTGTAGTCCTGAATGCGAACTCCTTGAAAGACAGGATTAAAGAATCAATCTCCATAGAAGCAACGCTCATTGATTAAATAATAAAGCGTTGCTTCTGAAGAAGATTTCTTTTAAACATTCAGCGCATTCCGTGTCTGACGATAGATCTCCAGCCGTGACAGTGACTTCGGACTATTATTGGTCTGATTCACTGTACGGCTGTTGTCGTTATTGTAGTTGTTTACAACAGTCGTGCCGCCTGTGCCTGCCATTGCGCCGGTCACACCGGACATATCCACATTGAAGTCAGAATTCATCGCAATGGTCATAGCGTCCGCCACACCGAAGATTGCCTTCTCGACATATTTCTTGCTCTTGTTGATACCGTCAGCCAATCCCTTCATGAAGTCCGGCATCCAGCTTTCAAATTCCGTCAGAGGTCCCTTATCAGGAACGGAGAAATGCAGATAATCACTGATCGCTCGTGCCACATCCGCAACAGTGTTAATGAGATTGCCGAGCATATAGTTCAGACCGTTGATGAGATTCTGCATGAGGTCACGTCCCCACGACCACGAGCTGTTTACCTTTTCCATGACTGCATCATAGACAGCGCCCATTGCATTTCTGACTGCGTCACGCACACCGCCGAGCCTGTCGCCGATACCGTTCCGGATATTATCCCAGATAGACAGCACTGCGTCCTTTACCTGATTCATTGGATTTCTCACGATATCCGGCATCGCGTTCCAGACAGACTGCACCACGGATTTGATACCGTTCAGAGCTGTGTTTACAACATCCTTCGCAGCGTTCCATGTTGTAGAGATCACATTTTTGATGTCAAGCTGTCCGGTATTAATGAGCGTTTTCATCGCTGTCCAGACCGCCATCACGATCTTTTTGATACCGTTCAATGCGGCCTCAATAACAGATGCAGCAGCCTTCCATGTTGTGGTGATGACCTTTTTGATGTTGTCGAGCGCAGTAGTGACCACAGATACAACAGCTTTCCAGCCGGAAGTGATGCCACTTTTGATCTGTGACATGGTCGTATCAATTGCCGTATTCGCATTCGCCCAGACAGTTTTGACAGTATCAAAAACCTGTTCCATGAAGCCCTGCACCGCTGTGACAACATTGGACAGAGCGTTCCTGATAACAGTGCTGATCGTTTCTGCAAGATTGCCTGCAAAGCTGTTGACAGCATCGCCGACAACACCTGCGTTCTGGTTGATACCGTCCGCAAGTCCCTGCATGAAGTCCGGCATCCAGCTCTCGAAATCTGCAAGAGGTCCCTCATCCGGAACAGAGAAGTGCAGGAATGATTTGATCTTGTTCGCCACGCCCTTTACAGCGTCTGCAACCTTATTGATACAGCCCTTAATGCCGTTCACAATACCGTTGATGATGTCAGCACCCCATGAGAAAGCCTCAGATGCGAGATTTTTAATGAAGCTGACCGCCGCGTTGAAGCCGTTGACAATCGTTGTCTTGATCGCAGTGATCTTCTGAGATACAGCAGACTTCACATTCTCCCAGATATTCGAGACTGTGGTCTTGATGGCATTCATCACATTGGTTACTGTATTTTTGATTGTGTTCCAGACGGAGGATACCACAGATGAAATGGTATTCAGCACACCGGAGATAAATCCGCTGATAGCGTTCCAGATACTGCTCACCACAGAATAAATGGCATTCAGAACAGCGGAAATGTGTGCGCTGATGCTATTCCAAATGGAAGATACAACCGACCAGATCGCATTGAGAATACCAGAGATAAAGCCGGAGATCGCATTCCATACGGTAGAAATTACGTTGGAAATGGTATCCATTACCGTGCTGACTGTTGATGAAATCGCATTCCAGATCGTCTCAAAAAATGTCTTGATCGCTTCGAGAACGATTGTCACAACAGCTTTTATCGTCTCCCATGTGGTAGTGATCTTTTCGTGGATCCAGTCCATTACACGGGAGATGATCACATGGATCGCTTCAAAAATCGTCTCAAACAGATACCTGAAAGCATCCAGCAGCGGCGAAATGAAATCATAAATGGTCTGCCATACAGTTGTAATGACTGACCAGATCGCATTCAGAACCGTGCTGATTGCCGTATAAATGGTATTCCATACGAACTCGATAACAGTCTTGATGAGATTGATCTTCTCAGATACGCTGTTGTAGATCGCAGTCCAGATACCGACAAAGAAGTCCTTGATAGCTGTCCATACAGACACAAAGAAGTTTTTGATACCGTTCAGCACACCGGAAATAAAGCCGGTGATGTTGATCCAGAGATTGACGAAAAAGTTCTTGATCGCATTCCAGACATCGATCCAGAACTGCTTGACAGTTTCAAGGTCAGTGCCGAAAATATTACACAGTACATTGAGGTAGTTTTTCAGCGTATCCTTCAGGAAGTTCCATACTGCTACAAAAATACCCTTAATGCCGTTCCAAACCTTATCCCAGTCTCCAGTGAAGATGCCGATAAATACATCCAGGAGATTCAGGATAATATCTGTCACAGCTTTGAAGATGTTTGCAATCTGCTGAAAAGTTCCCTCAAAGATCGGTTTCAGAAATTTGCAGAGCCCGTCCCATACAGCCTTGATGACCTCACCGATATTTTTGAAATCGAAGCCCAGTGCGTTGATACGGTCAACAATGCCCTGACAGAAGCCGGAAAAGATACTCTTGATCTGTTCCCAGATTGCCGTGATCTTGTTGCGGAAGTCCTCATTGGTTTTCCACAGATGCACAAAAGCCGCCACCAGAGCGGCAATGACCGCAATGACAGCGACTACAGGTGCGGAGATACCGCCGATTGCTCCGCTGAATGCTGCAAACGCAGATTTCGCACCTGCGATGATAGTTGGGAGATTGGAAATAAGCTGCATCAGCTTGCCGACACCGATCATGGTTTTACCGATCACCACAAGCAGAGGTCCCAGTGCCGCTGCAATCAATGCGACCTTGACAATAGTTTCTTTGACAGCCGGATCCATTGTATTGAGCTTATCCACAAACGCCTGAATTTTGCTGACGATTGCCCGGATAGCAGGCATAAGAATATCGCCGAAACTGATAGCAAGTTCCTGTAACTGCGATTTCAGAATCGTAATCTGACCTGCAAGATTGTCCTGCATGGTTTCCGCCATGCCCTTTGCAGAACCTTCACAGCCGTAGATCGCATCGGTCAGCTTATTGTAGTCCTCCTCACTTGCGTTGATGATCGCAAGCATACCGGACATATTCTGCTTGCCGAAGATTGCTGCTGCCGCCTGCATCTGCTCCGCCTGTGCAAGTCCCTCAGTAGTCGTGGACAGCTCTGCAACGATATCATCGAAATCACGGGCATTGCCCTCTGCATCTGTCAGTTCCACATTGACCTTGCCCATTTTCTCACGGAGTATTCCCATGATGTCACCGAGTGACCGCATATTACCATCGGCATCTGTCATGAGCGTATTAGCCCCCATGATCTCCTTGGAGACACCTTCCTGTTCTCTGGCAAGTGTCTCCTGCGCCCGTGCGAGTTTGAGCTGCGCCTTTTCGTAGTTATTACTTGCGAGTTCTGCCTGTGAGCTGCCCTCACCGTACTTGCTGATCGCATCATTCAGCTTGATCTGTGCGCTGTCAAGAGAAATGGTCGCATCCTCAACAGCCTGTTCTGCCTTTTCGACCTTGGTAAAGTCGATTTTCTGAATAGTCTCAGTACTGATAAAGCCGAGCTGCTGCATTGCTGCCGCTTGCTGTTTGGTCGGTTTCGTGAGATTTACAAGAGCATTTTTCAGACTGTTACCGGCCTGACTGCCCTTGATACCGCTGTTTGCCATCAGACCGAGTGCAATGGACAAGTCCTCCGCAGATGCACCCATCGCACCCGCAACAGGCGCAACATACTTGAAACTCTCGCCCATGAGAGCCACATTGGTATTGGCATTACTCGATGCCGCTGCAAGGATATCTGCAAAATGTGCGGAATCATCGGCGGTCATGCCGAGCGCCGTCAGTGCATCCGTGACAATATCCGATGTGGTTGCGAGGTCTTCACCGGATGCGGCAGCAAGGTTCATGATACCCTCGACACCGTTCAGCATATCCTCGGTTTTCCAGCCTGCCATTGCCATGTAGTTCATGGCGTCAGCGGCTTCCGATGCGGAGAATTTTGTCTGAGAACCCATCTCACGGGCTTTTGCACGCAGGGCATCAAAGTCCTCACCGGTCGCACCGGATACAGCAGCGACCTTGCTCATGGACGCATCGAAATCCGCTGTCGTTTTCACAGCGGCAGTTCCAACTCCAAGGATAGGCACAGTGACATATTTCGTCAGATTCGTACCGACGGTTGCGATCTTGTCACCGGCTTTTTCGAGAGAGGCACCTGCTTCACCGAGCTTTACCAGTGCTGTATGCGACTTTTCTGCTTCGGTTTGCAGGTTCTGAAGCTCCTGCTCAGTCTCAACGATCTCACGCTGGAGGGAATCATACTGTTCAGGACTGATCGGGTTGCCGAACTCATCAGATACATCCTTAGCCTGCTGTTTCAAGCCGGACAATTCATCGGTGGTCTCCTTGATCTCGCGCTGGAGAGCGTCATATTTCTCCTGCGAAATATCGCCCTTTGCAAGCTGCTCATCGGCAGTTTTTGCCTGTTCTTTCAGGTCAGCGAGTTTGGTTTCTGTCTCGGTGATCTTCTGCTTCAGCGGATCATATTTTGCTTTCCACGAATCGTAGTTGTCCTTGGTTTTTGCAGCCTGTTCGCTTGCCTTTTTCAGTGCATCAAGTCGTGTCTTGGTATCCTGCACTGCCTGACCGAGCAGCTTTTGTTTCTGAGCAAGCAGTTCCGTATTGGTCGGGTCGAGCTTCAGCAGCTTTTCGACATCTTTGAGCTGCGTCTGCGTGTTTTTGATGTTCTTATCCACACCCTGGAGGGCTTTGGATAATTTCGTAGTATCACCGTTAATTTCAACGGTAATGCCCTTGATTCTGCCTGCCATACGGTATCACCCCCAGTCAAACAGAATAGAAAATGTCTCTTTTATACACCTATGCCGCAGTTTTTTCGGCTCAAATCCGATCACATCGAAGAACAGGTGCATCACAGCACCTGCGCCGAAGGTGGATATGACCGTGCCGATGCCGACTGAACTGCCGAGCAGCCAGCCGATCAGTGTAACCACTGTCCACAGGAGCATCTCAACTACGCCGATTGGTATTTTCGGCATTCGTTTTCCGATCACAATGAGTAGTCCGTCCTTCGGACCGCAGCCGCATTCCGCGGACATATACACATACATCCCCAGAGCGATAAACAGAAATCCGAACAACATGAAAACGATGCCGAGCCGCAGGCTGTGGTTTTCGGGATAGGGAGAAATGTCTGTCAGAAATTGCACGATATTTCCTGTCAGCAGAGCATCAAACAGTGTTGCAAAGCCGATACGTTCTCGCAGGATGAGCTGTATCACAATCGCACAAACACCGATCAGCACCATAGAACCGCCGTAGTCAAGCGGAGTATGCTTTGCGATACCCATGCCAAGGCAGTCCCACGGTGCAAGACCGATGTTTGCGTAAATCGTCAGATAGACACCGAAGGAGTAGATCACGAGTCCGAAGATTATCCGAAAAAGACTGATGATAGGCTTAAAATCGGTCGAAATCGTCCTGTGTTGCTTTATATTCGTAGGTCGCTTCATCGTTATCCTTTTCAATGAACATTTCGTTGACCATTCCGATGGTGAGCAGATCAAGGTCGGAGAGTGTCAGCCCGATCTGCGCACATCGGAGGAGGAACAGCGGCGTTGTCATCTCGCGGTCAACTGGGCGAGATTTTTTTTTGACTCTGCCTGTGTCTCCAGATTCATGCCCCAAAGCTCAAAGAGCTGCGGCAGCACCTCGTAGATCGAGAAGGTGTTGAACTGCTCCAGCCACTCGTCCGGGCTGTCCGGAACGCCCTGCGGATCGGCGTGCTTTGCCATTGTCCAAGCGATATTCTCAAAGACCTCCAGGCTCTCGATGCCAAGGCCGGAATTCTCCTCATCGCTCTCGTCAACAGAATCCTTCAGCGCAGAGAAATCCTTGAAGATGTCCTTACGGAACTTAGCGCGGTAAAGGCGAGGCAGTGTTGCGCTCGCCTTGAAAGGTACCTCGATACCGTCAACAGTGATGATTTTCTTGATAGCCATATTCTTTCTCCTCCGAATCAGTCAGTAGTGGTTGCTGCGGCAGTGCTGCTTTTGGTTGTAGATGCAGAGCGTGTGCCGGCACTGTTGTTGTTGGTCGCAGCGGTCGGGATATACACTGCGTTGTACCAGTTGTTGTAAGTGGTTTCGTCCGTAGACTCACAGGTCTTGGACTTCACCAGACCGGACGGGAGCGCCGTTGCCTTCAGCGACAGCGTTTCTGTCTTGACAGACTTGCTCTCCTCGGTAGTCTCACCCTCGGTTGCAGGACGGGATGCCGAGCAGCAGTACAGCACATGACGAATATGGTTCTTGTCGCCGTCAAATTCGAACATGAGAGCGAACTGCGAAGTCTCCGCATCGTTGCGTTCCACGAGAACACCCTTGCTGTCAAGCTGCTCGCCGAGAATTGCTGTTGCGAAGTCGGTGGTGATGAGAGCGACTTCGAGGTCACCATCATAGCCTGCGTTATTGTTGATGACGTAGTACACGCAGTTATCTGCGTAAAAGTTCTCGTTTTCGCCGTTTGCGTCAATGCTCAGCGAAACAGCACCGGGCAGACGCACAGGCGTTGCAAATGTCGGCACACCGTCTTCAGACCATGCCGTGATCTTTGCCCAGTGAACCTTGTTCAGACCGAACTTGACCTTGTTTTTCTGAAGTGCCATTTTTCATACCTCCATGATATACAGTACTTCATAGAGCTTTTCGGACTCTATCCATACCTCAGATTTTGTGTAATAGATGTTATAACGCAGGAGAACTTCCTCCACCCGCTGTTCCGTATCCGGCGATTTCTCATCCGTATAAAGCTCGATGTGCAGTCGCTTGAAGCTGACATACATCAGGTTATCAGCCGAAAATGTGTCCTCGCCGGGAGACAGAAAAAGCGTGAACGGAGGCTCCGGGCTCTCACCCCCTGCGAAGTGATGGTACGCAAAGGGAAGCCTGATCTCCTGCATCATTTCGTTGATCTCTTCGTAGGTCACGATAACTCCTTTTTGATGAGCGTTTCGAGCATATCTGCGCCGTTTGCTTCGGCAGGAGCGATATGCGGGATTGCCGCCACACGACCGCCGCCGCGCTTAGCATGACCGTGTTCGAGCAGATGCGCGATCTGGTAGCGGTCTTTGCTGTGGACAGTCATCTCCAGCGTGTGGCTGTTTTCTTTTGTCTTCTTCGCCGTCCAGCTACGTTTGTAGCGGCCTGACTTCACAGGAGCGTTTGCAGAGATCTCATTCTTGACGGCGGTCGCAGTCTTGCGGACTGCCTTTTTCATTGCTGTATCCGCAAGCTCTGCGTACTCAGACAACCCCTCCATGATCTCTGCCGCCATATCGTCAATAGATGTCATCCTTTGATCCCGCCCTTCGTGATTCGCAGATCAGCTTCATATAGTCCTGCGTCTGATAATTCGGGACAATGCCCTTGATGTCGTAGTCGATCCCATCAAAACGAATCTTGTACGCAGTCGATGCCATGCGCTTTGTCTGCGGAGTCTGCCGGATAATGAGCTCTATCTTCTGTATCTCTCTGGTCACTCCGGTATTGGTTTCCTCAGTCGCACCGCCCACGGTATTGGATACCGTCACAGAAGCCCAGAGGGAGAAAACCTCCTCCCACTGTGCTTTGTGATTACCGATCGCATCTTTTTTGACATGATTTTCGAGGACGGCAATGCGCTGATTCAGTTTTCCGATTTCCATCAGACGATGCCCTCCCTCTGTGCGAATAACAGCGCCCTGAGTGTCAGCGTCAGCGCATGATAATCAGCAGTATTGCGGTTTTCATAGAGGTAAGAAACAGTATACAGCATAGCCTGCCGGGAGGTTTCCTCATTTTCCGCTAACTGCTTTTCATTCATGCGCCCCACATCCATCACGAGCCGCTGCGCCGTATCGATCAGAGTGAGGATGAGCTTGTCATCCTCACAGTGGTCAACACGGAGGTAGTTTTTTGTTTCAGGCAGTGAGATCAGATTCACTTATCTGCCCTCCGTTCTTATCAGCCGTTGCCGCCGGTGTTACCGCCAGTCGTGCCGCCGCCCGCGGTGTTGGACTTGGTGCCTGCCATCTTCAGCACCTTCACGGACTCCGGCAGGATCAGACGACCGTCCACACGCTGTGTGGTAAGGAAGCCGACCTGATCGGTGCGGGCATACAGCTCGTTCAGACGGCGGAAGGTGCGGTTCTGACGGTCAGCCACCCAGTAATTCTTCATGTCGCCGAAGAGCAGCACACGCTCGCCCTTTGCAATTCCGGGCATGAAGGAAGAAGTGCGGATGGGGCGACCGAGGAGCGTGTCGGGCTTTGCAATATCGAGAGATGGCTTCCAGAGGTAGTTGTCGTTCTTGTCCTTCAGCTTCATAAGCTGAAGCAGGATGGTCTCGTTGCAGACGAACTGTGCGTTACGGCGGTAGGGAGACTTCAGGCTGTAGTAGAGATCAAAGATCTCATCGAAGGTGATAGCCGTCTGAGATGCTGCAGTCACGCCAAGCTCTGCACCGCCGGTCTCATCGAGGATGCCGAGGGGCTTCTTGTCGCCGTCACCGGTGAAGAATGCACGCTCCTCGGCATTTCCCATTGCCACACCGAAACGTGCAGCGATATACGATGCGAGGTCGAAGGCGGAGTCGTGCAGAAGCTCATTGCTGATCTTGATCATCGTGCCGAGCTTGTATGCGGAAAGGGTCGTCTGACCGAAACGTGTATCGGTCTCCGGGATCTCCTCACCCTCATCGATCCACTGCGCCTCCATTGTGTCGTTGGCGATAGGAATCTTGCGGGTACCGGAGTTGGTCTTGATGACCGTTGCCATCTGGCGGAAAATGTTGTTTTCCTCCAGCGCCTGAATCAGACGGCGCTCGAACTCGTCCGGCACAGTGTATCCGCCCTCGGTGTCCTCACCGACAGAAAGCGCGTTGCGGACTGCAAGCTGATCGCCCTTGTTGCGGATCATATCCCAGAAGGCGGACTTGTACTCATCGGTCGCGGTAGGGTTTGTGGGCGGCGTGGTCTTGGTACCGGGAGCGTTGGTGACAGGCTTGCTGGTCGGAGCGGAAAGTGCCGCATCGAGGGCTGCCTGCTGTTCCAGACGCTCGATCTCAGCGCCGAGTGCCTGCACCTCACCGGCCATTTTGTTGTACTGCTCGACTGCGGAAGCCTCCACGAGACCGTTCTCACCACGGTGCTTTTCGAGGAATGCCTTTGTCTGCTCCCACAGGGTATTACGCTTGCTGCGAAGTTCCATGATCTTGCTCATATCTTTTTCTCCATTTCTCCGGAGGTAAAACTCCGGTGGTCATAAAAATACAGCCTGCTTATCTCAGAAAAGCAAGCTGCTGTTTCAGAATTTCATACGGCATAGAGCCGTCAGCGGTTTTACCGTCCATTCCGATCACAGGCATATCCGGCACAGTAACAGTTACCCCTTCCTCGGAAGGTTTCGGTGCATCATCTGTCTTGCTGTCATCGGGCGTCTCTGTGCCTTCGGGTGCTGCGGAAGCGGTGATCTTTCCCAGAATGGTCTGTCCCATGACACGGGTACTGTACTCCCAAAGGGCATCACCGGTGTCCAGCTTGAACGGCTTCTTTTCGGTCTCTTTCTTTTCATCGCCCTCATCGTCACCGCCTTCCTGATCGGGCTTCTCAGGCTCGTCCGGATTGTCAGGCTCATCCTGCTTCTTGTCCGGTTCCGGCTTTTCGTCAAAGAGGATCTCATCTGCAAAGCCCAGCTCGACCGCCTTTTTTGCATTGATCCAAGTCTCATCGGACATGAGCTTGCTGATGCGGTTTCTGCTGAGTCCGGTTTTTGCCGCATATGCGTTGATGATGCTCTCCTTGACCTCGTTCAGCGTAGCAATGGCTTTTTCCATGTCCTTGGCATTGCCGAAAGCAATGGTAGAAGGGTAGAGTAGGAAAGTGCCGCCTTATCACATTTCTGTGACAGGTTTGCACAGACCCCTCCCGGAACCGGACTTACCTCTCTCAAGGTATCCGGCTCCCCATTTACACTAATTACGCATCAAAAGTTCTGCCATGAATTTTATAATGACATTTTTTACAAACCACCAGTGTTTTCCGCTTCCTTGAAATCATTACTTTTTCCCAGAGTTCTTTGCCTTTGAGATTTTTCAGCTTGTTAATGTGGTGTATCTCAAATGCAATGTTTTCTGCTCCACAAATCTCACACTTTTTCGCACTGATTCTTTTGTCAAGTTCATTAAAGCCATAGTGCGGATTTACAATTTTGTCAATGTCATGTGAGTACCGTGACTTTCTTTTCGCTCTCATGTCAGTAAAGCGTACAATAGGCATATATTTCTTTCCGCTTTTGGTTTCATACGGAATTGCCCATGTTTTGCCATATCTATATTTGTCAATCATCTGCCCGATACTTCTTTGATGTTTACGTGCAAGCGTTTTCAGACAGCTATACTCCATAAGGTAAACAAAATAATCCAGTCTACCAAAATTGCTCGCCATGCTGTAATAATTACAAATTCCCCTTGTCTGAGCGTTATAGTTGTCTACGATTTCAAGGTCTGTGTTGTTAACCAGTGCATTTCTATGCATTGGCTTGAATTTTCCGTCCTTGTCTATTATCGCTATTTTATTATCCAGCATAAATCGCTCTATTTTATCCTTTAATGGTACGAGAAGTTCAACCGATAGGTTTAGCGTTCTCTGAATTACACCGTCGGAGCGTTTTTTCAACTGATTGTTTCTTCTTACTCGAACATAATATCCCAGAAATCTTGCACAATCAGAACTGTGCGTGATTTTTGTTTTTTCGTCACTCAATTCAAGTCTGAGATGTTCTGTAAGATATTCTTTCAAGAGAGATTTTATTTGCTGACACTCCTCCTTTGTACCATTGACACCAATCAGGAAATCATCGGCATATCTGACATACACAATCTTTTTATCACTCTGGTCTTTGGCAGGAATCTGGCACAATTCTTTCCTGAGTTTCTTTAACTCTGTAATCAGTAATGCCTTTTCATCGGCATTTGTGCAGGCTTTTATCGCTTTTATGACCTTTTCAATCTGCCATTTTTTTGCAGAGTATTCATGTGTACTGCTGCGTTTTGCAGGTTTGTCGAATGCCTTTCTTATTTCATCTATTTTCATATCAAGTTCATTCAGGTAGATATTGGCAAGAATCGGGGATAAGATTCCGCCCTGTGGCGTTCCGCTGTAAGTTGCGTGATACTTCCATTCTTCCATATATCCGGCTTTCAGAAACTTTCTGATAAGATTGATAAATTTTGAATCCTTGATTTTTCTTGTCAGAATTGACAGCAAAACATCATGGTCTATATTGTCAAAACACCCCTTGATGTCACCCTCGATAAACCACTTGATACCGTTGAAGCCTTTTGTAATTTGAGTAAGTGCTGTATGGCAACTTCTCCCCGGACGAAAACCGTGTGAACGGTCACTGAAAATGGGTTCATAGATTGCTTCAAGGTACATTCTGATAATGTCCTGTACGATTTTGTCTTTGAATGACGGAATACCCAGTGGGCGTAATTTTCCGTTCTTCTTTTCCCTGTACGTTCTGCGTACCGGCTTCGGCTCATAAGTTCCGCTTGAAAGTTCCATGATAATTTTGTCAATATACTCTTGGCTGAAGCTGTCGGCTGTATCATTATCAGTTCCTTTTGTTGCTGCCCCTTGGTTGGCATATATATTTTTATATGCCATTTTGTAAACGTCATCTCTCAAAAGATAGCGATATAGACGTGTGAAAACACCGTCTTTGTGGTCTGCTGAACTTTTTCTGATACGTTCCAAAATTTCAGTTGTTGGTTTCATTGAGGCTTCTCCTCCCTTTCAACTTTCCTTTTGAAGTCGCATAAACTGCGTTCCTTCGCCGTTATTGCACTATTAATGCACCTGACTACTACGAACGCTCCGTACCCTTGCGGAATATTCAGGTCTATACCATAGCCTTTCGGCATTTCCGTTTAGGGTATCTCCAGTTAACATTTTCGCTTGGTATGGGAATTGTCGGATTTCGCTTTCGGTTACTTAACACAAGTTCTCTTGCTCATGGCACAGCATTGTAATCACACTTCTGACCACGACCCTATCAGAAGCCGCTGTACACAAGGTTTCAGGCTAATTTCCTTGCTCCTATGGTAACGGACATATAACCTCACGTTCACCAAATACAGGTTAAACCTCATATTCCCTTGTCATTGCAGTTCAGTCGTACCCTTTAGCCTTTGGGTAACTTACTGCTTTCCTGTCATGCTATGTTCCCGTGTCAGCTTTCGCCTTTCGGTTAGACAGGTTGACTTTCCCGTGATTATGGGGAGTAGATACCAATTATTCTACTATCGAAAATGTCCTATCTGGACGCACGTCATGGATCATGAGAAGTGCGGTCGGGGACATCTGCACGGTATTGCCTGCCATTGCGATCACACTCGCAGCAGAAGCCGCGATACTTGCAATTCTGACAGTGACATTGTGCGGATAGTCACGGATCATTGTGTAGATCTCCGCAGCGGCGAAGACGTTGCCTCCCGGCGAATTGATCCAGAGCGTGAGGTCACCGTCTTCGGCATACAGCTCATCTCTAAAATCCTGCGGCGTGATCTCGTCACCCCAGAAGGAATCCGAGTCGATCGGTCCCTCAAGGCGAAGCACTCTGCCGCCGCTGTCATCGTGAATATAGTCCCAGAATTTCGGCATTTACATCCCTCCGTTTCGTACTTTCTTCCTGCGCCTTTTCCGCAGGAATCTGTCATCGGTTTCTTCTTCCGGTGTATTTTCTGTATCTGTCTGCTCCTCAGTGTCATCGTCCTCGGGCTCGTCCAGGTCGTAGGCTGCACCTGCATCCTGCAGCTTATTGTAGCTGCCGTTGAGGTAATAATCATCACCGCCGAGATCGTGCGGAATGAGATCCATGTTTTCAAGCCTGCGCACATCGTTCGGCGACATAAAGCCGTTGCCGACACCAATCGCATAGGCGTTCATTCTGCTCTGGTAATCTCCGCGCATCAGGCCGTCCACATTGAATTTCGGGAAATATACATCTTGTTCCTCCTCCAGCAGAAGGTCTTTAATGATGCCTTTTTCGATGCGGATGATCCACGGCATGAGGGAATACTGAACGAACGCAATGCCCTGATGCTCGATGTTATTGAAGGTGCTGCGCTTCAAGTCCTGCACCAGATGGGGCGAAACCTGAAACATTCGGCATATTTCCTCCACATCGAATTCGCGGGTGGAAAGAAACTGCGAATCCTCCGGCGGCAGCGATATTGGCTTATACTGCATACCTTCCTCAAGGACTGCGATGCGGTGCGCATTGCGGGAACCGCCGTACACTCTCGTCCAGTTTTCACGGATCTTTTCCGGATTTTTCAGTACGCCCGGATGTTCGAGAACACCGGCAGGCTGCGCTCCGTTTTTGAAGAAGGCGCTGCCGTAACGCTCCACAGCCATTGCTGCACCCAGCGCATTTTTCATCATGGCAATGGGTGAAAACCCAACAAGACCGTTGAATCCCAGACCGGGGATGTGGAGTATCTCGTCACGCTGAAAAATGATATCCTTGTCATGCTCACCGGGCTTTTCGTCGGTGTATGCGTGATAAGTGTAGAACAGGTCGCCGGACTTCGGATCGCGGTCGATCTCCATGTTTTCCGGCAGCAGCGGATACAGACCGAGAATTTCATTCTTGCCGTCACGGACGATCTGTGCGTATGCGTTGCCCCAGAGCAGCAGATGACACATTAGCGCCTCCCAGAATGAAAATGAACTCATTTCGGGATTCGGCTGTCGGTAGAGTATCTTATACAGCGGATGATCGGTAGCGCGTTCCTTATCCTCGCCGGCACCTGTATATCTGTACAGATGCAGCGGAAGCCCTGCAATGGTATTTGACAGCAGTCTCACGCAGGCGTATACGGTAACGATCTGCATTGCCGTTCGTTCGTCAACACGCTCTCCGCTGTGCGTCATGCCGAATACAAACAGATTACCAGAATCACGGACATTGTCCCGGATATCCGGCAGTGACGGTGCGTCTCTCGGCTTATTGAAGCCGAGCCAGTTGAGTAAGCCCATCTGCATCCCTCCTATAAAACGATCAGGTCATGATCGGGTTCGTCATAGACACTGCCTTGCATCTCATGGCGTATCACTCGGTCAAGCGCCATGATCCATGCGACAATGCCGTCGATTTTCTCGGTACTTTTCTTTTTGCTCGGTTTTATATTCTCCGCCGCATCAATCTCAGCAACCACATTTCCTGCCATCCATCTGAGAACAGGATTGCCGCCGTGAACGAACATACCTTCGAGTATGAGCTTGTACAGCTCTTTCATCGGCGGCGACATATCCTTGAAGCCCATGCCCATCGGCACAACGGTAAAACCGTCACCCTCAAGGTCTGTGATCAGCTGTGTGGCGTTCCAGCGGTCGGCTGCAATTTCTTTGATGTTGTACATCGTGTGCAGCTCATTGATCGTTTTCCGCACAAAGTTATAATCGACCACATTGCCCTCAGTCACATGAAACAAGCCCATGCGTTCCCAAACATCGTATGGCACATGATCGCGCCGGACACGCAGGTCAAGGGTTTCTCTCGGCAGCCAGAAGTGAGGAACAACGATGTATTTGTCGCCCTCAGTCAGCGGTGGGAATACCAGTACGAAAGCCGTAATGTCACTTGTACTCGAAAGGTCAAGTCCTGCGTAGCACTCACGTCCGCGCAGGGATTCGAGGTCAATAGGAAGATTGCCCCTGTCGTAGATATGCTCCGGAATCCACGCAACGACACTGCCGACCCACTGGTCAAGACGAAGCTGACGGAATACATTTTCTTCTGCGGGATTGGTCAAAGCTTCACGATGGGCATCACGCACACGGTCAATGGTAATGGTGTATCCGAGGGACGGATTTGCCTTATACCACGATTCCTCAGCGTTCCAGTCATCGTCATCATTCAGTCCGTAGATCACGGGATAGAAGGAAGGATCGATGCGTCTGCCGTCCAGAATATCTTTTGCTTTGGTATGGTATTCGTAGCAGATGCTGTTTCGGTCCGTTCCGGCGGTGGTGATCAGGAAGTACAGCGGCTGTGTTCTCGCATCGCCGGAGCCCTTTGTCAGAACATCCACAAGGCTGCGGTTCGGCTGCGCGTGAAGCTCGTCAAGTACCAGACCGGATACATTCAGACCGTGCTTTGTGCCGACTTCAGCCGAAAGCACCTGATAGAATCCCACATTGCTGTAGTTCACCAGTCGTTTTGTCGCCGCCATGATCTTGGAGCGTTTCAGGAGCGCCGGTGTCATTTCCACCATACGCTTTGCAACGTCAAAAACGATAGAAGCCTGCTGTCGGTCAGCCGCTGCGCCGTAGACTTCGGCGGACGGCTCGTTATCAGCGTAAAGCAGATACAGTGCAATTGCCGCCGCAAGCTCAGACTTTCCATTTTTCTTCGGGATCTCAACATACGCTGTGCGGAACTGCCTTGTATCGTCTTCTTTGACGATTCCGAAAATATCCCGGATGATCTGCTCCTGCCACGGCAAGAGCCAGAACGGTTTGCCTGCCCAGCGCCCCTTCGTGTGGCAGAGGTTTTCGATAAAACGAACAGCCCTGTCCGCCTTTGCCGCATCGTAATGAGAATCCGGCAGCATGAAACGGGTGGGCTGATAGTTTGTAAGTTTCGGATAGTTTGTCGGTCTTTCTCTTGCTTTTGCTGTTCTTGCCATCAGCCGCCTCCCAGAAGTGCATCCATATCGTCAACCGCAGCGTCCTTCATATCTGCACCGGCAGTGATACGGCTTCTTGCCGCAGGGGTCAGTCCGAACTGCTCGGCGATCTTGTTCATGATCTTCAGGTAGGTCTGCGCAATGGACACCTGTGGCACCTGCTGCCAGTAGCCGCTTTTGGTCTTGACGATCGTGCCGTGCTGCGTCATGAATTCCTCGGCTTCCTTCCATCGTGCGTATGCCTGACAATAGGATGCGAATGCCGCCTGATCGACCTCTGTCAGAACGCCGATCTGCTCTAGCTGCTTTGATAGCCTGCGCCATTCCTTTTTCGCTTCGGGTTCCAGCCATTTCGGACAGGGCGGTGCTTTTTTCACAGGCTTCGGCTCTGCCTCATTCAGCGGACGCTTGCCCGGATTGCCTTCCAGTTCCTTGATCGCTGTGGGTTTTGGTTTTCTGCCTCTCTGAGCCATCCGCATCACTCCTTCCTCGTAAAATTGAGCATAAGAAAAAGGCCTGCGTCATGCAAGCCTTTTCTATGTATATATCCACCATGAAATTATCCGTTCAGCATATCCAGCATCAGTCTTGCGCCGACACGAAAGCCCCTCGTGTAGCTGTCCTCCGAGGTGATCGATTCCATCTGACGATGAATGTCAATCAGTTCCTCTAATTTTTCCGCCTTGTCCGCCGCTAATCCATCTGTAATCAGACTGTGCAGTTCATCTGCACGGGCATTCAGTGCATCGTATTGATCTGCCCTGACCTTGATATCGGTCGGTGCGCTGATCCTGCCGCAGTATAACTCACTGATCGCTCCCATCCGCTTCACCTCCTTGCCGTGGGGAGATGGGGCGGCTTATGCTGCCGCCTATTGTCTTTCTTCTCAGTTGAACTTGTCGAGAAGCATCTGAAGAACTGCCTTGGTGTCCTTATCCGCCGCCTTGACATCCATCCCACGGTCGTAATTGAAGACAGTCTCGCCGTTGCGTTCAATCCAGATCTTCGAGGCTCTGCCCTCTTTGTAGCCGAACTCGCTGGGTTCCTCGAAGTGCTTCACGCTGTAGCGGTATGCGCTCCCGTTGTAGTTGATCGTGCCGTGTGTCCACATGGTGTTTACCTCGTTCTTTAGTAGTTTTCGGTGGGCTTTCCGCCCTTCCGTTGTACCCATATTACCATGATCTGCGAACAATATCAAGCGGCTAAACTACCAGAATGTGCAGGGCGATTTTTCGGAATTTGTTGTACATATTATTCCTTGCCGCAGGAGGCTCACAGTTGCACCGTGTGGGGCGTTTTTCTGCAAGGTCATATTATCCGCAGGAGCATTGAAAGCCGCGACACGGGCGAATGCGGCGCGGAACAGCCCCTCCGCAGAAGGACTGCTCCGTTTTGCCGGTCAGCCGCCGTAGTTCTCCTCGATGTACTGCGTGCCGTCATCTTCGGTAACGATGCTGGGGAAGCGCACCTTGTGTCCCTGTTCGGTCATGATACTTGCCGCAAGGTCGGCGATCTCACCGAGGAATGCCATATCCCATTCGAGGTCGGGGTTCTCTGTCAGCACCTTGCAGAATTCAAAGGCCGCCTCATAGATCTCATCGTTTCGGTCTGCCTGTGCATCGGTCAGCTCCAGATTCTCGCCCTCGGCGGCAGGCTGCATGTTTTTGTTTTCTTCCATGTAAATGTCCTCCGTTTTTTTGTATTCGGTCGGCTTTGCGCCTTCCGTTGTGTCACATATTACCATGATCTGCGAACAATATCAAGCGGCTAAACTGCCAGAATGTGCAGGGCGATTTTTCGCCGAAAGTTGTACATATTATGCCTTGCCGTAAAACGCACCAGAACGCGCCGTGTGGGGCGGTTATCCGCACGGTCAAAGTTATCCACAGGAAAGCCGTAAGCCCCACACGGGCGAACGTGGTGCAAATCAGGGCTTGCTTTTCCTTCCCAGTTCGTATGCACGCTCCAGCATCCGGCTGACCTCCCGCAGACTGATGCCCGGAAAATTATGCTCGGCGTTGGTATCATCGTAGGGATCGTCCTTTTCGCCATAGGGTGTCAGACCACCGGCAAATCGGATGCCGTAGGATTCCTCTGTTGCGATCTGCTCCAGAGCTTTTCTTGTTTCGTTATCCATGTATGCACTCCTTTCGAGATGCCGCCCCTCCGAAGAAGGGCGGCTCGTTTTTCAGTCGGCGAAGTTCTCAAGGTAGTCGGTGATCGCTTTTGCAATCTTGGTGTAGTCTGCTGTGGTGGGGTGGTAGTTGTACCATTCGCTTTCTCCGCGGTATGTCCATGCGTGAATCGTGTCTTTGCCTGCCCAGTGGTCGCTGAAGCGGATGACGATCTCGTCGATCTTGCCCTCGCTGCGGTTCAGAACCGTGATTCGGATCGCAGGGTAGTTTTCTGCAACCCCAAGCGTTGTGAAGGCTGCCTTCACCGTCGTGGTCTCCGTCAGGCGGGCAATGCACGCTCTGCCGACCAGCTTGGGGTTCTTCAGGGCGGCGACCTTTGCGGTCATTTTCTTCAGCTCAGTTTCAAAAAAGTTCATGGTGGAATCCTCCGTTTGTTGTATTCGGCGGGCCGTTTGCCCTTCCGTTGTACACATATTAACTCTTTTCGGAATATATATCAAGCGACTAAAACTACAGATCAGAAAAGGCGTATTTTCGAAGGATTTGTACATATTATGCCTTGCTCACAAATGCACACAGTTGCGCCGTGTGGGGCTTGCAGCGCAGGGCATCTGTATGCGTTCCTTCCTGCATCCACGCCGCAGGGGGCGCTGTGCCGCCCCGGTGGGGCGACCGGCTCATCTGCCGGTCATCCATTCCCATTCGCTTTCGCAGGCGTCTGCGTACTCTGCCTCGAAAAGGGCGTCGTCGTCAATCCATTCGGTTTCGTAGTCGATCTCCTCGATGCCCTCGAAGGTCGTGCCGTTTGCTGCGGCGTCCTCCTGTGCAAGGCTGTCGGCGTTCTCCTCAACCCAAGCTCTGAAGTCCTCTGCGTCAAGCTCGTCCTCGTTCTCAATTTCCAGTTCGTAGCCCTCGTCCTCGGTGTCGTACCAAAGGATCGTTGCGCTTCTGATCGCCTCGCGCTCGTTCCAGTCGTCTCTTCCTGCCATTGCTCTTGCCTTTGCCAATCCGTAGCTGATCATTGTTTTTTCCTCCGCTTTTTGTTGTTTTCGGTGGGCTTTGCCCTTCCGTTGTGTACATATTAACTCTTTTAGCGAATATTATCAAGCGGCTAAATGTACAGAAGAAAAACGGCGGATTTCCGCAGGAATTGTACATATTATGACGGACAAAAACAGCACCGGAAACCGGTGCGGAGGTGGGGCAGAACCGTAGCTCTGCCCTTATGATTTCACAACATAATGCGGATGCCTTCGACCTCGTAGTCATCCATGACGTGGTATTCCGTATCGTTGCGGGTAATGGTATCCAGCCCGTAGACCGTGCATCCGAGCCTGCGCATCTGGTGGAGCGCCTCGATCAGTGCGGTGCTTTTTGCAGTGACCACGAAGGTTGAAACTTTTGCGATGCGCAGCGTGGAGAGAAAATCCTCCATGTCGGACTCGCCCGGAAGGTCGGTGACCTCAAATTCGCTGCTGTTGTGACGCTTGCTGTCCTTGTAGTTCCACAGAGCTTTTCTTGCACCGAGGCTGTAGCCCGACTTCTGACCATTGCTTTTGCGTTCGTAGATGTTACGATCCATCTGTTCAAATGTGTAACTGATATCCATGTAATTTCTCCTTTCGGCATTCGGCTGCCCGGTGAAGGGCAGCCCCGCCGTTTTTTCAGTCGATGATGTGAAGTACCACCATGCCGTTCGGTGTCGGGATGAAGATTTCCGGCTCCCAGAAGAGTGCCTTGTACTTTTCGATCTGCTCATCGGTCAACCCCGTGAAGTCCTCGAAGCCCAGACCGCACACGAAGAAGGTGCCCTTGATCGGTCCGTACTTCTCGACCGTTCTGTTCCAAGCGAGGTCATCGCGGAACAGCCCCTCCTCGTTCACAATCACACCGACTTCCTCCTCAAAGGGGCAGATTGCCTGAATGTAGCCGTCCACCTCCGCCTGAAGGTTCTCCAGCGTGTGCTCGATGTCCTTGACGTAGGGGTGCTTGCCGGGTTCACATACCAGAATTTTCATGTAGATTCGCTCCTTTGGTTTTGATTCCGCTTCTCTTGCGGTATGCACATATTACCGTCTTTTCGAGGAAAAGTCCACGCCTTTCCGCAAAATAAATGTGACAAACATGAGACGATGATTCAGGCAGAATTGTACATCGCACAGAACGCGCACAAACGCGCTGTGTGGGGCGGCTTTTCCGCAAAGGCAAGTTATCCGCTGCCGCCATGAAAAGCCCCACACAAGTGAACGTGACGGCTTATTCTGCCCTTCGAGCAATCTCAGCCCTAAGCCTCGTCAGCTCGCAGAGCTGCTCGAAGGAACGCCCATACTGTTCCATGTACGCAGCCACATCATAGGCAACTCCTAGTTGGAGCTCGAATTTGTCAGTTACTCCATTTTTGGTAACGGTGAACTTGCTCTTGCTGATGTACTGCCTGTCAAGGCTTCCCGAAAAGCCATGCTTCTCAAACCAGTCAATCGCATACAGTTCCTCATTCGATAGTGTCCATTTAACTTTTTCAAGATCAATCATTCTGTTTCACCTCTTTTTCGGCATGCGCCCTTCCGTATTTCAGGAAGGGCAGTGCCGTTTTTCTTATTTGCTCTTGCGTCCTGCCTCGTAGGCGTCCTTGAGGGCGGCTTCCAGCCCCCAGACCGGGATCTCGATGAAGTCCTCACTGTCGCAGTGGCGGGCTTCAAGGTCTCCGCGCTCCTGCACCGTGACCATGTGCTTGGCTGCAATCTCGAAGAGCTTCTTGTCGATGCCGGTCAGCGGATGCTCGGCTCTGAAGATCTCCTGCTCGGTCTTGGCGAGGGCTGCGTTGGTGTTCGCAAGCGCCTGCGCCCGGCTGATTCCGAAAAGCTCAAGGCAGTCTGCTTCGGTCATTCCCTCAAGGGCCGCCTTGCCGTTCTGCAGCATCTTCAGCTTGTCAACTGCGGCTTTCATTTCCTTCTTTGTCATGGTGGTGTACCTCCGTTTTTTGTTTTCGGCGGGCTGTCTGCCCTTCCGTTGTGTCACATATTACCATGATCTTCCCGGAATAGCAAGCGGCTAAATGTACAGAACAAGATCGGCGTATCTGCGCCATTTGTTGTACATAGTACACCATACCCACAGGAGTCACCAGAACGCGCCGTGTGGGGCGGTTTTCCGCAGGGGCAAGTATATCGCTCACCGCAGGAAAACCGCACACAGGCGAACGTGGGGCAAGCCAGCCCCGCAGGGCTGAACCTGTCAGTCCTCGGTCGGCGGAATCCACTGTCCCGTTCTCTCATCGAAAAGGTAGTAGTAAGGGATGCCCCAGTCGTCCCTCATCAGGGAAACGATACTCTTGTGGGTGACTGCCGGGCTCATCGGCTCCTTGCGGTCGCGGTGGTAAGCGACCGTCACGCCCTCCGCAGGCTTCTCGAAGCTGTGCGGCTCATCGGCATCGGGTGCAAGGCGCTCACCGAGGATGCTGATGTCGCCGAGCGCAAGCAGCGCCTTGACCTTCTCAGTTGTGTCGTAGTGCTTGGTCAGGATCGGCATCTGATGCTCGGGGTAGCCGTCCCAGTGGCAGTAGATCGTTTCCGTTGTCCCATCCTCGTGCAGGATGCCGATTCTCGAATTCGTGCTCATGTTCTTGTCCTCCAGTTTTGTATTCGGCGGGCGTTCTGCCCTTGCCGTTGTGTTGTATATTACCATGATCCTGCCGATAAGTCCACGCCTATGTGTAAAATTGATCGTAGATAAATCGCCGTTTTCGGGCTTGAGAATTGTCGGATGTACACAGCGTGAGATGATCGGAGCAGAGCCGAAGCCCTGCCCCTTTCTGCTCAGCCCTTCAGCTCTGCCTCGGTCATGATGCGGAAGTTCTTGTCCTGCCAGAAGGAAACGTAAACGAAGCAGCGCACATCCCACTCGCTTTCGTAGTACTCGTCCTCCTCGGCATCGTACTCCTCGCAGGTCTCGGTGTCAGTGTAGCTGTCGATCTCGCGCTGCTCAAAACCCTCGCCCCAGCCGTCGCTGTACTGCCCGGTAAGGTACTCCTTGAGCTGTGCGGTATCGTCGTCCGTCCAGTCATCCTCGACCTCGCAGGTGGCAAGCCCGTAGAGTTTGCTGCCGACCCACTCGGCGCTCATCGTGATCTTGCGGAGCTTCTTGTAATAGGTCGCACCGTGGTAGTCGCCAGCGTACTCGGCGAGGTTGGTGCCGTCCTTCTCCAGCGCATCGAACAGCTCGGAAGCGTAGTCCTCGACCGGAGCGGTGAAGCAAGTGCTGTCGCTTGCAATCTGGGCGATCAGGGTGTTGTAGATCTTCAGGGTTTTCATGGTGGTGTTCCTCCGTGTTTTGTATTCGGCGGGCTGTCCGCCCTTCCGTTGTGTCACATATTACCATACCCTGCGCCGAATAGCAAGCGGCTAAATGTACAGATCATTTCGGGCGTATCTGCGCGGTTTCTTGTACATAAAGCCATGCAGGAGAACAGCCCCCGAAGGGGCTGTATCCAACCGCATCTTATCCGAAAAGGTCTGTGCCGAACATCTCCGCGTTCATTCTCCGCTGCGCCATCAGGAAGGCTCCGCCGTAGCTTTTGCAGTGCTTTTCGTAGCCGTCCGCATCCATTTCCCGGAGAAGGTCATCCGGGAATTCGTAAAGCGGGTAGCGGAAGAATCCGCTGTATCCGTAGACCGGCTCTCCGAAGCGTTCGTACTGCTTTGCACCGATGCTCCGCAGGAAGTCCTCTGCGGTCGGATTGTTGTTGGTGTCGATGAAGGCGCAGTTGCGCGGGATCAGCGTGCCGTTGCCGATGCTGCTGCCGATGTTGACCGAAAGCACCAGATCGAACTCGTCATCCTCTGCGGTCGCGGTGATCGCCATGACCATCGGGTCGGAAGCGTAGTCTGCGATGTGGAAGCGCACCTTGCAGCCGTTCATGTTGTAGTAGTTTGCCATTTTCGTATCCTCCAAAAGAATGTAATTCCGAGGTTTTCCCTTCGGTAGCGACATTATAACTCTGTTTCCGCACGATATCAAGCGGCTGAATGTACAGATCATTTCGGGCGTATCTGCTTGAGATCTTGTGTAGTATGTACTTCTTACCACACCTTGAATTCCGGCATTTCTGTTTCCGGTTCCGCAGCCTGTCCCTCTTCGGTATCAAGGTCGATCACGGTGACATCCGTGTCTTTTTCGCTGCTGAAAACTTCCTGCACCAGACCGCCCTCGACCACGATCACGATTCTTGCCATTTGACATACCTCCTTTCTGCTCCGCTTGTGGGGCAGGCGGTGAAGCCCGCCCCTTTGCGGTTTTGTTCAGTTCACCTTGAATCGGATTCCCATCACCTGTTCGTAGTCCTCCGCAGCCCAACGCCGTGCCTTCTTGGTAATGGTGTGCGTTCCCTCCATCGTACAGCCTTCGGCGATAAAGCCGTAGATGTTTTCCATCAGCGCCGTGCTGTGGTTGGTGATTGTGAATTCGGTAATGCCCAGCTTGCGGAGGGTTTCCACAAAATCGTGAAATTCCTTGTCCCAGCAGTAGTCGCTCATCTCGAACTCATCAGCGTCATTCTCACGGCGGAACTTGAAAACCCAGTAGGCTTTCATCTCGCCGGCGCTGTAGGGGTAAGGTCCTGCCGCCTTATCCTCGGCGTACCATGCGTCCATCTCCGGGCTGTTGTAGCCGTGGACTTTGGCAATCTGAGCCTTGCGCTCTTCTCGCTCCTTCTTTGCGCGCTCGTATGCGGCGCAGTTGAAGGTCATCTCGTCAAAATAAGTAGTGTTCATGCTCGTTTCCTCCGTGTTGATTTGAATTCCGGTGGGCTGTCCGCCCTTCCGTTGTGTCACATATTACCGCCTTTTGCCTGAAAAGTCCACGCCTATGTGCAAAATAAATCGTAGAAGAATCGCCGATTTTCGCCGTAACAACTGGTACATATACCAATGCCCCACAGGAGGCTCACAAACGCGACGTGTCGCGCCCGGAAACCGTCCAACAAACAAGCGGCGCAGAGCCGTGAAGCCCCACACCGCCCGCTGTGCGCCCCTTATTCGGGAATGTACTTGTCATGGATGATTCCGAGGATCTTGTCCTGTTCCTCGATGCTGATGCCCATCGTTTCGAGGGCTTCTCTCGTACCGCAGTCGGGACAGATCAGCGTATTATTGTCGTATCGGGAAAGGGCGGGACGCTCGGTGTAGGTGCGTCCGCACTTGGGGCATGTACGCTGTTCAAAAACTCGTTCTTTCATTTGGATTCCTCCTATGTAGTTGTGGTGTGCCGCCCGAAGGCGGCAGGCGGTCATTCATCGTTTCGCTCTGTGTGGCTGAGAATCTCATCGGCGCTGCCGGATTCTGCGTAGCCGTTGTCCCAGATGGCGAGGAGCATCTCCTCATCGGTTTCGGGAACCTTGATGCTGTAGGTGATCTTCCGTGCGCCGTTCTCGCTGAGGAACTTGGCAGTGGTTTCGAGGAAGTCGGCGGGGATCTCTTTGGTCGTGCCGTCCCATCCGATCAGGCGGACTCCGTGGTGGCGCAGGCTTTCGATATGTTCTTTGCTTGTCATGTTCAGAACTCCTTTGCGATGTTTTCCTTTCGGTAGTGACATATTAACTCTTTTCGGAACCGATTGCAAGCGGCTAAATGTACAGATCATAATGGACGTTTTTCGCCATTCATTGTTCATTTTATGCCTTGCCTACATTTGCGCCGTGTCGCGTTGTGTGGCGCGGTTGACTGAGGTGGGATACCGAATCGGAGGATACCCCTTCCGCCCCACACGGGGCGACGTGGCGGCTGTGTGTGCCGCCGTGCCGTTCCGTTTTTGAATCCGCCCCGCAGGGCAGACCCGTCAAGGTCTGCCAAAGCGGAATGCGTTGTCGCCTGTAAGGTTTTCGGTAAGCGTTTCTCTTGCGGTCTCGAATTCGCTTCCGATAAAGCCCATTCTCATCAGCCAAGTCCGCATTGCGAACTTTTTGTTTTCCTTCTGCTGTTCCTTGGGGCTTGCACTTCTGAGGTCCTTTGCCATCTGGCTCATTGCGAGGCAAAGCTGAATGTAGCTCTTGAGCTTTCCTGCGTGAAGTCCGTTCTGCTTGCCGTTGGAGGGCGGTGCGAACTGGAAAAGTCTGAACTCGACCGTGCCCTTTGTGAAGGTGGCGTGCAGGTTGAGCATGTGGTAGCGGCTGTCGTTGTAGTGGTGTGTTCTGCCGTAGCTGCATCCCTGTGAGCTGTACCAGATGTCCGCAAGCTGTGCCATCGTGCGGGGTTTTTTGCGGTTGAGCTGGTCAAGGAATCTCGGGTCGACCGTTCTGCAGTAGCGGTTCATTCTGCTGTGGTCTACCTTGATTGCTTCGGCGATCAGTGTTTCGTGGCTTGCCATGATGTTTGCGAGGTTTCTGAGGCTTTGCGGTGTGTGCCCCTGCGCTCCGATGTGAATGTGAACTCCGCATCCTCTTGTGTAGTCGCTCTTTGCGCCCGCCTTGCGAAGGCGGCGGATCAGCTCCTGCAGGGTTTCGATGTCTGCGTAGGTCAGGATCGGTGTGACCAGTTCGCACTTTTCGCTGTCGGGGCCTGCGATGCTGACGTCCTTCTGGAACTTCCACTCTCTGCCCTGTGCGTCCCATGCGCTGTAGGTTTCGTAGCCGTTGCGGCTGCCTGTGTACTCGGTGCGGTCGGTGCCGAAGAACTCGGCGGCGAGCTTTGCGGCAGCCTTGCGGGTGATGTTGTTCATCTCAACCTCAACCCCGATGGTCTGCTCCTTCATTCTGTTAATCTGCTGTGCGGTCTTCTCAGTCATTTTTGTATCCTCCGTTTCGGTTTTCGGAAGGCTGTCTGCCTTTCGTTGTGTCACATATTACCGTCTTTCGGAGGATATATCAAGCGGCTAAATGTACAGATCATTTCAGTGTATTTTTGCCGTAGCTCTGGTACTTTTACATACTTGATATCCTTGCATTTTTATGGTAAACTTGGATACAATGGAATAGGATCTCTCATTTTCGGAGGCCCCCAGTGAGGTATAGAATCAGCGGTCAGGACAGCGGGGAGCGATCCCCGCCATGCCGCCGCTTTTCTTATCGGTACAGATGCCTCGTACTGCGTTCATAGGCTTCGTAGAGGAATTCCGGATCGAATCCGAATGACCGGTAGCCCTGCACACAAGTCCAGAAATATCTTGGTGTCGGTTCTCCGAGCCGACGCTTTTCATTCATGATGTACAGAAAGCCGTTGGTCTGGAGCGTCCTGCCGCTTTTCGCTCTGCGCACCGGGAGGCTGATCTCTTTCTTATAGTAGCAGACCGGGCAGCCCTCGTAGCGGTCGAGCATTCGCTCGTGCTCCGCAGTGACCTCCCAGACTGCGACCGGAACAACACCGTCTGCCTTCGGCTCGATGGTCAGGTAGAATCCGGTCTTGCTGCCCTTGAACAGCAGCCCGTAGCCTTCAATCAATGCTGTTCCGACAACCCTTGCACCGGGGCATCGCATCTCCATCTGCTTGCGGTCAAGGTTGCTGCCATAGGCGAGGTAGTATCTCTTCTTGCTCATATGATCTCCTCCGTTCAGGGTTTTGGCGGGCATCCGCCTGCCGTTGTGTCACATATTACCATACCCGTTTGCCGTTATCAAGCGGCTAAATGTAGAGATCATATCGGCGATTCTGCACCGTTATTTGTTCATTATATGACTCGCCGTAAAACGCGCCGTGTGGGGCGGAGACCGAAACGGGGTAACTGTCGGAGAGGACCCTGCAAAGCCCCACACGGGCGAACGTGGCGCGTTTATCGAGCCGTGATCGCTTCCAGCCGCGCCTGTTTCAGAACGGCGGTGTCCAGCCCATTCATCTCGTAGCCCTGGCGAATCACATCGTAATAATAGGGGCTGGGCGGTGCGATTCCTTTTGGATTCATGATGTAGACCATCGCATCGACAGTCCTGCCGTCCAGCTCGACCTGTACGATCTCCTTGCGATAAAGCCGAGGGTAGCCTTCGTAGCGGTCGAGCGGGATCTCGTCGGCGGGCTTGATGTCCCAGAGCAGGACGGGGACGCTGCGGTTAGGGTCAGGCTCAATGGTCGCCACGCCGTTGAATACCAGTCGGTAGCCGTGGAGCGTGCTTGTGCCGAGAACTTCGGCGGTGGGGCAGCGCCGCTGCATCTGCTCGATGTGAAGATTTGAGCCGTAGGCTAAGTAGATCATTTTCCTTCCCCCTCTTTGATAATAGTGAAGCTGTCTGCGCCCTCGATCAGCGAGAGCGTCCTGCCGTTCTCCCAGACCATGTGGATGTTGCCAGCATCGTCAATGTACTGAACTTCTCCGACCGTTTCGTCCGGAATCGGTGCATAGGGGTCATCCATGTGGTTCAGGCGGATGCGTGTGCCTGCGGGATAACGCTCCCGCAGGGCTTGGAGCTGTCGTTCATTCGGAAACTGCATCTTCTTTGCCCTCCTCGGTCTGTTCGGTCTTGGCAGCGTCACGCTTTGCCTTTTGGCGCTCCATCCATTTCGCCCTTTCCTCATCGTTGCGGAAAGCGGAATGTCCGGTCAGATGCTCCAGAAGAATTCGGCGGTCGGTTTTGTGGTCTGCTCCGCCGAAGCCGATGCGTACCAGCCAGACTCGCATTGCGTACTTTTCATTGCTGTCATCCACATCCTTTGCCTGTACCCGTTTCTGCGTGAGTGCCATGCTGTTCATCGCAGCAGCGAGACTCGTAAATGCCTGCACATGGTCAGCATCCGGAGCCTCACCGAAGCCGTCAAAGATGAGCTTGTCATCGGCAAATCGAATGCCTTTCAGTTCGGGATTTGTTTCATCCCACTCTCTGATAAAGGCGATCAGCTCGTGGACGCTGCGGAACTCGTGCTTGCCGATCTCATCTGCAAGACTCTTGTCTGCAGAGAAGTTTCCGCCGGTCGCCTTGCTCAGAAGTGCGCCTCGTGAGTGGATCATGCAGATGAGGTTCGTGAGACTCTGCACCGTATGCTGTTCCAACGAGAAACTGATCTCTGCGGTCAGCGGTTCAGGGAGTGCTGTGATTTCTATCGGCTCATCATCGTGATTATCGGCATCTTCCTCGGTATCCGAGACGATAGTCACATCGATTTCCACATAGTCCTCATCAGTGTCAGGGGTGGATTCCGTGCCCTCCGGCGGGGTTACCGTTTCACTGATGTAGCCCGCATCGGCAAGCCCATCCAGCACCTTCTCCACGATCTCGGTGTCGCTGCGGTCAGTGAAGCTGAGGACTGCATCCTTGTTCAGTGTGAAGATGTCGATCTGGTATGCGCAGCTTGGAACACCGAGGTACTCGACCTCTGCACCGATGATGTCTGCGATCTTCTGTGCCAGTGCCTTGCGCTGGCTCTTTTCAATGTTGTACTTGATTTCCATATGTTTACGCTCCTTTTCGTTTCTCGCCTTGTCTGGCGGTAGTCACATATTACGCCATTTTGCTGAATTTATCAAGACTGTAAAACGGAGAATGTACGGGGCGGTGCCGCCCCATAGATTGTGCATAGTACAGAATCGAATTGCAGAACAGCTTACATAGTATCAGTTCGTTCACAATTTGCTGTACTTGCATTTTCCAATGGCTTGTGATATAATAATGTCAGTTTTTTAGACTGTTTTCTGGGTTTGCATTTGAACAAGGAGATAAAAAAGATGTTTTTCTTCAAACGGAAAAAGAATAAATTTATGGTTCCCGCACCGGAAACTGAAAAAGTTACCTTTTCGTTTCCTCTTTATGTTGACCTCTATCATAAAGGCTTTGAAAACAAACCAGACTATGAACCAAAACGCCTTACAGGGAAAGAAGCCTATAACTGGATAATGAATAATCCAAATGGTAAGAATTATATTGCTGAAGTATGTGATGCATTGCGTATGGCTGATCTACAGCAATATTATCCATCTGCTGAAACAATTTTCAGCTTTGACATGAGAATAATTGATACGGGAATTGCATTGATAACTGCTACGGTTAAAAAAGAAATTTCTGATACGGAAAAAACATCAATCTATGAATTTCTTAATGCTCAGTTGGCAGATGGTTGGGGCGAAGATTCAATTCCGCCCTTTGAAGCAGATGAAGATGATCTTGATTATGAGGAATTTCAAATTTCATTTTGGGATGAATGCAATAAATAGATCTTAGGCGCAGAAAACAAATCTGCGCCTATTTATTTAGCATCAATACGCTCCAATGGTGTATATGAAAACAGTGTTGTCCACGCTGATTCGCAGTTTTTCGCTGCTTTCAAAACGGGCACGTTATGCGTTCACTTTTGTGTATCTCTCTGCGCCGCCCATGCGATGCCGGAAAGCACGAAATAAGTGCAAGGAAGCGCCACGCCATTTCCCCAGAGCTTGTACTCTGCGGAGTCGGTGTACGGATCAGCCAGCCATTTGCGGATCTGCTTTTCCGTTTTCGTCTTGCCCTTGGGATTGGTGACCTGTCTCCATGTTTCCCATACCTCTGTCCAGAATGCAATATCCGCATCGGTCGGATCGGGGATCGCAAGGTCGGCGCACCACCAGTCCGGGAATCCCTGCAGGCGGGCGCACTCCACCGGAGTCAGGCGGCGGACGATATACACCGGCTCATCGTTTGGAAGGTCGTTCACGAGCGGCGGATCCTTCCAGTCGGATGCGACCAGCGTGTTTGCCTGTTCATGTGCCGCCACGGTATGGTGGGAGTTTTTGCTGGTACAGTAGTGGTCGGCGGACGGTGCTGCGACAGTCGCAGGGCCTCTCGCCACAGCCGTAACGGATACATCCTCCGAAACGGCGAAGTGATTGTCCCTTGAAATTGTGTAGGAAGGATCAGGTGCGGCGACTGCGTGTCGGTCTGTCGTATTCAGTGTGAAACACACATCTTCATTGATGCCGTCACCCTGAGGTCCGTTCTGGTCTGTACGACCGATCATTGAGCCTTGCAGTGAGAATGTTTCGGGCATCACGACAGCCTGCTGATTATCTCCTGCATTCGCTCGGAGCGTGCCGCTTTTGCCATCACTATACACATGACCGCCGACACGGGATGCAGCACCCGGTTCGAGAGCCACAACTGCAACCCCTCCATGATTCGAGTCGGGATTTGCTTCATTCGTATCAAGGCATCGGGAAATCTCAGTCGGATAGCAATGCCCACGAGCATTTTTTGTGCCGTCCGATGTGAAACGTACATCGAAAGTTTCCGGCGCAGGCGCAACCACGCAAATACCGCCCTGATTCGATGTCACCGAATTTCCACCGCTCTGGTCGAGCGTTCTGCTTGTTGTCGCTTCGTAAAAGCCGCTATGCGGGTTGTCCGACATCATCGCATTGGAATGCTTGCTGCATACACCGAAAGCCCTGATCTGCGGCTCTTCCACCACAAGTTCATTGCAGTGGCTTTCACCTACATCAAAGGTATTCAGCGTATTGGCAGTCTCGCCGGGTTTCCATGTCTGCCCCTCTTCTGCGGAATGCGGTCTTGTTCCCTTGACGAAAGGAACAAATACAGTCTGATCATTATTGGTAGCAAGCGTAGCAGATTTATTGATCTGTGTGAGTTGTCCCTTGCCGCCGTTTCCGCCACCACAGCGGATCTTCAGTGTAACGGGCTCTGCCACAAGCGGTACATTGTTGCCGCCGGTTCCGGCTCTGCTGCAAAGTGTCTGGCAGGTGTCATCCTCACGGATACGGATTCTTCCGTCTGTCGGATGATTCTCCACGGAGAGTGCCGCCGGAACGACACCGGCTCTCAGTGTGGGAGATACCTCTTCCTCGTAGCCGATGCTTCGTGCCTTTGCGCTGTGTTCCGTGGAAAATCCTGCCGCTTGCAGGACACCGTTCCGTCCGGTAGACATCCCGCAGTTCACACCGAGCGTTGCCGCTGTGTCATCGGTGACCGCGGCGTTATAGCCGTCAATGCCGACAGCATGAAGAACCGCCGGGTGATTGCCGTGATCCTGTGCGACCAGTGCGAGAGCCTTTTCCTCTGTGATACCGACACCCGAAGTGCCCTGACAGTTCACACAGAGGGTTCCACCTCCAGCGTCAGTCCGCCTGCCTGTCTTTCCAGTGCCTTCTTCAGCACATCCGGCAGCTCCTTGCCACGAACGGAAGCCCTGCGGAGTATACCCAGACACGCCTTCGGACTTAAATAATACTTTTCCGGCACTTCCGCCAGCAAGATCTGCGACAAGGTAGATTCTTGCCCTTCGCTGGGGTACACCCCAGTATTGAGCGTCGAAAACTCGGTAAGCCACGCTCCATCCGTTTCCCAGATATACGTCCGACTTTGGCCATCGGTGATTTTCAGGCGCAGGCACCGTGACCCCTTCTTCTTTAATTCCGATAACTGCTTCGAGGACAGCTTTGAAATCGTCTCCTCCGTGGGAGGAGAAAGCGCCGGGAACATTCTCCCAGACGCAGTATCGCGGGTATCGTCCATTTGTTGCATCCCTCATTTCTTTGATGATACGAATCGCCTGAAAGAACAAGCTCGACCGATCACCGTCATGGATTCCGGCACGTTTGCCGGCGATCGACAGGTCCTGACACGGACTGCCGAATGTGATGATATCCACCGGCGGCAGCTCTGCACCGCTGAGTCGGGATACATCGCCATAGTGCTTCACTTGCGGCAGTCTTTTGTGCGTAACCAAGATTGGGAAAGGTTCAATTTCGCTTGAAAACACCGGCTCGATCCCTGCGAGGATGCCGCCAAGCGGAAAACCCCCGGAGCCGTCAAACAGACTGCCGAGGGTCAGTTTTCTCTGTTCCATTTTACCTCCGATCTCAGGCGTACTCGATGCGCCTGTTATTTTTTTGAAACACCCAGAAATAACTGTGATATTTACGGCTGTTCCGTTGATTTCTTTTCTGCCAATCAGCTACCAGACGGCTTTTGGCAAGCAGGATAAACAGGTCTTTCGGGTAAAAGCCTATCCGCACAGCCTCGTTCATGATATACACATGGCTCATATACTGCTTGCCGCTGCTGACTTTGTCCTGACATTTGAAGATCAGGATGCCGTCCGGTTTCAGAACTCTGTATGCCTCGGCGAGCATATCTGAGTAGCAGCGGTGCAGGCTCTTTTCATCGGGATATACACCGAAACGCCTGTTAATAATGTTGCCGTCAGTGCTGTTCAGCGATTTTCCCTTTGTTGCTAAGAAGGGCGGATCGAGCATCATGCACGAAATACTGCCGTCGATAAGCGGAAGATGCCGTGCATCCGCCTGTATCACATCGCTCCGCTGCGGGGAAATATCAAAGCGGTACTCAGGGAGTGCAATGCCTGTATCATTGTAAAAAGCCCCTGTGCTGAAGGTCGGATCGCAGTCGACCTTTCCCTTCAGCACATGGAGCTTCAGAATATTCCGGATGATCTCTCCCTGATCGTAGCCAATGCTTTTTACAAGATCAGTCATCAGCAGCGTTCCTGCACAGGGCGAGGAAGTCTTCTCGTATTTGTTCCTTGTAGGCTTCAGCGACCGCAGGAATCTCGTGTGAATACACCGGTCTGCCGATGAAACCGGAGAGATAATTGTACAGATATTTCAGGTCGCTGCCTTTCAGCATTGCGAACCCTGTGTATGCTGTCACGATGGCGCACTCATGTTTTGTCATTCCGCACCTCCGAGCATCTGCTCACGGGCTTTGGTATAGAAATCCCTGCTGACCTCAAAGCCGTAGCTGTGTCTGCCAAGCTCCCGTGCCGCACGGAGTGTTGAGCCGGAACCGGCGCAGGGGTCGATGACCACATCGCCCTCATCGGTAAATATTCCGATCAGGCGTTTCAGCAGATTCACAGGCTTCTGACTCGGATGTATCTTCGGGATTTCCTTGCCGTCCCGCACCCAGTCGAAGTGGTCGAAGATCATGTGCCGCTTGCCGTCCGCATCGGTATTGCGGAACTTCGGCAGCTTGCCGCGATACAGTACTAGTGCATATTCTGTTGCACCCACAATCCTCATATTTGCTTTCAGCACCTGCGGACTGTAATTCTTCATAAAGCACAAAAACTGATAGTGCTTGAAGCCGTATTTCTCCGCCTGCCGGATGACCTCCGGTATCTGCTGAAAGGCACAGAACACGATCATGCAGGGAGCGTCCTTTTCGCCCTTGGACGGCTCCTTTTTGAGCAGTCGGTTGCAGAATGCGAAATACTCTGCGATATTGAACGAGTAGTCGGTGTGGAATGCCGCCTTGTGCGCTTTGCTGCTTTCGCCGTTCTGATTGTCACCGCCCACATACCAGTCGGGACGGCTTGCATAAAAGTCGCTGCCAATGTTGTACGGAATATCCGCAATGACCAACTGCGCCCTCGGAATGCTATAGCCCTTGTAATTCTGGAAATTGTCGTGGATGAGAACGCATTTTACTTCACTCAACAGCATCACCATCCTGCGGCATTGCTGCGACCGCTTCCTCGTATGACAGCTTCTGTCCGTCACGGAGAACATAGGCGACCTCGGCGGTCTGCTTGTCCTGACACCAAGCAAGATAACGCTTCACGATGACATCCACGAACTTCGGATCAAGCTCGATGCCGCGGCAGACACGGTCTGTCTCACAGCAGGCAATCAGCGTTGAGCCGGAGCCGAGGAACGGGTCGAGCACGATGCCGTTGGTCATGGTGCTGTTCTTGATCGGATACGCCATCAGCGGGATCGGCTTTGTGGTCGGATGGTCGGGGCTGCTTTTCGGCTTGTCATATTCCCAGACAGTCGTCTGCTTGCGGTCGGCGTACCACTGATGCTTGCCCTTCTGCTTCCAGCCGAACAGGCACGGCTCATGGATCCACTGGTAAGGACTGCGCCCGAGCACCAGCGAATTCTTCTTCCAGATACAGCAGCCGGAAAGCTGGAATCCTGCATCCTTGAATGCCTTTCGGAAGTTCAGCCCTTCCGTATCAGCGTGCCACACATAGATGCTGCCGTCATCGGCAAGGCTGTCATACATACACTTATAGGCAGAGAGCAGAAAGTTATAGAAATCGCTGTCGCTCATGTTGTCGTTCATGATCTTGCCGGCGGTCTTCTCAACGTCCACATTGTAAGGCGGATCCGTCAGGACGAGGTTTGCTTTCTGTCCGTCCATCAGCTTTGTGTATGTCTCTGCAACTGTGCTGTCGCCGCAGATCACACGATGCCTGCCGAGGATCCAGATATCTCCCGGCTGAGAGAAGGTCGGTTTTTTCAGTTCCTCCTCCACATCGAAGCTGTCCTCTTTGACCTGCTTATCGTGTACCTGATTGAAAAGCTGCTCGATCTCAGGCGGATCAAAGCCGGTCTTGCCGAGATCAAAATCGCTGCTCTGAATATCCTCCAGAAGTTCAGCGAGAAGGTTCTCGTCCCATGCGCCCGTGATCTTGTTGAGCGCAATGTTCAGCGCCTTTTCTCTGACCTTGTCGATGTCCACCACCGCACACGGTACCTCGGTGTAGCCGAGTGCCATCGCTACGGTCAGCCTCTGATGGCCGCCGATGATCGTCATGTCGGCGTTGACAACAAGCGGATCGGCAAAGCCGAATTCCTCGATGCTGTTTTTGATCTTCTCGTATTCCTTGTCGCCGGGCTTCAGCTTTTTGCGCGGATTATATTCCGCAGGCTTCAGCTCCGAGACAGGGATCATGCGAAGTTCTGCTGTTTTCATCTCATCCCTCCCGTATATACATCTGCCGCAGCTCTGCGGCTCTTTTTGTGTTCGCATCCTTCAGCGCCGTGACTTCACGGAGCGTTTCTTCACTCAGCGGCTTGCCCTTCAGCTTTTCGGCAAGCGTCCGGTACTTGCGGATACTCCGGCGGAGTGCGGCATCGGTCACAGACACGATATACGCTTTGCCGCAGTAGTCACAGTTGAAGAAGCTGTATTCGATCTCGCCCTCACGCTGCGTTTTCGGCTCCGGCACAAAGGCACAGCCGCAGGCATCGCAGCGGACAGCATCTCCCGGCGGTTTCAGTCTGGCTCTCATACACGCACCCCATTTCTCAATCGAAGAATCTGTTGATTCCGACTGCCTCGGAATGCAAGGGAGATTTCCTTCTGGTCGATCAGGAACGGCCCGTCAACCAGAACATCCACATACCGAAGTATCGATCTGCCCTGCAACTGCTCGTAAGTGTATCCGCTGTACAACCAGATATCTTTCTCCGGCATCTCCCACCAGATCTTTTTGAGAAGCGGCAACAGCTCACGCTCGTTTTCCTCCTCGCAGGGCTCCCCGCCGAGAACAGAAAGCCCCTGAATCCACGAGGGACGCAGGGCTTCGATGATCTCATCTTCAGTTTCCTTGGTGAAGGGTTTCCCGTAACTGAAATCCCATGCCTCTGGATTATGACAGCCTTTGCAGTGATTCCGGCATCCGGATACGAACAGCGACACACGCACACCGTAACCGTTGGCAATATCGTTTTTATTCAGACCACAGTAATTCACAGGTGCATCACCCGATCCTTGATCTCAGCGGTGCGTCCCTGATTCCAGAACTGCGTTCCGAGATAACCACAGGTGCGCCGGCATACATTCAATGTCCGCTGATCGCGGTTGCCGCAGTTCGGACATTCCCAGATCAGCTTGCCGTCCTCCTCGGTGATCTGTATTTCACCGTCATAGCCGCAGGACTGACAGTAATCAGATTTGGTGTTCAGCTCTGCATACAGGATTGTTTCATATATATGCCGCATCAGCGCAAGCACCGCAGGGATGTTGTTCTGCAGATTCGGTACTTCCACATAGGAAATCGCTCCGCCGGGAGAAAGCGCCTGAAACTCCGCTTCAAATGTCAGCTTTGAAAACGCATCGATCGGCTCGGTGACATGAACGTGATAGCTGTTTGTGATATAGCTTTTGTCCGTTACATGGGGTATGATGCCGTGCCGCCTTTGCAGACACTGAGCGAATTTATAGGTGACGCTCTCCATCGGCGTTCCGTACAATGAGAAGCTGATGTTTGTCTCGGTTCTCCATTTGCTGCACTTGTCGTTCAGGAATCGTATGACCTTCAGTGCAAATGTTTTTCCGTCCGGCTCTGTATGCGAACAGCCTGTCATTCGATAGGTCATCTCTGCGATGCCTGCATAGCCGAGGGAGATGGTGCTGTAATTGTTGTACAGCAAATCGTCAATTACCTCGCCGTCCTTCAGCCTTGCCAGCGCGCCGTTCTGCCAGAGGATGGGTGCAACATCGGAAGGAGTACCTTTCAGGCGGTCATGCCTGCACATCAGTGCCTTGTGACAAAGTTCGCAGCGTTCATCCAGAAGCTGCCAGAACTTATTCTCGTCACCGTCTGCGCTGCAAGCAACATCCACCAGATTGATCGTCACAACACCCTGATTGAATCTGCCATAGTATTTATGCTCCTCGCTCGGTGTCAGGAAGGAGCGGCAGCCCATACAGGCATACACATCGCCTTTGAGCTTTCGCATCACCTTGGCAGAGATATAGTCGGGAACCATGCGCTTTGCCGTACACTTGGCGGCAAGCTCAGTGAGATAGTAGTACTTGGAACCTGGCTGGATATTGTCTTCATCAAGAATATAGATCAGCTTTGGGAATGCCGGCGTGATCCAGACCCCCTTCTCATTTTTCACACCTTCGATACGCTGAAGCAGCGTTTCTTCGATGATGAGTGCAAGGTCATCTCTGGTCTGTCCCTCCGGTGCCTCGTCCAGATACATGAACACCGTCACGAACGGCGTCTGTCCGTTGGTGGTGAGCAGCGTATTGATCTGGTACTGAATGGTCTGCACGCCGCGTTTGACTTCCCGGCGTACACGCTTTTCGACAATGTGGTCGAGTTCCGCTTTGGAAAGCTTTGCGCCGCAATCGCAGTTCACATCCTCGAACACCTCGGCTCGAATCTTCTGCCTGCTGACATCCACGAAAGGCGCAAGGTGGGCAAGACTGATCGTCTGTCCACCGTACTGGTTCGATGCGACCTGTGCGATGATCTGCGTTGCGATGTTGCAGGCAGTGGAAAAGCTGTGCGGCTTCTCGATCATTGTGCCGGATACCACCGTGCCGTTCTGAAACATATCCGCCAGATTGACCAGACAGCAGTTATGCATCGGTTCTGCGATGTAGTCCAGATCGTGTACATGGATGATACCCTCATCATGGGCAGCGATCACATCCGCCGGGAACAGGAAGCGGCGGCAGATGTCTCTGCTGACTTCGCCCGCCATGTAGTCACGGAGCGTGCTGTTGATGATCGGGTTCTTGTTGGCGTTCTCCTGTTTTGCCTCCTCGTTGTTGCGTTCGAGCAGGCTCAGGATCTTGCCGTCGGTAGTATTCATCCTGCGCTGCTGTTCGTGCAGCAGTCTGTATTCGCTGTAGTGCCGTGCAAGTTTGTAAGCCTCGGCCTTGTCCAGTTCATCAAGAACCATGTCCTGGACTTCTTCGACATGGACAGGTCTTGCAAGGGCATGACAGCGTTTTTCTACATTCCCGACAATGAATCCGATCACTGTATCTGATATCTTCTCCGGCACTTCATCATTTGCCGCTGATATTGCGGCTCGTATCTTTTCGCAGTCATACGGCACCTCAGCACCGTTGCGTTTGATTATCCTCACTCCATCAGCTCCTTTTCAGACTCTGCCAGAAGCGCGGCACAGTCCTTCCCGTGATATCTCCGGCATTGCCGGTTCAGTATTTCATACACATACGCCTGTTCTGTTTCATTCAGGTCAATGCTGTACATATCCTCGTTGTCATCGGAATCCGAATTAACAACCACAAAGCTGATACTGCTGTCAAGTTTGCATTCCTGATGGTCGCCGGGAAGTTTTGATATTCCCACATAAAAGTCATACCAGCCGTCATTGTCAACGTCGTCCGTTCTGCCATCCCTCGGATGCATCGGGAGATATCCTTTCTCCATTCGGATTCTATCAGCGACCTCCACAAGAGCGTCCGTTGCTGCAAGCTGAAACTCTACAGTCGGAAAGCGGCAAGGATAAGTGTCGTACACCTGATCGCTGCCATACATGACCTCGGCACCGCTGTCAAGCTGTATCGCATTACGAATGAAGTTCTCTGTCAGCGTCATGCTGTTTCTCCTCCTGCATCGGACACCACCCGTCATACGGACAGCGATTGCAGTCGTGGTAGTGGCACTTGCCATCGTGCTTGATGATCGAGGTGATCCATATCGCATGGATCAGGATGATGACCATCATGTAAGTAAGGCATAAAACAGTTACAAGCATTTTCATTCCTCCAGGTCTTTTTTCATACGGTAATATCTTGTTCGGCAGCGTCCGGAGCAGAAGCGCTTCCGTCTGCCGGTTTCCGGCTGCGTGACTTTTGCACCGCACACCGGACAGCTGTTGTTCTGCTGACACCAGATCGGATAGTTGAGCCGTGCGAGTTCTCCATTTCCGGCAAGCCCATGTGCCTTGCAGAATAACTGCACCTGATTGATCTTCAAACCCAGTGACTTTGCGATCAGCCGGTATCCGATGCCCTGCATCCGCATTGCCCGCACTTGTTCTTTCTGTGCATCTGTCATCTGCTCACACCTCAAATCCTCCGAAGTTATGCGGTTTTTGGTATCCACACGGGCTTCGCCAAGACCGCAATCTCAAAATTCGGTAAAATGATAAAAACGAGCTGTTTTTACATCTTTTTGCGTGAAAAATCGCCGTTTTACGATGCGGTTTGTGACGAAACGCCGTATGTACACCGCTGCCGACAAAACCGACGGCAGCATTTGGAAAAGTACGATAAATCAGTACTTTCGTTTTTCTGTGCATTCCATATTTCAAATTCTGTCAGGGTCCCGACTGACCGGGGGCCCTGCAAATTCGCGTTTTTTCACACGAGAGGGGCCGACGGTCTTGTGTTGCTTTCATTTTAGAGATTTTCACCCGCCCCCGGAGGGCTGCCCCAGCCCCATGCCCCGCCCCATAGGTACACCCCCAAGCAAGTCTGAATCGCAGAGTAAGTCAGTGAGCTGCATTCAATACTTGTACTCAGGGGTGTGATCCTCGTTTCGGGTTTTGATACTGTGGTGTCGGTGACAGAGGCTCTGCCAGTTGCTCTGATCCCAGAACAGTACGCTGTCACCTCGGTGCGGTTTGATGTGATCGACATCGGTCGCCTTGACATAACGCCCTTGCTTCATGCACTCCACACACAGCGGATGCGTCTCAAGGTAACGCTTGCGGGCTTTGTTCCATGCTGTACCATAGCCTCGGCTGCCTGCGGAGCGAGTGTCCTCCGGGTGGAGGGAACGGTGCTTGTCACAGTACTTGGTACCGTAGGGAACGAGCGCTGCACAGCCGGGATGTCGGCATGGTGTCTTTGGTCTGCTTGGCATTGTCTCTGCCTCCTTTCCACAGTGGTGTTTCATAGTGATAGGGGCGGTCAGCTCCGTAGTGCGTTTGCAATCGGTGTTGAACAACGCCCCTCATATATTGTCGTGGGAGAGGCCAAAATGGCGGGTCGATTTCAAAAATATCTCAAAAATTTTTTAGAGGCTCTTACTGCTCCCACGGAAGCCACGATTTTCCGAAGTGTCCATATGCGGAAACGGCGTTATAGTCCACATCGAGAAGTCCCAGACCGTCAATAGTACCTCTCGGCGTAATGTCGTAATTCTCACGGACATACTGGCTAATGAACTCCTTGTCCTGATGCTCCGTGCCGAAGGTTTCCACATAGACCGACACAGGCTCCGCGACACCGATTGCGTATGCGATCTGCACCTCTGCCTTGTCCGCATATCCGGCACTGACAATATCCCTTGCAATCTTGCGGGCCGCATACGCACCGCTGCGGTCAACCTTAGACGGATCTTTGCCGGACATCGCACCGCCGCCGATATGCCCGATACCGCCATAGGTGTCACAGGCGAGCTTGCGTCCGGTAACGCCGCAGTCTGCGAAAGAACTGCCGTGGACAAATCTGCCGGTCGGATTGACCAGCTTTTCAAAGTCAGTGTTCAGTCCGTATTCGGTTGCTGTTCTCACCATCAGCTTTTCAATGATGGGCTTGAAATCTTCCGCTTTCACATCATGTGTATGCTGCACCGAACAGAGGAAGGTCGTGATCCTGCCGCTGTCATAGTCGAAGCTGACCTGCGCCTTTGCATCGGCTTTCAGCATACGGCAGGGGTAGGCTTTCAGCAGTTCCAGAAATCTGGTTGCAAGCACAAAGGGAATCGGGAGCATTTCAGGCGTTTCGTTGGTCGCGTATCCGTACATCATGCCCTGATCTCCTGCACCGCCGGTATTCACGCCGAGTGCAATGTCACCGCTCTGGTGATCGACCAGAATCGCAATGTCCAGATCATCGGCTGTGAAATCCAGCTTATAGTCAAGACCTGCATCGGCATTCTCCGCACCGCCGTTGTTGATGCGGTCAAACACATTCTGCACGAGCTTCTCATAATCCGGCTCATGTGTGCTTGTCAGCTCACCGGCGATCACAAGGCAGCGATTCTTGAAAAGGCACTCGATGGCGACACGGCTGCTGCGGTCATGCTGAAGGCAGTCGGTTACAATGGCATCTGCAATCTGGTCACAGATCTTGTCAGGGTGTCCTGCGGATACCTGTTCGCTTGTAATGATTCTCATAGTTTTAGTCCTCCTGATAATGATTGATCTTGTTTCACGCCTCACACCCTGCCAAGCCTGTACGGTACACACCGTGGCGCTTCCGTCCACAGTTTGTATCTTACAATCCCTGGCAAGTTGGTAGGCGATAGTTCATAAATCTCTTGAAAATCCCTATTCTTCTTACTTTTTCTATTATTTATTTATCTCTGTAGCAAGATGTAGCAAGTAAATATAGTAATATATATAAAGAGATGTATATATAATAAAGACAAAAAAACTTGCTACAGACTGCTACAACAGTCAAAAAGTGCGTAAAATAGGGGAAATCGCAACTTTATTGATTGACAGGCTGCATTAATTGAAATGATTGGATCACTCCAAAGCGGCAAACTCCTCCGGCTTATCCACCTCGCCCTTTTCCTGTTTCAGAAAACGGCAGCCGACAAGCATGGTTGTAGGTCCTCCGCTGCCGTCACTTGGGCGTTTTCGCACGATAGGGAAGAAGCGCTGGATTGCATTCTTGAAATTGGTGCTGTTCTCCTTACGATAGCCATATTTCTCACACCACTGCCCATAGATGTTATACACCGCAGAGGTACGCTCCTCGAATGCTTCACCTTCTTCGAGCCACGCATCCACAAACTGCCCGATGCGGTCAGACTCATCCTGATACTCCTTGGTTGCCTCCGTAACTGCCGCCGGATCATCAAGTCCCTGCTTGCGGAACAGCTTGTACCCTGCATAGCACCAGTTGAAGATGGCAGACTGTGACTCAGGGAGACTGAAGAATCCCTTGAGACCTTTATCCTGCTCATGTTCCTCAAAATGCCGCTTGAACGGGATGAGCTTCAGACGGCAGGAGTAAAAAAGTGTCATATCTGATACAGACGGCTTGTAGTTGGTATTGATGAAAATCTTGAAGTTCGGGCGGAAATCAAAAGAATTCTCATGCAGGAAACGCGCATTCAGCGTATCATTACCTGTCATTCTCTTTACCAGAGCCGCATTGAAGGTGATCTTCTTCTCCGGCTCGGAGATATTGACGAAACGCACACCTGCAAGACGGGCGATCTCCTCAGACGGTCCGGATGCATTGGTATTGCCGAATTTCGTAGACAGCATCTCAGGGTTGGAGGTTTTTCCGTAGTCGCCCATGATCTTCAAAAATGTCTCCATTGTGGTACCCTTGCCGTTACGGGAGGTAGCACCGTAGAGAATGAACAGGCATTCCAGTGAAGTGTCACCTGTGAGAGCATAGCCGAGAGCCTTCTGCAAGTATATTGCGAGGTCTTTATCATTGCACATAACCTCAGAGATGAACTGCTCCCATCTCGGACAGGATGCATCCGGATCATAGGTGATGCCTGACATCATGGTCAGAAAATCCGCCGGATCGTGCGGGCGGAATTCACCTGTGGTGAGGTTCAGCGTACCGTTCTGACAGTTGAACAGATCGGTATTTCGGTCAAAAACAGTGTGGGATACCGGATAGACCGACTTTGCATCCTCGATCATCGTGCGGCGATTTTTGCGCATCTGGAGTTTCTGCACGCGCTTGATATATCTATTTCGGGTATCCTCATCGGTGATCTGAAGTGCAAATGTGTACAGACGGTCAGCGAGAATCTTCGCAAGTTCCGCCACGGCGAGCGCATTCTCGTCCGGCTGCCAGACCTTCCCGTCATAGACATACCAGATACCTCGTTCACGGTCAAAACGAGCGATGGGTTTGAAGTAATCGGCAAAAGCATAGCCGATGCCGATCTCATCACGCTGATAGCGGGGCTTTGTGTGCGGCCGCATTTCCTCGATGGTGAGCGTGATGTGGGTGAGATCAGGCTCAAAGGTCAGCACCTCTGCTTCTTCCTCGTCGTCAATAGATTCAAAATCATCCTCTGCAGAACCGTTCATGATGGGCGTGTAGATTTCGCCGTTGGTGGACACTGCATTGCGAATCGTGATCTGACCGTAAGTGCTGTCACCGGTCATACGATCCCACTTGTCACGCATCAGTCCCGATGTGCGGAAGATACGGTCGATCTGTTCCTCGACATTGCCGCACCAGAATGCAAGAATGGAGACTAAAGCCATATCTGCGTCAGACTGTGAATCATAGCCTTCTTCCCATCGGCCTTCGTATAATGCTTTGAACTTGTCACCGGATTCCGATGCAGACGCGTGAGCGATTACACCGTCATCATCAAGATAGGACACAGGCTCGACAGTCTTGGAAGATACACGGGTGCTGCGTTTCATGAAGGTGTCAAGCAGTGTGCGCAGGGCATCGTCATTTCGGGTGACTGCACCGTTTCGGAACATATCTCCCGTGACCGTCACAAAACGGTTCGTCACGCCGGGAAGGTAGACCTCCAGACCGTGTTTGCGGTTGTTGATGTAATACACGGTCTTATCGTAGGCGAAATCCGGTGAGAGTCGGAAGAATCCGCGCAGTCCGGTGCCGGAGGGAGATTTCTCAAAGTAAGCATCGGGGAAGATGCCGAGGATGGATGCAGCGACATCATTGAGACTGCCGTCCTCACGGATACAGTGGTCGATGTCGATTGCACCGATGCCCTCGCTGACACGATAGCCGATACCATCCCAGCCGCCGATGGCATAGGATTTCATCGCAGTATTGAAGTCTGCAAAGGTACTCGGATCGTTGGTTTTCGCCATTGCACCGGTGCGGGGGTTATACGGCACTTTGGTCGGGCGACCGCTACGCTTCTCCATCTTCCAGACACAGAAAGAAGCAGTCTGTTTCAGAACATCCGGGATATTGACAAAATTTACAGGCATTCAGGCACACTCCTTTCCAAAGCAAACTGAGACAGAACAGCAGTCTCGATGCGGTTCATTGCCTCATCATCGGAAATATGCCCTGCGTAAGTTCTCAGTGCATACTTGCTGATGGTGGTGAGCTGCTCTGCCAGCACCATAGACGGTGCAAGAAGCTGACTGCCGCCGATGACACTGTGCGGATCAAGCTGTGTATGACAGGGTAGCTCCGGCTTTTTCAGGTGTCTAGTCATCGGGATCACATTGACAGTGTCGGCATGGCTGTTGCCGATGTCATTGGAAATGATAACAACAGGACGAGTACCGGACTGCACACTGGAATTGGGGTGCGTGCCGAGGTTGGCAAACCAGATGTCCCCACGCTGCGGTGTGCGGTCTGGGAGAACATAAGAGGTACGCTGCATCGGCGCAGAGATATACTTTCTCGGATCAAAGCCGAGCCCTCTGTGGTATTCAGTTTTCATACGATTATTTTTACGAGCCATAGAAATTCACCTCCGTGGTATGCGGCGTAACCGACTTGTCGCCGCTTTGCCGTCTTTCTGTCATCAAATAGTGGTGGATCATACAGAGAGTATGATCCTATAATCTTGCCTTGACAGCAGCAATCAACTTTTCCTGCGTCACATCCTTGTGAGCAAGGGCGTCCAGCACATCCTCATCGACAGTGTCTTTCGTCACAATATGATGAATGGTGACAGTGTTTTTCTGTCCCTGCCGCCAGAGTCTTGCGTTGGTTTGCTGATAAAGCTCCAGACTCCATGTGAGTCCGAACCAGATCATGATGTGACCGCCGGACTGGATATTGAGTCCGTGTCCTGCGGATGCAGGATGTATGAGTGCGACTGGGATGTTTCCGGCATTCCAGTCTGTGATGTCAGCGCTGTCCTTGATGTCGCGGGGATTGTAGCCACAGGCATTCAGATACTCCACAATGCGGCTACGGTCATGCTTGAACCAGTATCCAATCAGCACAGGCTGTCCGTTTGCTGACTCTACCAGATCTTCGAGCATTTCGAGCTTCCGCTGATGAATAACACGGGCTTCCTTGTTTTCGTCATAGACTCCGCCGTTTGCCATCTGAAGCAGCTTATTAGAGAGCGATGCAGCATTGGCGGCATCAATGTCGCCGTCCTCCAATGGGATAATGAGGTCATGCTTTAACTGGTCATACAGCTTTCGCTCGGCAGCATTCATCTCGACTTCATGATTGACATACACGCAGTCCGACATATCCAGATAGTCCAGTGCTTTCATGGAAATGGTGATATCCGAAATCTTGTTATAGATCTGTTCCTCTGCGCCGGGACGGGGTGTATATGAGAAAACCACACCCGTACTCGGATTCATGCTGCCGGGCTTAAAGTAGCTTTCACGGAATCTGCCGATAAACCGTCCGAGTCTCTCACCGCCGTCAAGGATACCGATCTCCGCCCATAAGTCCATGAGACCGTTGGAGGTCGGTGTACCCGTCAGCCCTACCCATCGTTTTACGAATGGGCGCACTTTCCGCAGCCATTTGAAACGCTGCGACTGATAATTTTTGAAACTCGACAGCTCGTCAATGACGATCATGTCAAAATCCCATCTCAAACCGTTCTTCTCGTAATACTCCACAAGCCATTTTACATTCTCACGATTGACAATGTATATGAAGGCGTTGTGATTCACCGCCGCAGTGCGTTCCTTCGCAGAGCCGACAATGACGGAGATTTCAAGTTCGGTCAGGTGATCCCACTTCTTCACCTCAGACGGCCATGTGTCACGGGCGACACGGAGAGGGGCAATGACGAGTACTTTTGACACTTTCAGTTCATCGAACATGAGGTCACGGAGTGCCGTCAGTGTGACTGCTGTTTTACCTCAACCCAAGCCCATGTCAAGGAATAACGCAGAGATAATGTGTGTCTTGATATATTCGATACAATAACTCTGGTAATCATGTGGCACGAACTTCACTGGGCATCACCTCCATCTGTATCGTCCAATTCATAAAACTCCATCAGATTATCCGGATCGATGGGTTCAAGCGTTTCTCCGAGATCATCCATATTCGTCGGCAGCGTTGACATTTCCAGATCGGGTATCTTCGCACCGATGCCTTCCGGAAACTGCTCACCCGGAGTCCATGATAATGCTGCCGTGATAAAAGGTCTGATCTGCGGCAACCTGTCAATACACAGAACAGGAAAGCCGAGTTTCATAAGCTGATACCGTCTTTTCCGCTGCAGCGGTCGCATCATTTTCCCCGGTGCTTTCAGCTCCACGAAGATCGTCTTTGCAACCGGAAACAGAACGAGTCTGTCCGGCAGTCCGTTGGCTGTCTGCGATGTCAGCTTATACGCCACGCCGCCGGCTGCCTTGACTGCTTTGACAAACTCGTTCTCGACAACATATTCTCTCAATGCCTACCGTCCTTCCAGTATTCGCACCAGCCCGACGGGAACGGTGTATGACGGCAACATCCGCAAAAGCGGCAGTTCTCGCAGCACTGGTCATCGACATACAGTTCCTCATCGCTGTGGTCATAATCTTCATAGCTGCCGCGTGTGTAATTGCAGATTTCCGGCACAGGATATCCGTGTCGTTTTCTGCGTGTTTTATATCCTTTTCTGTCTTTCCAAGTTCTGCTCATGCGTTAATCTCCTTCCACTGATTTGCAGGCATGGTCGCCACCTGCCAGCCGATGCCCTCTAACGCAGTGGCTCTGTCGTAGGAATCTACATCCTGCGAAGCGCGTGTGATGGCATTGCTCAGACCATAGAGGGAAAGATCGCCGCCCTTGATGAGATAGTTCAGAATGCTGTCCTGTTCCGGCTGATTCAGGTCATACGCCTTGCCGGTCAGTTCGATGACATCCTGCACACGTCCTGTGATCTTTGCGCCGTGGCTCTGCTCCAACACATCGATGATCTGTGCGAAACGAGCCTCTTCAATTGCTGCCATTGTGGTATCACGGAGCTTCAGCATGAATGCCTTATCTTCGGCTTCGAGGGTTTCATCGGTGTAGATATTGAAACTGTCCTCCAGTGCCTTTGCAGCTCTGCCAACATGAGTACGGCGCTCGCCCATACTGTTGACCACCATACCATTGGTGCAGGCAAGCGTATAAACAAGCGGCTGCACGGAAACTGCGCCGAGTCCGACTTCGGAATTGGAAATGATAACACCCGCCTGAACTCTGTCACCGACACACGCCATTTCAAGGCGGTGATTGACGATCTTCAGATACAGCTTGTTCTCCGTGACTTCGCAGCTCATGACCTCCATGCCATCCTGTCCTGCGAACAGCGGCAGCACCGCCGATGCAATTTCCAGATTGTCGATGCGGCGATAGCGGTCGGAAAGCAGAGCACGGGCGACTTGTCCGCTGCCGTAATCAAGTGTTCTGACCATGTAGCTGTTTCCTTTATCAGAAAACCATGCGTTCACGTTATCTGCCAAAAGCTCCGGCTTCTGTTTCTGCATCATGTCATAATATCTCGCGGGGATGCCGAGTGCCGATGCCACCTGACGGTGAAAAAGCTGCGTTGTGCCGAAGCTGTGATCGGTGCCAATATTGAAGGTGCTGCCGTCATCATCCAGGCGGAAAGCCTCCGCTGCACCGATGTAGTCCTGCTTGGCGGCATTCTGTCGCTGAAGCTCTGTCAGCACTTCCGATAATGCTCGTCCCTGTTTCATAAAAAATCCTCCTTATAAACTCATGACTTGAAATAATAATTCCCTTTGTAACCGTCTGCGACCAAAGGCAGCCCATCAGTCCATTTCGGACTCTGCGCCATTAAATCACATATTTCATCAACGGTATATTGATCCTTCGGCACTTCGAGAATGACCTCATCATGCACATGACCGACAATATCCAGTCCTGCACGCTCCATGCGGCGCATTGCTTCTGCAAGGAGATCACGGGCAGTTGCCTGTGTGATGTTCTCGGTCAGCTTTCCGCTGTAGGTCTCGCCTCGCACCCACTTGTTGTTTGCACCAAGCCCCTCAAAGGTCAGTGCCATACGCCCGAAGCGGTTCGGCTGTAACCTCGGTTTGATATATGCAAGCCTGCGTCCTGACGGAAGCACAATCCACAGTGTATTTGCTGAAAACTGAAATCCGATCCGGCCGACCGATCTGTCATTATGATCCTTGACGGTCTCAATGGCAGCCTTCTCGACAGCATACCAGAATTTCACAATCTCAGGATTTGCATCACGCCAAGAGGAGATAATATCGGGAAGCTCGTCCTCTTTGAGTCCCATATCCAGCGCGCCCATAGAAATGAGAGCGCCGGAACCGCCGCCGTAGCCGCAGGCAAGCTCTGCAACTTTGCCCTTCTGCCGCAATTCGCCGTTAATGCCGTGTTTCACGACAGGCACGCCAAACATCTGTGATGCCGAGGCACAGTAAATGTCCTGTCCGGCTTTGAAAGCATCAAGTCTCCACTGTTCTCCGGCAAGCCACGCAAGCACACGAGCCTCAATAGCTGAAAAGTCAGCAACGATGAATTCGCAGCCGTCCTTCGGAATGAGCATCGTTCGGATAAGCTGTGACAGAATATCCGGCGTATTGCCGTACAGTGCTTCAATCATGTCAAAGCAGCCCATTTTGACCAGTTCTCTTGCCTCATCAAGTGTAGAGATGTGGTTCTGCGGGAGATTCTGCAACTGTATGCCTCGTCCTGCCCAGCGCTGGGTGCGGTTTGCACCGGAAAACTGAAACAGTCCGTGCGCTCTGCCGTCCTCGCAGATGTATCTCTCTGCCGCCTGATATTTTTTCACTGAGGATTTTGCCATCTGCAACCGCAGCTTCATCATGTCGAGGGCTTCGCCGTCTGCGCTGTGCTTGTCAAGGTCTGTGATAAGAGAAGCGACATTCTTTTTGCCGAGGGAATCCACCTCGATGCCGCGCTCTTCCAGCCAGCCTTTCAGCTGAGATACAGAATTCGGATTCTCCAAACCGGTCAGCGCATACGCTCTTTTTGTCATTTCCTCAGAGAGAGACATATTGCAGATGATTGCCTGCTGTACAAGCTCTCTGTCGATCAGGATCCCGCGGTCATTGATCCGCTGATCCATGTGGTAGTAGTCCCATTCCTGCGGCATCAGCGGAAACTTTTCAAGTCTCCGGCGGATATCCCGCTCGGTTTCCACGTCCTGAATGCAGTAGCTTTTGAACAGCTTCCAGTCATCGGGAGCGTGTTCCGGCAGATTGCGTGTTCTGCCTCCATTGGCTTTCGTCGGCTTGCAGGGAATGGAGAAGTATCGGATCAGCCGTTCACCGACAGCATCCTTCTGCTGTGCAGTTTTCAGAGCCTGTGCTGCCGTTGCCAGCTTCAGCGGAAGGGAGAGCGATGCCGCCCACACCATCGTGCATTGCCATGAATCGGGAGAAAGCTGTGTACCGAAATACTTTGAAAGACAGATACGCTCGAACTGTGCATTCCACGCAGATTTGATGATATTTTCATTGTGTATGGCATCCACGACCTCTTGCGGGAGCTGCTCCCCGCAAGCCATATCCACGCATCTTGTCTCCTCATCATCAAAGGCGTAGGCGAACAGCAGAATATGGAAGTCGCCCTCAACATAGCGGTACACGCCGCAGTTCGGGAGGTCAACATCGCTGTAGGTCTCAAGGTCGATAGAAAGTACACGTCTGCTCAATAAAATCACCACCTGTTTGTGTATGTAAAAGGGAGGCACCCCGTCCTCCCTTATCTGTCAGTTCAGGAAATCCAGATCATCGTCTGCGAGATCATCTGCATCATCACCCTCGACCTCAACGAAGTCGGATGCGGCGGTCGGTCTGCCGGCAAGACGCTCGCCGTGACGGACAAGCTGGATGTTCTGCAGCCCTGCTGCGATACCCTTGTTGCCGGATGCCGCGAAGCCGTAGAAGTTGACAGACACGTTGCAGTAATCGCCGCTGCCGCACTCCATAGGATCCAGGATCGGCTGCACATGACGGTCAACGATCTGCGGTGCGTCCTTAGATGTTGCGTTGAAGAAGAAATGCCCTGCGTAGTTCTCGTCATCGGGGCGGTCGATATCGCCGTCATGCATCGGCAGCTTCAGATTCGGCGGGATCTTGCCGCCCCACTTCTTCTCCTTTGCGGCCTCCTTCGCCGCCTCGATCGCCTTCTTGATCTTGGTAAGCGTTGCCTTGTCGTCCTTGGAAATCAGCAGGGACACGGAATACTTCTCGTCACCGCCGTTGATTGATCTTGCCTCCCAGATGTTTGCGAAGGAGATGCGGCACGGGACGATGACCTTCGTTGCGGGTGCGTTGTTATTGGTTGCCATAGTTTTACCTCCAAAATGCAGCCCAGTGTTATTCCTCATCAGGCAGGGCTGAAAACTCCTGATCAGGTGTTGCTGTGAGATCGACAGGCTCTCTCGGATCGCTTTCCGGTACGAGAGCCAATTTTCCGGGCGGCTTGGCGACATATTCACCGAGCAGCTCATTGAACTTTTTCTTGCCCATCATCTTTTCAAATTCCGTCAGCGTGATGAGCGTCTGCTTGTAAAGGTCGGTGTAGCCGTTCTGCACAGCGACATCGACCACTGCCTTGGTGTCCGTGAAAACACGCTTACTGCGTCCCTCGACCACCTTATAGCCAGGAATGGGCACGCCATGATTGATCGCCTCGGACGAGACGAATGCGAATACCGCCTCGATCCAAGAGGAAATCCTGTTCAGCGTCGGAAGAATCTCTGCAAGCTCACTGATAGGAATCAGACCTGGCTGCTTGAATACGGCTGTATTTGTATCCGCTTCATAGGGGGCTGTCATATCGCTTTCCTCTGCGGTGTCATCAAAAGCCCCGGCATCAAGGTCGAGGAAATCCTTGCGGCAGAGCGCCAGTGCTTCATCGGCACAGGCTTTGCAGACCGGCTTTGCACGGCAGAAGCGGCACCAGTCGCCGGGATGCTGTTCGCCCTTGCCCTCGTAGGCAAGTTTGGCAATGGGCTTGATGCTCTCGCCCCAGTCCTCAAGTTCCTGTCTGCTGCACTCGAAGGTGCTGATATTATCAAGACGGGGCTGGATAATGCTCATACGCACGATCTCGACATCATACAAAAAGCCATAGGCGGCTAAACCTCCGAGTGCGTAGAGCATCATCTGACTGTTGTGGTCAGCGTTAACAAAGACTCCGGCACCCGTCTTAAAATCACATACATGAATCAGACCTTTCCCGTTTTCGTCCTTGCCAATGATGAGCATATCCGCTGTGCCGAAGCCGGAAGGTGCGATGTGACTGTAATCCACACGCTCCTCCACAAAGGCAAGCGGTTCACAGCCGTTCTCCTTCATATGCTCAATGATGGAAATGACAAACTCGGCGTAGACATCGGTGATCTGCTCAATTTCCTCGGTATCGTACTCTTCGGACTGCGGACGCTTCACACGCTCCTTCAGATACTTACGAACCTTGTATTCGCAGACCTCATGAGCGAATGTGCCTTCCTCGGCGTAGACGGAGCTTTCATTCGGAAAGTTCTCCTGCAGGCGTACCGACGGCGGACAGTGCAGCCACTGCTTGGAACTGGATGCGCTCAACAGCGCATGAACATCCGGCATGGTGCCACCTCCGATCAGAGCTGCGACAGGTCAGTGAGGAACGCCTCGTACTTGTCCGCAGGAATATCGCTGACTTTCGCTGCTCCGTAGGATTTCAGCAATGCCAGCACCTTTTCCTTGTTGGCGCGGTTTTGCTTGATCTTCTGCGTCACCACACGGATCAGGTCATCGGTAGTCAGCTCCGTGGGCGGCTCCGCCTTCTTTGCAGCCTTCTTCGGCTTGGGCTTTTCTGCAGGTTTCGGCTCTTCGGGCTGCTCCGGCTCAGTATCCCACGGCAGATCATCGGCAGAAATGATCTCCTCGAAATCATCCGGATTGATTTCCTCCGGTGCAGCCTCCTTCGGCACACCGTTGATTGCCATGTCAGCCAGTTCCTTCGCCATGTTCGGCTCCATTGCCGTCAGAAGCTGAATCACGCCGCCGAAGATCGTGCCGAGCCCATCGATCAGCTTCTTTGCGTCCACGGGAACCGGTCCCGGCACAGGGAATTTCTTTTCAGTCTCCGTCATTAATCAGTCCCTCCTCGTCATCATCATCATAGTTGTCCGGATCCTCGGCACAGCAGTCATTGGAGATATCACGCTGCTTGCGCTTGCGGAACGGATGGTTGATCTCGAAAAAGATGTCGTCATCATCGACCTTCAGTCGGAAGAGACCGGTATCCATCTCCATGTTCGGAAGCATTGCAGCCGTCATCGCCATGAACTTGAACATATCGCTGACAGTGAGGGCGATATCTGCGGCACGCTTGTCCATCTCTGCCTCGATCTTCTTCAACGTTTCCGGCTTGCGGTCAGCCGTGCCTGCGGTCTGCTGCGCCTTACGGCTCTCGGTGTTGGTGCCGCTGCCGTTGTAGCGGTTCTTCGGGACTCTGTTTTCAATAGGCATAAGCATTTCCTTTCTGTTTTGGTCTTGCGACCAATGTAATAGAGAACGGCCACAGTATCTGCCGCATCCGTTCTTTCGTTGGAGGTTTTTTCAAGCCCTCTCATATATTGTCGTGGGAGAGGGCTAAATGGCGGGTCTACTTCAAAAAAATTTTTTCACCCTTTCCAAAGCACATGTAAGATGTTCTCTGAGAGTGCGGCGTGAAATACCGATAACCTCTGCAATCTGATCCTGTGTCATCCCATCTCTGTAATACATAATGAATACTTCTCTCTGCTTGTCCGTCATTGCTGCCAGCATTTCTTCTCTGGTCTCACGGCGCTCAACGGCATCCTGCGGATTCTCGCCCATGTGACCATCATACCAGTTGAATGCTCTGCGGAATGGATCAGCGATGATCTCCTCCATCGCTCCGTCCTTGTCTCCATTGTCCTTGCTTGCCAAATCTACAGTATCCTTGCGGCTGCCAGTGCGGTTCATGCTGTTGCGCTCGATACGGTGATCCCCGATCAGTGTCACTGCGATTACCCACGGCTGTGTCTTCAGAAAGCCGTCCGGCAGCTCGTAAGTCTCTGTCAGGGTATCCTTCTCTGAGTCGCGGAGCTTATTGAAGTAATAGGTGAAACTCGTGCAACATGGAAGCCAGACAACAGTGCGCCCGGTACAGTTCTGGTAGATCACAAAGCCATTGCTGAAGAGAGCGCAGTCGTTCATGTCAGCAAGCGGTGCGCCGAGTGTCTCGAACAGCTCTCTCGGAGTAGGCACAGGCGGCTTCTCACCGAGGTTCAGCATGTCAAGCAGCTCACCGAGGGTGGTATTGGCAGTGATGACAGGGAGTGCAGTAGCGTTCTGAGCAATATTCATGTTTTCCATAATCGTTCCTTTCTGCAAGGAACACACTAAGCGGCAGATGCTCACAGCGCAGACTGCGATCCCGTAAAAAGGGCACGCAGGCAGCAGATGTACACATGGATACACCCATTACACCTGATATGGTCTATGCAGACCACAGGCTGTCTTGGTTGTTTCTGTTATGAGCATCTGTCCGCCAGTGCGCGCCCTGACTAACAAACGTGATATTGTAATTGGTTTATAAAGTGGTTCTTACTTCATCAAATGGTCTTCTGCCTCCATCAAAAGACGAATTTCCCATCGTTCGTCCAGAAATGTCTCGGCATTGATGTGTGTAGGTGTTGCACCGCCGTCCTCCACAACAGCAGAATGATACTGATAATCGGTGCAGTTGGCAAGTTTGAAAGAAGTTCTGCGGTTATGCTTTCTTGCCGTAACAGTTCCGTCACTGTATACTTTCATTTTCAGATCACCGTCATCGTAGGATGCAAGCAAGTTCTTTTTTGTACCTTTATGTGTATCAACCGCCGAAATCAGGTCACGAAGCGTTCTGGGTTCTTTCTTCTGATCAATCACGCCGTCCAGCGTATCAGCGTAGCAATTATCGGTCATGTTACCATTGCCGGTGTACTTGCGAAATCCAGCAGCGGTGAACACAAGGACTTTTATCCCGCACTTCTGTGCTTCCTTGATCTCCGCAGACATTCCGCTGCTGATGCGGGGGCTGATGATCCAAAGTTGAGCGCAGCATCTGAGCAGCTCCAGTCCCATGTCCATCCCCATCTTTCTCTCAGAAGCCATCTCATCACTGAGAAACTGTGGGAAATAGATATGCGGTGCGACCGGGATGAAGCTGCGGTATGCCGCAAGTGTGCAGGCATCGCAGGCAAGCCGGATGTTGTTGTTCAGCTCATCGGCTCGGTCTGCTTCCACAGGAGAGATCGGACGGAGGGGTGAGCAGATATATACGAGTTTCATGTTGATTCCTGCCTTTCTTATTGGTGTGCATCGGCGCCGCGGCATAAAAATAGCCGGATGCATACGAAGGGAGAACATACAGCTACTGACCATATATCCTGTGCTTATAGGTATAGTTCGAGCCTATGGCCACAAGATATAGTTCTGTATGAACTTCCATCTGCCGTATGCATCCGGCATTGAAGTGTTGTTTACAGTCTTGGAGGCTGATGCCTGTCCTTGACTGTGTCTATATCATAACATATCCGAATCATCTTTTACATACATAAAAAATGGGGGCTGTTTTTTATGCACTGTGCTTGTGTTGGCTTCTTGTATCAGTCTGTGCTTGTTCATATCATCTAAATTAAATAGATATTCTATGAACATTCTATTTCTAAACTGTTGCAAAAACGAAAATCGCCCCCATTTTTTCTGGGGGCTGTATGAAAAATACTTCAGGGCATAAAAAAGGAGGCCCGAAAGCCTCCTGAAAATGTCGTTATTACATGCTTTTCTTAGCGTACCGCTTCTTTTCCTCGCATTCTCTCGTCCACGGCGTAAAGCCCTCTGACTTAAGCAGATCATTGATCTGGAACACATTTGGTTTCTCTATCAGCTCAAAAATCGTGATATAGAGCCGGTGGGCGGGATTGCTCATATCATAATCGACCTTCGCTTTCTGCATAAGGTCGATACGGAACGACTCCTCAAGTTCCAAGGCCGCACAGAACGCCAGCACCGTTTCAAGTTTCACTTTCTTGCCGCTGCGCATCTTGTTGACAGTGTTCACACCCATACCGCTGCGGTCAGCGACCTGATCTGAGGTAACGCCGCATCTTTCCATATGGAATCGCACCGCCTTGCCGAATTCGTTAACTTCTGAAGGTTTAGCGAGCTTATCGTTTTCTTCGGAGATCTCATACATTGCCATGTGGATCTTCTTCCGCTGTTCGTTATTAAAGGAACGATTCTCGGCTGTGATCTCTGTCAGATCGTCCTTATGCAGCTCGCCATAAGTATAGCTGTAGTCGAATTCCGCATAGACACGCTTGAAATCCAGACAGCACTCTGCCATATGATGTCTCGCATACTCGGTCAAGCCCAGAGCGATGCCATGTTCTTTGCGGATATACTTGTCGCTGTTGATAACAACATGTCCATCAAGATATATGAACTTCTTGGAACGAACAAGCTCTGCAAAGGTCTCGCATGACGAGAACACTTCGGAGATATGGCGGAGCGACAGTGTATAGGTGTAATCCTCTGGAAATCTCAGCTCTACATCGTAGTCCTCGACATATCCTGTCGTATTGTAGACATACACACCGCGTACTTCCGGCCACCCCAGTTCAATGATACGCTTCTTTGCAGCATTGCGGGATACTCCGAACTTCCATTTTACAAGGTCGATCAATTCTCTGTAATCGTCCCATTCAGGCTCACCGGGGAGGTTTTCAAAGAAGGTCAGAATGACCTCGGATGCCTGCTCCTCCGGCATCTGAACAAAACGCGGGATCGCATTTGCCTGTGTTTCCATCCATTTCAGGCAGCAACGCTGTGTCTTGGAGTAAAAGTAGTCATTGAACTCCGGCATCCTCCTGCCGACCATTTTCCGATAGTAGCTCTGAAGTTCATAGAAAAGGTTGTGAAGATAAGCATGAACACACTCGTGAATGATAGCGTTCTGTGCCTCCTCATCTTCCAGTGACTTATCTACAAGGATAGTTGGATTCTCAATAGACATCTTGATCGCTTTGCAGTTCTCATCGTAAACAGTCGTATCCCGCTTGTCCAAGACCAGCTTGGACTTGACCTTGCCGTTCTTTGACAGTCGGGCATACTTTATGTCAAGCCCCATGCCCTTTGCGATCACAAATGTGTTGATGCGGCACGGGAAATTCGATTTGTACGGGTAGAAGCTGTCAAGAAGCTCCTGTGCAATGCTTTCAAAATCCTTCTTTGAAAGGATAGGCACCAGAAATTCATCCAGAGGGTGGTTCAGCCTGATATATTGCCCGTTATACAGCTCTGCATCATACAGAAAATTTGAACCTCCGTAGGAGCAGTAATAACCATGGACTATATATTTCTGGTACTGTCGGAAGCCGTTCATATTGAACACGACATCGCAGATCACATACATATCAAAGTAATCGTGGTCGATACGGTCATATCTGCCATCCTCAATGATGACAGTTTCGATATCAGCATTCCTCGGAACGCCCCACGGCAGCGGGAGCTGGTGATAGCAGTGAAGTTCACGGATATGCCGACCGTACTCCAGTGTGTAGTTCCATTTGAGAAAGTCGGTGAAGGACACGATCTCCGGCAATTCACCATGCCATTCGGGGTTGCGGATCACTTTGTACTGCCCTGGATGCAGCTTGTCAGGAATGTTAAGAAATGGACCTCTGTTCAGATTGATTACCATTAATGACCTCCTACTGCTTACTTAGATCAGTGATGAAACGTAAACATATGCACTCACAGCTTTTTTATCACAAACCTTGCCACGCCTTGTATTTTCAAATCCTTTACAACGATATCTTCCATCGTTTCATTTTCAGGGTGCAGGATACACTTCCGACCGTTTTTCACCAGTCTTTTCAGGCTGCTGCCAGTCTCATCACCGAGGGCGACAACGATATCACCGTCTTCAGCTTTTTCCTGCTTTTCAACAACAACAAGATCACCCGGCTCAATTCCGGCATTGATCATAGATTCTCCTCTGGTGCGTAGTATATAAAGGTCACCGCTTCCAAAGATAGAAGTAGGGAGGTCGACATATTCACTAACATCAGCATCGACTTCTTCCAGTTCAACGCAGGGGATAGAGCTGTCATATACCTCGCAGCCACGATTGATTCCGCTGTTCTTACGCATTTTATCTGTTTTGATCGTCTTTCCGTCATAGTCGATCATGCCGATCTTATCCATAGCCACAAGGTAGTTATATGAAGTGGAACGGCTAATACCGGCGAATACAGCCACTTCCGTGGTGGAGGGTGAATGCCCCTCTGCGAAGTAGTAATCTTCCGCATATTCGTATATTTTTTTCATAAGTTCCGGATCTTTATGCCTCATGATGCTCCTCCTGAATGATTTTTATACTATATAGAGCAACTGCTCTTGATAGAAGTCCATACATAGTATATCACACTTGGAAGAGCTTGTCAATAGGATAGCGATAAAAACGAACATTTATTCTTTTGCAAGGAAAGCGGCATGGAAAAAGTCCGGATGATAGGGAAGAAATGAAGCTTTGAATGATATGTCAAAAATCGGAGACTGTATTTGTGGATTTTGACAGCATCTGTGCTTAGTGCCGAGAATATGCGGTATATTGGAGAATACGAAGTTATGGTAAGCACAATAAATGAGGCGCAAAGGCTTGAAAACAGAGTCAAATCATGCTATAATATATACTGAGTTATTGCACAATTTCCACAGGAGTAAAAACGTATGAGCGAACTTATCGAGAGAACATCAGATAAAATGCACAATCATCCATTCAACCCTCGTCCGATACCCGAAACCACAGCATTATTCTGGGCAAAGATCGCAGAGGAGCAGTTTCAGCAGATCATGCCTGAACTCAGTATACCGTTTCCTCCTGTATATACTGCTACCGCAAGCAGCTACTCTCGCATAAGGCGGAAGATCATCAAAAGCATCGGTTGTCCTCACACCGAGGAGCCGCCGGATTCTATTATGGAGTACATACACGGCAAGACCGGTAATGCTATCCTGATCCGCAGGGAGCTTGTGGCAGACTTGCCCGTGCATGACGATTTCGAGCTGCGTGTTTATTTTGAACATTTCTTCTGGCATGAGCTGGGGCATTTCTACGCTATCAATGCAGAGGTAGATGATCTGCACCGCTATAATGAACCCGGTCTGATAGATGACTCTCCCTTGTATGATGCAGCAATTGACGGCTGCGGATACAGCAGTGAACGCCGCAAGCAGGAAGGTTACTGGTTCTGGCAGGAGTTTATAGCAGAGGTCATTTCCAACCATGTAAGCTATACGATTCGTTCCAGCGGCGAAAGTTACCGACCGGATCTGCTTGACTGGACTGTAGATGTCTGGGGTGGTATCGTAAACCAGTTGGAAAATTTTCTTGAAGACACCCTCTACTACTATCCGAACACTATAGATGAATACTCCCTCGCTCATTATTTTGCAAAATTGCTCTCGGACGATTTTACGAGATTATATGTGAACGCTGCAAACGAGGGAAAGCTGAAAATTTACGGCGGCGGTTATCCTGATGAAAACATAGAGCCGACCTGCATCAGTGATGTGCCGGAGTGCTATCAGCCGCATCTTTGGAAAATGTTCAGGATACTGGATGAACATCTTGATAAAGAGAGATTCTGGTTGATAGATGAGGATACTCTGGAGGAGATCGGTAGCTGCATCAGCGATATGATGGTTGAAAAGGTTAGAGAAATGGCAAGAGGGTATAAATGATAAAAGGAGTAGCTAATCTATGAATGCACAGCGAGATATAAATCTGACCTTCATAGCTTCAAAAGGCTTTGATACTGAATCACTTGAAGGTCTTCAAAAAGCGTTAGTTTGGCTTCAGACTGCTGATGCTGATAACCTCATGTACGGTGAGCCATCCGGTAATGAATTTGATATCATGTTCGGTGAAATGCGTAGACCGATGCTTATTGCTTCTGTAGAAGCTGCAATAAGGAAGGTAGAGATATCATGATACATATTTCTATTGCAGACTTCGTTAAACAGACTATACAGGCTAATCCGGACACTGATGCTGCATCCTTAACCGCTGCTTGTCAGGAAATGCTGAAACTCAGACGCAATGGCGTAACTTGTGTTGTCTGCGGAAATGCACCTATTTGGGCAGCAGGATCGGCACTCACTGAAACGCCCATGTGCTTTACTTGCACGACGGGTGAAGCACATGCGAGTGAGATTTATGCAGTTTAATTAAGATAATGATATTTGTATAAATATTTGATTTGACTGTAGAAAATAACGCAGAGATTTTTAATATAGAACAATCGTCCGGTTTTTCCTGGGTTAGAGTATGCTACAAACAAGGCGGCAGAATTTGTCTTTTTATTATTGTAAGGATGATTTATAGAATATCCATTACGAGAGAAAATAAGATTTCTTTGACTTATTCAGTGCTTATTTGCTTAATGAACTAAATAATATGAGATATCTTAGAAACATGATGAATGCGATTTGAATCATATTATTAAAAAACTGTGCTAAATTCATAATAATCAAACTATTTCCCAATTGTAAAATAGGCACAAATACAATTTGAAGCTTAAATTGTTGATTTAGTCTGCTTTTTGCAGTATAATTTAAACACTAGTATAAACGTTTTCAAATAACTTTACAAATGATTCCAGATGTGCTATAATATATTAATAAGATATTCAGAAACATATGGAGGATAAAATAATGCCTAAAGCAAGAACAGTTCTTGAACTTTCATCTGATGAAAAAAAGTATCTTGAAAAACTTATAAAGAAACCAACAATTGAAGTAAGAGTATATAAAAGAGCAAGAATTCTTCTTATGAAATCAGAAGGATTATCATATGAGGATATAGGGAACAAGCTCGATTTAACAAGACCAAGTATAAGACTCTGCATAGATAAATATCTTGAAGGTGGAATAAACAAAGCACTTGAAGATAAGCCAGGAAGAGGTGTTAAAGCGGAAATCTTTGAAGATGCAAAACTTTGGGTGGTAAACATCGCTTGTCAGAAACCAAGGGATTTTGGGTATTCAGCTGAATTATGGTATCCGGCTCTGCTTACCAGATATGTTAATGAAGTTGCAGAATCAGAAGGTTATTCAAGAATGTCAACAGCTTCAGTAAGTACCATCAGAAAGATACTAAGAGAAGCGAACTTAAATCCTCATAAGGTAACTTATTACTGTGAAAAACGAGATCCTGATTTCGATAAGAAAATGCATGATGTACTTGTAATCTATAAACAGCTTGAACTCAGATTTGATGATGAAGGGAATTATATTCCGTATGAAGCTGATGAAGAAGTAATACATACCATTTCATATGATGAAAAACCTGGAATTCAGGCAATTGCATGCACATCAGATGACAAAGCACCAATTCCGGGAACGGATAAAGTTTCTACTGTTCAGAGAGATTATGAATACAAAAGACTTGGCACCCTCTCATTACTTGCAGGAATTGATTTATTAAGCGGCGAGTCTATTCCATATATTAGTGAAACACATAAAAGCAGTGATTTTGTTTGTTTTCTTAAAAAGCTTGATGAAAAATATCCTAACGGTGATAAAATTCGTTTAATACTTGATAATCACTCTGCACATACATCAGGAGAAACACAGGAATATCTTAATTCTATACCAGGAAGATTTGAATTTGTATTTACACCAACGCATGGTTCATGGCTCAATATGATTGAAGGATTCTTTAGCAAAATGACAAGACAAATGCTTACAGGTATCCGCGTAGAATCCAAGGATGAACTTAAAGAAAGAATTTATCACTACTTCGACGAAATCAATGCTATCCCTGTTCCATACAAGTGGAAATACAAGATGGAAACTATCAATCTTGAAAAGGAAAATATCGATGACATTGTTTATGAGGTAGTAAATGCAAAAGCTGCATCTTCTGAAAATCAAGGTAAACGTGCTCCTGCTCCTCGCAAAAGAAAGTAAAAATAGATAATGCTTCAGCTCTGTCAGTTGATGTAATTATATAGTAAAGTTATTTAAAAACGTTTATACTAGATTGTTTTTTATTCTACTGCGATTTTGAGACCGTTAATTAAAACTATTTTTTATTCTATAGATGTGAATATTGCTATTCAACTTTCCTATTAGCAAAGTAAGGATATCTAATGATTTGCTTATTGATTTTGAATACCGTTATACACTCAGATTTGTAACGGTTGACATATTGGCTTGATAATGCTATACCATATGCAGTATTCAATCTTTCATAGTATTTATGTGAGGACATTTCGGATTAATAACAATGGTAGAAGAAAACAATTGTGAGTGAAATAATATGATTCCTTGTGGATGATTAAATATGTAGTGTAATACTCATTTATTACAGCTTATGAAGTGAAAATATTATTTTAAGATAAAGTAATTACTATTAATATTTTAATGTTAGTGAGGTAAAAATGAAAAAAAATAAACTATCGGTTTTGTTATGTATGTGTGTCGCTTTACCACTATTTGTTAGTTGCGGTAAAGATAATGTTGGATCAGATTTTTCAGTTGTGGAATCAAAGGATGCTACGGTACAATCTGTTCCTACCATCTCTGATTCTGTCCAACAGAGACTTCAATCGGTATTGGACATGGAATATATCAGTATTCCGGCGGAAGAGTGGAATGACGAAACACTTTATAAAGCAGTCTACATAAATGGCGCACCAATTTCTATGCCGTTCACGCTTCATGATCTTGGAGCAGAATTTGATGTAATAGAAAACGGAGAGTATCCGATGGCAATTAATGAATCTAATCATTCTGCCACAGCAACGATTACATATTGCGGTATTGAAATAGGAAGTGCAGTTGTGTCAGATTGTTTGAGTAAAGAATCATTTTCCGACTCTCCGATTAGTTGGATGTTCCTATCATTTGAAAATTTCTACGATTTGGACATTTCACCTGTTTCAATAAATGGGCTTGGAATAAATGGAGATTACGAAGCACAGAAGGAGCATCTTTATTTTATGAATCTTCAGGATGAAGATGCAAAAAAAAATTACTATGATTACAAATTTGAAACAGAAAATACTGTTTTGATGTGTCTTTACACAGATGATAAGATGAATTCGCTTACCTTGAAAACACAATATTCAAAATAATTAATAGCAGGAGGATAGTAATATGAGCATCGAAATGTTAGGAATCAGTATGGAGGAGCCACTTTCGGATTCTGTGATTACTGGATTGTATCTTTATTATGGTGGAAACGACGGACGCGTAGATACTTCTGATAAGATAAAATATCTTGAAAAGTATGCTATAGTTCAACCTGCAGAAGTTAATTTTGCAAAAATAATAGATATCGCATTAGGTTCTGAAAAAAGAAGTGAAGTTCCTGGCATAATTGCTTTAATGTTGAAACTTTCAATCAGTGAATCTGGAATCGATTCTATAAAATCTACTTTAGATTCTTTTCAGGAAACGCAGTTTGCAAAATTTTTTTCTGATTCAAAATTCAAGTTTTCAAATGCGGTAAGTTATGTTCAAACAGCAAAAGTTGCTTGGGATTATGCAGAGCAGTTTAGAGTAGCATCTCAGCAAATAACTGATGAATATGAACAAGGACACTGTCCAACGGCTAATGAGTTGTTGGAAACGGTTAATGGCGGCTGGGGGCTTGCTTCCACAATTGTTGGTTTTACCTCTTCTTTTGGTGGACCGGTTACCAAAATTATCGGAAAAGCCATGAGTTTTTTCATTGACACGATGACATATGTTACAACTGGATTGGGAAAATACGTTTTAGAACTACAAAAACCACCATTCATTAATCAATTGCTAGGATACATGGCTCTTTTAGATGACGGAACATTCAGCGGCATTAGTATTGAAGATTTAAGAAGAAAACTTGATGTCTTTTTTGACAATAAAGATCCAGAAGAAAGCAATATTACCCTAAACGAACTGGATTTCATGTATAATGCATGGTGTACATATGGACCAGGTATTGAAAACACACAATTTCGCAACTACTTTGATCCTTATATTGAGTGGAGATATGCAAAAGAACTTACAGATTCCTCATCTTATAGGGATCTTGAACTCTTAGCAAGAACCTATGAAGAATACGAGGTTATTTTAAAGGATAGACCAAGTATTTTAGAAAAATGGTGGGATTTCTGGAATGGAGTAGGTGAGAACGTATACGATTATTTTAATGATGAGCCGATTGGAACCGATAATGAGGATGCAATAAAGGGATCAGAAAGTAATGACTTTATCCATGGCTATGATGGAAATGATTTGATTTACGGTGGCCTTGGAAATGATATATTATTCGGAGACAGCGGCAGTGATGGCATATCAGGCGAAGACGGTGATGATACGATTTATGGTGCAATGGATGCTAATGGAAACGGAGAGTTTGAATCGGATAGTAATGCGTTAATTGGTGGTAAGGGAAATGATACCATTTATGGTGGTAAAGGCACAGATATTATTTATGGGGATTATGAAACAGAGACCTCACATAGTATAGACGGTAATGATACTATTTATGGTAATGCAGGAAATGATACTATCTTTGGTGGGGGTGGCGAAGACACCATATACTCCGGAGCTGGATTAGATGTAGTTCACGGCGGCAGTGATAATGACGATATTCACGGCGGTGACGATAAAGACTGGATCTACGGTGAAGAAGGAAATGACACCATTCATGGTGATGGCGGCAACGATATTATTGACGGTGGTACAGGAGATGATACGCTTTTTGGTAACGAAGGCGATGACACACTCTTGGGAAGTGAGGGCAGTGATGAATTAAACGGTGGTTTCGGTAATGACAAACTCCGTGGTGGCGATCACTCTGATATTTATCACTTCTATAAAGGTGGAGATCATGATGATATCTTTGATAAGTACGGTTCAAACACAATCATCTTTGATGGTCTCGAACTAACTGACCTTACGATTGCATATGCTGGAACATATCAGCAGGATTTGATCTTTACTATTACATCTACAAGCGATACTCTTACCATCTTAGACTTTAAGAACACATCCGACAATTTCAAGTATAAGTTTGGCGATGATTCTGATTCTTATACCATTGAGGATAATGATGGTGTTCTTTCATTCTCAAAGATTGAAGGTGGACCTTCAGGTGGCGGATATGGCAGCCATTGGGAAGAACAGCACGATGACACCGGAAGCGATAACAGCAGCAGATTTGGTGCTGCTACAGTTGCACAGCCTCCGAGAGATCCACTGGTGATCGACCTTGGAACTCCAGGTATAAATCTGTCTACAGTAGAAACCGGAATACACTTTGATATCGATAAGAACGGTTTTGCTGAAAAAACTGTATGGACTGACGGTGAAGACGGATTCCTTGTTTTGGACAGGAACGGCAATGATATCATTGATGATGGCGGCGAGCTGTTCAGTGATCATGTAATCATGAGCGATGGGCGTACATCATCTGATGGATTTGAAGCACTTGCTGATCTTGATGAAGACGATAATGGAATAATTGATGCAAATGATTCGAGGTTTACTGATCTTCGTGTTTGGATTGATTCTGTAAGAGATGGTTTCTCTGCGGAAGATGAACTCAAAACATTAGCAGAGTTGGGTATTACATCGATCGTACTTCCCACAGATAATCCTGATCCGGATGATGATGAGGTTGAGTTTATTAAAACCGGTTCTGTTATTTTTGAGGACAGTGTTCGTGACATTCAGGAGCACTGGTTTGAGATCGATGGAGCCGATACTCAGGAAATTACTGTAAACAATGTTGAGAACGACTTGACATCCTTTGGTAATATGCACAGTTTGTCTTATGCCCTTGAGCATGACGATAGCGGTGAACTTCAGAATATGGTGGATTCTTTCAAGGATGCAGACAGCTTTATTGACAGACGCAAAGCGGCAAGAGAGATTCTCTACTTTATTACAGACTCTACGGATATTACTGTAAACTCAAGAGGCGGCACAATTGATGCGAGAAATCTGCACGTTCTTGAAACGATTATGGGCGTGGATACATTTGTCGGCGTAAATGGCAGCACCACTCCCAACTCTACTGCGGCATCTATTCTTAATCAGCTCTTTACTGATTTTGACAGGACATACTTCAATCTTTTGAATAAGGTTCTCGGTGTTGCTGATTATCTGGAAATGATAGAGGAAGAGCCGAATGAGAACGGAGATATTGTTCTTAACCTTACACCAGTCGAAGAAGTTGTAGACCATTACATTTCTCTCGGCGTAGATGTGCATGAGATGCTTTACAATATTGGCATTTATATTAAGTCTTATGACACTACATACAATACACATCATCTTAATTCTTTCATTTCCCATTATCCTGATTATGCTGCTGAGATCAGTGCAATGGTAAACGGAAATTTTGCAATAGGTACTGCCGGTGACGATACACTGAACGGTTCAAGTACACAGGATATTATCTGGGCTGAAGATGGAAATGACAGTATCAGCACAGGCGCAGGCAACGACATCATCTACGGCGGTGCAGGCAATGATACGATCAACGCGGGCTCAGGTGATGATGTAGTCTACGGTGATGAAGGTAATGACGATATCACAGGCGGCGATGGAAACGATCTGCTCTATAGCGGTGATGGTGATGATACAATAAAGGGCAATGCAGGAAACGACACTATTTATGGTGGTGTCGGCAATGACACTATCACTGGCGGTGAAGGCGAAGATGTTATCTACGGTGAGGACGGAAACGACATCCTCAATGGCGGTGAAGATAATGACACACTCTACGGAGGAGACGGTGATGATTCGCTCAGTGGAGACACAGGTGATGACGCTCTTTCTGGTGGCACTGGCAATGATACTTATTACATCAACGCTGATCACGGTAACGATGTGATCTATGATTCTGAAGGACTCAGCACACTTGTATTTGGTGATGAACTTAGTGCAGATGACTACTCATTACATATCGACATAAACAGTGGTATTTCACTTATCAACACCGAGACAGAAGAAGTTATCTCTATTCCTGATTTCATCAATATGCCCGAGGCATACGACTTCACATTTGATGGTGAAGCACAGATCATCGGTGGTGGAACTTCTCGTCAGGTAATCGAAGGAACGGATGAGGATGACACAATTACTGCCGGAAATGGCTTTAATATCATCAGAGGCGGTGATGGTAATGATACTATCACGGGTGGTGATAACCTCGACTTCATTTATGGAGGAGACGGAAACGATGTAATCAACGGCGGTGACGGAACAAATATCATCCGTGGAGAAGACGGAGATGATACGATCACAGACGGAACTGGTGACAGCTATCTTGATGGCGGTGACGGAAACGACACTATCCATGCAGGTGCAGGCAATGACGTTCTTATCGGCGGTGCCGGCAACGACCAGCTCTTCGGCGAAGATGGAGATGATGTGATCGCAGGAAACGACGGCAACGATTATCTTTCCGGCGGAAACGGAGAAGATACACTCTATGCTGATGCAGGTGATGACGAACTCCACGGCGGCAATGGAAACGACTCATTGTTCGGCGGAGACGGCGATGACACGCTTTACGGAGATGCCGGAGATGATTATCTTGAAGCCGGAAACGGAACCGACACGCTCTATGGCGGTTTCGGAAACGATACATTTGTCGGCGGAGAAGGTATAAACTATATATATGGTGAAGATGGCGATGATACCTTCTATGGTGGAAATGCCCTGAATTATATGTATGGCGGAGACGGCGATGATAACTTTACGGGTGGAGACCTTGCTGACTACATCGAAGGCGGTGCCGGCAATGATACCATGAACGGTGGAAACGGCAGCAATGAGATGTACGGCGGTGCTGGTGATGACTACATCTACGGCGGAAATGATGACGACTATATCGAGGGTGGCAATGGAAATGACCAGCTCTACGGAGGTAACGGCGTGAATACAATTTACGGCGGTGCTGGTAATGATACCATTTTCGACGGTGACAACAACAGCTATCTCTATGGCGGAGATGGTGATGATGAGATCCGTGCCGGCGGCGGTTCAGACGTTCTCGACGGCGGTGCAGGAAACGATTATCTCCAGAGCGACCACGGCGGTGATACCTATGTGTTCGGCATTGGTTACGACATCGATACAATCAATGCTTCTGCTGACCTTAACATCATTCAGATCCATGGCTACACAGTCGCTGATATGCATAACACAAGAATGCAGAATAATGACCTTGTTATCAACTTTGGCGAGGATACTGGTGACAGACTGATTATTCAGGGCTTTTTTGAGTTTAGAGCGAATTGTGACTTTAATTTCGTGTTCGATGATGAGACAGTACTTGGTCAGCATGATATTCAGGCTGTTTCTGCTCCTGTTGTCGGTACTGACGGTGATGATTGGCTTGCAATTCAGGGCAATGACGGTGGTATCATCCATGCAGGTGCAGGCAATGACGGACTCAGCGGTGGCAGTGGCAATGACGAGCTGTTTGGTGAAGCCGGAAATGATACCCTTTACGGCAACGATGGAAATGATACTCTCGATGGTGGCACTGGCAATGACCAGCTTAACGGTGGTAACGGTGAAGATACTTACATCTTCGCCAAGGGCTATGCACAGGATACCATTAACGAGTGGGGCAGCGACCATAGCATCATAATGCTGACTGACATCAATTCTGATGAGATCACAGTCTCTGATCAGTGGGGCAGCAATCTGCTGATCTCTGTGAACGGTACAGATGATGTGCTGACGATCAGTAACTTCAAGTGGGGACAGGCTTCCTTTACATTAATGTTTGCTGACGGTGCAGAAGGCTATGTAGATAAGAACACATGGCAGCTTGAACTGACAAAGCAGCCTGACGTGATCGAGGATACCGAGCAGATGGGCGCAGAGCTTCTTGAATCGCTGTATGAGGATGATGCTGTTATGTCTGATCTTCTTACAGAGGAAAGCACTGTAATCACAGATGTGACTGAAAGTACTGCTCTTACTGACGAGAGCGATGATATCTCGGATATGACGGATATACAAGCAATGCTCCTTGCAGAAAATATGTCTGCATTCGGCAATGAAGACCAAGTATCTGACAGCATGAACATCGCTGATATTACAGCGGATACTTCTCTGACGGATTCATTGCTTGTAGGTTCATTACAGTAAAGTATATACAGTTTTGCAAAAGTGCAGCAGCTTTTACGCTGCTGTGCTTTTTGCGTTTATCAGATCACTCTCAAATATCGGAGGTTAGAATATGGCGAAAAAACAAGACAGTGGATTGTCCTGTTTTATGATAGTAATGAAGTTTCATGGAATACCCATTACAAAAGACCAAGCGGAGAATCTATCTGTCCTTGATCCAGATCAGAAAACCGGTGAAATAGAGATCATTCAGTCTGCCAAGGCACTAAAAATGAAGGCGAAGCTGTGCGGCTTGAAAATAAATAAACTGAAGGATATCAACTCCCCTATTATCGCAAAAGGCAATGATGATGAATTCTTCATAATTGCAAAATCACAGGAAGATAAATTTATGATCCTTCATGCAGACAAGCCTGCACCGGAAGTTGTTAGTCGCGATGAACTTGCAAAAATGTGGGACGGAACAGCAATAATCATCAACAAAAAGGGGGTAATCGACCGTGAAGCAGCTTTCAGCTTTAAGTGGTTTATTCCTACCGTACTGAAATTTAAGAAAGAGTTCATACAAGTCCTTATCGCAGTTTTTACAGTGCAAATTTTAGGAACTCAAACTTCGCACATCAAAAATAACTGTGGATCTTAAAAATTCAATAGTATT